>Ga0315294_10006161_pt1 | contig 13156 bp, 14 predicted proteins | sample YL17G13_40_MG_FD_203626 | JGI IMG/M metagenome (GOLD analysis project Ga0315294, IMG submission 203626) | Sediment microbial communities from Yellowstone Lake, YNP, Wyoming, USA - YL17G13_40 | ecosystem: Environmental > Aquatic > Freshwater > Lake > Sediment | place: USA: Wyoming | collected... | reverse complement strand
ATTAAAAGCGTAAAAACCTTTTTACTATTGCCCACTGTTAAGTCCTTAAAAAGTGATTTTGGAAGTTATTATATCAGGAAAAACAAGTGCGGCAAGTAGTAACAACACGCGATTTACCCATCTTGAAACAGATAAGCAAAATTTCTGTATTTCGCTCAAGAACTGACTTCTGAGAGAAGTCTTTTAATACCCCCAATATGGATTTCCCTGGGAATCCGTACCTATCAAGTCAATCCGGAACTCCTTTGTTTCGGGTTTATAAATCCATCCATTTACTCCGGACGGAGCGGCGGGGAAAAGTTCGCCATTTTTGATAATTCGAACTGAAACTATTCCGTTAAACGGATTTTTCGCGAGGGCTGAGATATAACCTCCGTTTTTCAATTGAGAGCCGAATTGAAGAAAGTTTGGAGTCAGAGTAGTGTCATTACCTGGGTATGACGGCGGAACCCCATTGTGATCTATGGCGTAGCGTTCAATTGCTTCTCTGTATATTCTCAAGTTTTCTTTGGCGGCGGCTTCCTTGGCCTGTGTTGCGTGTGCCTGAACCTCCGGCATGATAATCGCCGCGAGAATGCCGAGAATCGCTACGGCGATGAGAATCTCGATGAGAGAGAAGCCTCGCCGGCAAAAGCCGGGAAAGTTCTTAGTTCTTAGTTCGTAGTTCTTAGCTGATAGTTTATAGTTCATAGTTGACAACTTGGCTTTTGGCGTCCAGCCGCCGGTTTCCAGTTTATCTTCTGATTGGCGGCTGGGAGCTGGCTACTGGGAGCTACTCTGTATAGGCAGACTTTTTCCGTTTTTTTATCGGCGACAAAAAGAGGGTGATTTAGAAGAACTTTGTTTATGGGACAATTCTCCACGCGGATTCTTTCAGCCAGGAGTCGGAAAAGACGGCAAGGTCCGATAAGTCAACCACGCCATTGCCGGCAAGGTCCGCCTGTAAAGGAGGTGTATTCGAGAGCCATTCGTCGCAAAATACCAGCAGGTCGTCGAGGTTGACGATTCCATCAGTATTAAAGTCAGCGGCGATTAAGTGCATCTCATCGGCGCCGATATCGACGCGACTGTTGAAAATGCGTGGTTCGCCGTCGATATCGAGACTTCCCGGCGGAAAAGACGCCGCCGGGTTACCAGCATCAACACAGGGAGAAAAGGGCATAATGTGGAAGTCATTTGGATCGGCAAAATTTGGGTCGGCAGAGATATTGCCATTGGTTCCTGTCCGGTCTCCAATTGTCGGATTATAGTTACCAAGAGTATTTTGCCAGAGATCATTGAACTGAATGATTGTAGAAGGGTCGGCGGATTCAATTCCGTATCCTTCGCTCGTATAAGCTATAATATTGCTGGAGATAAGCGGCGAAGTGTTCGAGTCGCACAAAATTCCTGCGCTCTTGCCGGACTTTGTGTTGTAGGCAATGGTGTTGTTCATTACGCTCCCGGTAGAGGTAGAGTTAAACTTTATTGCCGGGCCTTTATTATACATCAGTACATTATTGCTTATGGTTACGTTGCTTCCCCAGTAAACCGCTATCCCGCCGCTGTAATAATCCTGGTTGTTCAGAATGTAATTCTTTGTAATAACAGGTCCGGAGTAATAATATACGTAAATACCGCCGCCTCCTCCTCCTTCGGTTATGCAGTCTTTAATTATATTTTTATCTATCGCGGGAGATGATTCATACGTCACATGGATGCCGCCGCCGAGAGTGCTGTTATTTGAAACGATATCATTGTTTTGAATTAAGCCGTTTGACCACTGTCGCAGATGGATTCCACCGCCGTACCAATCGGCGTGATTGTTTTGAATGGTGTTGTCTATGATTTGCGGGTCAACGCCCTGGAAGCAGACGATTGCACCGCCGTCGCCGTGGTTGTGAACTTCGTAGTCGCTATTGGGCGGCGAAAACCCGTGATTGACTATCGCGGAATTATTCTCAATGGTATTGTTTGTAATCATCGGCTGTAAATGAATCGGTGGATTAGAAGGGCTGACCGGGTTGACTGGGTTGCCATAGACGTAAATTCCGCCGCCTTCGCCAGCGAGGTTGCCGGTAATGCGATTTTTTGTAATCGTGGGTTGGGACAGATTATAGCAGACAATTGCGCCGCCACAGCGATTCCAATAGACCGTATAATACCGCCAGGCAATCGCAACCCAGGTACCGGAGCCTCCGGTAATGGTAAAACCTGTCAATACGGAATTATTCCCCTCGCCGTGGTTGAACATCACGACGCTGGCGTTGTTAATGTCGGCGGGGGTGGAGCCGTTTATAATGGTGGCCGCGACCACATTCGGGTCATCCGGATTCGTCGAGCGGACGGTAATCGCTTTGCCGAGAAAATTGATGTTTTCAAAATAAGTGCCTGGATTTACAACAACCGTATCGCCGTTTATGGAGTTTGCGATTGCGGACTGGATAGAGGGGCACTCCGGCGACGGCACAGTCCTTACCTGAGCCTGTAATCCGGTCGCGGCACAGAAAAATAAAATCCATTGGAAAAACTGAGTTTTCATCACCCCTAATTCCTCGGCCAAACCCCCACTGAGGTTCATCCTCTACTATACTAAAAAAGACCCCTCAAAAGCAATATCTAACAACAAGACTTGTGAAAACAGGCGAAATCTGGTAGATTTTTGCGATGTGAGCAAAAGAAGTCTTTATATATCGCCAAAGGAATAGAAAAATGAAGGTTTTGCTGGTCGGCGGCGGAGGGCGGGAACACGCGATTGCGTGGAAACTGGCCCAGTCAAAGAAGCTGAAACAACTTTACATTGCCCCCGGCAACCCCGGCACGGCTCAATGCGGGCAAAATGTGCCTATCCCCGATACGGACATCCCGGCACTGGTTGAGTTTGCCAAGACCAACAAAATCGACCTTGCAGTTATCGGGCCTGAAGACCCACTGGCGATGGGGTTGGTTGACGCCCTCGAAAAGGCCGGGGTGATGGCCTTTGGTCCATCGGCTGGGGCGGCACAGATTGAGGCCGACAAAGCTTTTGCCAAGCGGATTATGCGGGCCAACAGTATCCCCACCGCCGAAAGCCACACGTTTGACAATTTCGAGGATGCCAAGTCCTATATCGCCAGCCGGGATGAGTCGGTGGTGGTCAAGGCCGCGGGGTTGGCTAAAGGCAAGGGCGTCTTTGTCTGCGATGAGCCGTCGGAGGCGATACTGGCGGCGGAAAGAATTATGGTCGGAAAAATCTTCGGCGACGCGGGACGGATTGTCGTGGTGGAAGATAAATTACTGGGTCAGGAAGCGTCGATTTTGGCGTTTGTTGACGGCCGCAGTATCTATGTGATGGAATCAGCTCAAGACCACAAGCCCATCGGCGACGGCGACACCGGCGAAAACACCGGCGGAATGGGAGCTTACAGTCCGGCTCCGGTGGTGACCGAGAAGCTGATGGACCAGATTGTCCGCGAAATTCTTGTGCCGACGATAGATGGGATGAACCGCAATGAAACGCCGTACAAAGGTGTGCTGTACGCCGGCCTGATGCTCACCCAGGGCGGGCCGCGGGTGCTGGAATTCAACGCACGTTTCGGCGACCCGGAAACGCAGCCGATTTTAATGCGAATGAGAAACGACCTTTTGGATGTGCTGGTCGCAGTTTGTCAGGGTAAACTTGACGAGATTACTATTCAGTGGGACCCGCGTCCCGCGGTATGCGTGGTGATGGCCTCCGGCGGATATCCTGGAAGCTATGAAAAAGACAAGGTTATCGCCGGTCTTGACGCGGCGGCAAAATTAGAAGACGTGATGGTCTTTCACGCGGGCACCGCTGAAAAGGACGGGCGAATCGTAACCGCCGGCGGGCGTGTGCTGGGCGTGACGGCGCTGGGCGATACAATCGCTTCGGCCAAGGCAAGGGCATACGAGGCCGTGTCGATGATTTCCTTTGACAGGGCATATTGCCGTAAGGACATCGCGGATAAAGCAATCAAATAAAAGGTAAAAGTAAAAAGGCAAAAGCAAGGAAGCCAGAATTCAGAAGCCAGTAGCCAGAAGAGGTGGAATCGCCTTCGGCGATACGGAAATTAAAACAGCCTTTCACTCCACTTGAGCGAAGGGCTATTTATTGAAAATAATAAAATTTTTGTTATATATTGAATATATCGGATACGATATATATTGTTTTTAATATTTCTAAATACAATTGAAGTAAATTTAATACCAAATTAATATCAAACATTTTACTTGATTTGGACGAATAAAATGGTGTAGAATTAATGAGTGAAAGAGGAAGTAAAATTGTGATTGCTCGGCACAACGAATTAAATCCTTTTAAGTTTGACCAAGAAAAGGCCATTCAGGCGGTAGCGTTTCTGTTAAAACAAAAGCACGAAACTAACCATTCTGATAATTATATGCGCATTTTGAAACTATTATATTTTGCAGACAGGGAAAGCATAAAAGAAACAGGAACACCCATAACAGGCGACCGTTTTGTAGCGTTGCCACATGGTCCAATCCTTAGCCGTTTATGTGACCTTGTACGTCAAGAAGCACCCGATGGTATTGAGTGGGACAAATATATTGAAAAAGATGGATATGATATTAGGCTTATTAATGACCCCGGTAATGGAAAATTGTGCCGATATGAGATTGAATTACTTAAAAGAATTTGGGATGAAAATAGAGAGTTAGGCGAATGGGATGTAGCAAAAAAATCAGAAAACTTGCCAGAGTTTATGAAAAATAATCCTGGCGCATCTTCACGTCCAATTCCATTGATTGATTTGTTGGATGCCATTGGTAAAAGTGATTGGCTTCAAGAAATCACTGAAAGTTCCGTAGAAAGTTCCGCTCCAAGACAAATTTTTGATGCTTGATTCTAATGCCACTTGAAATCGGTAATACTTTTTTTGTTGATGAACGTTATACTCATATTGATCCTCAACACCCTTGGATTATCATTTCAAGGCCCTCTGATAATCCTAAAAAAATAGCTATTGTGAATATAACAAGTTGGAAAGACCGTGCATTTGTGTTAAATGACTCAAGTTGTATAATAAATCCGGGAGAATATCCTACCATAAAACACAAAAGTTACGTTTTTTATCGAAAAGGGAATTGTACAACATTAGACAAATTAGAAGAAGGATTTAGAAACTCCACGATAAAACAAGGCGAAAATTGTTCAAAAGAACTTTTAATGAAAATTTTGGATGGAGCTGCAAAATCACCTTTTCTTCCTCTTGAGATTAGACAAATTTTAGAACAACAGGGTCTCATAGATTAAGATGTTTCTAAAATATTCACCAAAAAGACATAATAAATAAACAACTCTTTGTGCGTTAAGTACATACTTCCAGATACGGAAATTAAAACAGCCTTTCACTCCACTTGAGCGAAGGGCTGTTTATTTGGCGTTTTATGATGATTTTGCTTTTATTCTTTCAGTTCTTCGATTTTGGAGGCGGTGACGAGGGTGACCAGTTCTTTTGGGCTGTTGACGACACGGCCGACCAGGCCGATTTTCTTGTTGAATAAGTTTTCCGCCTGGCTTGCGAGAGACGCATCGGACAAGACCACATACGCAATAACCCTGCCCTGTTCGTTGGTCAGCAGATATCGTTTCTGGCCGGCCTTTCCGCTATAGACATAAGACGGCTTGAGGATGCCGGTCATAATATACTGCTCATATTGTCTGGAGATTTTCTCAAGCTGGGTCTTGCGGGCCTCATCAATCTGTTTGCGGATGTCGGTCATTTTTTGTTCCTGCTGTTTAAGCTGGTCGCCGGCGTTGATGGCCAGCTCATATCGCCCAATGCGGTCGGACAGATACTGAGCATACTGCACGGCCATTCCGGCGTTATTGGGGTCGGCCAGGATAGGCTCCAGCATTTTTTTGTAGGGGTCATATTTCTGTTGGGGCGCCGACTTCTTGACTTCCTCGTCCAATTTGGCCGAGATGTCATAACACTGTTTCATATACGTCTGTTCCATCTTCGGACGCGGAGGCGGAGCGGGTTTTGTCTCTTCTTTTTTAACTTCACCTTCTCCGGTTTTAGCCTGCCGGGTCACATCCTCCAATTTGGGTTGACCTTCTTTGGCCTCGGGTTTGGGTTCTTCTTTTTTGAGGGGTTTGAGACATTCGCCGCTGACCCACAGATAGGCTCCCGCCGGCGGTGTGATTTTGTAATAATCGCCTTCTCCTTCGGGGCTGCCGACGATTTCCACGGTGGCTCCTTGGTTGAGTTTGGTTTGCAGGCTCGACGAGCGCATTGGTTCGACGAAATCAGACCCCGCCCAGACGCGGACGGCATCGCCGGTGAGGACGCCGATTTTTGGCTGCGCGGGATTTACGTTGATGTAGGTTTTGGAAATCCACGAGAAACTTCCCGGCGGCGGCAGGATTTGAAACCAGTTGCCGTGAGTGGAGGCGACGACGGTAACCCGCTGGGGTGCGCTGAGTTTGGCGCAGTGATAATAGGCTGTTCCAGGGCCGCTGCGGACATAGACTTCGGTGCCGACAATTTCAGCCGCGTAAGGAAACTGCATCGTGGCTGGCTGCTCGGCAGGTTTGACTTCCGCGGCGGCGGGCTGTGCGGCGGGCGTTGCGGCGGGCGTTGCGGGTGGTGCGGCAGGCGTTACGGGTGGTGCGGTCTGTGCAGGCGCTGCCGGTTGTTGTTGAGCCGCAGGTTGTGCCGATGTTGCCGGTTGGGCTGGAGTTGTTGATTGTGCCGGAGCAGCCGGGGCTGAAGATTGTTGCGGATTTGTCGGCTGAGCCGGCGGTGCCACGGGCTTGTTTTTCTTCACTGCCGTCGGCGGAGCAGCAGCCGGCGCCGTGGGTTTGGTTTCTTCTGCGGCACAGATGATAGATACCAGAACAAGTGCAGTGAGTGTGACGAAAAATCCTTTTTTCCATGTACGCATTGTATAATCTCCCAAGAACGAATACAACCCTGATTCAGGACAATCTAATTCCATTATCCTTGAGATTCAGATTATCACCGTTTTGTTTTCTTGTCAATGATTTTTCCGTGCTACGACAGTTCTGCCAACAGGTCTTCACACATTCGGATTTGGGTGGGCTGGGTCAGTTTTTCCCGTGCCTGGCGAAGAAGCTGTTCGGCTCTGTCCGGCTTATATAAATATCGGGTATAAAGCAATCCGAGCATAAGCTGAACCTGCTCGACGTATTCGCCTTGGCTGTATTGCGTCAGATAATTTTCATAAGCTCTGGCCGCCCAGTTCCATTGGCTGTCGGACATCAGGGCATTGGCCACGTCAAGCTGGTTTTGTCGGGACAGAGTCTGGCCCGGATCCAATTCCAGCAGCTCCTTATACCGTCCGGCGGCGTCGGATGTATTCTTGTATGCCAAAGCGGCGGCGATTTGTTCGCGCAGCCGGCTGATTTCGGGAAGTTCCTGCTGGGCGGGAGCATCCTGGATTTCGACGGAAACCGGTTTTCGCACTCCGGGGCCAAAAGGATTATAGTTCTCCGACACAACATCCCGGAAAACACGCCGTCGATTCCATTGCCGCAGCATAGCCCACAGATTGTTCTGGCCGGCGTCGATGAGACGAATCGCCAGAAGAATCAGAACGCACACGATTCCAAAGGCATAGCCGGCCAGATGTGCGCTATACGCTATGGCCTGAGGCGAAAGTTTCGGTTCAAAGATATTGTCCCAGAAGATGAGTTTAAACAGGATAAAATATAATGCCCGGATTTCGATTGTGTTCCAAAAGTAGAAAAGCACATAAAGAACGGTGATGAGCGTATTTGGAAACAAGACCAGATATGCTCCCGTAACCGCCGCGACGGCGCCGCTGGCTCCAAGGACGGGATTGGTGTTTAAGAGAACGTGCCCCATCGCGGAAAATACGGCGCCGGCGAAGTAGAAACACAGGTATCCTACATTGCCCAAACGGTCGTTGACGTTATTGCCGAAGAGGTAGAGAAAATACATATTGCCAATGATGTGCAGCCAACCGCTGTGGAGAAAGGCGTAGGAGATAAACTGCCAGATATAGGGATGTTCCGGCGTGAGCATAAATTGCTGAGCCCAGGAGGCAAGCGGTTCGAGCATCCGCCGACCCTCGATAAGAACAGGATGAGGTCGATAGCTCAGAGCGAATACCGCCACATTGGCCGCGATTAACAGATAATTCGCGTAGGGCGTATGCCGGGGCTTCAGGCTGGTTTTAATTGGTATCATAAATAGAGTTAAAAATTAAAAGGCAAAAGGTAAAACCAAGACCAGCCCTGGCCGACGGCGAACAGGCTTCGGGCTGAGTTTGTGAGGCATTTTATCCGGATGTGATGGTTTGGACAATAAAAAAAGAACGGGGCAGACATCCGCCCCCCGGCAGACATCGGCCCCGTCAGAGCGTCCTTGCACGGGAAAAGACAGGAGAGAAGACCGTTTTTTATAATCCGTTGCCGCTATGGCTTTTCTTTGAAATTCTATTGTTGGCCGCGGCTTACCCCCGTGGGTATTTTTTGTTTCCTTTTTCGATTCCCTTCCTATAAAACATACCATAAATTTCGCCGAGGTGTGTCCGGGCGGATAAAAAATATAAAAATTTAATCCTTCGGCAAGAGCCGATAATATGTTCGAAAAGGTAAAATTTATGGACATTGCGACGGCAAAAAAGCGGGTCGAAGCGGTTCGGAAAGAGTTGAAAGAGCAGAAAGTACAGGCATTGATTGTGGTTTGCGTGGAAAATGTGCGATATTTAACCGGTTTTACCGGACATGACAGTTGGGTTCTGGTACTGCCGGACAAGGTGGTTTTAATTACCGACAGCCGATATACCGAACAGGCCAGGGGCGAATGTGTGGGCTGTAAGGTCTTTGAGCGAAAAGGCACACTGACCAAAGCGGTGGCGGATTTTGCGGCAAAGGCCAAACGTATCCGGAGTGTCGGCATCGAGGATGAATGCAGCGTTGCGATACTCAAAGCGGCCAGAAAGGCCGTGAAGCGAAAAATCGTTCCTGTCAAGGGAATCGTCGAGCAACTGCGCTCCATCAAGACCCAAGAGGAAATCAAGGCCATCGAAAAAGCCGCCAAAATCGCATGGAGGGCCCTGCGACTGACGCTGTCTCTGCTGAAAGTCGGAATGACGGAAATGGAGCTGGCCGCGGCGCTGGAATTTCATATCAAGCAGCTCGGCGCTGTGCCGGGATTCGATACGATTATCTGTTTTGGGCCAAACGCCTCTCGCAATCACCATCAGCCGGGCAGACGCGAACTGCGTAAAAACGATACGATCCTGATTGACTTCGGCTGCAAATACGACGGCTATGTCTGCGACATCACACGATGCTTTGCATTTGGCAAGCCGACGCCGTATTACAGGAAAGTTTATGAGGCGGTGATGGAGGCGCAGAAGACGGCGATTGAGATGATTAAGCCCGGCGTGTGTCTGGCTGATGTCGATGCGGCCTGCCGCAAGGCGCTGGCCAGACGTAAGACGGCTGTCTATGGCCACGGCACAGGCCACGGCCTCGGATTACAGGTGCACGAGAATCCGCGGATAGCGGCGACGGCGAAAAAAGATTTCTTCCGGGCCGGCCAAGTCGTTACGGTCGAGCCAGGCTCGTACATCTCCGGCAAAATCGGCGTGCGGATTGAGGACGATGTGCTGGTGACGGAAAAGGGACACAAGATTCTTAGCCGAAATAAGGGATTGTGTGTCGAGCCGGAAAATCTGCCCGTCTTAAAAAGCAGATAACAAAAGCGATTTGACGTAGATTTATAGTGTTGTTATAATTTTCGACAAGGCAGGTTGAATATGAAGATTCATACGATTGACATTTCAGAGCAAACGCTGGCCGAGATTTGCCGCCGATTTGGGGTGGTGGAACTGGCGGTGTTTGGTTCAGTTTTACGGGATGATTTCAAGCCGGACAGCGATATTGATGTATTGATTACGTTTGCTCCCAATAGCAAGGCGGATTTATTTGATTTGGCCGAATTGCAGATGGCGCTAAAAGGGTGCTTTGGCCGGCCGGTGGATGTGGTCGAAAAAGCCGCCTTAACAAATCCGTATCGCCGTCCGTCGATTCTTTCGACGGCGGAGGTGGTCTATGCGGCCTGATTCTCGTGATACGGCTTTACTTTGGGATATCCTGACTGCGGCCCGTGAGGTGGAGCAGTTTGTGCGGGGCTGTATGTTCGAGGAGTTTGAGCGAAACAAAATTCTGCGTTATGCCGTCGAGCGTCAAATTCTTGTCATTGGTGAAGCATCTCGGAAGTTGTCGCAAACTTTTCGCGACCAGCATCCTGAAATCCCATGGAACGCAATCATTTCTCAACGCAACATTATCGCCCACGAATATGGTGAAATCCTGACGGATCGTATTTGGAATGTCGCTGTAAATCGGATTCCGGAACTGGTCCAAAAACTGCAATCATTACTCCCGGATGATAAGATGTAAAAATCCCGTCCGCATCGGCCATCGAAAAGAAATTTATCGGGAACTGTAATGCCGGATTATGCAATTAAGCGGGATAATCGAAAGGAACGATATCAAGGCCGTATTCGGTTTTTTTAGGTACCGCATCGTATAATTGCGGCCTCGGATTTCTCTGGCGACACCAATTAATTATTTTCTCTTTATTTTCGGGCGTAATTCGACAACCAAAAATGATGCCAGTTAATGCTTCCGAAGGAAACTTGTAAATTCCAGGACCAATGCCAAAATTCAATAGTCTCCATTCCTTTTCATAAGCCCAATCATTTGCTTTTATAAAAAGCAACTTCATTCTTTCATGTCCCAATGGCTCTTTTAGGATGTTATATATAGGTAGTTCCTTTTGGTAAATAATTTTTGATGTTTTTTGAAAAAAAGAGGTTCTTGTCGAGAATTCTAAACAAAATCCCTTATGAGAATCTGTATAATGAGACCACATAAGGGTATTATTATTTATTTCACTCAGACAAAAAATTCCTACATGTTCTCTGAGATTTTTGTCCGCGGAGCTACTAGCTCTATTTACAAATACCTTGTGCATCGAAGGTTTATTTGCAAACTCGCGAATCTCTTTTGTTGATTTCCCCGGGTAATATCTTTTACAAAGTTTTGCTAAATATTCCGCTTTATTTTGATGAGGCCCATAAAATATATAGGCTATCTTTGTGTCAAACGGGTCGTTATAGTTTAAAGGGGAAGCAAAGTAAATTTCGTTTTTCGTGAAAATAGCTTCGGTGTGTTCGGTTACTCTGTAATAGTGATATAAATGCTGCGGTGTACTTTTTTGTTCTTCTTCAACCATAGCTTAAATTATAAAGAATGTTTTGCTGGTTTTCAATATTTTCTCCGCAAACGCATCCAAATCAAGATTGTGCAGGGCGGCCAAGCATTTTGCTGTGTGGATGAGGAGGGCGGGTTCGTTGGGTTGAATCCTGCGTACCGGTTCGGGGGAAATAAAGGGACAATCGGTCTCAATCATCAGTCTGTCCAGTGGAATGGTCTTTGCCACCTCGCGGAGAGCGTCGCTTTTTTTGAATGTTACCGTGCCAGTGAAAGAAATGTAATAACCACGGGCTAAAACTAATTTGGTTTGTTCTATACTGCCGCCGTAGCAGTGGATGACTACGCCTTTGAGCTTATCTTTGTACTCATCGAGAATTGCCATCGCATCGTCAAAGGCCTGGCGGGTGTGGATAATGACGGGTTTATTATATTTGGCGGCGATGGCTAATTGCGCACGAAACAGGCGTTTTTGATTTTCGGGTATGGCATTGTCGTAGTGATAATCCAGTCCTGTTTCGCCGACGGCGACGACTTTGGGGGTTTGGACGGCCTGTTCGAGGAACGCGATGTCGTCATCGGTAATTTCGTTGGCGTGGTGCGGATGGCAGCCGAGGCCCGCCCAGAGATTGTCATATTGCGGCAGAAGGTCAAGGACTTTGCGGATGTGTTCGGGATTGGTGCCGATGGTAATCCAGGCGGCGACGCCTGCGCTTTTGCTGCGGGTCAGGACGTCGTCAATCCGGCTTTCCAGTTCCGGAAACGTCAAATGGCAATGGGTATCAATTAAGTTCATAAAAAAAATCAAAAGTTAAAGATCAAATATCAAAATTGCGGAATCCCGACGATAGTCGGGATGAAGAATAACAGATTCTTCGCTTCGCTCAGAATGACGGCTTTTGATTTCACGGCACGAATGCATTGCGATAATGCTTAATCTGCGGTTTTCCGATTTTGCCCAGCACGACCGTAACAACGTCGAACCGCAAAGGCCTGTCTGAGAGATTGTATTGTCTCAGAAAGCGTTTTGCGGTTCGAAACAAGACTCTTTTTTTGTCGGCGGTGATGGCGGTTGTCGCCCGCGTGAAATCCTCATCGGCCCGGCTCTTGACCTCGACGAATACAATCGCGTTTCCGTCGGCCATCACCAAATCCAGCTCGCCTTTACCAAACCGCCAGTTGCGGGCGATGGCCGTAAAGCCGATGCTTTGCAGAAATCGGCGGGCCTGGTTTTCGCCCCATCGGCCCAGCCTGCCCGGGTCCTGCAGCAGTTTTGTCCGCCCCCATGTCCAGAAGCCCATGGCCGACTCCGTTTATCTGATAGTCGTATGTTCGCTGTGCCGTTGCGCCAGCTTGACGCCTTTGCCTGTACGTTTGCGCAGATAAAACAGTTTGGCCCGGCGGACTTTTCCGCTGCGGACGGGTACGACCTTGTCGATGTTGGGCGAATGGATGGGAAAGATTCTTTCCACGCCTTCTTCGCCGACCATGCGGCGGACGGTGAACATCTCGTTCATTCCGCTGCCCTTGCGGGCGATGACGGTGCCGCTGAAAATCTGGATACGGGTCTTGTCGCCTTCCTGGATTTTGCAATGCACATCGACCGTATCGCCGATTTCGAAGTGCGAGATTTCTTTTTTAAGGCATTTGGATTCCACTGCCTGCATCAATTTTTCTTTCACGGATGTATCTCCTGTCTAATGTTTCTTATCCCCTCACTGACGTTCGGGGCTTTTTGAGTTAAACGGTTTTTTTACAGATTGCCTTTATTTTTTTGTTCGAGATATTTTGCCCACAGTTCCGGCCGTTGCCGCCCAGTGCGTTGGATTTGCTGCTGCAGACGCCATTGAGCGATTTTGGCGTGGTCGCCGCTGAGCAATATCGGCGGCACCTTCATCCCGCGGAAATCCTCGGGGCGGGTGTAGTGCGGATATT
>Ga0315294_10006158_pt1 | contig 13162 bp, 8 predicted proteins | sample YL17G13_40_MG_FD_203626 | JGI IMG/M metagenome (GOLD analysis project Ga0315294, IMG submission 203626) | Sediment microbial communities from Yellowstone Lake, YNP, Wyoming, USA - YL17G13_40 | ecosystem: Environmental > Aquatic > Freshwater > Lake > Sediment | place: USA: Wyoming | collected... | reverse complement strand
TGAAATCTCCAAGACACATGAGGTACATCATTTTTGCGAGCTGACTTTTCCCTTTGGGGGAGACTTCAATGATATTACCTGCAGTGTTGTGAAAGAGGTCACGCATAAAATTTAATCGAGTGGTCATTTCGATGCTTTCTTCGTCCTTATCACGGAATAAAACACAAGAAAACAGTTTTGATATTTCAGGATTCGCAGACCAACCAACGATATCATTATGGTTACAGTCTGGGACAAGATCCGTGTGTGCAATTACTTTACTATTCTCATTGAATTGATGACGCCAACGTATCGCTATCGGTGAGTAGATACCCCAGCCGTATATCTGTGGAATTGTGCTAAAGATTTTTTTTGCAAGCTGATTTGCTAGGTTATTTTCATCAGGAGCTGTTTTTTTATTCATGGTGACGAATTCTTGTGTTACTGTTATTGTTTCATCAATATCTGCTTCAATCGCGGTTTTAAGCAAACCGATTTTTTTCAAAAATATCATAGTAGGGAACAACAAATAGGCGGTTGCAGCTCGTGGTTGTATCCCAGCTGGAACTTTTACAAATGGAATACCCCGTTTTTCTGCAAACTCCTGAAGTTTTCCTCCAGTAGAGATGCAAATTATTTTACATTTTTTTTGACTAGCGATCTTGAATGAACTAAGAGTTTCAATAGTGTTTCCTGAGTAGCTAATGCAGATAACAAGTGTGTCTTTATTCACCCATTTCGGTAAATCGTATTCCCGGTTCACAACAAGAGGAACATCGAGTTTATCCCGGAATAAACTTGCTAAGATATCTCCAGAAATTGCAGAGCCGCCCATACCCGCAATGATCACATTATCAACCTTGATGAAGTTGAACCGTTCTGTTGCTTCAGCAATCGCAAGAGACTCTTTGATTTGCTCCGGAAATCGAGCGAGTCCATCTAGCATATTTGCTTTATCGACTGTAATAAATTTTTCTAAATCGTTTATCGCCATGTTTACCATCTCATCTCTCTTTATTACTCCAGGGATATAATACAGATTTGAAATACATTGACCTGTTAATGAGAGAAAGATAAATCATATAGTGTATTCAAAAATATTTCTATTAGAAACCTAAACGACCTACTATCGAGACTAAAAAAAGGTTAAAAACTCCTGTTTCTTACATTAACCCACATGAAATATGTTCAAGGTGAAATCCTTACGAAAGATGGTTTAATCACCGGTTACCTTGGTTTTGAGCAAGGTCGTGAATTCGAAGGAATAAGAAAAGGTACTCCACCTGAAAAACCAGTAGCCAAAGGATTGATTCTTCCAACGTGCATCAATGCTCATACTCATCTCGGTGATTCTTTTATTCGATTTAAACATCTTAAATTACCATGCAATGTAAAAGACCTTGTAGCGCCACCAGTTGGCTTGAAACATCGATTATTAAAGGAGGCGTCGGAACAGGAAATCCTTGAAGGCATACGGAGATCTCTTGAAGAAATAACTGCATCAGGAACCTCGTGTTTTTGTGATTTTCGGGAAAGTGGTCTTATCGGGATTTTCCAACTTAAAAAAGCGATGAAAAACTGTGATATTGATGCAGTGGTTCTCTCAAGACCACCTCAGATGATCTATGAAAAAGAGGAACTTGATAAGCTGTTACAGAATTCCGATGGAATCGGCTTGAGTAGTATATCTGATTGGGAACCCTCTGAAATTGAGAAAATAGCAAAGCATGTACGAAAAAAGAAGAAGCTTTTTACGTTACACGCAAGTGAGGTTGTACGGGAGGACATTGATCAAATTTTAGATCTACATCCGAATCTACTTGTGCATATGATTGCTGGGACTCAGGCAGACCTTGACCGAGTATCCGACGCTAATATACCGATCGTGGTATGCCCTCGATCGTATATGTTTTTTCGCTTGAAAAACAACCTGCAACTCATGAAAAAGATGGGCATTCCTATCCTATTGGGAACCGATAACGCGATGATTAACACCCCGGATGTAATTCAGGAGGTGCGGGTGTTACTTAAGACTGGTTTGTTTACTCTTGAAGAGTTGTTGACAAACGTTACATATACTCCAAGGAAAGCTTTAAATTTAGATGACTGCATTCAGGGTCGCAACCTATCAGAAAAATTCATCGTTTTAGAGAGAGACTCTTTAAGACCATTATATATTTCAAAATAGTAGGGATGAGAGGGATAGCAATGATGAAAATAGAAGACGTGATGTCAAAAGAATTAATTGTTGGATACGTTCCAGGTACCATCAGAGAAGCATTAAAAATTCTTGCAAAACATAATGTATCCGGGATGCCGATCCTGAAGAAAGATACAAAGAAAGTGGTTGGTGTTCTCACACGTTCTGATATTTTTAAGAACCCCGATGAAGAGCAAATTGCGTTAATTATGAGTAAGACTCCATACACCGTGATGAAAGACGAGGATTTATCAGTTGCAGCAAAATTATTCTATGAACATCGAATCCATGGTCTCCCTGTTATCGATAAGAGGAAAAATCTAGTTGGAATTATCAGCCCCACCGACGTCCTTCAAGCATTAGACGATAAATATAATGATATTGTTGATAACTATTTTACAAAAAATCTCGTCCCGGTATATCAGGAAACACCAATTACGATCATCATGGAAATCATTAGTGTGACCAGTGAAACCGCACTTCCAATCCTTAATAAAGAATGTGAACTTGGCGGTATTGTCAGCGAAGGTGATTTATTTAAACTCAGCCATATCAAGGAAAGCGTGTCTCAGACTAATCTGGGTATGGGTGGTGACGAAGATGATTGGACCTGGGAAGGAATCAGAGACACAATCCGGTTGTATTATTCTACAACAAAGGTTGATTTACCACCGGTTGCAGTGAAAGAAATAATGATTACGAATGTCATTAAAGCATATAAGAATGATCCGATTTCTGAAATCGCGCGAAAAATGATAAAAAACAAGATTAGCCACGTTCCTGTCGTCAACCCTGAAAACAAACTACTAGGAATGGTGACTGATATTGATCTGATGGCATGCATGTTTAAATCCCCCAAATAAATTCCCTTATCCAATCTAGGAGTATTCCACTGATGCCTCAAGATATTTATGATAAAATTATGATGGTAGCCAAACGGAGGGGGTTTATCTATCCATCTTTTGAAATCTATGGTGGTATCGCAGGGTTCTATGATTACGGACCACTTGGTTCCCAATTAAAGAACAATATCGAGAATCTTTGGAGATCGTATTTTCTTTTGAAGGATAATTGCATTGAAATTAGTACACCAACTATCACCTTGTACGAAGTGCTGAAGGCATCCGGACATGTAGAGGAGTTTACTGACCTAACCGTCGATTGTGGGAAATGTAAACGATCCTACAAAGTAGAGGACATTATCGAGAAGGGAGTCTCTGTTGAACAAGCAGTAAAAGAAAATCACATAATCTGTCCAACATGCAGATCTGAATTACATGATGCCCATCCGGTAAATCTTATGTTTTCTACAACGATTGGTATAGGCGAGGGCAGGAAGGCATTCCTACGGCCTGAGACCGCACAAGGAATCTTCACAAACTTTCATCTTCTCTATCAATATAGTAGGAAGAAACTACCATTTGGCGTCGTCCAAATTGGGAGAGGGTACCGTAATGAGATCTCCCCCCGGCAAGGGACTCTCCGTCAGCGTGAGTTTTCCATGGCCGAAGCAGAAGTGTTCTTTGACCCAAAGGATAAGACCCATCCTCTTTTTGACACAATAAAAGACAAAGAATTGATCCTTTTCGATGACGCGAAAGAATGGAAAATTTCAGTAGCAGATGCTGTGAAGCAGAAAATTATTAACAATCAAGCATTGGCGTACTATGTATATTTCACCCAGGAGTTTCTCTTCTCCGCAGGGGTTGATCCAAAGAAGTTCCGTTTTCGGAAACATGCAGCCGATGAACTTGCTCACTATGCGACAGAATGCTGGGATGCTGAGTTATATAGTGAACGGTTCGGATGGGTGGAATGCGTCGGAATCGCTGACCGGTCTGCGTACGATCTGAATGCACATATCGTTTCATCAGGCGTTGATATGTACGCGTTACGACCGTTCGATGAACCACGAGAAATAACGCTGAAAAAAGTGGTTCCAAAGATGAGCATCCTTGGTCCGCGATTCTCAGGGAAAGCAGGTAAAATTAAGCAGCAATTGGAGCAGATGGATGCAGCAACAGTCAAAAAAATTACTTTGACGATCGATGGTGAAACAATTGATATCCCAAAGGATTGTTATGAAATCGTGGAGATGAAAGAAAAGCAGAGTGGCGAGAAATTCGTTCCTCATGTCATAGAGCCTTCATATGGGATTGATAGAATCCTGTATTTCCTTCTTGAGCATAACTATGTTGAGGGAAAAAAGAAGGAGGAGGAATACACGATTTTGAAATTAAATCCGGTTGTTGCATCAATCAAGGCCGGGGTCTTCCCATTGATCGGTGATGACAAGCTTATTGCAGTGGCAAAAGAGATTGATAGTACGTTACGGAAAGAGGGAATCACAACGTTCTATGATGAGAGTGGGACCATCGGGCGACGGTATGCGCGCATGGATGAGATCGGTACCCCGTTTTGTATTACAGTTGATCATGACACATTGAACGATAAAAAGGTCACATTACGGGATCGCGATACCACCAAGCAAGAGCGGAAAAAAATACAGGATGTTGCCTCGTATATCAAAGAGAAGATAACCTGGTGAACCTTTAGAAAACTTTTACTGTTTTTTCGACTATCTCTAAAGCCTCGTCTATTTCCTCAGAAGTGATGGTCAACGGTGGGCGGAATCGTATAGTGACAGATCCGCAGGTCAGAACAAGAAGATGGTTTGCATAAAGCTTGTCTTTGAGGGCGTCTCTTTTTTCTGGTGTTAGGAGGTCAAATGCGCACATCAAGCCTCTTCCGCGTGCATTTGATATCTTTTGTGGATATTTCTTCTCGATTTCATCTAATCCTCTGAGCAATCGTTTCCCTTGTATCTCTGCATTATCAATGAGGTTCTCCTCATCGATCACTTCTAGATACTTCTGACAACGGACCATGTCAACGAGGTTCCCGCCCCATGTTGAGTTCAACCTGCTTGGGACAGCAAAAACGTTTTCTTTGACCTCATCGACTCGATTACTTACCATGATACCGCAGATCTGTGTCTTCTTGCCGAACGCAAGGATATCTGGTTTGAAGTCAAAATGCTGGTATGCCCACATCTTCCCGGTCAGTCCGACGCCGCTTTGAACTTCATCGACAATGAACATCATATCGTATTCATCACAGAGTCTGCGAAGTTCTTGGAAGAATTCCTTGCGGAAATGATTATCCCCTCCTTCTCCTTGAATAGGTTCAATAATAAGAGCAGCGATATCATCTGGGTTCTGAGCGACTGCATTTTTTATCTCAGCGACCGCGTGTTTTTCCCGCTCTTTAACATCCTTAAGATTTGCATCGGTGAGCGGGAATTGTATCTTCGGGTTGTCGATCCGCGGCCAGTTAAACTTCGTGAAATATTTTGTTTTGTTCACATTAAAGGTGTTGGTCATGGAAAGGGTATAGCCGGTCCTACCGTGGAATGCATCCTTGAAATGGATGACTTGTCTTCCTTTCTTTCCGATTCCTTTGTCTAGGTTTTTTCGTATTTTCCAGTCAAAAGCAGTTTTGAGCCCGTTTTCTATTGCGAGTGCTCCCCCAGCAATGAAAAATAAGTGGTGGAAATGTTTTGGAACCGCGAATTTCCCAAAGGTGTCGACAAACTCAGCCATCTCAATTGTATAGATATCAGAGTTCGTCGGGTTGTTGATGGCCAATTCTCCCATTTTTTTGATAAATTCAGGGGTGGTCATCGCAGGGTGATTGCATCCAAGTGGTGCGGTTGCGAAAAACGAGAAACCATCTAGGAAATATGTTCCGGTTCGGGAGTCATAGATTCTGCATCCCTTGCTTTTCTTAAGGTCTAAGACGAGGTCAAAGCCATCTGCAAGCATGTATCTGCCAAGAGTTTTGTGGACGTCTGTTGGTTTCATCGTCATACTCTCTATACTCCTTTAAAATAGGACAGTTCCCTGTTTGAGCGGTATCCTTCCTTGTTATAAAATAATATCGGTCAATTTTAGATTTTCTCTGTTTTCTCTATGAATTTAATACCTATTTCTTCGAGTTCATCCAAGATTGGGTTATAAATCTCAGGGATGACCGGGACATGAACACCGGTTATGTTGATTTCTTTCTTAAGAATCATCTTTACTGCAATAGCAGCAGGAAGCGCAACGGTGCGCGCAACAGAGGTATCGCCATCGGGAATGCCGTAGTCGACCAAGGTAGAAGTCACATATTCTTTTTTTGAGGTGTATTCCGCGATGAACTCGTGATGCATAATGACCATATCTCGCTCGTGCTCACCCATAGACATCTTTTGTAAGGTCAGTATATTAAGGTAATCTAAGGGATTGTTCTTGTCTTTCGGCAAAGGTTCGTTTCCAAATAGACCGAGCCACTCGAGTCGTTTGATGACCGCAGAATAGGGTTTGAGACCGAGATAAAATGCGGTTGTGACTGGGAGATTGTTCTTTGGTTTCGCACCAATCAGATGTCTGGTGAGATCCCCATAGGCCGTCCCAGTGAAACCTTTCGGTGGTTCTTCGCTTAACCAGCCAAGTGCGACGATTGCTCGGATGGTCTCACACCATCCAGTCATCCTGAACGTCCCGCGGTATATGGTGGTTGCATCTTTTAACCCGTAAATGTCTTTGTACAACACTGAATTCCGGTTAGGGTAGTTTTCAAATGTTCCAACTCCTTTAACATCCTGCAAATAATAGTTCTCAAACAATTGCTCGCCAGGGATAGAGATTTCATTGCCGTTTTCAAGCCATTTGGCTGCATTCCGAGATGCAAGAAGAACCCCGCGAGGTGCCCATGAGAACTTGAACCCGAACGGATTGTTGTTCGCCTCAAGGGATGGTAGTGCACCGGTCGTTGACCGGAAACTTACAACCTTCCCTTTTTTCTTTTCAACATCATGGATAATCCGCATCGCTGACATATGATCGATGCCAGGATCAAGACCGCATTCGTTGAGAATGAGGATCCCTGCGGCCTTAGCTTTCTTATCAAGCGCTCGCATCGCATCACTAACATACGAGGTTGTGACCATCTGTTTTTTGTGTCGTATGCACATCTCTGCGATCTTCACATGATACGTGTAAGGTAAAAGACTGACAACAACATCTGCTTTAGAAACGAACTCATCTACTTTTTTATCGTCGTTGACATCTAAGGAAAACGCCTCCCCCTGCGGATGGTCACCGATCATCTGTTCCGCTTTACTAACGGTTCTGCTTGCCATGACCACATGAAAATCAGGTTGATCTAAGAGATACTGAATCATCGGTCGAGAAACCATGCCTGCGCCAAGGACAAGTATTTTTTTCATTAGTATGCCTCTAAATACGGAAAATTGTCAAGCAGCGAAACAAATAACCTTATAAATATTTGTTGATGTAGTTGTAGGTAGGTGTTAGTTTCCCTTGATATAGTATCACCGCGTTTTTTATCTCAGCCGGTAATTTTACTAAGTTAAAATCATCAAGCGTGAAATCAGCTTTCATCACATCAGGGACAAACTGTGAGAGGGCATCGCTAAAAGACTGAGACGACTCCTTAGGTAATTCACAAGGGAGGCTATCAACTGCCATCACCACGATGCCATCGCCTTCGTAACCATCATTGATTGTATCGGTGCTCGGGTTATAGATAAAAACAGGGCAGTCTGGGGATGTTGTTTTCTCGGTAAACTCAATAGCACCTTTGATATCAGCGCTGATGTCACCGATGACTTTCAGACGGAGTTGTTCTTTCTTTTCAAAGGATTTCTTTAGATATTTCTTCGTAAGAAGACGCGGGTATTGAGTATTCCAGAAGATACAATTCATCAAGATTGAAAGTAAAGGTATGTAATGTTCAAAGGCAGGAGAATACTTTTCAGGATGACTATAGTATTCGCTTAGATCAAATTTTTTACCTGGTACAACTGGGTGTACCATATGTTCTTCTTTGAATACTACTTTGTAAATAACCTTGTTTGATGGGGTTTTGTAAATAGAATCGATTTCTTCTGGTTTTATTTCTTTTACGGGTAGTATGTCAAGTATCTCTTGTGCACCCATGGATACATTTCCATATCCTGTAAATCCAATGATCAAAGGTGTCAGAACTTGAGGTAGCCCCCTGGTTTTTATGTCCTTACCAACAGAAGTGAAATGTTTCTTAATATCCTGCAGATCTTTGTAATGAATCGTTTGTTTAATCTTGTTGAATGGTGAGTCTATGTGTTCCCATTTTAAACGTTGTCCAAACGTCCATAATGTATCGACCATACCAGCTAAACCAGCAAACCTACCAAAGAATATCAGTCGTTTACCTTTTGCATCGACGATACGTTCATAATCAATCAACGTGCAGCCCATTTCCATCATTTTTTTTAGCATCGGCATGTTATGCTCTTGACCTTTGATGGTATGAGAAAAAAACACGTAGGTTTTTCCTTTTTCAAATAAATCTTCAGGAATCTCTTTTACAGCAAAAATAACTGAGCTGGGAGCTAAACTATCCTGGACATGTGCACCTGCTTTTCTGTAGTCGTTCTCCGAGAAAACCCGGATGTCTGAGGGTTGAATGAACGTCTCGATACCATGATTCTTTTTCAGTTCTAATACATGTTGAGGTGTGAGGGGTGCTCTCTGTTCCCATCGATTCTTGTCTTCCCGTCGTATACCTAGTGCTGTACTCATGTGATACACCCACGACCCCTCATCCGTTGTCGTTTAATAGGTTTTCTGCAGACCTTTTATCTGAATTTAAGATAAAAGAATATAAAATATTAAGAAAAAGAAAAGATGGGAGAGAGGGAAGAAAGGAGTAGAAAGGAGGGAGGAAAGGAATCTTCACTCTCTCCTCGGTTTGTTAGTTGGAACTAGGTCAAGCTGATGCTTGCGATATCACTAAGATCCTCAAGGTTATTCATTTTTATCATCGAATCTGAAACTGTGTAGATGACATCGCCAATGAATAGTGTTCTGGTTATATCAGTGTTCGAGGAGCCCCAGTACCAGTAATAATCATTGGTCTGTTGTTGTATTCCCTCAGGGGTTTGGTGTGTGATACGTCCTTTGTATTCAAAACCGTTGCCAAGACTGAGTTGGTAAACATAGGCGCCTTGGAAGGTAAACTGACCGAACAGTTCTTCAGTGCCATTACTTTCTACGTATCGGTCTTTGATTTCCTGAGGAATCTCATAGAGGCTGACGGGGATGATGAGGAGTTCTTTTTCTCTGTCGAAGAGGAAAGCTTTGTGATCATAGAGAGCGGGACTGTCAGTTCCTCGGTCTCCGATGACGATTTTTGCTTCTTCGATGGGGTTTTCGATGTCGCTAACGTCAAACAATGCGAGTTTCAATCCTAGTATCGCAGTATAGTAGATTGCTCCCGGGGTGTGCACCTTATCAGCATCGATGCTTGGGTCAACTTCCTTTCCGATTCCGATGATATGTGTCTCATCGTAGGGGTGGAGGTACTCGGAGTAACCAGGGATCTTCAGTTCACCGAGAATTCGTGGATTATAGGGGTCTGATAAATCAACTGTGAAAAGCGGGTCGACTTGAACAAAAGTGACGAGGTACGCGCGATCTCCAAGGAACCGCGCCGCGTAGATAGATTCTCCAGGTGCGATGTTCTCGATCTTTGAAACCTGGTTAAGGGTTTCATCAAGAATGTAGATGTTGTTACTGGTTTGTGAGCTTCCTTCCCAGTTGTTTCCTGAGGTGGTTGCGATTCTAAAGAATCCGTTATGCTCATCCATGGAGAATTGGTTTAGGATATGGCCAGGGACTTCTCCTTGGGCAATATAGGTAACGTCGCCTGTGTGAATGGATATTTTATGCAAAATTGTGGTTTCTTGGTCGCTGTTTGACACGCTATTGGTTCTATATAACAAAGGATAGTAGGGATAATGGGCTGATGCAAGAAAGATGTTGTCTTTTGATACATACATCGTTTGTGAGCTACCGAGCATAAAGCTTTTTTCAACAATATCATTGGTATCTAGGTTCAGTGATATCACATGGGTCATGGTATCGGAAAGCTCTGGGACATCAACATAATAGATGTCTTCCGTAGAGATATTTTGGCTCACATTATCAACACAGATTTGAGGTACATTAAAAGTGTAATTTGTTTCATCAAGCGCATAGTAGATATCAGAAGTGTATTCGGTTGAGACTACGTAGACGTATTCATCAATCAAACGGGCATCAAAGTACCCGCCGTCGATTCTTATTTCTTTTATAAGGGTCGGGTCTGCTCGGTTGCTGAGATCGTAGACGTTGATGGCTGTTTGTGATACGCCACCCCTCCAAATATCAGGGCGGATCATATCTACTTTGACGTCCCCTTCAAGAAGAGGATAGGGGTAGAAACCACCAGAGTCACCAAAGACAACCAACCGGTCACTGCGGATGAAGATGTTAGTGATAGTGACATTTGTAATTGTGATCTGTGAAAGAATTGCTGCTTCTGTTACCGGGTAGGCCTTGATAATATAAACGGTCTGGTTTGCTACGACATAAATATAGGTTCCATCAGTTTTGACGATATCAGGTTCATCAACACCAGCGACTTGAACGTTTGTAGATGAATAGGAGAGGAGTGTCTCTCCACCACTAAGAGTTGTTCCATCTGCAGATGGTGCTTGTGCAGATTTTTCAATTGCAACATTATAGTTATCGTAAAATCGTCCCTGGTTAGTCCCTGCTTCGTATCTTTGATGTAGGAATGCTAGTAGTTCATCATATGATTGGAATGTATTGAGTTTGTAGGTATAGGTTCCTTTATCGAGCGGCGAGAGAGAAATGACTGCCACAAGACTTGCGCACGTTAGCATACTTACGATTAATATCCCTATTAATTGAGTGGTTTTCTTTTCCATAGCGATCACATCTGAGTTTAATTCTGGTTATATCTGGTAGAGTTTATATAGTGTCTGATAATGTTTGGAAAAAACCGAATAAAACATAATTTTTTTATAGATATATATGCGTTTAAATCCTCCTTTGCGTTTTTGCTATATTCGACAGATATTTTCTCAATAGAAATATTTTTATAATTCATTGTTGTAAAGAATCTTATGGGGGTTTTATTACTATCAAAATTACCTTAAAAGTTTTCAATATCTTTTTCATTATAATTTTGCTCCTATTTTCATCTATCAGTTTTTCTGCGCAAAATGGTTTAGAAAATGATCTATCGTGTCATGGTTTTGTAATCCCTCTGCCACAGGGAAAAGATACGTCTTTGGAAACTTTTGAAAATAGTAAAGTACATCATCTTATAAACGATTTATTAAGAGAAAATATCACTGTTTATTGGGTTAGCAATGATTTTTCTGCAAAATCTCAATCAATAAGTTTAGATAAACCCATTGAAATGCTTTCTTACAAAAAGGGTGCTTTTATCATTCCTTTTTCTAATGATATCTATACAGACGCTTTGATCACTGCAGTAATTTTAGATTATAATTATACAAATGAATTAGATAACCAGTCAAATATTCAAAACAATGCTTATCTTCTAATGCAGGATCTTACTCTTTCTGCCTATAAACTAGTTGAACCAAAAATTGTACAATATCTAGGAGAGGCAGTGCGATACGGTTGGCCGACTTACCTGGAAATAGCTGATGCTGGTGGTTTTCTAACCTTTGAATATCTATTAGATAATGAAATATCTATATCATTAAATAATGAAGAATATAATGTATTAGTGTGGCCATATTCACCTAACCCAGCAACTATACCTGAAGAATTTGTGTCACTGATAAACCCTAAAACAGTTAACACTATCCGACAATTTGTTAGAAGCGGTGGAGGTTTCGTTGGAACCTGTTATGGAGCATACGCTGCTTCATCAGGTTTAATAAATCCTTTCTCAATTTTTTCTGTTCGCTATGCGTATAACTCAAATTTACAAAAATTTAGTGCAGGTCTATCACTTTCTTTAAGTGATTCATTAATGATTATCAATCCTGCAGTTTACTTTCATTTATATATCTCCGTATTAAAAGTAGTGAATACAAATCATCCCTTATTTTTTGGAGTAAATGATACCGTAGAAGATTTCTTTGAAAACCCAGTTTTTATATGGCTTGGGGAAAATACCCATCCCTTAGCTGTACTACATGATTTAAAACCAGCAACGCCGGATTCAATAGTCAGTGAACGAGCAAAAAAAACAATTATAGGAAAACCACTCTGGGTTAACTCAACCTTTGGAAAAGGAAAAATGATTTTATATGCTAGCCACCCTGATTTCGTAAACAATATTAAGTTACTTTTCGAAAACAGGTCATGGAACGGCGATCCATACTACGGTAGAAGAATTATTCATAATTCATTCTTTTATGTGTGTGCAATAGAAAATATAAGTGTAAACACTACAAATTACTATAATCAATCATTTGTCTCTCGAATAATAGAAAAAACAAGAAATTTAACTTTTTGCAACGAGTTCAACAATGAGTTCAATGATCTTTATCGTAAATTCAACCAACTTTCAGACAATATTTCTCGTATGAAAAATTTATCAACTGATTTAGAAAATCTCTTCAAACCTCTAGAAAATAACAGTAAGATGCTCGCCAATGGATACAGATTCTTACAATACAATATCTTGTTCTGTGACATATACAAAGGTTACATCGACAGAACAAAAAATAATCTAAGTATACTAGAGAATATTATACCAATGCTTTCAACATTTGATAACTCAATAAATAATCAAGTACATCATCTTAAAAATAATCTCTATAGACAGATAAATGAATCAGAAGTAATTATTTCAAAGACAATAAAAACCTCTGAAGATTTAAAAGAAAAATTAATGGATAAAAAAATTTCATGGATAGAAAAAATAACCTTAATTAATGATCGAAGGAATTTATTACAAACATTTGAAATTTGTTTAAAATACATCCCTCAAATATATTTTGAAACATTACAACTTGTTAGACACTTCTGGTATGAATATGAAGCATTCTATGCAATTGCTTCATAAAAAAATTAAATAAATAGCTTTAAAAATCTTAACATTTAA
>Ga0315294_10006157_pt1 | contig 13163 bp, 13 predicted proteins | sample YL17G13_40_MG_FD_203626 | JGI IMG/M metagenome (GOLD analysis project Ga0315294, IMG submission 203626) | Sediment microbial communities from Yellowstone Lake, YNP, Wyoming, USA - YL17G13_40 | ecosystem: Environmental > Aquatic > Freshwater > Lake > Sediment | place: USA: Wyoming | collected... | reverse complement strand
AAAGGAACGCCTTTGGCCGGCAGGTGGACAGCTTTGAGACCGAGCTGGCCATCCCTGCCCTGGGGGAGGCCCCCTTCCCCGCAGTGTTTATCCGGGCACCCATTATTGAAAGGGTGGGGCCGGGGGTGGAGGCCCTGGCCCGCCTTCCTGAGGGGTGGCCGGTAGCCATAAGGCAGAAGAACCTCCTGGCCTGCGCCTTCCACCCGGAGCTCTCCAGGGACCTCCGCCTCCACGCCTACTTTCTGAATATGCTGTCCCAGTGATGTTTACCGTCCGCCCCCTGAGTCTGAAGGAGGCCCTTCTCTTGCTGGGGCGAAACCTCCCTAACCAGGCCAGGACCAGGGACAACCTTCAGCGGAGACCACCCATGTCCTGCTTCGCCGGACCCCTGGGGGGGAGGTGGCGCACCTGGGTGGGGCTAGATGAGGGAAGGGTCCGGGGCCTCCTCTCCGTCCGCCCCCGCACCGGGCCCCGGGCCTGGGAAGTGGCCTACCTGTCCATGGCGCCTGAGGAGGAGGCCCTGCCCCTGCTCCAAGAGCCGGGGCTCGTCCTGGCGGAAAGGGGTGCCGAGAGGCTTTTTCTCCGCCTCCCTGCCGATAGCCCCCTCCTGGACCTGGCCCGCCGGGTCTCCTTCCTCCCCTATGGTGAGGAGGACCTATTCCTGGCCCCCACCCCTCTGCCCTCCCCTCCCCCCCTCCCCCTCCGGCCCCGCTCCCCCCACGACGACCAGCAGCTCTTCCAGCTCTACAGCCTGTTGGTCCCCCCCCAGATACGGCAGGCGGAAGGCATGAGCCTCCAGGAGTGGCAGGAGAGCCAGGAGAGGTGGGGAACAGAAAGGGTCTGGGAAAAGGAGAGGAGGGCCCAGGGCTGGCTCCGGCTGGAGAAGAAAGGGGGAAGGGGCTCCCTGGAAGTCCTGGCCACCCCTGAGGGCCTGGAGGGGTTGCTGGGCTACGCCCTGAGAAGGCTGAGGGGCTGTGGCCCTTTGCTCTGCTTTGCCTTCCCCTTCCAGGAGGAGCTGGAGAGGCTTCTCGTGGCCTATGGCTTCCGCAAGGTGGGGGAGAACACCCTGCTGGTGAAAGAGCTGGTCGCCAGGGCCCGCCAACCCGCCTTCATTCCCGCCCGTGCCTGAGATGAAGCAGCCCGTGCCTGAGATGAAGCAGATTGTTGACGACCTGGACGCCTTCCTGGCCGCCCTGCCACCGCGAATCAGCCAGCCCCTGGCCCAGGACACAGAAATCCGCGACCTCCTGGAGGTCGTCATGGACCTGGGCCGCCCCCCCGAGGCCCGCTTCCCCTACCGGGAGGTCGTCCTCTCCCCCGGGGAGGTGACCGAGGAGGATATAGGATTCGTAACCTCCCGGATAAGCCCTTTCAGCGGGGACAACCGGGCAGGGATTGAGCGGACCCTGCACCGCATCTCCGCCGTCCGCAACCGCCAGGGCAAGGTTGTAGGCCTGACCCTGAGGGTAGGCCGGGCGGTCTTCGGCACCATCAGGATAATCGCCGACCTCATCCAGACGGGCAAGGGCCTCCTCCTTCTGGGGAGGCCAGGCGTGGGCAAGACCACCATGCTCCGGGAGGTGGCCCGGGTTCTGGCCGATGATTTCAAGAAGCGGGTGGTGATTGTGGACACCTCCAACGAGATAGCGGGGGACGGGGATATCCCCCACCCTGCCATAGGCCACGCCCGCCGGATGCAGGTCCCCGCCCCCACCCTCCAGCACGCCGTGATGATTGAGGCCGTGGAAAACCACATGCCCGAGGTAATAGTCATTGACGAGATAGGCACCGAGCTGGAGGCCCAGGCTGCCCGCACCATCGCCGAAAGGGGGGTGCAACTGGTGGCCACTGCCCACGGCAATACCCTGGACAACCTCATCCTCAACCCCATCCTCGCCGACCTGGTGGGGGGCATCGAGTCGGTTACCCTGGGGGACGAGGAGGCCCGGAGGCGGGGGACCCAGAAGTCCATCCTGGAACGCAAGGCCCCCCCCACCTTTGACATCGTGGTGGAAATCCAGGAGCGGGACCGGGTCGCCGTCCACCCCAATGTGGGGGAGGCAGTGGACGCCATCCTCCGGGGAAAAAAGGTCTCCCCCGAGGCGCGCTACATAGATGAGAAGGGAGAGATGAGGCGGGAGCGAGCACCTGTCTCCCACCCCGCCCCCGGCCCCTGGCCCATAGGGGGAAAGGGAAAGCCCCTGCGCCTTCTACCCTACGGGGTAAGCCGTTCCCGCCTGGAACAGGCGATAAGGGAAAGGCGGTCCCCGGTGAGCCTGGAGGAGGACCTGGAAAAGGCAGACCTCCTGGTCACCTCCAAGGCCCACTACAGGAGAAAACCCCCCGTCGTGAAAGAGGCGGAGGAGAAGGGCCTTCCCATCTATGTCCTCAAGTCCAACAACACCTACCAGATGCGCCAGTTCCTCTCCGCCATCAGCGCCGCCGAGGTGGGCCCGGTGGAAATGGCCCTCAAGGAGGCCGAGGAGGCGGCCCAAAAGGTGCTGGGCGGGGAGAGGGAGGTGGAGCTCTCGCCCCAGTCCTCCTATATCAGACGGCTCCAGCACCAGCTGGCCGAGCGCTACGGCCTGGCCTCCTCCTCCTCCGGCCAGGAGCCCCTCCGCCGGGTCCACATCTTCCAGGGAGCGGCCTAAAAGGCCCACAATTTCAACGGCCGGGCCATCCCTGGACCGTGCTATAATCTGGGTGCCGGAAAGGAGGCCCTTTAGACCTTGGCCCTGTTTATTGTCTTTGAGGGGGGGGATGGGTCGGGCAAGACCACCCAGGCCGGCCTGCTGTTTAACAAGCTCTGCCGGGAGAAAAGGAGCGTCAAGCTCCTTGCCGAACCGGGGGGCACTGCCCTCGGCGACTATGTAAGAGACCTGTTCGTTCTCCCCAGGGAGCTACCTGTGGGGGGAAGACTGAAATACATCCTCACCTCTGCGGGGAAAGGGCCGCAGATTCCCTTCGATGTCCTTCTCCAGATGACGCCTGAGACAGAGCTCTTCCTCTTCTCCGCCGCCCGCGCCCAGCTTGTCTCGGAAGAAATCACGCCCTCCCTGCAAAAGGGGATATCAGTCATCTGCGTGCGCTATGTCTACTCCACCCTGGCATATCAGGGCTTTGGCCGGGAAATGGACCTGGGCTTTGTCCGCCGGGTCTGTCAGGTGGCCACGGGGGGCCTCCTGCCCGATATGGTCTTCCACCTGGATATAGACCCCGCCCAGGCCCTCCGCCGCAAAGGTGGCTCGGAGGAGGCCAGCCGCTTTGAGGCGGAAGAGCTTGGCTTCCACCAGAGGATAAGGGAGGGCTATCTCCAGCTGGCCCAGGAGGACCCCGGGCGGTGGACCGTCCTGGATGCCTCCCGGCCAAAAAGGAAAATCGCCGAAGAGGTCTACTCCGCCGTAATGGCGAAGATGAGTGAAGGACCAGAAAGTCCCAGAAAGAAAACAGGCCCCCAGGCAAGCCAGAAGTGGCCTACAGAGAAGATGCTCTAGAGGCCCGGGGGTGACGGCCCGCCTGCGGCCCCTCCTGGACCGGGAAAAGATTCAGGCCATGGTAGAGGCCCTGGCCCAGCGCATCCAGCAGGACTACCAGGGCAAGAGCCCCCTCATAGTGGGGACCCTCAAAGGCTCCTTTATCTTTCTCGCCGACCTGGTGCGCCGGCTTGACCTCCCCCTGGAGGTGGACTTCGTCCAGGTCCAGAGCTATGCCGGCACCGAGAGCTCGGGCCGGTGCCGGGTGGTCCTCCCCCTCAGCACGCCAGTCCGGGGCCGGGATGTCCTGGTGGTGGAGGACATCGTGGATACCGGCGCTACGCTCAACTGCCTTATGGAATACCTCAAGAGGAAGAGGCCCGCCTCCCTCCGCCTCTGCGCCATCTTTGACAAACCCTCCCGGAGAAAGGTCCCCGTTCAGATTGACTACCGGGGCTTTGAGCTGCCGGATGAGTTTGTGGTGGGCTACGGCCTGGACTGCGACCAGCGCTACCGCCACCTCCCCGACCTCTGGGCCCTGGAGGAGGAATGAGAGACCTCATCGCCGTGGCCCGGGGGGAAGCCCCCGCCGACCTGGTGCTGAAGAACGCCCGCATTGCCAACACCTTCACCGGGGAGATAGAAAAGGCCAGTGTAGCCGTCCACCAGGACAGGATAGCCGGGGTCGGGGACTACCGGCAGGGAAAAGAGGTCCTGGACCTGGAGGGGGCCTATCTCTGCCCCGGGCTCATTGATGGCCATGTCCACCCCGAGAGCAGCTATCTCCATCCCGCCGAATATGCCCGCGCAGTAGTACCACACGGCACCACTACCATCATCACGGACCTCCACGAGATAGCCAATGTGGCCGGGCTGGAGGGCCTGCGCTTCTTCCTCCGCTGGTCAAAGAGGCTGCCCCTGGACCTCTTCCTCCTGGCCCCCTCCTGCGTCCCCGCCACCCCCCTGGAGACCGCCGGGGCAAGCCTGGGCGTCCAGGAGATAAAAAGGGCACTGGGCTGGAAGGGCGTCCTGGGCCTGGGGGAGATGATGAACTTCCCCGGTGTCCTGGCCGGGGATAGCCAGGTCCTGGAAAAGCTCTCCGCCGCCAGGGGTAAGGTCCGGGACGGCCACGCCCCTGGGCTTGGCGGGAAGGACCTCAACGCCTATATTGCCTCGGGCATCTCCTCGGACCACGAGACAACTACCTATGGGGAGGGGCAGGAGAAGCTGAGGCGGGGGATGTGGCTGATGATAAGGGAAGGCTCCTCCGAGAAGAACCTGGAGGCCCTCCTCCCCCTGGTAACGGATAATACCTATCACCGCTGTCTGCTGGTGGTGGATGACCGCACCTGCGGGGACCTCCTGCGGGATGGGGACATGGATGCGGTGGTCCGCCGGGCCATCGCCCTGGGGCTGGACCCGGTGAGGGCCATCACCCTGGCCGCCCTCAACCCCGCCCGCCGCTTCGGCCTGGAGGGCTACGGGGCCATAGCCCCGGGATATGTAGCCAACCTCATCGCGGTAAGAGACCTGAAGGAGTTCCGGGTGGACCTGGTCTTCCACCACGGCCGGCTGGTGGCCCGCGAGGGCAGGGCGCTCTTCTCCTCCCGGCCCGGCCGTGCCCCGGCCTCAACCATGAAGGTCAGGCTCTTCTCCATAGAGGACCTGAAAATCCCGGCCTCCCGTGCCCCCCTCCCCGTCATCCAGGTCATCCCGGGCCAGATTCTCACCCGAAAGGTTGAAGTTCCCCTCAGGATAGAAGGGGCCGAGCTCGTCTCGGACCCGGAGAGGGACATATTAAAGGCGGTGGTGGTGGAGCGGCACCGGGCCACGGGGAACATCGGCCTGGGGCTGGTGAAGGGCTTCGGCCTCCGGGAGGGGGCCCTGGCCTCCTCCGTGGCCCACGACTCCCACAACATCGTGGCCGTGGGGGCCAGCGACGCCGACCTCTATGCCGCCCTTCAGGAAGTCATCCGGCTGGGCGGGGGGCTGGTGGTGGCGAGGGGGGGAAAGGCGGTGGCCTCCCTCCCCCTCCCCATTGCCGGCCTTCTATCCGACCTCCCACTGGAGGAAGTAGTATCCAGGCTAGAAAGGCTCCAGGCCCTGGCCAGAGAGATGGGCTGCCCCCTCCCCTCCCCCTTCGCCACCCTCTCATTCATTGCCCTTCCCGTCATCCCCGAGCTCAGGCTTACCGACAAAGGACTGGTGGATGTAGCCAGCTTCCAGATTATTGGCTAAATCTGCCTTGTCAATTTGTACGCGATAGATATACACACCTGCAACCCAACTCATGAGTGCAATTTGGATTTGGCAATGTTGGTGTTTCACCGAGTCTATACTGTTTGCCTTCCAATTTTTTGCAGGATTCACACGAATCTGGAGTCGCTAATATCTCCACATACTTGACAAACCCACTTTCACTGAGTTGTCTTAGCGTTTGCTTATTCTGAGCGGCGAACACCAGCATCCTAGCGGCACTATCATTACCCAGAGCTATACCAGTTTCAAAGTCTGCTGGCAACCACTTGCTGGCCCTACTTTCACCCCATAATTCCATCATGGCCGCACCTATCCGCAGATGCCCTAGTTTGGCATCTTGTAGCTTTGATAGAATCTCTGGTTTGTCATCGAATATGGAGTTCAGTATTTCTATTTGACGCTTGGGATCATAGTGCTTCCAGTCGACCCCCAGTCCACGTGGGAAGACTTGTCCCGATTCGTAGTGGGCAACGGTCAGACATGCTTCCTCGTACATCCGTCTTGCGAGAAGACCAAGTACCTGCTGTTCAACTCTGATACGTTCCTCTCTTGCTGAGGCCGCATATTGCTCTGCTAGTTCGCGTCCAGCTTCAGTACAGGTAAGCAGTTTCATCCCCGCGGTCAACTTCAGCATACCTTCTTTGTCTGCTTGGGCAAGGCGCTGCACCAATTCATCCTTTGTTCCCGATACGTTCAGCTTGCGTTGCCTCAGCAGATCCTTCAGCTCAGTGGCTTTGCACTTGTATGTAACACAGGTATTCAGATCGGCATCAACAACCATGCCTTCATCGATGAAACGCCTGATTGCTTTCTGGGACGGTTCGCCGAGCACCTCCACCCACTCACCACGCTTGACAAAATAATCAACTCCCCCACCATTAATGAATTTACTCAATAATAGCAGGTGTGCCTTTGATTTCCTCCAATCGAAGCTTTTGGAGAAATGAAACATGTTTTTCTCCTTTTGTAAATGTCCCTAACCTCTCTGCAAAAGCCCCGGCTAGGGCCCCTCCTCTAGCCTCACATCCTAGACCGCCACCACCCACCAGTCAATCCTTTGTGGCTAAGGTCTACACCCCCTCCCCCTTCTCCCTGAGTACCTCTGGCCGTACTCCAGGAGCCGGACCTTCCTCTCTTTGGGGACCTGTTTTATGTCCAGGTATAGCTCCAGGGGCTTTGGTACCAGCAGTCTCAGGACTAATGGGCCATTGAGCCCTTTTCCGCTTTTGCTTAAACTGCATTTGGTCAAGATATGGTTGAGAAAGGTCATGATTGGGTAAAGATATGTTGAGAAATGGTTATGACTGGGTAAAGGTGATGCGGAGAGGTTCGGTTGGCGGATGTCCTCTCCCTCGGCCTCTCTTGCTGCTGGGCATGTTGTAGATGTCCTGGACCGGGCTTCTCTTCCTTACTGCCCTGCTGGTGGGCTTGTGTCTGGGAGCGGGGTTTGCCCGGGCCTGGTGGGAGAGCCGCCGCGGCCCCCCAACCCCGTGGGAGTGATAGTCACACCGCCCCGCCCGTCATCCCCCAGCTCCGCCTCACCGACAAGGGCCTGGTGGATGTAAGTGCTTTCCAGGTTATTGGCTGAAGTAGCCCAGCCCCTTGACAAGACTCGGAAAGAACATCAAAAAACTCGTGGGGAGGAATTAGCCCAGTTCAGGTTCCTTGATGGTTGTGAAGCCATCCCAATAATTCCGCTTGGGAACTTCTCCCGGCGGCTATGGCAACACTCAATTCTACAACCGATGAATCTAGGAAGAGCGGTATGCCGTTACTGCTAATAAACTCCAAAGCGATATGAATGGCGGTTCTCTTGTTTCCGTCTCGGAATACATGCCTTGAAATAATTTGGTAAGCAATGGCACTGGCCTTTTCCTTCAACGTAGGATAAATGGTGTGCCCGAGAATAGGTGACTTTATGGCGTCCAAGATGTATTCTAACGCGCCCAAGTTAAGCAGGTTATCGGGGGGCACGAAGAAACCGCCGGACTCTTGAATCATTCGGCGGTTTACATCACAAATCTGTTCAACTGTAGGATAGACTATCTCTCGGCCAGAGTCCTCCATATGTCTCTATACTCCCGCAGACTCTTCTGGAGAAGGCTTTCGTGAGTTACCGAGTCTATATTTCGCTCGCGGCGCGGCCAGACGAAAGCAAAGCCACCAGGCACCGCTTCTGCAGGCTCGGCACTCCTAAGGTCTATGAAAACCTCGGGAACCTCTATTGAGAACACGGGAATGTTCAATGGCGTTCCTAGGGTCCAACGCTGGTGTTCCCAGACCTTCATGTCACTGGTTTCTGTTTGTGGCATGCTCATGATTACTCCTTACGGCCACCTTCTATTACTATATCGACGTCTGTCTCTCCATGGATCGCCTTCCGCTGCACGTAGTCTAATCCATTTGTGCGCCTGATGATAGCCACATCTATGGGGCCTCCCACGCCCCGCACGCCAATTGCCAAACGTTGAGCTATCATCGTAGTGCGTATCAAAAAAATCGCCAAATCGACGCAATCCTGCAATGGCAGCACCGCGTATGGTATAGGAAACTGCAGGTCTGCTCTTAGAGTTCCATGCAGTTGCTGAATCTGTCCATCCGGAACATTCAGCAACTTCTTGACAATGTCGGGTAGAGCGGGATCAAAACCATGAATCAAACGAGAAGCAACCTGAAGCTGCCCTCCCCATATCATGCCAAAGTCCTTATCACCTGGATGTTGTTGCTTGGCTTCGGGCTGTCTAGGAATGTCGAAGAGAAAGACCTTGCCGTAAGCAGCGCCACTGTCATACCCCCCTACTACAAATGTCATATTCGGTCCGGCATAGTCAGATGGCATTGTCTCGTTCCATCGCTCGCGAAAAAACCTGCTTAATTCATTTGAATATTCTTCCACAGTAAGGCGGTTTTTTTTCTCTGCCAAGACTTGCTGTTCAAATTCAGGTACAAAACTGTTGGCTGTGCGCAAGCCAATGACAGCAGCCCCATATGTGACACAACCAACATAGTTATGGGGTTTAGAAAAGCTCAAAAGCTTGGTCGCGTTGTCAAAATTGACAGATATGGATGGGCCACCTTCTTTTTGCGCTTCCAAGGTGACCCGACTATCGGTAGCCAGAACAATGCACTCTGGTCCTTTTATGACCACACCAAGAGACATCTATGATCCTCTAGACACTTGCATACTTAGGTAACTCTATGTTGCACATACCACAAGCGCAATAAGTATAGGCAGAAAGACAAGTCACTGTCAATTCTTAGGTGAACATGATGGAAAAGTGAAGTCTTTCGAAACCCCAGACAAGCCTGGCCAAGAAAGGTTCACAGCCCCTCCGCCTTCTCCCTAAGGAGCCGCTGGCCGTAGTCCAGGAGCCTGGCCTTTCTCTCATTAGGGACCTGTTTTATGTCAAGATAGAGCTCCAGGGCCTTCTCCGGGGGGAGGCCCCGGGCCTCCACCGCCAGGCGGGGGCGGGCTTTCCTCTCCACCTGGATGGCAATGGGCAGGACAAAATAGGCCTCTTTAAGGGCCTTCCTCACCTCTGCCTCGTTGATGGCTGCCCCCTCAGCTAGTTTCACCTGCACCCGGACGATAGCCCCCTTTATTTCCCCTGCCCTCAGCGAGATGGCCTCCAGGACGGCCCGGGTGGGGTCGGCCACCGGGTCGGGGCTTATCTCTACTGTGAGGAATCGGCGGGCGGGGGTGGGGTGGAAGGCGGGGAGGGCCTCTTTCCCCTTTATGTCAACAAGAAAGAAGCCCTTCTCACCCCCCTCCTCCGAGAAGTCCAGCCGCTCCAGGCTACCGGAGTAGGCCACAACGGGGTGGTCCTGGCGCAAGATTTGCATGCGGTGGATATGGCCCAGGGCGATATACGAGAAGGCCTCCCGGGCCAGGTTGGCCCCCTGGAAGACCGGCTCCCTCCCCACCACCATCCCCCTCTCCGAGCCCACCTTAGCCCCATAGACCCAGAAGTGGGCCGCCAGCACCGCCGGGACCTCCGGGTCCAGCTTCTTTACCTCGTCCTCCAGCACACCATAGACTCCCTCCTCCACCCTCCGGTCCAGCTCCTCCATCCCCAGGCCCCGGGCCTCCTCCCTGGCGAGGAACGCCCCCGGGCGGGGCCAGGGCAGGGCCACAATCTGCAAGAGGCCGGACCGGGTCTCCACCGGATAGGTCCCGGGCCGGTGGGCCACAGTGAGGTTTTTCACGGCCAGGGCAGGGAAGACCTCCAGGGCCGCCGCCCTCCCCACCCCGGCGGGCGTATCGTGGTTCCCGGTAAGGAGAAGGACGGGAATCTCCCTTGAGGCCAGCCGGGCGAGCCTTCTAGCAAACTCCCTCTGCTCGGTGGGCTCGGGGCGGCGGCTCTTGTAGGCGTCCCCGCAGAAGAGGACCAGGTCAACATCCCCCTCCAATGCCCGCTCCACCACCACATCCAGGCAGCGCAGAAAGTCCCCCAGGCGGGAAGAAAGCCCCGTTGCCGGGTCTATGTGCCCGTAGGTCTCCACCCCCAGGTGAAGGTCAGAGAAGTGGAGGAGCTTCACCTCACCCCCTGCCCCCTCTCCTCAAGGAGAGGGGGAGCTTGAGTTTTTTCCCCGTTGACCAAGCCAGACCTGGCCGCCGGGGGGGAGGGTGAGGAAGGCCTCACCTTCCAGCTTGGCGCTGAGGGTGGACTCCAGGGCAGCGATGGGGACCCTTATCTGCTCCATGCTGTCCCGGTGGCGGAGGGTGGCCATGTTGTCCTCCAGGGACTGGAAGTCCACGGTAACGCAGAGGGGGGTGCCTATCTCGTCCTGCCGGCGATATCTCCGCCCTATGCTCTGGGCGTCGTCATACTGGCAGCGGAAGGGTTTCCTCAGCCGGGAGTAGAGCTCCCCGGCCAGCTTCACCAGATTTTCCTTGCGGGAGAGGGGGAGGACGGCCACCTGGACGGGAGCCATGGAGAAGTGGAAGCGCAGCACTACCCTTATCCCCTCTTTATCCGGCTCCTCATCATAGGCATCCACCAGGAGGGCCAAGGCGGTTCGGTCCACCCCTGCCGAGGGCTCGATGACATAGGGGATAAAGTGCTGGCCTGTCTCCTCGTCAAAATAGTCCAGGGCCTTGCCGCTGGACTGAGAGTGCTGTCTCAGGTCAAAGTCCCCCCGGTTGGCAATCCCCTCTAGCTCTGCCCAGCCCATGGGGAAGAGGTACTCCACATCGCGGCAGTCCTTGGCATAGTGGGCCAGCTCATCCTTGCCGTGCGGGCGGAGGCGTAGATTCTCCTTCTTTATGCCCAGGGACAGATACCACTTGAACCGCTCCTCCACCCAGTATTTGAACCACTCCTCGTCGGTCCCGGGCCGGACGAAATACTCCATCTCCATCTGCTCAAACTCCCGGGTGCGGAAGATGAAGTTGCCGGGGCTTATCTCGTTGCGGAAGGCCTTGCCTATCTGGGCGATGCCGAAGGGGACCTTCTTGCGGCTGGAGCCCAGGACGTTCTGGAAATTGAGGAAGATGCCCTGGGCGGTCTCCGGACGGAGATAGACCACCGTGGAGTCCTCCTCCACAGGGCCCACATGAGTCCTGAACATCAGGTTGAACATCCGTGGCTCGGTGAGCTCCCCGCCGCAGGAGGGACAGCGGCCGTCTTTGGCCATATCCTCCCTCCAGCGCAGGTGACAGCTCTTGCACTCCACCAGGGGGTCGGTGAAGCCCTGGACATGCCCCGAGGCCACCCAGGTCTGGGGGTGCATCAGGATGGCGGAATCCAGCCCCACCACGTCATCGCGCTCCTGCACCATAGCCCGCCACCAGGCCTGGCGCACATTGTTTTTCAGTTCCACCCCCAGGGGGCCGTAGTCCCAGAAGGCCCCCAGCCCCCCGTATATCTCGCTCCCCGGGAAAACGAAACCCCGCCTCTTGCAGAGGGAGACCAGCTTCTCCATATCCGCCTTTACAGCCATACCACATAAGATTATCAGGTTTTACCGCGGTGTCAAAGACATTGACAGGAGGCCCCCTCCCCACTATCCTCAAGGAAATGTCCGAAATCCGGGAAGTAGCTGAAAAGACCTACCTCCTGGAGGCCCGGTTGCCTCGGGAGACCGGTATGTTCTCCATTTACTCTATCTATCTCATCCATGAGGGGGGGGGAGCCCTTATTGAGCCCGGTCCTGCCGCCCTGGTCCCTCAGATTCAGGAGGGGATGGAGAAGCTGAGGATAGCAGGCCTGTCCTATATCCTGCCCACCCATATTCATGTGGACCACGGGGGTGGGGCAGGGATGCTGGCCCGCCTCTTCCCTCAGGCCAGGGTTCTGGTGCACCCCTCAGGGGCAAGGCACATGATAGACCCCGCCCGGCTAGTAGAGAGCACCAGGAAGGTCCTCGGGGCCGACTTTGAGGACCGCTTCGGCCCCATCCTGCCCATCCCCCAGACCCAACTCCATGTCCCAAAGGACGGGGAGACCCTCTCCCTGGATGGCCGGAAGCTCCAGGCAGTCTACTCCCCCGGGCATGCCCCTCACCATCTGTCCTTCCTGGACCTGAAGACCGGGAGCCTCTTCTGCGGTGAGGCCCTGGGGATTCCAGAATACGGGGCCGCCTTTCCTCCCCTGCCCTACGTCACCCCACCCGGCTTTGACCTGGAGGCCTACCTGGAGACCGCAGAAAAGCTCCGCGCTCTCCGGCCAAAGGTCCTCTTCTACTCCCACCACGGAATGGGGCTTGAGCCGGAAAGGCTCATCTCGGTAGTAGAGGAAAATGCCCGGGCTTTCGGCGATATCATCCTCCAGGCATTCAAAGCGGGGGCCGCCCAGCAGGAAATCGAAGGGAAGCTCCTAGACTATCTCCGCCGAAGGTTCGGGGCCGAGGCGGGTAGAAGCGACCTTTCCTTAATCATCGCCGGCTACACCCTCTACTTCAAGAAGAAAGGCCTCCTGCTTGGTTAAATCAAAAGTTCTGCCATATCTTCTCGCTGGCACTTTGGCTGCAACTTCAGTGCTGCCTTATGCCTGCACATGCAAGCCAAAAACGACTCCAACTCCGACACCAGCGCCGACTTCAACATATACTCCCACTGCAACTCCTACATTTACTCTAACTCCTACCTTTACACCAACTTACACTCCTACATCAACTCCCACATTTACGCCTACGCCTGCTTCGCCTCCAATTCCTACGCCTACTGATACTCCTGCTTATACGCCTACCCCTACGCCAACTCCAACTTATACTCCTACTGCAACTCCGTTGCCTACTCCAACTCCAACGCCTACACCAACTCCTACTCCGACTCCTACCCCTACGCCAACGCCAACACCAACTCCGACTCCTACGCCTACTCCTACTCCGACTCCAACTCCGACTCCAACGCCTACACCAACGCCCACTCCGACACCGACTCCTACGCCTACTCCTACTCCGACTCCAACTCCGACTCCCACTCCTACG
>Ga0315294_10006155_pt1 | contig 13164 bp, 10 predicted proteins | sample YL17G13_40_MG_FD_203626 | JGI IMG/M metagenome (GOLD analysis project Ga0315294, IMG submission 203626) | Sediment microbial communities from Yellowstone Lake, YNP, Wyoming, USA - YL17G13_40 | ecosystem: Environmental > Aquatic > Freshwater > Lake > Sediment | place: USA: Wyoming | collected... | reverse complement strand
GCGCCGACACCAAGGCCAACGGCTTGGGGTGGCAGACCGAGGCCGGCTGGCAGCAGACGGTCCAGACGGTGACGCGCCTGAAGCTTGTCGAGAAGGCGCCCGCCGTGCAGGACCTCTTCACCACGAGCTACCTGAAGTAGGGCCGTGCCGCAGCAACTCGCGCTGGGACTCATCCCCGGGCCCCCCACCGGGCCGTGCATCCGCCTGCAGGATGTGGGCGTCACCTTCCGGACGCCCCGCGCATCCGTGGAGGCCGTGGCCGATGTCTCTCTGGAGATCGGGGAGGGCGAGTTCCTGGCCCTCCTCGGGCCCACGGGCTGCGGGAAGAGCACGCTGCTCCGCGTGATCGGGGACCTCACGGTGCCCACCCGCGGCGCGGTGGAGGTGCGGGGCGGCCCCGCCCATGCGGCCCGGCAGCGAAACGAGTTCGGCTTCGTCTTCCAGGAACCCGCACTGCTGCCCTGGCGGAGCGCCGTGGAAAACGTCCGCCTGCCGCTGGAGGTCGTGAACTATCCGCCAGAGCGCCGGACGGCGCGCTGCGAAGAGCTGCTGAAGCTGGTCGGCCTGCTCGGCTTCAAAGACGGCTATCCCCACGAGCTTTCCGGCGGCATGAAGCAGCGCGTGGCTATCGTCCGCGCCCTGGCCTGGGGCCCGTCCATCCTGATGATGGACGAGCCGTTCAGCGCCCTGGACGAGCTGACCCGCAACCGGCTGCAGGAGGACCTCCTGGGGCTTTGGGCCGTGGAGCACAAGACCATCGTCTTCGTCACCCACAACATCGGAGAGGCGGTGTACTTGGCCGACCGGGTCGTGGTCATGTCCCCGCGACCCGGTCGGATCGCCGCCGTCCTGCCCGTGGCGCTGCCGCGCCCCCGCCAGCCCGAGCTGCGGGACACGATCGAGTTCCTCGAGCACGTGCACGCGGCGCGGGAGGCCCTGGGATCATGAGCGAGCCCGACGTTCCCGCCGTCCAGGAGGCCTCGCTGTGGGAGCGGGCGCTGCCGCCGGTCATCTTCCTGGTGGTGGCCCTGTTCCTCTGGGAGGGGGCCGTCCGCTGGCTCGCCATCCCCAAGTGGCTCCTGCCGGCCCCTTCGGCCATCGTGGAGCGGTTCTTCAAGCTCCGGAATCTCTGGTTGCACACCGGCCTGACGGTGATGGAGGCGGCCTCCGGCTTCACGCTGTCGGCCGTGCTGGGGATCGCTCTCGCCGCCGGGATCGCCCACTCGCGCTTTCTGGAGCGCGGGGTCTTCCCCTACGTCGTCGTCTCCAACGCCATCCCCATCATCGCCATCATCCCGCTGCTCACCATCTGGTTCGGCTTCGGGTATGCTCCGAAGATCATGATCGCCGCCATCATCAGTTTCTTCCCCATCGTGACCAACACCACTCGTGGCTTCAAGTCGGCGGACCCCCGGATGTTGGACTTCATGCGCTCGATCAACGCGACGCGCTGGCAGGTCTTCACCAAGGTCCAGTTCCCGAGCGCGCTCCCGTTCATCTTCGCGGCCTTCCGCATCGCCTCCTCGCTCTCCCTGGTGGGCGCCGTGGTGGCGGAGTTCTACGGGTCGGACCGGGGTCTCGGGTATCTCGTGATCACCTCGGCCACCCAGCTCCAGACCGACCTCCTCTTCGTCTCCATCGCCGTGCTGGCGGTCCTCGGCGTGAGCTGCTTCACCCTCTTCGGGCGGGTGGAGCGGGCCTACAGCGCCTGGCAGGCGGAGCAGGGGTACCAGCGGTGACCCCTGGCCGCACGCTCTTCCGGGACATCCTGCTGGTGCCGAGCACGCCGGACGGGGCCCGGCCATTCGTGGGGTGGCTCCGCACCGCCGGGCAGCGCATCGCCGCGCTGGGCCCGGGAGAGCCGCCGGCCGGAGACGACGACCACGTCATCGACGGACGTGACCGCGTCCTGATCCCCGGTCTCGTGAGCGCCCACGCCCACTCGCACAGCAGCCTCACCCGCGGCAGCGCCGAGGGCCTTCCGCTGGAGCAGTGGCTGCGCGTGCTCGAATCCGAGCAGTCCCGTCTCACGGAAGAACAGGCCTACCACGCGGCGCTCGCGACCTACTGCGAGGTCCTCCTCTCGGGCACGGCCAGCATCGTGGACATGTGCCTCTTCCCGGCCGCGGCCATGCGGGCGGCGCGCGAGGTGGGGATTCGCGCCGTCGTGGTGCCGTATGTGGCGGACACCAAGCCGTTCACACCGAAACTGGAACTGACCGAGCGGTTGCTGGCCGAGGGTGCACACGACGGGGGCCGCGTGCGGACGTGGGTCGGGCTGCACGACCTGGAGAGTTGCAGCGACGATCAGGTGCGGGCGGGAGTCGCGCTGGCCATCCGGTACGGCGTGGGCCTGCACCTGCACTGCGCGGAGACGCGGTTTTCGGTCGAGAGGACGGTGCGGCGGACGGGGCGGCATCCGGTGGCCCACCTGGCCCACCTGGGGGCCCTCAGCGAGCGCACGCTCCTGGCGCATTGCGTCTGGGTGGACGAGGCGGAGCGGCGGACGCTCCGCGGGGCCGGCGTCCACGTCACGCACTGCCCCCAGGCGAACCTCAAGCTGGGCTCCGGCATCGCCCCGGTGCCGGAACTCCTGGCGACCGGCGTCAACGTGGCCCTGGGGACCGACGGGGCCAAGGCGAACAACAGCCTCGACATGTTCGAGGTCATGAAGTTCGCCTCGCTGATCCAGAAGGGGAGCCGTCAGGATCCCGCCGTCCTGCCCCCCGAGCAGGTGCTGGCCATGGCTACGCGAAACGGCGCGGGGGCGCTGGGGATTCCCGCGGGTACCCTCGCGCCTGGAATGCTCGCCGACCTCACGCTGGTGCGCCTGGACCGCTTCCACCTCCAGCCCGCTTCACCCGAGACCATCGTGACCAACCTCGTCCACGCCGCCCGCGGCTCCGACGTGGACCTGGTGATGGTGGACGGCAAGATCATCGTCGCGGGCGGCGCCGTCCAGACGGTTGACGCGCCCGCCCTCCGCACCCGCGCCGCCGCCATCGGCACCTCGCTCCTCGCGACTCAGCGGTAGCACAGGTATTGCGGAAACGAACAGAAGCAAGGAATGGGGGACGCCCTTAAATAAGAAGTAATTGGGGACCCAACCGCTCTCACTGCGGGAGGAGGGACTCCTGCTTGCGGTGCACCACGGCCTGGCAGACGGCGACGAGGTTGCCGGCCTCGGTCTTGACCGTGATCTGATAGAAGCCCGCGCGATGGCCCTTGCGCAGTTCCTGAGCCTCGGCCACCAGGCGCGTTCCGGTGGCGGCCGTTGCCAGGAAGTTCACCGTCATGCTCAGCGCCACGGCCACCTGCCCGTGCGAATTCGAGGCGGCGGCGAAGGCGCTGTCGGCCAGGCTGAAGATGGCGCCGCCGTGGGGGATCCCATGCGAGTTGAGCATCTGGGGGGTCACCGTCATGGCGGTGCGCCCGTAGCCCGGCCGGATCTCCTGGTACTCGATGCCCACCAGCTTGGCGAAAGGGTCCTTGCTGATCGTCTGGAAGATCTGGTCACTCACCTGTGATGACATGGCCTTCCTTGCGTTAGGGGACGTTGCGGCTTTATTGACCTTTCCGCGACCGTCAGTCGGCCTTGCCGACCCAACCGCCAAGCTTACCGCCGAGGGCGGCGACGCGCTCGCGCAGGCGGAGGACGATCGTCTCTATGTCGTCGGCGCCCCGGGGGCCGTCGCCCTGCAACAGCTCCTCGGCAGTCACCACGGGGCCGAAGCGGACGCGGAGGCGATGGATACGGGGGAGGCTCTGCCCGCGCGGCCAGGCCTCGAATGAGCCACTGATGTAGGTGGGGAGCACAGGAACGGCGAGCTCGCGGACGAGGATGCCGGCCCCCTTGCGGAAGGGTCGGATACGACCATCGGCGGACCGCTCCCCTTCGGGAAAGACACAGAGGATCTTGCCGTCGCGGAGCACCCGGGCCGAGGCCTGGAGCGCCCGAGCGAGATACGTGTCCATGTCCACCGGGATCGCACGAACGCCGCGCCCCCACCAGGCCAAGACGGGATGGCGGAAGAACCACTCGAATCCCATGTAGAAAACCTGCTGGACCGAGCGCTTGGGCAGAGCCGCCGCCAGGATGAAGCCATCGAAGAAACTGGCGTGATTTGCGACGAGGATGAGCGGCCCGTGCGCCGGCACGTGCTCCCGGCCCTCCACGCGCAGGCGGTAGAGGGTCCGAAAGGTCGCGATGCAGATGGCCCGTGAACCGGCCGTGATCCAGCGCGCGGAGGGTTGGCTGCTCGCTGCCACCATCTGCGAGACCTCGGGCGGGGTCTCGGCCAGGATCTCGCGCCAGCCTCGGCGCTGCGCGGCGGGGCCGGCTGCGGCACCTCCGGTCAGGCCTCGGAGGCGATCGATCACCTCGCGCACGGTGAAACACTCGGCCGCGGCCTCGTCGGGGATCTTGACGTTGAACGCCCCCTCGAGGGCCACGAGCATCTCGATCCGGGCCAGCGAGTCCAGGCCGAGGTCCAGTTCCAGATTATCGTCCAGACCCACGACGGCCTTCTTACTGACGTCCCTCAGGCAGGCGAGGACGCGCCGGGCCGTCTCGTCCTCGAGCTCGGCAGGGGCGGCCGCCGAAGCTTCGACACGCTGCGCTCCGGCGATCTCGGCCTGGTAGCGCTCCCGGACCAGGTGGCGCTGGATCTTGCCCAGGCGCGTGCGGGGAAAGCCCTCCTTGACGATGCGGAGGCCCGTGGGCCGCTTGTAGGGCGAAAGGCCCTTGCCCACGTTCTCCATGTCCCAGCGGATCGTCTCGAAGATGTTGGTCATGCCCTGGGCCCGGAAGACGTCCAGGTCGGGGAGGACCAGGGCCAGCAACCCCTCCAGTTGCGCCCCGCCCCGGTCACTCACCTGCGGCACCAGGCAGATCTCCTTGACGTACACGCTCTTGAGATACTGCTCCTCGATCTCCTCCGGGTAGACGTTCTTGCCGGAGCTGAGGACGATGACCTCCTTGGCGCGACCCGTGATTACGAGGTACCCGTCGCGATCGAGATATCCGAGGTCACCCGACAGGAACCACCCGTCCCGCAGGACCTCGGCCGTGGCCTCGGGATGCTGATAGTAGCCCTGCATCAGATTCGCGCCGCGGATGGCGATCTCCCCCACGCCCTCCGCGTCGGGGTTCAGGATGCGCACCTCGACCCCCGGCAGCGGCACCCCGACGGAGCCCGGGCGGATGCGCGCCAGCGGATTGAACGAGACCACCGGCGCCGTCTCGGTGAGGCCGTAGCCCTCGGCCAGCGTGAAGCCCAGCGCCAGGAAGTCGCGCGTGATGACCGGGTCGAGGCGGGCGCCCCCGCTGGCCATGAGCCGGAGGCGTCCCCCGAAGTGCCGGTGAACCTGACGGAAGATCACGCGGCCCAGATTGATGCCCGTGGGGCGCAGCGCGCCGGAAAGGCGCAGCAGCCGCTTGAGGAGGAACTGGACGAGGGGCGGTCGCTTGGCGATCTGGTCGAAGATGCCCTTGTGGAGCAGGTAGAAGAGCTGCGGCACGCCGACCAGCGCGGTGACGCCGGTCTCGTGCATGCAGGCCAAAAGGTCCGGCCCCTTCAGGGACGCCGGGAAGGTGATCCGGGCCCCCGTGTAGAGGAGGATGAGCTGGACGGTGAACGCGAACGCATGATGCAGCGGGAGGACCGAGAGCAGGTTGTCCTGGGCGTTCACCAGCCGGAACGCGAGGATGCTCTCGGCGTTCGCCAGGAAGTTGCCGTGGGAGAGCATCACGCCCTTGGGAGTCCCGGTCGTGCCCGAGGTGTAGAGGATCGAGGCCAGCGCCTCGCTCTCGACGCGCGGGAGCGGCTGCGACGGGAGGTCGGGTTTCCGCAGGGCGGCGCTGAAGGACAGGATGCGCCCATCATCCGCGGGGGCGTCCAGGTCCACCACGGAGGAGAGCGGCGCCCCCGGCGCGTCCATGGCCAGGAGGCGCGGCGCCTGCTTGCCCGAGGCGATCGCCATCCGGCAGCCCGCGTGCCCCCGGACGTTCGCGATCTCGGCGTCGCCGAGCTGGACGTCCAGGGGAACCGCGACGCCGCCCGCGGCGGTCAGGGCGAAGTAGGCCACGGCCCACTCCGGACGATTCTCGCCGAGGAGGGCGACGCGGTCGCCGGGGGCGAGCCCCGCACGGATCAGCGCGCCGGCCAGCGCCCGGGCCTGGCACGCCACCTCGCCGTAGGTCAGGCGGCGGTATTCCGCGCCCGCCTTGATCTGGAGCGCCAGCCGGTCCGGCCGGCTAGCCGCCACCTCCTCGAACCGGTGGAAAAGGTTCACGACTGTTCTCGCACACCCGAGCAGGCAGGGCGGTGATTCCGTATAGACAGTCCTTGGAGAAGATCCTTGTACGGACGTTGATGGCCGTTGCCCATAAGCGGGGAACCGGTCGTCGTCAATCCGCGTACTCTGAAGTCAACGGCCGGCGGCGAGACCGCCCTGTTTACTGCGTGACACGAACCCGCAGAAGCAGGTCACCGGGGGCGCCGGCCTTGCCCGGCAGGCCCTTGCCGCGCAGACGCAGCTTCGTCCCGGGGCGGACACCGGCGGGGATGGTGACGATCACCTCTTCGGTCGTCCCGCCGCGGGGGTAGCGAATGAGCTTCCGGGCTCCCCCCTTTGCCTCGTCACGGCTGATGACGAGATCTTCCGTCAGATCGTCGCCCCGTGCGCCGCCCCCCAAGGCAAGCCGAGCCACGCGGGTGAGACCGCTGCCGATGCCTTGCAGGGCGCGGCCTAGGAGGGCGAAGAGGCCGCCGGAACGCTCTCGCTCCTCCAGGTGGGCGCGCCACGGCTCGCCGCGCCTCCCGAAGGCGCCCGCCGTGTCGGTCTCGCCGCGGCGCCCCCACTTGAAGGGGCCGCCGACGAAGACCCCACCGAACATGACGCCCCGCCCGCCGAAGAAGACGTGGCGCACGAAGCCGTCGTCGGAGCGGAAGCCCATGCGCGCAAACTCGCGGCTGAGCTCCTCGAAAATGGCGGCGGCATCCCGGTTGCGGAACAGGTCGCGGAGGATGTCCTCCTGGGTGGTGTACGCCCACGGCTCGGCTTGTTCCGCCGTCCCGGCCCCGGTCGCGCGGGACAGGTCGTACAGCCGGCGCTTCTCGGGATCCATCAGGACGGCATAGGCCTCGCTGATGGCCTTGAACCGCTCCTCGGCGGTGGCGTCCCCCCGGTTCCGATCGGGGTGATAGTGCAGGGCCAGCTTCCGGTAGGCCTTGCGGATCTCCTCGAGCGAGGCGCTCTGCTTGAGGCCCAGGATCTCGTAATACTCCTTGGTGGGGTCGGCGCGAAACGGCATGGCAAGTCCTCGCGCGAAACATGGTCGGCCGGAATGATCCGAGCTATTTCACCGTAAAGCTCGCCTGCCTGCGCCGCACGCGTCGCGGCAGGCAGGCAAAGACCGCAAAGGCGGATTTGCGGTTCGAACGCCCTGTCCTGGATGACGTCGGCTAGTGTATCGTCCTGAGCCCCGGAGCGGCAAGGAGTTTCGGCGCGGCGTGTTTCGGCGCGGCGCCCCGCGTTCTCCTTGACAATGTTCGTCCGTTTGCGGAATGATACCGGCGGGGTCACCGGGAAACCTCTTGGGAAAAGGAGGACCAACCATGAAACCGCGAGGCGTTCTGGCGGGGATTCTGGGAGTGGCAGTGATCGTCGGCACCTTCTGGTTCTCGCCCGCGCTGGCGGCGGGGAAGGTGGTGCTCTACAACGCCGATACCGCCGAATTCGGCGAGGCCTTCGCCAAGGCCTTCAACAAGCAGCATCCCGACGTGACGGTGGAGATCATCTCCGCCGGCGTGGGGCAGCTCTTCACCAGGGTCAAGGCCGAGGCGGCCAGGCCGCAGGGCGACATCATGCTCGCCGCCAGCCACGAGTCCTTCCTGCAGATGGCCGATCTCTTCCAGCCGTACACCTCCAAGGCCGATGCGGACTTCGCCGCCAACCTGAAGGATAGGCAGGGACGGTTCTACGGCTTCAGCATGCCGCTCCAGGTGCTGATCATCAACACCTCGCTGGCCTCTCCCGCGGAGGCGCCCAAGTCGTGGAAGGACCTGGGCGACCCGAAATGGAAGCAGAAGATCATCATGGCTAACCCGGCCTTGTCGGGTTCGGCCTACGCGCAGCTCGCGCAGATGGTGCAACTGCACGGCTGGTCGCTGATCCAGGAGGTCGTGAAGAACGCCACCATCACCTCTTCCTCGAAGCTGGCCTACCAGGGGGTGGGGACCGGGGAATTTGTGATCGGGCTGACGGGCGAGGAGAACGTCTTCAAACTGAAGGAGGAGGGGCGTCCGGTGGAGGCCGTGCACCCGGCGGAGGGAACCGGCCTGCGCTTCGACGCCGTGGGCATCATCAAGGGCGGACCGAACCTCGAGAACGCCAAGCTGCTCCTGGACTTCATCAACTCGAAGGAGGCGCACGGGGTCGCCGCGGGCAAGCCCTTCTTCCGCCGCTCGGTCCGGAAGGACGTGGCGCCGCCGCCCGGCCTCAAGCCCACCGGCGAGATCAAGTTCTTCGACTACGACGTCCAGAAGGCGGCCAAGGAGAAGGCGGCCTACCTCAAGAAGTTCGAGGAGATCATGGCGTCCAAGTGAGCCGGGACGAATCTCGCCGGCCCATGCTTCCCGGGTGTGCCCCATGACGGTCAGCCTCGTCGTCGCGGACCTCTGCAAGACGTTCGGCGCGGGCGCCGAGGGCGTGGCGGCGGTCCGCGACGTCTCCTTCGAGGTGGCGGCCGGGGAGCTGTTCACGCTGCTGGGCCCCAGCGGCTGCGGGAAGACCACCACCCTCCGATTGATCGCGGGCCTGGAGACGGCGACGGCCGGCCGCATCGTCTTCGACGGCCAGGACTTCACGGCCCTCCCGCCCTTCCGGCGCAACCTCGGCATGGTCTTCCAGAGCTACGCGCTCTACCCGCACATGAGCATCTTCGAGAACGTGGCCTACGGCCTCCGGGCCCGGCGCGCGCCGGATGACGAGGTGCGGCGCCGGGTGCGCGAGGTCCTGGACCTGGTCGGCCTCGCGGGATACGAAGATCGCCGCCCCGGGCAGCTCTCGGGCGGGCAGCAGCAGCGCATCGCCCTGGCCCGGGCGCTGGTGTACGGACCGCGCCTCTTGCTCCTGGACGAGCCCCTCTCCAACCTGGACGCCAAGCTCCGCGTCTACATGCGCGAGGAGATTCGGAAGATCCAGCAGCGGGCCGGGATCACGACGATCTACGTGACGCACGACCAGGAGGAGGCCCTGTCCATCTCCGACCGTCTGGCGGTGATGTATCAGGGAGAGGTCATCCAGATCGGCACGCCGAGCGAGGTATACGCGGAGCCGGCCTCGGTGGGGGTAGCCGACTTCCTGGGGCGGGCGAACTTCCTGGAGGCCGCGGTGGTGGACGGAGGCGGCCCGCGCGTCCGCGTCCGGCTCGCGTCGGGCCTCCTGGTGGAGGTGGTGCGGGGGGATCCGGCCTGGACGCCCCAGGCCGGCGAGGCGGCCACGCTCTTCATCCGGCCCGAGCGGGTCTCGCTGGGGACGGATGGCGGCGGTGAGGACGTGACACTCCAGGCCACCGTCGTCCGGCGCACGTTCCTGGGCGGCATCGTCCGCTATGCGCTGGACGCGGGCGGAGCCCGGCCGGTCCTGGCCGACCTGCAGCGCCTCCTCCCCGGCGCCGAGATCGGCAGGCCGATCCCGGTGCGCTTCCAACTCGCCGACGTGCGGGCGTATCCGGCAAGTCAGCGGCCTTGGGGAGAAACGGTGTGAGTTCCGCCTACGACGGATGGTGGCGGCGCCTGGATCCCGTGGCGATCCTGGTCCTGGGCGTGGCGGGGCTGATCCTCCTCCTGTTCCTCGTCTATCCCATCTCGCGCATCGTCCTCAACAGCTTCCTCCCGACGGACGCCCCGCTGCGCCTGGGGAATCTCACGCTGGAGCACTTCTCCCGATTCGCCGCATCCTCCCTCTACCGCAAGGCATTGCTCCACTCGCTCACGGTGAGCCTCACGGCCAGCGTCCTGGCCCTCCTCATCGGCCTGCCGATGGCGTTCTTCGTGGCGCGGGTGCGGATGCCGGGCAAGATGCTGCTCCTGTCGCTCGCCACCTTGCCGCTGGTGGTTCCCCCGTTCCTCGGCGCCTACTCCTGGATCCTGCTCCTCGGCCGGAACGGGATCGTGACCTCGCTCTGCAAACAGTTCCTCGGCGTGCAGCTTCCGTCCATCTACGGGGCGACGGGCATCATCCTGGCGTTCACCCTGGGCTACTTCCCCTACGTGGTCCTGCTGACGTACGGGGCGCTCTCCTCGGCCGATCCCAGCCTGGAGGAGAGTGCGCAGATCATGGGGGGCAGCCGGTGGCGGATCACGCGCACCGTGACGCTGCCCCTGGTCACGCCCGCCATCGCCGCGGGGATGGTGATCATCTTCATGCAGTCCCTGGGAAGCTTTGGCGTGCCGGCGGTCCTGGGGGGCGAGTACTATGTCCTGACCACGCTCATCTACTTCCAGATCGTCGGCCACTTCGACCTGAACGCCGGGGGGGCCATCGCGCTGGTGAGCGTCGCCTTCACGGGACTCTCACTCCTCCTCCTGCACCACCTCACCGAGCGGCGCGGCTACGTCACGGTGACGGCGCGGACGCACGCCGCCCGGCAGCTCGACGGGCGCGGGATCCGGATCCTGGGCACGGCCTACTGCGTCGTGGTCCTCACCGTGGCCCTGATCCCGCACGCCATGATCCTGCTCACCTCGTTCGCGGAGCGGTGGGGGCGGGGGGCGCTGCCCACCGCCTACTCGTTCGGAAACTACCGGCGGGTCTTCACGGCGGCCTGGGCGCCGATGCAGAACAGCCTGTTCCTGGCGACGGTGGCGACGCTGGTGGCGGCGGTGCTGGGGACCCTGATGGCGTACGTGGCCGTCCGGAAGGCGGTGCGCGGCCGCTTCATCCTGGACCTCACCATCACGCTGCCCTTCATCTTCCCCGGCATCGCCGTGGGGGTCGCGATCCTGAGCGGGTTCTCCTCGGGGCTCCTGATCCTGAGCGGGACCTGGCTGATCCTGGCCGTGGCCTACGTCATCCGGCGGATGCCCTACATCTTCCGCTCGGCCAGCGCCGCGCTCACGCAGATCGATCCGGCCATGGAGGAGGCCTCGGCCACCTGCGGGGCGTCCTGGCTCCGGACGTCCGCGCGGATCACGTTTCCCCTGATGCTGCCGGGCGTCCTGGCGGGCGCCTGCATCACGTTCTCCACGCTCCTGGGGGAGCTCTCGACGACCATCATCCTCTACTCGGCCCGCTGGAAGACGATGACGGTGGCCATCTACGAGTACCTGATTGCCGATCTCCTCGGGCCGGCCTCGGCCCTCGGGACGCTCCTCACCGTGGCGGTCCTCGTCTCCATGCTCCTGGCCAACAAGCTCCTCGGCCGCACCCTCGGCTCCCTCTTCCGGATGGTGTAGCCCGGGGAATCAGCCGACAAGCGCCAAGATGGACAAGGACGCCGAGGGGATCCGTTACTCCGCGATCTCCCGGACACCCGTCGCTCCCGAGAGTCGCCCCGGAAGATACTACGTTGGCAAGCATGACAAGGTGCGGAGCTGGGCGTCGAGACGGGCACAATACGAGATCAGTGGGGGACGCCAGCTTGACTTGCTGAGCTTGGCAACCCCTACTACCGGTCCAAGATGCACCCGGTCCTCAAGCGGAACTTCGAAGTCTTCTCAGCCTGCGCTTGGCTGGCGGCGCTCACCGCGCACATCCCGAATGCGGGCGAGCATCTGGTGCGGTACGACGGCTGGTACAGCAACGTCAGTCGAGGGAAGCGGCGAACGGCCCAGGGAGAGGACCCGTCAAGCATCCAGGAATTCAGTGCGGTGCCCGCCTCTGCCGCGAAGCACGCGTGGGCGCGGCTGATCAAGCAAGTCTACGAGGCGGACCCGTTGGTCTGCCCGCGCTGTGGCGGAGCCATGCGGCTCGGCAACGGGTCGCGCCGCGTGATCAGGGAGTCCGTTCCGCCCAGGGCACGCGAGATCAAGCCGTCGGAGCCCGAGGTCGCCGTGGTCTGCCCGGCCCTCCCCCCGGCGTTCGTCTCTCCCCTGGCATTCATTTCAGCTTCACACGCGTCTCCACCTTCCCAGAAGTGCGGATTCCATCGCTGATGGCTGAAGGCTGACAACTCTCTTTCCGCCTTGACTTTGCCCTCCGATGAGATGTAGCGTCGTGCCCGGTTGAACAGCGCTCCCCGGCGACTGATCCTGAGGGGGCGGCGATGCCGGCTGCAGGAATCATGGCGTGCGAACCCGACGGCCCCTTGGGGACCAATGGCCCCCAGGGGACCATTGTTTTTCCGGGGTCGATGCTCTCCAGGGAAGAACTCTGAGAAGTGCGCTGCGTAGTTCCCTTTTCACTCGTCGAAAGAGGCACTCCATGAGGGGCCATCTTCCTCAACAACGGGCTCCCCCGACGTGGCTGAGGCAGTGACAAGTCGGCTAAGGCGCCTCGACCCGTGTGATTGGCTTAGAGAGAGTCTCAGTTTTTCGCTTGCTCGACTGTGGCGATTAGTGCATATCGCGGCGGACTCACATGTGGAGTAGGGAGCGATGAACGCTGCCGATCGGTATTTCCAAGCAGTGACCGGTATCATGCAGACGGTGATGACCCACGAGCAAGATGCGTTGAGCCGAGCCGCCGACTTGCTCATCGAGAAGCTCAAGGAAGATCGTGTGATCCACGTGTTTGGGACCGGTGGGCATTCCATCATGGGTGCCATGGAGATGTTCCAGCGTGCGGGAGGGCTGTACCCCATCAATGGCATCTTCCCCCCGGGGATTTCCGTGACCGACAGCCACCCCAATACGGAACGCCTGGTCGGCTATGCGGCGCGGATTCTTGATCACTACGGCGTGGGATCCGGAGATGTCCTCCTTCTCATCAACGTCAACGGCATCAACGCCGTGACCATCGACTCGGCCCTCGAGGCAAAGCAGCGAGGTGCCATCGTGATTGCCGTGACGTCACGAGAGTTCTCTGAGGGCGTCCCGCCCGAGACGCCGGCCCGTCATCTCAGCAAGTTGAACCTCTGCGACCTGGCCGACATCGTCATCGATTGCCACGTTCCGCCGGGCGACGCCATCCTGGACATCCCCGGGGTGACGCACAAAG
>Ga0315294_10006154_pt1 | contig 13164 bp, 16 predicted proteins | sample YL17G13_40_MG_FD_203626 | JGI IMG/M metagenome (GOLD analysis project Ga0315294, IMG submission 203626) | Sediment microbial communities from Yellowstone Lake, YNP, Wyoming, USA - YL17G13_40 | ecosystem: Environmental > Aquatic > Freshwater > Lake > Sediment | place: USA: Wyoming | collected... | reverse complement strand
GGAGAGGTACTTGACAAACCGCCGTCTGCCGGTATCATAGCCGTACACACGTGCGAGATCGTGGAGGAGGTCCGGGTGCTCATGCTGGCCGAGTGCGTTCGGGCTGGCTCAGCTTGATAGCTGGTTCGGATTCTACCTTGCGGAGGTGCTCAATGGGTCTGCAGTACCACATCCAGTGTCGGGAGGGCGACGTCGCACAATACGTGCTTCTGCCCGGCGATCCGGGCCGTGTGCCGGTGGTGGCGACCCACTGGGACGAGGCGCATGAAGTGGCACACAACCGCGAATACGTGACGTACACGGGCACCTACCAGGGAGTTGCGATCACCTGCACCAGCACCGGCATCGGCGCACCCTCCACGGCCATCGCGCTGGAAGAGCTGGCGCGCGTGGGCGCACGCGTGTTCATCCGCATTGGAACGTGCGGCACGTTCCAGGATCACGTGCGCAACGGCGACCTGGCCATCTTTGACGCTGCCATGCGCTATGACGGCGCCTCGCGCCTGTATGCCCCGCTCGAGTTCCCGGCCGTGGCCTCGCTGGACGTTACGCAGGCGCTGATTACGGCCGCGCGGGCGGTAGGTGTGCGCCACCACGTCGGCATCACGCGCAGTGCCGACACGTTCTACGCCTGCCATGCCAAACCCGGTTCTTCGTTCAGCGACTTTTGGCAGTCGGGCTGGGAACAGCATTTCGCTGACTTACAGCGTCTGGGCGTGCTAGGTGCAGAGATGGAGTCCAGCGTCATCTTTGTGCTGGCCCGGGTGTGGGGCCTTCGCGCCGGAGCCATGGCCGTGGTGCTGGACAATGTGATGAAGGTGGCCGGTGAGACGGGACAGTTCGACCCCCAAGCTGGCTTCGTGCACGAGCACGAGCCCATCGATCTGATGGCTGGAGTCGCTTCCGAGGCCGTGCGGCTCCTGCATGCGCAGGGGCAGGTACCCTAGCGTCAGTGTTTTTCGCGGGCTGACCACAATCGTTGGTCATCGGCCGTGGCACTCTGAGGGCAGGGCAGTCGCTGATTTGACTAGCCTGCCCGATGGACTATAATGCATGCTAACCTTGTGTGCAGGATATGCGCCCTATGCAGGAAGATGAGATCCGCAAGTTGGTGCGTAAGACGGTGGAGAAGGCGCTGGGTTCTGGCGGCGATGTCGCGAGTTTGCCCAGGCCACGCGTGGCTCTTGCAGGACGCCGGCTGATCAGCGAGACCGACCTGGAAGACGCGTCCCCGGGCAGCGAGGTCGTGCTCCCGGCCCACGCATTGGTCACTCCGCTGGCGCGCGACCTGGCACGCGAACGCGGCCTGCACCTGGTCCAAGAGGGACAGGTCGCTTCCGCCGCGCCCGTGTCGACTCCAGGCGCTGCGCAGGCCGGTGCGGCCGCCGTGAGCCCTGAGAAGACCGTGGCCTTGGGCGCCGACCACGGCGGATTCACCTTGAAGGAAGACCTCAAAAAGTACCTGCAGGAGCTTGGCTACAGCGTGCTCGACTGCGGCACGGCCAGCACGCAGGCCGTAGACTATCCGGATTTCGCCTATGCCGTGGCGCGGCTGGTGGCCGAAGGGCGCGCGGCGCGTGGCATCATGGTGGACGGCGCCGGCATCGGCTCATGCATGGTCGCCAACAAGGTGCCCGGGGTGCGCGCCGCGATGTGCTATGATGTCACTACGGCCAGCAACAGTCGCGAGCACAACGACGCCAACGTGCTGACCCTGGGCGGGGGCCTGCTGGGCGCCAACCTGGCGCGCCAGATCGTCAAGACCTGGCTCAGCACCGATTTCGGCGGCGGACGCCACGCCGCCCGTGTAGAAAAGATCATGGCGATTGAGAAGCGCTATCTGAAAAAATAGGTTTCCAGTCCCCGGTTACCGGTTTCCGGTGCTGGTCGAGGCCGATGGCTGACAGAAGGCCCGGCAACTGGTCATTGGAAACCGGGGACCGTAAACCGACCCCGGCGATTCGAGGAACATATGACCATTGCGAATTCCGAAGTGGAAGTCCTGGTCGAACAGATCACGCGCGAAGTGGTGGCTCTGCTGCGCATGCAGCGCGATGGCAGCGTGTGCACGCTGGCCAGTGGTGGCACGTGCTCGGGGTGCATGCTCTGCGTGGAGAAGCGCCCGGAGCTGCTGCAGCAATTCATGGACGCCGGTGCCACGCGCGTGGGCGCCACGTTGGGCGTGGGCAGAGTGCCGGCTGCCCTGGCGCAGTACATTGATCACACCCTGCTCAAGCCGGAAGCGACACCCGACCAAGTCGCCAAGTTGTGTGCTGAGGCGCGCGAGTTCAGCTTTGCCTCCGTGTGCGTCAACCCGTGCAACATCCGCCAGTGCGCAGATCTGTTGCGCGGCTCGCCGGTGCGCGTGTGCAGCGTAGTCGGGTTCCCGCTGGGCGCGACCATGCCAGAAGTCAAGGCCTACGAGGCCGAGCGCGTCATCTGGGACGGGGCGACCGAAGTGGACATGGTGATCAACATCGGCGCGCTCAAGGGTGGCGACTATGCCCTGGTGCAGCGCGACATCGAGTCGGTGGTCTACGTTGCTCATCGCAACCGCGCGCTGGTCAAGGTCATCATTGAGGCCGTGTTGCTCAGCGACGAAGAAAAGGTCAAAGCCTGCACGCTGGCCAAGGCCGCACAGGCCGACTTTGTCAAGACTTCGACGGGCTTTTCCACCGGCGGGGCCACGCTGCACGACGTGGAGCTCATGCGCAAGACCGTTGGGCCGGACATGGGCGTCAAGGCGGCGGGCGGCATCCGCGACTATGATACAATGAAGAGGATGATCTCCGCGGGCGCAACGCGCATCGGCGCGAGCGCTGGCGTCAAGATCCTGCAGGAGGCTGGCAAGAGCTAGGCCCTTCACTTCGTCTTCGCGAAGCGAGCGGCACCCACGACTCGAATAGGAGGTTGACGATTGGTGGAACTGCGAGCATACGTGTTTCTGGATGCGCTGCAGCCGCAGATGGCTGCTTTCATCGGCTCGACGGCACGCGGCTTTCTGCCCCTGGTGGGCGACGCGTCGCTGTGGGTGGAGATCTCGCCCGGCATTGAGATTAACCGCGTCACCGACATCGCGCTCAAGTCCACCAACGTGCGGCCCGCGTTGCAGGTGGTGGAGCGCCTCTTCGGCCTCCTGGAAGTGCACGCGCCTTCGCAGGCCGACGTGCGCGACGCTGGGCGGGCCATCCTGGAGGCGCTGGAGCTCAAGCCGGAGGACCGCTGGAAGCCCGAGATTCAGTCCAGCCAGATCATCCGCCACGTGGACGACCACCACGCGCAACTGATCAACCGCAACCGCAACGGCATGATGCTGATCCCCGGGCAGACGCTGTACATCATGGAACTGGCCCCGGCAGCCTATGCGGCGCTGGCCGCCAACGAGGCCGAGAAGGCAGCCCAGATCAACATCGTGGAGGTGCGTCCCTACGGCAGCTTTGGACGCGTCTACCTGGGCGGTGAGGAGCGGGACATCATGGCGGGCTACGGCGCGGCCGTGGCGGCCATCGAGAGCGTTACGGGCAAGACCATGCAGACCAAAAAGACCGAATAGAGCCTAGTCAAGGAGGGCATGCAGAATGGCAGAAGCGTTGGGAATGATCGAGACCAAGGGGTTCGCAGCCATGGTGGAGGCTTGCGATGCCATGGTCAAGGCCGCCAAGGTGGAGTTGGTTAGCTATGAGAAGATTGGCGGCGGGTATGTGACCGCGATTGTGCGCGGCGACGTCGCGGCAGTCAAGGCCGCGGTTGAAGCAGGCGCGCGCGGCGCCGAAAAGGTCGGCGAAGTGGTTTCCGTGCACGTCATCGCTCGCCCGCACGTCAACGTTGACCTGGTGCTACCGCTGGGCCGCGCCGCCGAAGTCAAGAAGGAAATCGAGGGGTAGGGCCCAGGCCAGGGAGCGCGTAAGCGCTTTCCTGGCTTTTCTGGATTCCCTCCATTGACCCGGGAGTGCCCAACTGAACCCTGAGACAGGCCGTTCTCCCTTCGTCTCTTCGCCTTCGCGAAGCGAACGGTCGCGAAGAGCACGGCCGCTTGACGGAGAGGTCACGGAGGCCATCCAGGTACTGGATCCGTGTTCGGCGTGCTTCCGTGTTTGAACTCAAGCGGCGCTCTGCAGGTCATAGGCACCGAGGAGGTGCGATGCTGATAGGCAAGGTAATCGGTACGGTGGTCTCGAACCGCAAAGACCCGAAAATCGAGGGCCTCAAGTTCATGCTGGTGCGCCAGGTGGACGTGGACCTCAAGGAGCTCGCGGGTTACGTCGTGGCAGCAGACTCCGTGGGTGCGGGCGTGGGCGAGTACGTGCTATACGCCACGGGCAGCTCGGCGCGCCAGACCGTGGTCACTGACAAGCGTCCCATCGACGCGGTGATCATGGCTATCATTGACCAGTGGGAGATTGGCGGCAAGCTGCAGTACCACAAGTACCGCGACGTGGGCAGCGCTGAGACGTAGTCATGAGCAGCGACGAACGCCGCATCCAGTCAGTGGTGGAGCGCGTCCTGGCGCAGCTCAATCAACCGCCAGCTGTCGGTCCTGCCCCTGCGGCCGCGCCGTCCACACAGCAGCGGGCTGGTAGCGCGCACGCGAGTGCGCTTGCTGGTCAGGATGGCATCTTCCCGGACATGGACTCGGCCATTGCCGCGGCCGAGGTGGCCTTTCGTGCCCTGGACGGCATGAGCCTCGATCTGCGCGCGCACATCGTCGCAGCCATGCGTCAGGCCGGACGCGACAACGCCGAGCTACTGGCCCAACTGGCCGTGCAAGAGACGCACATGGGCCGCGTGGCCGACAAGGTGCAGAAGAATTTGGTCGTCTCGCTCAAGACGCCCGGGATCGAGGACCTGCGCCCCATCGCCTGGAGTGGCGACCGTGGCCTAACCCTGGTGGAGCGCGCGCCCTACGGTGTGATCGGCGCCATTACGCCCAGCACCAACCCCACCTCCACCCTCATCTGCAATGGCATCGGCATGCTTGCCGCGGGCAACGCGGTGCTGTTCAACGCGCACCCGGCGGCCAAAGAGTGCTCGGCGCGCACCATCCAGGTGCTCAACCGCGCCATTGTGAAGGTCGGCGGTCCGCCCAACCTGCTGACCTCGGTGCGCGAACCGACCATCGCCAGCGCGCAGCAGATGATGAAGCACCCCGGCATCCGCCTGCTGGTGGTGACCGGCGGCCCGGCCGTGGTCAAGGTGGCGATGGGCAGCGGGAAAAAGTGCATCTGCGCCGGACCGGGCAATCCGCCCGCCATCGTGGACGAGACGGCCGACATCGAAGCGGCGGCCAAGGGCATTGTCGACGGTGCTTCGTTCGACAACAACACGGTGTGCGTGCTGGAGAAGGAAGTCCTGGCCGTGGCCTCCATTGCCGACGCGTTGAAGGCAGCGATGACAGCGCATGGGGCCTACGAAATCACGTCCTGGCAGATGAAGCGCCTGGAAAAAGTCATCTTCCAGGAGATCCACGCGCCGCCTGAGGAAAGCGTCATCAACAAGGCCTGGGTGGGCAAAGATGCCAAGGCCATCCTGAAGGAGATCGGCATCGCCGTGGGCGACGAGGTCAGGCTGGTGCTGGCCGAGGTGGATCGCGACCATCCGCTGGCGTGGACCGAGCAACTGATGCCCGTCATGCCGCTGGTGCGCGTGGCGAACGCCGACGAAGCGATCGACCTGGGCATTGCCATGGAAGGGGGCCGTCGGCACACGGCCACGATGTGGTCCAAGCACCTGGACCGCCTCAGCCGCATGGCGCGCGAGTGCAATTGCAGCATCTTTATCAAGAACGGGCCGGCGGTGGCCGGGCTGGGCATCGGCGGCGAGGGTTACACGTCTTTCTCCATTGCCAGCCCCACCGGCGAAGGCCTCACCTCGGCCAAGGACTTTACTCGGGTCCGCCGCTGCACCCTGGTCGACTCTTTCCGGATCGTGTAGACGCACGAGAGGCGGGGTCCTGAAACACGAAGACACGAAGCCACCAAGCCACCAGGAAAGAAAAGAATAGACCTTCTCTTCTTCGTGTCTTTGTGCCTTGGTGACTTGGTGTTGACTTGAGATTCAAGGAACGCGATGCGTGGCTAGCGATGTCGTAGACAAGGTCAGACAGGCCGGGGTGGTGGGGGCGGGGGGAGCGGGGTTCCCGACCCACGTCAAGCTTGCGGCTCAAGTGGATACCGTCATCGCCAACGGGGCCGAGTGCGAGCCGCTGCTGCACGCCGACCAGCACCTGATGGTGCGTTACCCCGAGGTGGTCGTGCGCGGGCTGCGGCTGGCCATGCAGGCCACGGGGGCCCGGCGCGGCATCGTGGCGCTCAAGGCCGAGTACAAGGAGGCCATCGCGGCCCTGCAGGGCGTGTTGAAGCAAGCGGATGACGTGTCGCTGCACCTGCTGGGCAGCTTTTATCCGACGGGCGACGAGTTCGTCCTGGTGCACGACGTGCTGGGACGCCACGTGCCCGAAGGCGGCATCCCGCTCGAGGTGGGCGTGGTGGTCAACAACGTGGGCACGCTGTGGAACGTGGCGCGTGCCATCGAGGGCGTGCCCGTCACGCACCGCTTCCTGACCGTGAGCGGCGAGGTGCGGCGCCCGTGCACCCTGCGTGTGCCGATCGGCACGCCCAGCGCGCAGGTGGTGGAATGGGCCGGCGGCGTGACCGACGCAGGCCGCGGCCTCCGGCCAGACGAGATGGCCTTTGTGGCGGGCGGAGCCATGATGGGCCGCGTGGTGCAGGGCAGCGACGTGGTGACCAAGACCACGGGCGGCCTGCTGGTTTTGCCCGTCGACAACCCGGTTGTCAAGTGGATGACGCGCCCGCTGGCCAACGCCGTGCGCCGGGGCATGTCCACCTGCGACCAATGCCGCGACTGCACCGATCTGTGCCCGCGCCATTTGCTGGGACACGCCCTGGTGCCGCACGAGATCATGCGCGCCATCAACTATGGCCTGGAGGCGCCGACGCACATCGTCACGGCTGCCGTGCTGTGCAGCGAGTGCCGCCTGTGCGAGGCATTCGCCTGCCCGCTGGAGCTCTCGCCGATGCAGTACTACCGGGCGGTCAAGCGCAAGCTGGCGGAGGCGGGCTGGAAGAACACCGTGCATCGGCGCAAAGAGCTAAAGCTGCATGAGATGTGGGAGTACCGCCGTGTGCCGATGGGCAGGCTGATCGACAAGCTGGGACTGACAAAGTACGGGGCATATAGTGCGCCGCTGGACGAGCAAGAGCGCGTGCCGAAGGAAGTGTGGGTTCCGCTGAAGCAACACACGGGGGTGCCATCACAACCGACGGTGAAGAAAGGGGACAGGGTCAAACGTGGCGATCTGATCGCGGCGGTGCCGGAAGGGAAGCTGGGGGCGAATGTGCATGCGTCAGTGAGTGGCAAGGTTGCAGAAGTCAACGAGAGACAGATTTGCATTCGGACGGAGTAATTGGTTTCCGGTTCCCAGTTTCCAGTCGCCAGTGGGGAGGGGAATGAGTGGCTCGGCCATATGAGACGCTCGCGGCGTGGCAGAAAGCCGATGATCTAGTAGTCGAGATCTACAGAGCGACGCGAGGCTTTCCCAAATCAGAGCTGTATGGGCTCACTACTCAGGTCCGGCGCGCCGCTGTGTCAGTAGCTGCCAACATCGCAGAGGGCTCCTCGAGGCAGTATTTGAAAGAGTACTTGCAGTTCCTGCATATGGCGGACGCTTCTCTGTCAGAGGTGGCCTACTACATTCACCTGGCTGGTCGCCTGGGGCTCGTGGACGAGGCGACCGCGAAACGCCTTGAAGGTTTGCGCTCTGACACGGGACGGCCGCTACACGGTTTGATCGACTGGGTCAAGAGTCAGATGGAGAAGGGAACGGTTTTGAGCGCTCGCATTGCAGAGGATTCCGAGGCATACACTGTGTTCTGTGGAGATACAAACGAGGAGCAACTACTGGAAACCGGTAACCGGTAACTGGAAACCCTTCCGAGGTGTACATGCAACCAGCAATCGGTCTGATCGAAACGAACAGCATCGCCATCGGCATCAAGGTGGGTGACGCCATGGTCAAGCGTGCACCAGTGAACCTGCTGGAGGCACGCACTGTCTGCCCGGGCAAATACATCGTTCTGGTGGGTGGCGACACCGGGCCTGTTGGCGAAGCCATGGAATCCGGAATCGAGGCCGGCGGCGACGCCATCGTCGACAAGCTTTTCCTGCCCAACGTGCACCTCTCGCTCTTCCCCGCCATGGCCAGCGCCGTGGAGATGCGCAGCGTCGAGGCCCTGGGCATCATCGAGACCATCAGCGTGGCCTCGTGCATCGTCGCGGCCGACGCCTCGGCCAAGGCGGCCGACGTGACGCTGACCGAGCTGCGCCTGGCCAACGGCCTGGGCGGCAAGTCCTTTGTGCTGATGGTGGGCGACGTGCCCAACGTGCAGGCTGCGGTCGACGCGGGTGTGAACGTGATCAAGGACCAAGGCGTGCTGATCCGATTCGTGGTGATTCCGCAGTTGGCGGAAGAGATGCGGCAGAAGATCGTGTAGCAGAGACGGAGTAAGGGGTAGAAACCCGTTTTCTGCTAGTAAACGGGTTTCTGGGCAGCGATAGGAGCAGATGTGCAGCTAGGCAAAGTCATTGGCACGGTGGTCGCCACACAGAAGCATGAGGCGTTGGCGGGCATCAAGCTGCTGATTGTGCAGCCGATCACGCCGGACGGAAAGCCCAAAGGCCGCGCCGTGGTGGCCGTGGACGGCACGGCCATGGCCGGCCCCGGCGAGACCATCTTCATGATTGGCGGGCGCGAGGGCGCGCTGGTGCTCGAGAAATGGTTCACGCCCGTCGACCACGGCATCGTGGGCATCGTGGACGACATCTACGTCGCCGTCAACGCGCTTCCCGAGTAGACTCATGCTGCGAGGCGACCGGATTCAACACCAAGGCACCAAGTCAGAAAGACACAAAGAAGAGAAAGAACAAGATAGTATTCCTTGGTGTCTTCGTACCTTTGTGTCTTTGTGTTGACTGACCTGTCACATGCGCGTGGAGTAGGAGTAGGACATTGTTTCTTGGCAAGGTGATTGGCAACGTCGTTTCGACCATTAAGCACAAGGATTTCGCCGGATTCAAGCTGATGCTGGTGCAGCCCATCCAGCCCGACGGCAAGCCCTGGCAGGACCCACTGATCTGCATCGACGTCGTGGACGCGGGCGAGGGCGAGACCGTGCTGTACGTGGATGAGGGCAACTCGGCGCGCCAACTGCTCAACCTGGAGCCCGGCGGCCCCGTGCGCCCCGTCATCGTAGGCATCGTCGACGAGATTCAATGGCGCGACAGCGCAGATAGGGCGCACGCGCGCATGCCCAATACGGTGGGAGAGTGACAGCGCGTGACTCGCGAGTGTGCCAGTCCCAACACAAAGGCACCAAGACACCAAGTCACAAAGAATATGTATCATCTCTTCTGGGTGTCTTTGAGTCTTGGTGGCTTTGTGTTGAACTCCGGAGGGCACCAGGGAGAGATGGCTCTTGACTACGTACACTGACCGACAGAAGGAGGCGGCGCGGCGCGAGGAGGTGGTGCGCGTTTGCCGCCTGATGTGGGAAAGGGGCTTTGTCGCGGCCAGCGACGGCAACGTGTCGGTGCGCCTGGGTGACGAGCACCTGCTCACCACGCCCAGCGGCGTGAGCAAGGGCTTTCTTTCCACGTCCGACGTGGTGCTGATCGACATGGAAGGCAATCCGATGCGCCAGCCCGGCATAGGCAAGAACCTGCCCAAGCCTTCCTCCGAGATCTTGCTGCACCTGGAGGTCTACCGCCAGCGCCCCGACGTGCAGGCTGTCGTGCACGCCCACCCGCCGCTGGCCATCGCCTTTACCATTGCGGGCATCTCGCTCACGCAGTGCGTGCTGCCCGAGGTAGTCATTAACCTGGGCTCCATCCCCACCACCGCCTACGCCACGCCCTCTTCGGCAGAGGGTCCTGTCGTCATCCGCGAGCTGATCCGCAACCACGATGCGCTGATCATCGACCGCCACGGCTCGGTGACCGTGGGGCGGACCCTGTTCGAAGCGTACATGAAGCTGGAGAAGATCGAGCACCTGGCGCACGTCACCCTGGCGGCGCGGCAGTTGGGTCGCGTCACCGAGCTGCCGCCTGAAGAGGTGCGCAAGCTGGTGGCCGCCCGGCGCAAGGCGCTGGGCCTGCCGCCCGAATACGAAGGCCCGGGTTGCGTCAACTGCGGCGCGTGCGGCAAGGGCGGCTCTGGCGTCGCGACAGCCAGTGGCGAGTCCGACGAGGACCTGGTGCGCCGCGTAGCCGCCGCTGTGGCGCGTGAAGTGCGCAAGCAAGTATCCTAGAAACCAGGCCCTGGGTAAGATCCGCAGGTTGTGAAACGTGAAGCGTGAGGGCCAGTCAGGCACCGCCGGGCGAGTGACACGTAACACGGAACACATATCACGTTTCACGCTTCACGTTTCATGATGGGAGCAGTGAGCCGTGCCCGACCGCCAGCGCGTCTATCGAACCGAGGCCATCGTGCTGCGCCACAGCGATTTCGGCGAGGCCGATCGCCTGCTGACCGTGGTCACGCCCTACCTGGGCAAGCTGCGCCTGTTGGCCAAGGGCATCCGCAAGACCAGCAGCCGCAAAGCGGGTCACCTCGAGCTCTTCATGCGCACGCAGTTGCTGGTGGCGCGCGGTCGGAATCTCGACATCATCACTCAGGCGCAGATCATCGAGCCCTATCTGGCGCTGCGCCAGGACCTGGGGCGCATGAGCAACGCCTACTATGCGGCCGAGATGGTGGACGCCTTCAGCGAGGAGCAGGCCGAGAACGAAGCCATCTACCGGCTCTTCCGTGACGCGCTGGGATGGGTCTGCGAGTCCTCCAACCTGCCTCTGTCGATGCGCTTTCTGGAGCTGCAGGCCCTGGGCCTGGCCGGCTATCGCCCGCAGCTCTTCGCCTGCCTGCGCTGCAACGCCCCGCTGGCGCCTGTCGTCAACTACTTTTCACCAGCCGAGGGCGGAATGTTGTGCCCGCGCTGCGGTGAGGGCTGGCCGGGGGCACGGCCCATCCCGCTGGGCGCGCTCAAGGTGCTGCGCTATTTGCAGACCCATACCTATGCCGAGTGCGCCGGGCTGCAACTCCATGCGTCCACGCTGAATGACGTCGAGCAAATCCTGCAGGACTACCTGGCCTACACCCTGGAACGCAGGTTCAAGTCGGTTGAGTTCCTCAACATGCTGCGTCGAAGCACCTCAGCCCACACCAGGAAGGGCGAGGACGGCACGGCACGCCCCGTTACCGATGAGAAGGAGAGCGATGCACATGCGTAACCGCTGCGCCGTTGTCTTGGCTCTAGTGTTGGCTGCTGCGGTCATCCTGACTGGCTGTGGCCCGTCCGCCCTGCCGACGCTGACCCCGGCCGCCCGTCCGGCCACGCCTACCCTGCCACCGCCAGCGGGGCCGTTCAAGATCGGCGCGATCTATCCCTTGACGGGGAATCTGGCAAGCAGGGGGGCCGACTGCAAGGCAGGCGTGGAGCTGGCGCTGGAGATCATCAACGGCAAGTATGAGATGGGTTTCCCCTTTGCCAAAGAAGAAGGCCTGCCTGGCCTGGGCGGCGCCAAGCTCGAGTGCGTCTTTGGGGATTCGCGTGGCGACCCCACGCAGGGTGCATCCGAGGCCGAGCGCCTGATCACGCAGGAAAAGGTCGTGGCGCTGGTGGGTGGCTACCAGCGCGCCGTGGTCAAGGCCGTCAGCGCGACCACCGAGCTCCACAGCATTCCCTACGTCCTATCTGACGCCGCGCCCCTGACCGCGGCCGGGCTCAAGTACCTGTTCCGCGTCAGTCCCGGCGATGGCATCCAGGCTAAGAATGCCCTGGACTGCGTGCGTGACGTGGCTGCCAACGAAAAGGTCGAGCTCAAGACCATCGCACTGCTTTGGGAGAACACCGAAGAGGGCGCCAGCATAGCAGGCCAGGTTCGCAAGACGGCCAAAGACGATGGCCTGGAGGTCGTGGCCGACATCAGCTACACCAGCCAGGCCGCGGACCTCATGGCTGAGGTCACGAAGGTCAAGGCGGTCAGCCCTGACGTGATCCTTCATCTCGGCCGTGTGAGCGATGCCATCCTCCTGGTCAAGGCCCTCAAGGCGATGGACGTCTTGCCCAAGATGCTGGTGGGTATGGCCGGGTATGCCGAACCCGACTTGCCAGAGACACTTGGCCCTGATGGCAATGGCGTCTTCTGCCAGGCTGTGTACAGCGCTGACTTGCTCAAGGCCAAGCCGCTCATCGAGACGATCAACGCCCTGTTCAAGGACAAGTATGGCCGCGACATGAGCGTCGACGCTGCCTGTAGCTTTGCGGCTCCATTCGTCCTAGCCGACGCCATCAATCGCGCCAGGTCCACCGACCCCGACGCCATCCAGAAGGCTCTCCTGTCCGCCGACATGCCCGCGACGGCTTTCGTGTCACCCTACGCGGGTTGCCGTTTCGACCCAGACGCGCACGACAACGTGCTGGCGCGCGGCCTCTACCTGCAGATCCAGGACCAGAAATACAGGGCGGTCTGGCCACTGGAGATGGCCGCTGCGCCGTACATCTACCCCTTCACACCCTGGAAGCAGCGCTAGACCAACGTGCCCGCGGCCGCGCAGTCCCTGGCCTGGGCGCACGTGCGCCAGGGTCGGCGGGTCAGCCTGGTCTCCAGCGGCCTGGGCGACGACGAGGAGCGCAAGTTGGGCTTTGTCCCCTTCGCCAGCATCGCGGCGGCGCTCGAGGATGCCTTCCGCCGTCACGGGCCCGCTGCCAGTGTGACCGTCATCCCGCGCGCTCCAGAGACGCTGCCTGTGCCACAGTGGTAGGTGTGCCAGTGTGCAGGAGTAGCCCGGCCTCGGAAAGGGGCCGGGCCTCTTTGGTGCCACTTGCGCCACAGGGATTGCCATCGTTTTGACATTTGTCCCGAAACCCAGTAAAGTAGTCCATTTAGAAAGCACCGGGGAGCGCACATGGATTTCCAAGAAGTCATCATGCGTCTGGATCAGTTCTGGGCGGGGAAGGGCTGCCTCATCTGGCAGCCCTATAATGTGCAGGTTGGGGCCGGCACGATGAACCCCGCCACCGTCCTGCGCGTGTTGGGACCGGAGCCCTGGAACGTGGCCTACGTCGAACCCAGCGTGCGCCCCGACGATGG
>Ga0315294_10006151_pt1 | contig 13167 bp, 11 predicted proteins | sample YL17G13_40_MG_FD_203626 | JGI IMG/M metagenome (GOLD analysis project Ga0315294, IMG submission 203626) | Sediment microbial communities from Yellowstone Lake, YNP, Wyoming, USA - YL17G13_40 | ecosystem: Environmental > Aquatic > Freshwater > Lake > Sediment | place: USA: Wyoming | collected... | reverse complement strand
GTGTCGGCGAATTGTTTCAGCGCGGCGCGCTCGGCTTCGGGCAAGCGTTCGTCTTGTGCGAGACGTGCGAGCGTTGGTGCGGCGGCTTGGCTCGCGCTGCCCAGTTCTTTTTGCAAGGTGAGGAGCGCCATGCGCGACAACGCGCGTTTTGATCTCGAATCACTGGCAACGCTCAAGTGTTGGCGGACGAAACGCGACACGTCGTCGTACAGTGCGCGTTCTTGGTCGCGCAGGGTGACGACGTGCGTTTTTGCGATGCGGCGCGTTAGCGCCAAGCCGACGGTCGAGCGGCGATTGCGTACCATCACTTCGGCGAGGAGTTGATGCAATTGATCCACATTGCGCGGCATCAACTTGTCGCGGCGATCCACAAACTGGCGTTGGAACGAACGCGCGGTGCTGAGGAGTCCCGGTTGCAGGAGCGTGACGAGGTTGAACAATTCTTCGAGGTCGTTCTGGACGGGCGTCGCCGTGAGAAGCAGAATATATTTCTTGCGGAGTTCTGCCGCCATCTGCCACAGGAGTGTATTGCGATTGCGAAAGTGATGCACTTCGTCCACGATGACAAGATCCCACTCTGGTTTGAGGATCGCATCGCGATGCGGTTCGCGCTTCGCCGTGTGATACGAGGCGATGATGCGGTCGTGCATTGCCCATGCTTTCGCGCCCTGCTCGCGAAAACTGGGATCGTCGTGGACGATGAAATCCAAGCCGAACTTGCGGCGCATCTCGCCTTGCCACTGTTCGACGAGCGACGGAGGGGTGAGAATCAGCACGCGCCGCGCAAGTCCGCGCACGACGAGTTCCTCGAGGATGATGCCGGCTTCAATCGTCTTGCCCAAGCCGACTTCGTCGCACAAAAGCGCGCGTCCGCGCAAGCGTCGCAAGACCGTGCGCGCGGTGCGAAGCTGATGTTCCAAGAGTTCCATCTCGCGCAGCCACGGCAGGCACAACAGTTGATCGAAGCCCGCGACCATCGCGAGGCGCGTCGCTTGGAGTCCCAAGCGGAAGTCGCGCCAGCGCGCGCACGCCAAACGATTTTCCAGCAACGCGGCATCGTCCGCGCTGAACGCGATCAAGTCGTTTGGGGCAGGTGAAAGTTGAAAAGAGGTAGGTGGTTCGATGACGAGGCGAAAGCGATACGGTTGAATACTCTGACATTCGAGCATCAGCATGCCCGATTGTTTGGCGAGCGGACGCAAATGCTTGACGCTTTTGAACGCGCCTCGTGCGGCGTTAAACTTGAGCGCGTTCGACTCATCTGCATTTTCGATCACGACTTCGGCTTGGCTGAGAAAGCCCGCCAGCACTGGGTCCAGCGGCAACACTCCTTGCCGCAAAGCATTCGCGTCCGCGTTCAGTTCGATGCGGTCGCCAATTTGAAATCCAGGTTCGACAGTTGGAGCAGTATTCACGGGAGGGATTATAGCCGTATTCGCGCGATCTGCCAACAAGACTCTTGCCGTTTGTGGCCCCAAAAGGTTTAGCGCATTTCACTGCCCAGGGCCGAGGGCACGCCGCGCGGGTTCTTCAATCGTCGGTTCGCCGATGTTCAAGTCTAGAACCTTCTGAAATGTTGCGCGCATTTTCTCCTGGTCGCCCATCGCTTGATAGATCGTCCCCAGGCGAAAGTACGCGGTGGCTTGATACACCTCGTTCATATCGCTGGCCACCGCTTGCTGAAATTCACGAATCGCGTCTGCGTATTTTTTCTGATTCAGATACACACTCGCCAGATTGAAACGATACGTGCCGTTCGTCGGCTCGACTGCCACTGCCTTTTCAAGTTCGCTCGCGGCTTTGGCGTAATCGCCTTCGAGGTAGGCGATGTAGCCGGACTGAAAGGTCTGGAGTGTGGCATAGCGCGGCGATTGTATCACGGCATCTGGCGCCATCGCGCGCAGCGCGGTCTTCTGCTGATTTCCTGCCAACTCGTCCTCTAGACTGAAACCCACGGACTGACCATAGACCGCCGGCGCGAGTCCTCTCGCGACCCAGAAGGTGAGATCGCTCGGAGAGAAGACTTCGCTCTGCAAGTTGATGTTCCAGGCGATCACATCGCCGCTCAGATCGTCCCGCTGTGTGCGCGTGTCGAAGTGATCGCGCAAAAAAGAAATCACTCTCTCCAAATCCACTTGACCGCGATTCGCCCGCAACAAATCGCCGATGCGCTGGTACCGCGCGGATGAATTCAGATCCTTGATCGGTTCTTGCATCTCCGGCGTGGTGAAATGATTTGTCGCGTAGAGGATGCCATCCGTGGCGCGGCGCACGAACATTTTCTTCGATGTCATCTCGACGACGACGGCGTCAGGCGCTTTGCCATCGGCGATGAGTAGATTCGCCGATGAAACGCGCGGTCCCTTTTCCAGGATCGCAATCGCTTCCTCAATCGTGTGCGCGTCTTCGATCACGCGGCGTAAGAGTCGCCACAGACGATCTGCCGTCGCGATGCTTTCTTGATTCGAGTTCGACCAGTTGTAGCCGAGCGAGATGCCCGCCGAGTTCATCGCTGTATGTACTATTTCGGGTCCGCCCCAGCCAGGCCAGGAAATGGACGCAAACGGAATCTTGCCTTCGGGTTCGACGATGAAAACGACGCGATAGCGATCCATCGCGCCCAAGCTGTAAAAGTCAAAGTTGCGTCCGTGCCAGAGGTGACCGTCCGCGCTCGCGCTGCCGAACGCGGCGAAGTTGGTGCAGCCGAGATTCTGGATTGCGCGATTGCGCAGGATGATCGCATTGAACGCGGCGATTTCATCTTTCAGCAGAACGTTCACCTGCTCGTGGATTTGCGCGTGATTGCCGTTGAATTGAACGACGATGATGCCTTCTTCGTCTTGGCGATAACCTTGCCCGTACGCAACTCGTTCACCTATTTGGCGCGCGGTTAGCGGAGTGAAAATCGAGCGCGCGGTGGTTGTCGCTTCGGCTAGTGTCGTCGGAGGCGTGGGAGTATTCGCCGGCGCACATGCGGCGAGCAGAAGCGCGATCAATGCGAGCAGAAACAGAGTGGTTTCCAAGCGAGATTCATCGGTCATCAGATTATCTCCGCTTTTCCGTCGTATACCATTCCAATCTGTTCGTGTGGATGAGAGTGCGTCGGGACGGTATGCCCCGGCAGCGTGGCATTCAGAACCAGCATCATATTCTCTCCGTGGAGACCTGTGAGAATCTTCGTCTCCCGTCCTGGCATCTGAACCAATTTGGGTGCTCCTGCAATGCTATCTGACCTCTCGTGCCACTGAAAAGACAGGAGGAGCAAACCTGCGAACCAGTACGCCATATCTTCCGGTTGCGGACTCCATCGCCTCGCGCCAAGCCGGCGCACTTGCAAGTCCCTGCTGTTCCCACACCCGGCAGGTTTTTTCAGTCGGAATGCCTCGCGTATTGCTGGCTCTTTGTTGGTATCAAATGGCATGCCTCCCTTTGATCACGGAGGCATCCAGGGCAAGAGACAGATGTTCCGTGGGGACCAATCGGACAAGACCGCGCGCACCAGTGGAGCATATCAAGGTGCAGAACATCGGCTAGGGGGTCGGTTGAGGTATCAGTCATGCAAAAAAGACTCTACCGCCGCCAAGGTAGGTAACGAGGGCTGCGCGCCAAACTGGGTAACCGACAACGCGCCCACGGCGCAGGCGTACCGCACGGCGGAGTCAAGTGCATCCCCGCGCGCGAGCGCCACCGCCACTCCGGCATTGAAGGCATCACCCGCGGCAGTTGTGTCGACCGCATTGACCCGAAAACCGGGAATCGCCTGCCGCTGCGTCTGCGTTGCGATGAACGCGCCCTGTTCGCCCAATGTGATGACTACGGCACGCGCGCCACGATTCAGTATTGTAATCGCTGCCTGCTCGACATCGCTCATCGTCGAAACAGCCATGCCAGCCAGATATGCCGCCTCCGTTTGATTCGGCGTCAGCATGACATCGCGCAAGAGTTCGTTGGGCAAATCGCGCGCTGGTGCTGGATTGAGGATCACCCGGATATTCCATTTGTCTGCCATCCCAATTGCCTTGGCGATTGTCTCAAGTGGAATCTCAAGCTGCAAAAGCAGAACGTTGGCAGATCGGAAGACTGGCTCGGCTCGCTCGACGTGCTGCGGGAGCAGCGTGGCATTCGCTCCCGGCGCCACGCCGATGAGGTTCTCCCCCGCCGCATCCACCATAATCAGTGCGACACCTGACGACGCCTGTGCATCGCGGACGATGTAACTGCAATCAATACCTTCGGCACGATACTTGGCGATTGCCTGATCACCCATCCAATCACGTCCCAGTCGCGCAACGAATGTCACATCCGCACCCAGCCGCGCCGCCCCCACCGCTTGATTCGCGCCTTTGCCTCCACCCGCCATGGCAAACTGATTGCCCAAGACCGTTTCACCCGGCTTGGGCAAATGTGCGCATCTCAAAATCATATCTGTGTTCGAACTTCCGACGACGACGATCTTGCCCATCACATCTATCCCAGAACATCGGTTAAGTAGCCTGCGAATCACCCGAATCTTCGCTAATCTTAATTCTTTATTCGCGCCATTCGCGTGATTCGCAGATAGATCTGACTACTTGACTGTCGCTCTAGCGATCTGGCAGCACGACTCCGACAGTCAGAAGGATGTTGGCAAACGTGCGTTGTTCCCCCGTCGCGATCACAAGCGCCGTGTTGGAATCGCGCGCCGCTGCATAGAACTCCGCGCGCTCGAGCGGCTTGAGCGCGATCTCCTTCGGCAATAGGCATCGAAACTCGCCGAAGATCTCCGGTTCATTCCCCGACTCGGGTATCATCACTGCCGCACCTTCGATGGGAATCGCAGCGACGAGGACGCGCAAAACGTCCGTCGCGGACACGATGCCGGGTGACAGATTCAGATACACTCGCGCAGCCAATGGGTGGCTGCCGGTCATCGCCGGATAGTTCCCATCGGCGATCAGGACGCGTGAGCCGTGCCCGGCTCTGCCGAGCGCATTCAGGATCTCGGGATGAATCAATTCAGTCTTCAGCATTTCGAATCTCGCGCAGGCGTTTCATCACGTCGTTCGTACCGCGCCCAAAGTACTCGTGCAAGGTGCGATATTCGGCAAAAAGCTTTTGATACGTCGCGTGATGCTGGGTGTTCGGTTTGTACGTCACATCTTTCGTTTGCGCCATTGCCTTCGCCGCATCAGTGAGCGAATCGAATCCACCCGCCGCGCGCCCCGCCGCGTACGCGCCGAACATCGCCGCGCCGAGCGCGCTCGTGTGTCCCGACCCGGCTTCTTTGAACTCGCGCCCGGTGACATCCGCGTAGATCTGCAGAAGTAGTTTGTTACGTTCCGCGAGGCCGCCGCATGCGACGAGTTCATTCACGGCGATGCCGTGCCGTTCAAATGTCTCGATGATCATCTGTGTGCCGAACGCCGTGGCTTCGATCAGCGCGCGAAAAATATCTGGTGAGCGTGTGCCAAGCGTTGCGCCAATCAGCAAACCACTCAGGTTCGCGTCCACCAGCGGCGTGCGGCAGCCGTTCCACCAATCGAGGGCGAGCAAACCGGATTCGCCCGGTTCGAGTTTCGCCGCTTCTTCTTCTAAAAGTTGATACGCGCTGATCCCGCGTTCTTTCGCGCGATGTTTGTACCGCGCGGCAGTCCCGTGTTCGACAAACCATTCAAAAATATCGCCGACGCCGACTTGCCCGGCTTCGTATCCGAACAAGCCCGGCAAGATTCCATCTTCGACGACACCGCTGATGCCGGGGACGAGATGTCTCTCGCGAGCCAGAATCATGTGGCAAGACGATGTACCGAGGATCAGGACCATTCGCCCAGGTTCGGTAACACCCGCGCCGGGGACTGCCGCGTGCGCGTCAATCGTCGGCGCGGCGACCGCGATCCCAGGTCGCAAGCCCATCCAGCGCGCGGCTTGTTCGTTCAAGAATCCGACGCGCGTACCGGGCGCGACAATCTCACCCACGAGTTTCGTCTCGTTCAAACGATCCAGGCGCGGATCGAGCGCGCGCAAAAAATCGTTGCTTGGAAAACCGAGACCCTTGACCCACAAACCTTTGTAGCCCGCCGCGCACGCGTTCCGTTTCAGCGCGCCGGAAATTTGCCACACGAGCCAATCACTCGCTTCGATGATTTTATCTGCCGCGTTGAATATTTCCGGCGCGTCGTTCAGGATTTGCAGAGTTTTGCTGTGATACCATTCCGACGAAACGATGCCGCCGTAAATCGCGAGCCAGGGTTCGTTGCGTTCGCGTGCGAGTGCGTTGATGCGATCCGCTTCCGGTTGCGCCGCGTGATGTTTCCACAATTTCGTCCACGCGTGCGGATTCGATTTGAATTCCTTCAGCGTGCAGAGCGGCGTACCGTCTGTGCGCGTTGGCAGAATCGTGCACGCGGTAAAATCCACGCCGATACCGATCACATCGTCCGCGCGCACGCCGCCTTGCTTCAGCGCTTCCGGCACCGCGCGTTTCAATGTTTCGATGTAGTCGTTGGGATTTTGCAGAGCGGTATCCGGCTCAAGTTTGATTGTCGTGCCGGGCAGGCGCTCGTCAATCACGCCGTCCGCGTAACGATATGCCGCGCTGCCCACTTCGCGCCCGGTTGCAACATCCACGACGAGCGCCCGTCCGGATTCCGTACCGAAATCGAGTCCGATGGCGAATTTGGTCATGGTACCTCCGTAGACAAGAAACAGGCAAACAGGTAGAAAGTGCTGACCTGCTACTCGTTTACCTGTCTACCTGTTTACTTGCTTACACCTTCCCGCAAAACGCCACGTTAATCCCCAACTCGTTCATCGCCGCGGCTTTCGCAAACAACGCGCGTCGCGCGTCCGCTTCGCTCGGCGCGTAGACAACTTGGATGTGATTTGCCTTGTGGCGCGCCATAAATTGATCGCGCGTGATGCCGCGCATAACGAGATGCATCATCGGCCATTGTTCCGTCGTCTGCTTCCAGTTGTCGCGCGCGATTTCGTCCGGCACGGTGACCGCTTCACCCAAACCGATGTCGCAATTCAGCCGATTGTTCGCGACGAAGACGCGACTCCACACGACCGCGCCCGGCTTGCTGACGCCTTTAATGGTACTGCCGCCGAGCGGAAAATACATCGCCGGTTGGCGTTCGCCTTGCGCGCCGGCAAAACCGCCGACCAAGTGCGCGGGTGGCACCGCGCCGGAGATTTCGAGAATCCACACGAATTGATCGCCAATCTTCCGACCCCAGCGCACATCGTGCAAGGTTGTTTCCGGCGGATAGCCGAGAATGTTCCAGAGGCGATTTGTGATCAGCGCGTCGAGTCCGGCGCACTCGTCCACTTCGTTGAAATGCGGCAGCGCTTGACCCGCGAATAATTCCTTGCCGGTGACTTCATCGTACACCGGCGGGCGCTCCACGTTGTTGAGCAGCCCTTCGGCTAAATCGGACGCGGGCGTCACATCTTTCAGCCCTTGCTGGTACTGAATACCAATCGTATCGCACCCAAATTCATCCGCGATGCGAACCACCGCGATGTACATCTTGAACTGCAACAAAACCTGGTGCGCGGTCAGTTCGGTCTTTTCGTCCTTGCCGAGATTGAATGTCATCCCTTTGGCGAGTAGCCACTCGTACACGCTGTGCGCGTCGCCATCAGACACGGTTCGCATTTTTGCGAAGAGCGCGGATTGACTCAAGCGCTCCTTGAACACGCCGACCGGACTCAGCAGTTCGTCGGGAATGATCGCGTTGTACATCCCCATGCATCCTTCGTCGAAAATGCCCATAATCGTTTTGTTCGCGCGAAACTCGCGCGCGAATTTCACGCCGATTTTAGCCGCGCTTGCTGGCACACGCACATCTTCGAACGTGCGAACGTGCGATGTGTCGTGTGCGACCTTGCCGGTCTTGAGCCACTTGCGCAAGCCCTTGATAAAAAAATCGTCATCGAAGTTTTCGCTCCACAGCGTCGAGTATTTTACTCCGGCTTTGGTGAGCGAGCCGTTGAGGTTGAGCATCCCGACCAAACCGGGCCACTGGCCGCTCCAATTCGCGACGGTGAGGATAGGGCCCTGGTGCGTCATCAGTCCGGGCAAGATGTGATGTGTGTATTGCCACACCGCTTCCACGACGATGAGCGGCGCGTCCGGTGGAATCGTGCGAAACGCTTCGATGCCGCGCTTTTGCGAATCGAGGAAACCGTGTTTCGCTTGCGGATCGTACGGATGCGCGCGTTTGGCCTTCGCACCCTCGCGCTCGACCGCCGCAATCACTTGCTTTTCCATCGCGTTTTGCGCCGCCCAACAATTTTGATTTGCCGATAAACGCAGGTCGCCGCTGGCGACGAGATAAACGATTTTCATTGTGCCTCCAAAAATGTGACTGCCGACCGCAGACCACCGCCCACTGTCTGCCGTCTGCGGTCAGCCGTCTAATGTTTTGCGCGCGACACGCGCTCGCGCAATTTTCCCATTTGCGCTTTCGATTCGGCTTGGCGTTCGCGCAGCAATTTGAGATTGCCCGGCGCTTCACGCATCGCGTTGATGATGAGCATTTCAGCGGCGATGTACTCATCGCCGATGTCCGCAACTTCGGCAGCGATCTCTTTTGGAACCGTCGTGACGCCGTTGCAATCGCCGTGCAAAAGATCGTCCGGATAAATCGCGATGCCGCCAACGTGAACGGGAATGTGAATCTGCGGGATGCTTGAGTAACCGTGCGAACAAATCATCCCGTTCGTGAAAACCGGGAATCCCAATTTGCGAACCTGATCGAGATCGCGTCCCGCACCGCTCGTGATCAAACCGACCGCGCCGAACGATTGATACGTCGTGCACATAATTTCGCCGAACGTCGCGGCGACGCACGGTGAGTCCACGTCTTGAAAAACGACGACGGCGGGACCAGACAATTCCGCGAATCGTTCGACTTGTTTGTCGAGACTGCCGTACGAATCGCCAGCGCGCGGCGGCGCGGACGAGCGAAAGGTCGCCGTCACCGCGAATCCAATCATCGGCGGCATTTCCGGAAACGCTGCGACGATACGCGCGTCCATAAACCCGGTGTTACGCGGGCGCACGTCGAAGAGTTCGATGATGTTGCAGATCGTCGGCGTGTCGAAGGAGCGAAGTTTGGCGAGTGTTTTGGGTGAAATCATTTTCCTATACCAACCCCAATTTTGCAAGCACTTGTTTCATCGCCGCGCGTTCGTCTGCCGTTGCCGGATCAAGCGGCATGCGCGCGGGACCGATGGACCAGCCCACCAATTCCAACGCGGCGCGCACCAAAGGCATCGGGTTGACCCGCCCATTCGGGCAAAACGCGCGCCAGAGCGGATGCAACTGTTGGTGAATTTCGCGCGCGCCCAAAATGTCGGCTGCAAAGAACTTTTGGATCATTAATCGAATGCGATCCCCGACCAGATGCGAGCCGCCAGAGACGACGCCGACCGCGCCTTGCACAAACGTCGCCAGGATCATAATATCGTCGCCATTGTACACGACGAAATCATCTGGTGTTGCGAGAATATAGTCGGTGGTTTGCAGTGGATTCATCCCGGCTTCGTCTTTGATGCCCTTGATATTCTTGACCTTGGCGAGGCGAACGACGGTGTCGGGATCAATATTCACCGCGGTAAAGATCGGAATGTTGTAGAGCATGATCGGCATCTGCACTGACTCGGCGATCGCTTTATAGTGCTGAAAAATGCCTTCCTGGGTCGGGCGGCAATAGTACGGCGCGACGACCATCGCGCAATCATAACTGAGTTCCTCGGCGACGTGCGTCAGTTTGATTGTTTCGCGCGTCGACGCGCATCCTGACCCGGCGATTAGCGGCACGCGTCCGTTCACTGTGGCTTTGACTGTCTTGAACATTTCGACGCGCTCATCAAAGGTGAGCGTGTTGAATTCGCCCGTCGTGCCAGTCACGATGATCGAATCGCAAAATTTGCGTTCGACCAGCATCGCCGCCAATCGCCCAGCCAAATCGTAATTGACATCGCCATTCGGTTTGAATGGCGTAACCAACGGGACGAGAATCTGTCCTAATCGTTTGTCTAATCGTGCTGCCACAGGAAATCTCCTATTTGATATTTGTTTGCGCTTTGTACGCCGCCAGCCACTTTTCATTTGGTGGATACACTTCTTGGATGGATACGCCTGCTTCGATCTGCGCGCGGATAAACCGTTCCTCGTCTTCTTCAGCGATTCCTGCATCGGCGAGTCGCTCCGTGTAACTGGGCGGGATGACGAGCACGCCTTCATCGTCGGCAAGAATGATGTCGCCGGGCATTACCAAGACGCCGCCGCATTGAATCGGAACGTTGGCATCCATGCTCATCAACCCGCGCTCGATGCCGCCCGCGTGGACGCCGCGTACAAAAGTCGGCAATCCGACCTGACGAATGAATGGCGAATCGCGCACTGCACCGTCCACGACGGTCGCGACCGCGCCGCGATATTTCATCCGCGCGGACAACATGTCGCCGAACGTCCCGGTGGCGAGATAGCCCATCGCGTCAATCACGAGGATATCGCCCGGCTCGATAGACTCGACCGCACGGCGATAGGGCGCGTTGTGTCGTTGCTCCGGCGTGAGCGCGGCGTCAACATCTTCACGCAAGGGCAGAAATCGCAGTGTCACCGCGCGCCCGACCACGCGTTTGCCGATACCCAGTGACGCGAGCGGATGTAGACCTTGCATAAAGACGTTGCGAATCCCCATCTTGTACAGATTCATGCAGCCGGTCGCGGTGCTAATCTGCGACAATTTGTCTTTCAATGCCGGTGGAATGGATTCACGCATTTTCTATCCTTTGATGCTTCCTGCCGCGAGACCGGTCACGATGTCGCGCTGGACGAAAATGGTCAGCAGGAGCGAGGGCAGCGTCACCACCAGCGCGGCGGCAGCCAGCGGTCCCCACGAAAATTGTTCAAATGTCAATGCGCTGTACACGGCGACTGGCAGTGTGCGCGTTAGACGCGTGGCAAGCACTGCTCCAAAGAGAAAGTTGTTCCACGATTGGATGAACGCGAGAATGGCGGCAACCGCGATCCCAGGTCGCGCTATCGGCATCGCGACGCGATAGAATGCCTGCCAGATGTTACATCCATCGGTCAACGCGGCTTCTTCTAATTCCGGATGCATATCCTCGAAGAAACTGATCATTACCCACACGGCCATTGGAATCGTGAGGACGAGATGGCTGATCATTTGGGGGAGCAAAGTGCCCGAGATTTGCAGAAAGCGAAAGAGCGTGAACAACGGAATTAGGTATGACAAGCCCGGTGTGATGCGCGCGACCATAATCAACATTCCCAGCCCTTGCGCCTTCCCTTTCGCGATGCCATACCCCGCCGGCACGCCAACAAGGAGCGCGACCAAGGTCGCCGTGCCGGAGACGACAATGCTGTTGAATGTGAACAACCCATAGGGGCTTTCCTGAAATATCTTCTCGAAATTCGCGAGCGTTGGCGGATTCGGGATAAAGATCGGGGGATAAGCGATATTGTCAATTTCGTTTTTAAGCGAGAGCGACAACATCCAGAAGAACACAAAGATCGCCGGTGAGACCACCACGATTACGGCAAATAGCAACGCGAGGCTATTGAGCAACTTGTTCAGACGATGGCGGACTGCAAATTTGCGGCGGTCGCTTATTGATTCCATCGTAGTTTCTCCCTCGCGTACAACAAAATCAGCGCCAGCGCAAGAATGATCACGAAGAAAACGATCACGACAGCGGACGCATGCCCAATATTGAAAAATGAAAACGCTTGCAGATAAAGATAGAGATTGATCGTTTCCGACGCTGTGCCCGGCCCACCCTGTGTCAGGACATAGATGATGTCGAACGATTTGAGCGCGTCAATCGTCCGCAGAATGACCGCGATCATCAGGAAAGGCAGAATCAGCGGGAAGGTGATATGGCGAAACATCTGCCACTGACTCGCGCCATCCATCACTGCCGATTCGTACGGGTCAGTCGGCAGCGCGGCGAGCGCACCGAGGACAATCAACATCACGAGGGGCGTCCACTGCCACACTTCGACCAAGACGAGCGATGGAATCACTGTGTCGGCAGAATACACCCACAACTGTTTGGGAATCCCGACTAAACTCAGCAGATAATTCAGGACACCCAATTGCGGATGGAACATCATCGCAAAGACAAGCGCAATCGCGACTGGCGTCGCCATCATCGGCGCGATGTAAATGCCGCGCAAGAGACCGCGCAGCGGAAAATTCTGGTGAAACACTTCGGCAGCAAACACGCCGAGAATCACCGGCAGAATCACGGCGAGCACGGTGAAGTACAGCGTGCGCGGAATCGTTGAGAGAAAGCGCACATTAGTCGCAAGCGTCGCAAAATTCCCCGAGCCAATAAACTCGCTCTTCATCCCGATCGTCCAATCTTGCAGACTCATCCACAGCGTGAAAATCCACGGAAACACAATCACGGCGAAAATTGCTACGATCGCCGGGACGATGAACCACAAGTAGGCCTGCCGGCGACTGTATCCCCTTTTGCGATCCGCGACCACCGCGCGACTTGGCATTTCCACATTCACCTCACGTTTCGGTTCGAGAGCCGCCAGCGCGACGGCTCTCGAACGGTTTATACTTTGTCATTGCGAGCGTTCCTTCGACTTTGCTCAGGACAAGTTCTTGCGAAGCAATCCCCAACTTGCGGTCAGGAGTCTTCTTCGTCGCTTCGCTCCCTGCAATGACAATGCCACGTTGTTACGCCTCGCTCTTGGCCAAGATCGGCTTAAATTGGGCAGTCGCACTCTTTAGTTCAGTCGCCGGGTCCGCACCACCAATCATGTTCGTGAGCGCCACGCCAAAGATGTCGCGGAACTCGGTCACTGGTGTGATCAGCGGAAAGGTGGGACGACCGACTTTGCCCGAGCCGGCTACGGCATCCAACCAGTCCTTGGGCATGGTCACGCTGGCTAACGCCTGCGGGTCTGTGTATACCGAATCGCGTGGCATCGCACCCGCACCTGCCGCAAAGGACCGGGCTTGCATCAGCTTGTTGGTCGCCCATTGGCAGTAGAAATATGCCGGCCCCTTGTTCTTGCTGGTCGACGAAATACCAATCCCATCGCCAGTCATGCCTGCCCATTGCTTCTTAGGTCCCGCGGGAGCCACGAGATAGGCGACCTTGCCGACGACCTTGGAAATCTTGGGGTCT
>Ga0315294_10006150_pt1 | contig 13168 bp, 10 predicted proteins | sample YL17G13_40_MG_FD_203626 | JGI IMG/M metagenome (GOLD analysis project Ga0315294, IMG submission 203626) | Sediment microbial communities from Yellowstone Lake, YNP, Wyoming, USA - YL17G13_40 | ecosystem: Environmental > Aquatic > Freshwater > Lake > Sediment | place: USA: Wyoming | collected... | reverse complement strand
GTCCTCCTCGACGACGCACTTGCCGCGGCCCGTGTTGATCAGGATCGCGCCCTTCTTCATCTTCGCGATCGTCTGCCGGTTGATCATGCCCTTCGTCTCGTCGGTCAGCGGCGTGTGCAGCGAGACGTAGTCGGACTCGGCGAGCACGGCGTCGAGGGGCTTGATTGCCGCGATCGGGTGCCGCTCGACGACCTTGTCGGCGGCCACGACCTTCATGCCGAAGGCCTGCGCGCGCTTCGCCACCTCGGCGCCGATGCGGCCGATGCCGATCAGGCCGAGCGTCTTCTGGTAGAGCTCCGTCCGCTTCAGCTCGCTCTTGAGGAACTTGCCGGCGACGATGCCGTTGTGGCCCTCGACGAGGCGGTTCGGGATGGCGATCATCAGCGCCATCGCCAGCTCGGCCACGGCCACCGAGGAGGCCTCGGGGGTGTTCATCGCCGTGATGCCCTTCTCCTTGCAGTAGGGCTGGTCGATGTTGTCCATGCCCACGCCGCCACGGATGAAGAGCTTCACGTTCGTGGCCCGGTCGATGTAGGCGCGGTCGGCCTTGGTCTTGGAGCGGACGAGGATCACGTCCGCTTCGGCGACACGCCCGGCGTCGTCGAACACCTCGCCGAACTTCTCGAGGCGCTTGGGCAGACCCTTGTCAAAGGCATCAGCAATCAGGATCTTCATGGCTATCTCCTCCAGTGTCGGCAACCACGATCCACGTCAGACCGCGCGGAATCTACTAAGCGCGAGACGGGATGACAAGCCACGGGGTCTTCCGCGCGAGATCGCCCCGGACGGGTCTTTGCGTTCTGAGCGCGCTGTCCGTGACGATGCTCCTGGTCGGTCCCGGCGACTTCGTGATACCCCAGCTCCGCGGCTGGTTCGGCCGCGTCACCAGCAACTGCGGCGCAGCGTAGCGTGGACAGCCTCGTTTCCCGCCCCGCCCTCTACAACACAATAGGTTGTGGAGCGCAGAATGTAGGTGGCGCGGGGCCTGCAGTGCTGAGTCCGGCATGTCGAGCACGAACGACCGTTTCGTGCCCCCGCATTGTCCGCGAACCTATTGCGCCTACCACCATTGCGCCACCGGCTGGCGCTGGATCCACCACGGTACGTACGCGCGCCAGTGTGAACCGCGGATCATCCCGCGTTACCGCTGCTGTCACTGCGGCGCCACCTTCAGCTCGCAGACCTTCTCCACCAGCTACTACCTGAAACGCCCCGAACTGCTCGAGCCGCTGTTCCAGCGCGTCCTCGCCTGTTCCGCCTACCGCCAGATCGCCCGCGAGGCCCGCTGTGTCCACAGCAGCCTGATGCGCCAGGCCGCACGGCTCGGGCGCCACTGCCTGCTCCTGCTGGCCGAGGCGCGGTCAGCGGAGCCGCTCACCCGGATCCGGGAGCCGCTGGTGATCGACGGCTTCGAGAGCTTCGCCTTCAGCCAGTACCACCCGCTCCACCTGCACCTGAACGTCGGCGCCGACAGCCACTTCACCTACGCCTTCACCCACTCCCGCCTGCGCCGCAAGGGTCGCATGACCACGCACCAGCAGCGCCGGCGCGGTGAGCTCGAGGCCAAGCACGGCCGGGCGGAGCCCAGAGCCATCGAGCGCGACATGCTGGCCGCGCTGAAGTTGTCCGCGCCCCGGCCGCAGGCGTTGATCGTGCTCTCCGATGAGCACCCGGCCTATCCGCGGGCGCTCAAGCAGTTGCCCGGGCACGCCATCACGCACCACTGCACACCGTCAGACCATATGGAACGACCGGCGCGCGGTCGTAAGGTCGCGCTTCTCGCGAGAGAAGACGACGGGGGCGGGGGTACCGCCACGCTCGATCGCGGGTTAACGCCTTGCGGCGTCAGAGCCGCATGCGAGAGGAGCCGGTCGTGAACTCGAAGGGTATCACCCGGGTGGGGCTGGACGCACACAAGAAGCGGTATTCGCGGCGCGGGCGCGTGGACGATGGCATCCGGACCGGATAAGGTTCCGGATTCGGCCGCGGCGGCCGTGTTCCGGCCGCCCCCTGGCGCGCTGCGCGGTGTTGTGGCAGTGATCGTCACGGGCGCGCGCGCCGGGTGCCCGGACCGGCCGCCGAGGATTCACGGAGGTCAGATGAAGGTCAGCATCACGCGGGACTTCCCCCGCACGTTCTGGACCGCGAACGTGATGGAGTTGTTCGAGCGCGCCGCCTACTACGGGCTCATGTCGGTGCTGGCCATCTACCTGACGGGCAGCAAGGCGAGCGGCGGGCTGGGCTTCACCGAGTCGGCGGTCGGCTTCCTGCAGAGCATCGTCTACGCGGCGACCTACATCATCCCGATCCTGGGTGGCGCGCTGGCCGATCGCTACGGCTACCGGCGCATGCTGCTCTTCGCCTTCTCGCTGCTGGCAACCGGCTACTTCGCCGCGGGCCACATGTCGTCCTACGCGCCGGTGTTCATGGCGCTGTTGCTGATGGCCGCGGGCGCCGGGCTCTTCAAGCCGATCATCTCCGGGACCATCGCCCGCACGACCGACGAGCGCACGTCGGCCATCGGCTTCGGCATCTACTACTGGATGATCAACCTGGGCGCCTTCCTCGCGCCGCTCGCGGTGAGCGTGCTGAAGGGCTTCTCCTGGCAGGCGGTCTTCACCGCCTCGGCGGCCTACACCGCGGCCATGTTGCTGCCGGCCATCTTCCTCTTCCGCGACCCGCCGCTGCCCGGGAGCCGCCAGACCTTCAGGGAGATCATGGGCGGCGCGGCCGAGGTGCTGAGCGATGCGCGCTTCGTGCTGATGATCGTCGTCTACTCCGGCTTCTGGGTCCTCTACTTCCAGAACTTCGGCTCGGTGCTCTGGTACCTGCGCGACTTCGTGGACCGCGCGCCGGTGAGCGCGGCGGTGACGTCGTGGTTCGCCGCGGTCGGTTTGCCGGTGGCATTCGTCTTCGACGCCGAACACGTCACCGTCATCAACGCGGGCATGATCATCCTGCTCCAGGTGGTCGTGAGCCGCATCGTGCGGGACCGGCCGGCGCTGCCCACGATGGTCGCGGGCATGGTGCTCGGCGGGCTGGGGTTCGTCTGCCTCGCCATCTCGCAGAGTCCGTGGATCCTGATCCTCGGCGTCGCGATCTTCTCGATCGGCGAGATGACGGCCCACCCCAAGTATTACTCGTTCGTCGGGCTCGTCGCGCCGCAGGATCGCAAGGCCGTCTACATGGGCTACTCGTTCCTCTACGGCATCCTGGGCTCACTGCTTGGCTCCAACATCGGCGCCTTCCTCTACGAACGCATCCTCAAGCCCGTCGTCGGCACACCGGAGGCCGGTGAACGCGCCCGCCTGTTCTGGCTGATCTTCGCCGCGCTCGACGTGGTCGCGGTCTTCGGCCTCATCATGTTCAATCGTGCCTTCGGCAAGGACGCGCCCGAGACGCGGCGCGGTGCGACCAAGGTGATGACCGGCGTCTACGCGGGCATCCTGCTGCTCGGCGTGATGTTCCTCGCCTACGCGTTCAGCACCCAGCCGCCGCAGTACCGTACGGCGGTGCAGTCGGTCATCTTCCTGGCTCTGGGTGGCGGCGGGCTGGTGATGAACCGGCGGCGGAAGGCGGCAGCGTGATCGAGGTCCGCCCCAAGACCGTCACCGGCTTCGCCGCGGTGCGCGGAGTCGGCGAGTTGGCCTTCGAGCATCCGGCCGAAGCCGGGCTCGTGCGGCGCCGCGCGGAGTCCGCCCGTGTCTGAGGCGGACGCGCGCCGGGGCCGCGAACCGACCGGGCGAACCCGGGGAGGACCGCTGGACATGGACCGCCACGCCACGATGACGCATCTCTTCGGCGCGCGCCGCGCGCTGATCGGCATGATCCATGTGGGCGCCCTGCCGGGCACGCCGGCGGCGGGCGCCCCGCTCGAGCGCGTGATCGAGACGGCGGTCGCCGAGGCCCGCGCCTACGGCGACTCCGGCTACACCGCGCTGATGATCGAGAACATGCACGACCGGCCGTATCTGAAGGGCGCGGCCGGTCCCGAGATCGTGGCGGCGATGACGGCGGTCGGGCAGGCCGTGCGCCGCGAGGTGGCGCTGCCGCTGGGCGTGCAGGTGCTGGCGGGGGCGAACCGCGAGGCGATCGCCGTGGCGCTGGCCTGCGGCGCGGCCTTCGTGCGGGCCGAGGGCTTCGTCTTCGCGCACGTCGCCGACGAGGGCCTGATCGAGGCGTCCGCGGGCGAGTTGATGCGCTACCGGCGCGCGATCGGCGCTGAGCAGGTGCGGGTCTTCGCGGACGTCAAGAAGAAGCACTCTGCGCACGCGCTCACGGCAGACGTGGACATCGTCGAGACGGCGCGCGCCGCGGAGTTCTTCCTGGCGGACGGCGTGGTCGTGACCGGTCCGGTCACGGCGCAGGCCGCCGACACGGCCGAGGTCGAGGCGGTGGCCGCGGCGGTGGGCATCCCGGTCTTCGTGGGCTCCGGCCTCACGCCGGCGAACCTCGAGGCCTACCCGCTGGCGGACGGATTCATCGTCGGCTCCTTCGTGAAGCGGGGAGGGCTCTGGTCGAACCCGCTCGACGGCGAGCGCGTGCGGGCCGTGGCCGCCGCGTTCCACGCGCTGCGGTGAGCGCCGAACTCGTCTGCCTCGGCAACCTTGTCGTGGACGACGTCGTGTTCCTCGACGGCACGACCCGCATGGGCGAGCCGGGCGGCGCTATGCTCTACGCCGCACTGGGGGCGGTCCTGTGGGAGACGGGTGTGGCGGTCGTGGCGCCGCGGGGCGACGACTACCCGGTCCGCGCGCTCCACGCGCTCGAGCGCCGCGGCGTGGACCTGGCGGGCCTGCGCCCGCTCGGGCGTCCGGGTCTGCGCGCCTGGCTGCTCTACGAGCCGGCGGCGCGCCGTGTCGTGCACCGGGTGGGCGCGGCGAGCCACGCGGAGGCCTCGCCCGTCCCCGGTGACGTCACGGGCCGCTTCGCCGACACGCGCGCCTTCCACCTCTCGCCCACGCCGCTGGTTTGCCAGCGGCCGCTGCTCGAGGCGCTCGCGCCGCGTCCGGGCGCGCTGCTCTCGCTCGACCCGCACGACCCGGTGCGGGAGGACAACCTCGAACGCTGGCGCGAGGCCCTGGCGCTCCTGGACGTCTTCTTCGTGAGCGAGGAGGAGTTCCAGTTGGCCGGCGTGGCGGACGACCAGCGGCGGGCGCTCGCGCGGCTCGCGGGCGGGCGGCTGCGCTACGTGCTGCTGAAGCGCGGCGCGGCGGGCGGGCTGTTGTACGATGCCCGCACGCAGGAGCTGCGTGCCTGGGCGGCGCGCGCGACGCAGTTGGTGGACCCCACGGGTGCCGGCGACGCTTTCGCGGGCGGGTTCCTCGCGGGCCTGCTGGCGGGCGAGAATGTGACTGGCGCGCTCGAGCGAGGCGTCGTGTCGGCGTCGTTCGCGCTCGAGACGTGGGGCGCGGCGGGCCTGATCGCGGCCACGCCGGCGGATGCGCGGCGGCGCCGCGCGGAGTGGTTCGGGACGGAGGCGGGCACATGAACGAACTGCTGGTGCTGTCCGAGGAGGTCGCGCGGGCGCTGCGGCGCCGCAAGCCGGTGGTGGCGCTCGAGACCACGCTGGTCACCCACGGCCTGCCGCACCCGCAGGGGCTCGAGGCCGCACTGGAACTGGAGGAGATCGTGCGCTCGTGCGGCGCCGAGCCCGCCACGGCCGGCGTCCTCGACGGAGTGGTGCGGGTGGGCCTGGCGCGCGCGGAGCTGGAGCGCCTCGCCACCTCGCGCGACGCCGTCAAGGTGAGCCTGGGGAACCTGGCAGCCGTGGTCGCCTCGGGTACAGCGGGTTCGACCACCGTCGCGGCGACCATGTTCGTCGCGGCGCAGGCCGGAATCCGCGTCTTCGCCACGGGCGGGATCGGCGGTGTGCACCGCGACGCGGCGGAGAGCGGCGACGTCTCGGCCGACCTTGTCGCGCTCGGGCGCTTCCCGGTCGCGGTGGTGTGCGCTGGCGCGAAGGCGATCCTGAACCTGCCCCGGACGGTCGAGATGCTGGAGACGCTGGGCGTGCCGGTGCTCGGCTTTGGCACGGACGAGTTCCCGGCCTTCTACCGGCGGGCGAGCGGCCAGCGCGTGGACCGGCGATGCGACACGGTGGACGAGCTGGCGCGCGTGGCGCGCGCGCACTGGGCGCTCGGCTCGGGCACGGGCGTGCTCGTCGCGAATCCCATCCCTGAGGCGGACGAGCTGCCGAGGGCCGCCTGCGAGCAGGCGCTGGAGGGCGCGCTGGCCGAGGTCGCGGAGCGCGGCCTGCGCGGGCGCGACGTGACGCCGTTTCTGCTCGATCGCCTGCGCGATCTGACCGGCGGCGCCACGGTGAAGGCCAACCTGGCGCTGTTGCGCAACAACGTGCGCCTGGCCGCGGAGCTGGCGCGGACGCTGGCGCGGGACGCCTGATGGCGTCGTGAGCGGGGGGGCCGCCGGCGGCGGTCGCTGACGTGGAGACCGCCACCACGTTGTCCGCGGTGCTGCGCTACGCGGGCGCGGCGGCGGCCGCGACCGGGGCCCAGGTCGCGCTGCTGCTCGGTCCGGGTCTGGTGCTCGCCGCGCTCATGCACGCGCTCTCGGGCTTCGTGGCCCGGCGGACGACCCGCGCCCTGGGGGCCGCGGCATACGTGCTCTTCGGCTGGCTCGGGACCGCGGTGCACGAGATCGGGCACGCGCTCTTCTGCCTGCTCTTTGGCCACCGCATCACGGGCATCAAGCTGTTCGACTTCGCCCCGCGCGACGGCACCCGCGGTCACGTGAGCCACAGCTTCGACCCGGCGAACCCCTGGCAGCAGGCCGGTAACTTCTTCATCGGCATCGCGCCGATCCTTTTCGGGACGCTGGTGATCGTCGCGGCCGCGCGCGGATTGCTCGGCGCGGAGGCGTTCGCGCGCGTGGCCGAACCGCTGCCACGGAGCGGATTCCTCCGGTCGGTCGGTGACTGGCTGGCGCTCGCCCGTCATGTCGCTGGCGGCGCGGGTGCCGCGCTCGCGGTGCTCCTCGAACCGCAGCGCCTCCTGGAGTGGCGGGCGTGGCTCTTCCTCTACCTGGCCTTCGCGGTCGGCAGCTCGGTCTCCCTGAGCGGAGCCGACCTCAAGGGCGCGCTCGCCGGCTTTGGCACGCTCGTGCTCTTTGTCCTGATCGCGAACCTTGCCACGCTGTGGCTGGGCGACCTGCTCGGACCCGGCGTGGCCTGGCTCGCGCGCTGGCAGGTGGTCGGCTACGCGGCGATGCTCTTCGCGCTGGCCGTGAACGCGCTGGCCGCCCTGGTCGTGCTCGCGATCCCGGGACGCGCATCGCCATAGCCGGCGGGCCGCGTTCGAGTGCCCGTTTGGCCGCGCCGGTGCGAAGCCGGCAGGCCTCCAGGGGGACAGTGCAACCATGCGGCCCTGCTTTCCGTCGTACGGTGCGCGGATCGGAGCCGGCCGGCTTGCTCCCGAGTTCCGCGTTCGTCAGCCGGAACAACGGGCTCGTCAGGGCCCATCGCGCGTTCGGAGCGTGTCCGGGGCCGTGCGGGTCGCGCTCGGGGATACTGAGGACTCGGACCCGGGGGATTCCAAGATGAGCCTGATCTCGGCCTTCGTGACACTCGTCCTTGCGGCCGCGCCGTCTGTCGCGGTTGCCGCGGCCGCGACGGCGGCCGGCGATTCGCTGCCGCCCGTGCGGGTCGTGCGCCTCGCATCCGCCGTCACCATCGATGGGGCGCTCGGCGACGCGGCCTGGCAGGGCGCGCCCTCCGTCACGCGGCTCACCCAGAGCGACCCGTTCGAGGGCCAGGCACCCTCGGAGAGCACGTGGGTTTGGCTGGCTTACGACGACGACGCTCTCTACGTCGCGGCGCGCTGCTGGGACTCGCGCCCGGACTCGATCGTCGCGAGCCTGGTCCGGCGTGACCTCTGGATGCCGTCTGACCGGGTCGTGATCTACCTCGATCCGTTCCGCGACCTGCGCAGCGGCTACTTCTTCTCGGTGAGCGCGGCGGGGGTGCTCTGGGACGGCACGCTCTTCAACGACATGGACTCGGACGACTCCTGGGATGGAGTCTGGGAGGGGCGAGCGCGGCGGGACGGGGGCGCTCACGGGGGCCCCGGGTCCGGCTGGACCTGCGAGATGAGGATCCCGTTCTCGCAGCTCCGCTTCCGGCCCGGCAAGGAGCAGGTCTGGGGCTTCAACTTCCGCCGTCGCATCGAGCGCCGGACGGAGCTCGACCAGTTGGCCTGGACGCCGAAGCGCGGCACCGGGTTCGTGTCGCGCTTCCCGCGCCTGGTCGGGATCGAGGACGGGCGCCGCTCGTGCTCGATCGAGGTGCTGCCCTACACGACGGGCAAGGCCGAATATCTCGTGCACGACCCGGACGACCCGTTCAATGACGGCTCGCGCTACAAGCCCGGACTGGGCGGCGACCTGCGCATGAGCGTGGGCAACAACCTGACGCTGAACGCCTCGGCGAACCCCGACTTCGGGCAGGTCGAGGTGGACCCGGCGGTGGTGAACCTCTCGGACACCGAGTCCTACTTCCAGGAGAAGCGCCCGTTCTTCACCGAGAACTCGCGCATCTTCGCGTTCGGCAGCGAGGGCGCGAACCGATACTGGGACTTCAACTGGCCGGAATCGCGCTTCTTCTACGGCCGCCGCATCGGGCGCGTGCCGCAGGGGAGCGCGCCGGGCGGGGCCGAGTTCAGCGACGTGCCGCTGGCCACGCACATCCTCGGGGCGGCGAAGCTCACCGGGAAGCTCACGCCGAGCCTCAACTTCGGCACGATGCACGCCGTGACCGGGCGCGAGGCCGCGCGGTACGCGCTCGACGGGCGCCACGCGCAGGCCGAGGTCGAGCCGCTCACCTACTACGGCGTGGTGCGCGGCCTTAGGGAACTGAAGGGCGGCTACAACGGCGTCGGGCTGATGACGACGCTGGTCAGGCGGCGGTTCGACGGGAGCGGGCTCAAGGACTCGCTGAACGAGCAGTCGCTGATGACCGGTCTGGACGGCTGGCACTTCCTCGACCGCAAGAAGATGTGGGTGCTATCGGGTTGGGTGGGGATGTCGCGGGTGTCCGGGACCGGGCAGCGGATGATCGCGCTGCAGCGCGACCCGCGGCACTACCTCCAGCGCCCGGACGCAAGGAATTTCGGCGTGGACAGCAGCGCGACCTCGCTTACCGGCTTCGGCGCCCACATCTGGCTCAACAAGCAGGAAGGGAACCTCATCAGCAACTCGGCGATCGGCTTCATGGACCCGAAGTTCGACGTGAACGACATGGGCTTCCAGACGCGCGCCGACGTGGTCACCTGGCACACCGGCCTGCAGTACCGCTCCACGAAGCCAAACCGCCTGAGCCGCGAGGCTTTGGTCGCCGGCGTGGTGTTCGAGAGCCTTGACTTCGACGGCAACCTCACCGGGGCGGGCTACTGGCAGGGGAACACGGTAACCTTCGCGAACGATTACGCCCTCGACACCGAACTGATGTACGTCCCCCGGACCGTGAACGACCGTCGCACCCGCGGAGGGCCGCTCATGGATGAACCGCCCGGCACGTACGCGGCGGTGACCTTCAACACCGCTGGCCGCAACAAGCTCGTCTACAGCCTGCACGCGGACCGCACCTACACCCCGACCGCGGGCCGCACGGACTACTACAACGTCTCCCCGACGGTGGAGTGGAAGCCGGTCTCCAACTTCTCCATCCAAGTCGGGCCCAACCTCCAGCGCGCCATCGAGGACGCCCAGTACGTGAGGCGGGTCTCGGCTCCGGGCGAGGTGCCGGCCGACTTCGGCGGCCTGCGCTACGTCTTTGCGCGCATGGACCAGACCACGATCTCGGCGGACATCCGGCTGAACGTGTCCTTTTCCACGAACCTCACGCTGCAGACCTACGTCCAGCCGCTGATCTCGGCCGGCCGCTACACCGACTTCAAGGAGCTGGCGCGGGCCGGCTCGTACGAGTTCATCCACTACGGGCAGGACCCGGGCACGTCGTACGTGGACGGCACCGTGACGCCGGCCGGCGGTGGCGCGGCGTTCGCCCTCGATGATCCCTCCTTCAACATCAAGTCCCTGCGCGGGAACGCCGTGCTGCGCTGGGAGTACCGCCCGGGGTCGGTGCTCTACTTCGTCTGGACGCAGGAGCGCGTGGACGAGGAGGAGTTTGGCGAGCTGCGCTTCGGGCCCTCGACCCGCCGGCTGTTCGACACGCAGGCGAACGACATCTTCCTGGTGAAGGCGACGTACTACCTGAGCCTGTAGCGCTCGACCTCCCGCGGCGGGCGTGGCTATACTCCGCGCCCGCCGCATCCACGGAGGTCCCATGCAGCTCCGAGACCACACCCTCCTGGCCGCGATCCGGCTGCGCGACCCGGCCGTGTCCGCCGCCCGGCGCACCCTGCTTGAGGGCGGGCGGCTCAGCCAGGAGGACGGCCTGCGCCTGTTCGACGCGCCCGTGCTCGAGCTGGGGCGCCTGGCCGACGCCTATGCGCGCGACCTGCACGGCGAGCGCGTCTTCTTCACCCTCAACCGGCAGCTCAACCCGACCAACGTCTGCGTGCTCTCCTGCCGCTTCTGCGGCTACGCCAAGAAGCCCGGCGCCCCCGACGCCTACACCATGACGAAGGAGCAGATCCTCGCGCATTTGGACCCCGGGATCACCGAGCTACACATCACCGGGGGGCTGCACCACGAGTGGCGCTTCGAGGACTACGTGAACGTCGTCCGCTGGGTGAAGGAGGCGCGGCCCGGCGTGCAGGTGAAGGCCTGGACCGCGGTCGAGATCGACTTCTTCTGCCGCCTGACGAAGCGGCCCGCCGCGTGGGTGCTCGAGCGGTTGCGCGAGGCGGGGCTCGACGCCCTGCCGGGCGGCGGCGCCGAGGTGTTCAGCGAGCGCGTGCGCCGCGAGCTGTTCCGCCAGAAGATCGGCTCGCAGCGCTGGCTCGAGATCCACGAGACCGCGCACCGCATGGGCATCCCGTCGAACGCGACGCTGCTCTACGGCCACATCGAGACGACGGCCGAGCGGGTGCAGCACCTGATCCTGCTTCGCGAACTCGAGGACCGCGCGCCCGGCTTCCTCGCCTTCATCCCGCTGGCCTTCCAGCCCGGCGCGACCGGACTGGTGCGCCGTCAGGCCTCGGCCATCGATGACCTCAGGACCATCGCGGTCTCGCGGCTGGTGTTCGACAACGTGCCGCACGTCAAGAGCTACTGGGTCATGCTCGGGCACGACACCGCGAGCGTGGCCCTCAACTTCGGCGCCAGCGACCTGGACGGCACCATCGGCGTCGAGAAGATCGCGCACGCCGCGCAGGCGCGCAGCCCGGTGGGGCTGGCCGAGGAGTCCATGGTGCAGACCATCCGCGAAGCCGGGAGGCTCCCCGTGCAGCGCGACGCGCTCTACCGCGTGGTGCGCGAGTACGGGCCGGGCGCCGGCGCGGGCGCGGGCCTGGTGGTGGAGACGGGCGGAGAGTAGACGCTACCCCTTCGGCCCGCTTCTTTGCCGCTTCGTCCGCGCTCGCGTAGAGTCCCGGGCCCGTCGCGCGCCGCCCAGTCGCGCGCGAGACTGAACCGCGATTCGTGCGCCCGGCCCCGTCCACGGAGGGACCTTGTCCGACCTCTTCGCCCCCGCGTCCTCCGCGCAGGCCGCCGACCCGCAGCAGGTGCTCGAGCAGGTCTTCGGTTTTTGTGAGTTCCGTCCGGGGCAGCGGCGGGTCATCGACGCGGTGCTCGCGGGGCGCGACTGCATCGCGGTGATGCCGACCGGCGCGGGCAAGTCGCTCACCTTCCAGATCCCGGCGCGGATACTGCCGGGGCCGGTGCTGGTCGTCTCGCCGCTCATCTCGCTGATGAAGGACCAGGTGGATGCGCTCACCCGGGTCGGCTTCCGTGCCACGGTGCTCAATTCGACGGTCGAGTTCGAGGAGCGCAGGCGCCGGCTGGCGGCGCTGAGGCGCGGCGAGCTGGAACTGGTCTACGTCGCACCCGAGGGACTCGAAGGCTCGCTGCGCGATCTCATCGCCGGTTGCCGCGTCAGCCTCGTGGTCGTGGACGAGGCGCACTGCATCAGCCACTGGGGGCACGATTTCCGGCCGGCCTACCGGCAGCTCGCGGGCCTCAAGGAGATGATGGGCGACGTGCCGGTGCTGGCGCTCACCGCCACGGCGACGCGGCGCGTGGCGGGCGACATCATCCAGCAACTCGGGATGCGGAAGCCCGACGGTTACAAGGGCTCGTTCTTCAGGCCGAACCTGATCATCACGGTGGGGAAGAAGGGCGACGCGGGGCAGCCGCGCGTCGCGGTGGACGGCGCGCCGCGCGCGGTCGCCCGGCGCGACTCGCGGCGCGACTCGCGGCGCGACATCCTCGGCGTCGTGCGCCGCCACGCGGGCGAGAGCGGCATCATCTACTGCCTTTCGCGCCGCTCGGTGGACTCGCTCGCCGCGTGGCTTGGCGAGCACGGCGTGCGTGCGCTCGCCTATCACGCCGGGCTCGCCGACGAGGAGCGCCGTCGCAACCAGGACGCCTTCGCCCGCGACGAGTGCGACGTCATCGTCGCCACCGTGGCCTTCGGCATGGGCATCGACAAGAGCAACGTGCGCTTCGTCATCCACCGCGACATGCCAAAGAGCGTCGAGGCCTGGTACCAGGAGATCGGCCGCGCCGGCCGCGACGGGCTCGCGAGCGACTGCGTGCTGCTCTACTCGTGGGCCGACGTGATGGGCTACGAGAACTTCCTCGACGGGATCGAGGACCAGCTGCTGCGGGCCGAGACGCGCGCCAAGACGGTGGAGATGTTCCGCCTTGCGGATCGCGGCGGTTGCCGCCACCAGGCGCTGGTGCGCTATTTCGACGAGACCATCGAGCCCTGCGGCGCGTCGTGCGACGTGTGCCGCGGCTCCGGGATCGACGAGATTGTGGCGCGGGACGCAGGCGGCCTCCTCGAGCCGGCTGCGCCCGCGAAGTCGCGGGACCGTGCCGCCGGCGCGATCGTGAACCCCGAGACGTTCGAGCGGCTGCGCGCCCTGCGCAGGCGGCTCGCCGACGCCGAAGGCGTGCCCGCCTACGTCGTCTTCAGCGATGCCGTGTTGCGCGAGATGGCGAAGCACACGCCGCGGACCCGGGCGGGATTGCTCGGCATCTCGGGCGTGGGCCCGGTCAAGCTCGAACGTTACGGCGAGGCCTTCCTCGA
>Ga0315294_10006149_pt1 | contig 13168 bp, 14 predicted proteins | sample YL17G13_40_MG_FD_203626 | JGI IMG/M metagenome (GOLD analysis project Ga0315294, IMG submission 203626) | Sediment microbial communities from Yellowstone Lake, YNP, Wyoming, USA - YL17G13_40 | ecosystem: Environmental > Aquatic > Freshwater > Lake > Sediment | place: USA: Wyoming | collected... | reverse complement strand
ATCGACCGGGCGGTGAAGGACATCGAGACCGCCGCCGCAGGCATCCGCGCTGGCCGCTTCCCTGCCGATCCCGCCTACCAGGCCTGCCTCTACTGCCCCTACCGGTCGATCTGCCCGAGAGGCGAGGGGGAGTGACGGGAGCGGAGGGCCAGTCCGGCCATCACCACACTCAAGAGACAAGACCTGCCCCAGTCGTCCAGATGTGCCCCTTCGTCCCGCAGCATTGATCCAATCCGAGATCGGCACTGTCCCCCGATTTGAAAGCATCTTGTCACGCTAGTTGACAGGACTTCCCCGTGGCCCACGCCTTCACAAGCCGGACGTCACTGCCTCCCCGTGCGGTACAGCGACTCCGGTCAACGACACTCCGGACTCCCTCTGGCCTGCCCCCTCCAGAACGGTCCAGGTTGAGTGCTAGGATCGGGATGGAAAGGAGGCAGGGATGTCGAGGAAGCGGTATCGCCCGGAGGAGATCATCGCCAAGCTGCGTGAGGCGGATGTTCTGCTGAGCCAAGGGATGAAGGTCGCGGAGGCCGTGAAGGCGATCGGGGTGCACGAGGTGACCTACTACCGCTGGCGGAAGGAGTACGGCGGGCTGAAAGTCACCCAGGTGAAGCGGCTGCGCGAGTTGGAGAAAGAGAACGCTCGGCTGCGCAAAGCGGTGTCCGATCTCACGCTGGACAAGATGATCCTGCAGGAGGCGGCCCGGGGAAACTTCTGAGCCCCGAACGCCGCCGTGCCTGTGTGGGAGTCGTGTGTGAGCGACTGCAGGTATCGGAGCGGCGAGCGTGTCGGGTGCTCCAACAGCATCGATCGGTACAGAGGCACGCTTCCCGGCCGCGGGAGGACGAGGACGCCCTCACGGCGGCGATCGTCTCTCTGGCGAGTCGATACGGACGGTACGGGTACCGGCGCATCACCGCTCTGCTTCAGCGTGCGGGGTGGAAGGTGAACCACAAGCGGGTGGAGCGGATCTGGCGGCGCGAGGGGTTGAAGGTGCCGCAGAAGCAGGCGAAGCGAGGGAGACTGTGGCTCAACGACGGCTCGTGTGTGCGCCTGCGTCCCGAGTACACCGACCACGTGTGGGCGTACGACTTCGTGGCCGATCGGACCCATGACGGGAAGCCGCTGCGAATGATGACCGTGGTTGACGAGTACAGCCGGGAGTGCCTGGCCATCGTCCCTGGGAGGATGCTGCGCTCGGACGACGTGATCGAGACGTTGGCGGATCTATTCGTGGAGAGAGGAGTGCCGGACCACATCCGCTCCGACAACGGGCCGGAGTTCTGCTCCAAGGCCGTGCGCGAGTGGTTGAGGGACCTCGGAGTCCAGACGCTGTTCATTGAGCCCGGGAGTCCGTGGGAGAACGGGTACAACGAGAGCTTCAACGGGAAGCTGCGTGACGAGCTGTTGAACCGGGAGATCTTCTACACGCTGGAGGAGGCCAAGGTGCTGATCGAGGACTGGCGACGAGAGTACAACACGATCCGTCCACACAGCAGTCTGGGCTACTCGCCGCCCGCGCCAGCGGCGCTGGCCTGCGTCGCCGGAGGTCGGTTAGACTAGCTTGAGGAGTGGACCGTCAACCGGGGGCGGGTCACCTCCCTCCGGGGTATACTTCATGCTGTAGCATATGCACGGACGCGTGAAGCAAGGAGGCGGACACATGGTGTCTAAGCGTTATATGCTTGGTATGCTGGGAGTTCTCGTGCTGCTGACGTGTTTCATGGCAGGAGCAGTTGGCCAAGAGACAACGCAGGTCTGCATCGACGGTTACGCCGAGGATTGGGCGGGCCGCCCCGTCTTACTTGCAGATCCTGCAGGGGACAACAAGGGCGGCGCCTTTGACATCGCCTCGATAAGCGGGTTCACCAATAACCTCTTCCTGTATCTCCTCATTCGAACCACGGGAGAGCGGGGTCCGTACGTTCAGATCGACCTCGATATCGGCGCAGATGCGCGACACTTCATCGCGAGCTTCGGTCCTGATGTGGGTAGCCGGGCCAACCTGGGCGAGATCCGCGGGAACGCGTTTGTGCACGTCGGGGAAGTCGAAGGCAGCCTGGGCGCCGTGGCGGAAGTCGTTGAACTCAAGATCTCTCTCGTTGCGCTGGGGAATCCGACGAGCGTGCGGCTGCGCAGTGTGCGCCCAATGGCTGGGACATGCTGCGAGGATCAAGCCTGGTACGCGATCGACAGCACAGCTCCAGTCTCAGTTCCACGCGCGAACGAAATCGAGCCTGAGGCGCCTTTCGCAATCCGCGGTCGCGTCACCGCGGCCGCAGTGGGCACGCCAATTGCCGGCGCGACCATAGAACTCATCGACGCCACGCGGACCCTGCAGGGTGACGACGGTCAGCAGTGGCCCCGAGTCGCGTGGCTCCGGACTGACGACAGCGGGGAATACTCGTTCGCATCCGTGCCCACGAGCGACTACTGGGTGATCGCGTACGCCGATGGCTACGCGCGCGAGGTCTACGAAGGGCAGGTCTCGATCCATGAGGCGCCCGTCGTGTCCTACACCGGCACACCCATTTCCGGGATCGACTTCGTGCTGAACGAGGCAGGCACGATCTCGGGGCGGGTGACGCTTGCTGGCGGGACGACGCCCGTTCCTGACACCATTGTCGTCGCCACAGAGGCGAGATACGCCTGGCTTTCGAACCGCTGGTACATGGCCACGAGTGCTGCGGACGGCACATACCGAATCGGCAACTTGCCCCTCGGGGAGTACATGGTCACAGTGTGGTGGGGAAAGGGATACGTCGCCGAGTACTACAACGACGTCCACTACCTCGACCAGTTCAGTCCTGTTCGCGTGGCGCCCCTCCAAGACACCCCCGGGATCGACTTCCCATTGGACCCGGAAGGCCGCATCAGCGGCAGCGTGATCGACGACGTTACGGGAGCGCCGATTGAAGGGGCGTTCATCCACGCGTCGCCTCAGCAGGGAGAAGAGGTGATCGGGTCGACGACAGGACTCGGAGCATTCACCGACGCGGACGGAGCGTTCTCGGTGGGCACGCTGCCGGCGGCGGGATTCCTGCTCAGCGCTCGCGCGGACGGGTATGCAGACGAGATCTACCAACACCGGCTGGACTGGAGCGAGGCCGACCTCATCTGGGTGGAGTCAGGGCAGCATGTGACAGGCCTGACAATCCGCATGCGTGTGGGCAGGACACTCGCAGGACATCTCTACGACGGTGTAACCAGGGAACCCCTAAGGGGCTTCATGGTGTCCATTCTAGTGCCGGACGGTGGCAATGCCGGAGCCATGCCCACAAGGCCAACCGTCGCGGACGGGAGTTACTCCATCTGCCTTCCTGCTGGGACCTACATCGCCCGAGCACAAGTGCCTGGCTACGTGCCGGAGTACTACCAGGACGCCTTCAGGAGTCGTGATGCAACTCCCCTCGTGGTCACAACAGGGTCCGATGTCACTGGTGTTGATTTCTACCTGCGCCCAGCCGGGGCGATCTCAGGGCACATCTACCGCTCGGACGGGAAGACGCCGGTGCCGTACGCCCAGGTGTACGCGTCACCACTCGATGCACCGATCGGCGGAGGCGCGGTCGCTGGAGCCGATGGGAGCTTCCGCATCGTGAATCTTCCTTCCGGACGCTACCGGATCCAAGTCACCGTGCCGGGAAGCCCCACGACCGTCTACTACCCCGGCACCTTGCTCGAGTCCGCGGCGCAGGCCGTATCCGTATCAGCCCCCGCGGAGACCAGCGGCATCGCAATTGTCGTCCCGTAGGAGAGGGCCGCGATTGCGAGCCAGCACATAGAGCTTCGCTGCTGGACGTGGCATCGCGGGACGATGCCGACCCTCCTGCAGAGAGCAGCGCGGAGGGACTCGTGGGCCGGATCGGTCCGCTGGCGGGAGATCCATTCGCCCCGACATAGGCGGAGCACCCGGGAATGTCGATCTGGAAGAGACTCTCGGTCCGGCCGTGAGCGGCGAGCTCGATCCCGTGTCCTGAGTTCCCGGAGGTTCCGGGCGCTGGGGTGGACGTGCGAGGCAGCCCCGACGTCTCTCGGTGGGCCATTGGCGCGGCATAAGAGGGACTCGCGAGTCCGTGCTTCCTGCGCCGCAGGAGCCAAACCCGAGTCCCAGAAGCGCGCAGACCGCCGCCGCCGGGATCCGCGCCGGCCGTTTCCCCGCCAACCCGGCCTTCCAAGCCTGCCAGTATTGCCCCTACCGCTCCATCTGCCCGAGAGGCGAGGGCGAGTAAGGCGGACAACCTGCTTCAGGCCATCAGAGCGCGATCGAGACTGGGGAGCTCGGAGGGGACGGCAGGATGCTGGGAGTGCCTTACGCGCCCTTCTTCTCAGGTGGATGGCTCAGGGATTCACCAGCGTGCCCAGCTTCTGCAGGACCTCGAGGGTCTGCTCCGAAGGCAGTCTGCAAAGGAACTCCGCTCTTCTTGCCTTCCAGTCGAGACACTTGGGTTGGTCACAGAGGACGACCCCCTGAATCGGAAGGCCATCTGGGATCAAGACCTCGAACGGGTAGCCCTTAACCTGGCTCGTGATCGGGCACAGGATCGCGAGGCCGACCTTGCTGTTGTAGGACGCGGGCGAGAGAACCAGCGCCGGCCGCCGGCCTGCCGGCTCGTGACCCACCTGAGGGTCCATCGAGATCCAGACCACGTCTCCTCGGTCGGGCACCTTGCCCATGCTACCAGGCCTCACGACCTTGAGCCGGGCCGGCCTCGACCTCGGCGTGGACGTTCGACTTCCGGACCTTCCTGAGCAAGCTGTCCAGACTGGGCGGCTGCGGGGGCGAAGGTTCCACGACGAGGCGGCCCTCAGAGAGCCGCAGTTCCACGGCCGAGTCGTCCCGCAAGCCGACTTCTTCCGCGAAACTCTTGGGAATCCTCACAGCAAGGCTGTTTCCCCACCGCTGCACTCGGGTCTTCATCTCCACTCCCTGTCTCAGTGTCTACAATGACTATACCATGGACGGAGGCGTCTGGGAAGCCCTGGAATGAGTCCTCTAACCAGCCTTACCCGCCGGCGGGATCCGGCGCCGGCCGTTTCCCCGCCGAGCCAGCCTACCAGGCCTGCCTCTACTGCCCGTATCGCTCGATCTGCCCGAGAGGCGAGGGCGAGTAGCGCGGGCAGGTCGCCATTCCAGGCATCACCACGCGACAGAGATGAGGACGGATGGTCAGGACCTGGGACGCTACAGCCGTCCCCGAGGGAATCCGCTCGGGCGCGGAGGGTCAAGGCTTCATTTCCGGCTCAAGAGGCAAGACTTTGCCAAGTCCTTCAGATGCTTCCCTCGTCTCGCAGCGCGGATCCAAGCCGAGATCGGTATCAGTCCCCCGATTCCTCCCGCCGACCGACCGGTCACTCCTCGAGGTCGCTCTCAACCTCACCGTTCGAACCCACGCCGAGGGGGCCCTTCAGCAGAAACACGCAAGTTTCTCTCAGGCGCTCGTAGTCGCTTCCCACAAGCCGCATCCACGACCATGCGGACAGCCCAGAGCCGACCGCAAGCGCGACAGCCAGGAGAACCGTCGGGCAGACCCAGCGCGAGTGCTCGCCCTTTGCTGCTCCTAGTGCAACCCACGGCAAGGTGAGCGAGCACAGTGCCATTGACAGACACCACGCGCGCGCGATCCGGATTCGGCTCTTCGTGTAGTCGAACAGCATTCGTATGCCCTTGGTACCGCGGCCATATAGGAGCATCCGAGCCCTTCTGTACTCATCGAGAGAACCCAGAAGGCTGACGCGGAGTCTCCTGTCCCACGGACCGAAGAGCCAGTCGGCAATTCGGTCCAACACGATTCCGACTACGTACGCAATGGACAATCCGGGGATGAGAAAGGCTGTCGAGTGTAGAACCGCCGCGATGGGGTGAAAGCCGACAATCGACACAGCAATTGCGAGGAGCCACAAGAGCCCTCCTATTCCGATGACAACAAGCTCCACGACCAAACCGGTCGTCGTCAAGTTCACCTCCGCCTTCTTGATGATTCTCCTTGATGCCGCGATTTGCATCATACTCCTCATCTCAGAAGCTGGCCACCTCGACTACGCCAGGCTTCCACACCGGCGGTGGAGGGGCCACTCGAGAGCAACTGCGCGTGGCTCGGCAGGCAACACCCCCCCATTGTGCACTCTATCGCAAGAGTCCTGTGTAGCTCAGAGTCTTGCGTCAACCCTGTTTGTCCAGGCTACCTCACCTCGTACAATGGCATATCGCTGGTGGTGCTACCAGCGAACGGCAGCGGGCACCGGGTGGAGATAGATGCTGAATCGAACCATATTGCGGGCGGTCCGGATGCACGAGACGATATGACGAGCCCTGGCTCAGAGCGATGGCGGGGAGCACTGCTCGAGCAGCTACGTATGCGCTTCGCGAGAAACCCCTCGTTGGTCTTTGGAGTCGAGCACGCACTTGCCGTGGAGCGACATGTTATGCATCTGTGCAGGGAACATGAATACGAGGCCCTGACGGAAGCCCAACGGTTATGCGTGCGTGTAGCAGCTCTTCTACACGACGCCGCGTACTGCGAGCGCACTGAAGACTGGTCCGCGTCGTGCCAGGAGCACGTGTGTCAGAGTCGCCAGCTGGTCGAGGAGATCCTGGAGGGCGTCCCCGAGCTACATGGGCGACAGGGTCTTGTCGGTACTGTGGCAGGCCTCGTGGAGCACCACGACCAGACGGCGTTCGCATACCCGTGGGCAACCAACGGGGGCCGTCCTATCTCGTGGGAGCATGGCACAACGGAGAGACCAAGCGCGCTACTCCTCAGTATTGTCAAGGAAGCAGATGGTCTGGAGCATGTGGGGAGTGAAGCCATCCAGGGCCAGGTGGAGTTCTGGCTGGATACGGGCATCCCACGTGTGGGACTGCATGGTGCACCACTCGCTGCTTGGATGTGGGGGGAATCGGTCGCTGGCAATCTCCGACTTCTCGGCAAACGCGCCTGCGTAGATGCGGCATCGCCCTACGGGAGAGATACTGCACTTGAGGCGCACAAAGAGATCGAACGTGTCGTCCAACTCCAGTGCAGTCTCACCGACACCGTCTATGAACGAGAGCTGGCTGATCCCGAATGGCGTGACGACGCCCGTCAGCGAGGATCCGACCCGAACAGTCTTCTGCTTGTGCGATTCTACCCTTGGCAGCTGGTTGAGCAGCGACTGCGCAGCTGCCAGCTGGCCAAAGATGGCACCATCCACCCATATAGAGATGCCGTCATATCGACGCGAGTGCTGCCCATCTCAGATCTTGCGCCGATGGCCCTCTACCTAAATCGGCAGAACCTCACTGGCGTGCGTGAGTTACAGGATGCCCTGATGCTCCGATACTGCTTGAGCTTGTGGGATCTGCCCGGCCTGGTATGCGTCAGGCACAGTCAGCGCGGCGAGCTGTTTATTGGGCCCCCAGTGGTGGAACGCTACACCGAAACCGCAAGAGAGGGGCACCCTCTGGTCAACGGAATTCTTGATGGTTTGCACAGATGCAGCGTCGCGTTGGAGGTCGGCCTGGATGCCGTCAGAGTCGCGCTGGTCTCCGGCGTGCCCTACCCCCCTCTCCCTCTACCCGTCGACTGGAATGAGATCAAGGTGGTGGAGACAACTCCAGCTACCGAAAGAAAGCGCCGCCTGCGCTATGCGACAGCCAACGATTACCCAGACCAGGAGATCTTCAAAACGAGCGTCGACATAACGGAGACCAACTTCAGCTACTTCCTGTATCGCGATCTGACTCCGCTGGGCTCGAGAGGGCCGCGGGAGGAGGGCACGTGATGTCGCCTGGCCAATTGGGAAAGCTAGACCGTGAGATCCTGGGCCTTCTCGGGCAGAGAGCCCTGAGTCCAAGTCACAACAAAGCCCACACCGATCTTGTCCTCAGGTTTGCGCTGCAACTCCAAGCAACTCACGGCGGCGACGCTGAAGTGTTGCTCGCGGCGGCCCGCCTACACGATCTCGGGCGAGATGACCCAAGGAAACGAGGAGTCGAAAGCATCCGTCAATCCGTCATCCAGGCACAAGTCATCCTCGGCCAGACGTGCATCCAGGTGGACAAGATAGCCCGTGTCGTAGAAGCCATTGGCCAGCACGACCAACCCAACGTGAGGCCTACGTCCGTCGAGGGACGCATTCTCAAGGATGCAGACTTCCTTGCGGGTTTTGGCCCAATCGGCATTCTCCGCATCAGCATGTGGGCTGGCGAGACCGGCGAGGGGATGAGGGGGATCGACCAGCGGCTGCGCGACAAGATGCCTCAGCGCATCCAGGGACTTGAGTTCCCTGAGAGCAGGGAGTACGCACGAGAGCAGATGCAGTTTGTTAGATTCTTTCTGGAGACCTTGGAAGTGGAGCACGTTCTGCGCCCCCCGCACCTGGGCAAGTACCTGCTCTTTGAAGGCATCAGTGGCTCTGGCAAGGACACTCAGATCGAGCGTCTCGCTACGCGGATGGAGACGATGGGCATCCCGAATGTGGTCGTCCGCGAGCCTACGGCGCAGTACCAAAGCCTCAAGGCTGCCTATGCCGAGTTGGACGATCCGCGAAAGACAACCCCCGAGGAACTCATGTTCCTCCTTCTGGCAACTAGGCGCGCCTTGATACGCGAGGAGGTTGAACCAGCGCTTACTGGCGGGAGGATCGTGCTCTCAAACAGATCATTCCTCAGTACACTCGTTTATCAGGGCAATCCGACCTATTGCCCTGCCCTCATGATCTTGCTCCACCAGTTCGTTCCTACGCCGGACCTTGTTCTGCTGTTCGATCTGGAGCCAAGTGCAGCATATTCACGTTTGAAGGCGACCAGAGAATCGCTCAGCGAACACGAAGAGCTAGGTCAGCTTGTCAAGCATCGCCCGCTCTACCGCGACTACGCAGCTGTCTACTTTCCCACCGAAGTGCTCGAGACGATCGACGCTTCGCTGCCGGTGCAGGATGTTGAGTTGCAGGTCCTGCGCGCCGTACGCCGCGTCGTGGCTGGACTCTAGCGCGACGCACTGGTAGTCTAGTGTACCAGACCTCGTACGCATTGCACGGGGCGGTTGGTGATGCAGGAGCCGTAGATGGGCGAAACGGGAACAAAGACTATGTATAGGACTCTCCGAGAGGTCGAGGCGCTTCTTGGACTCATGGATTGGTCGCCCGTTTTGCTCGGGCCTCGCGTGGTTTGGAGAGATCCCGAAGACAGGTACAGCCACTTGGCGATGTTCCGGGCGTTCCTGTTGCCCTTCTTGCTCCCGATCCCATCTGAGCATGCGCTCGCACGCGTGCTCTCTGAGAAGGCCCCGTTGGCCGCCATCTGTGGGTTCATGCCGGATATGCTGCCCAGTCGGGCAATGCTGTGGCACTTCAGGCACCACCAGTCGGGGTTGTTCCGCGAAATCATGCCTAGACTACTAGTCGCCCTTGCGCTCGCGGCAATGGATGTGGGGATTGCCCTCGAGTTCTTCGAGATCCACCCCGTGGGCGACGACGCACGTATGGACACGGGCTTTGAGTTCCAACTGAACCGCACGCACACGCGAGTGAGAGTGCTCAGTCCAGCTGCGGGATTGGCGCACCTCGGCCTGCCGGGCGTTCAGGTCAGCGATTTGCCCGGCGAAGCTGGGAGCATGTCGGCGCCCCCCGGCATCTATAGCCAACTCCTGTTCCCCTTTGAGGTTGTCGCCACGGCCCCTGGCCAATCTTCGATCGCTATCCACATTCGCGAGCCTGGATGGCTTGCTTCCCCTGCCTATTCAGGGGATCTCGCATGGCTCACCCCGTCCAGGCGCCAGGTTCCGTTCGTCGCAGTGCATGCGGTGATTGCGAGACAGGATGGCCGAAGTTCGAGGATCCTCGCTGGCGTAGCCGCATCTGGGGCAGCCAGGGGCTGCTACACTCTCCCCGGGGGCACTGTTGATCAACAGGAGTCCGTGCAGGATGCGGTCGCACGGGAAGTATTCGAGGAGACTGGGCTGCGCGTCGTCCGCAGCCGCCCCGTCTCCTTCTTCTTCACGCACTTCTCCGATAGGCCGTGGGTCCTCAACATTGTGGCGTCGGTAACGCAATCCAGAGGGGAGCCCCGCGTTCCGATGGGGGAATCCCAGAACCGTCAACCATGGGCCTGGCTTCCGCTGTCCGACATCCCAAGCCGGCTCCCGGCAGAGATGTTTCGACCGAGCCTCCTAGCCATCGAGCACTTTGAGCGCTACAGGAGGCGACGTCTGGAGTGGGCGTACTTCGAGGAAAACGTCACGGGCATCGAGTTGCAGGCAGGCCAATCAGCCCCGCATGAGACCATCCCGCTGGCATTCTGGGGCGACATACGCCCCCGCAAGTAGTCACTGGCCTGCTCTCCGGCTACGTGCCCACTCAACAGACGTTTGCCACAGTCGTGCCTCGTCCGGGACTCTACGTACATTCGTTATGACGAGTTCCTGTGCTTCCCTCCCGCGGTCAGCCGAGCCCGCCGAGTACAGGAGCGTGACGTGCCGGGGCCTGATGCCGTTGGCCGTGTACATCTGCACAATCGCCTCTGCCGGGTCATAGCTGAGTAGCCACGGTGTCTGTAGTTCCGCGAGGTAGCGGCAGAGCTCCCGATGGTCGCTATCCTGAAACCAATGCTCGTAAAGCCTGGGACCCATGCCGTAGAACGGCGGATCCATGTACACGAACACCTCGTCGGGCGGATACCCGCACGCCAGTGCCCTGCGCATCGTGAGTTGCCAGTCCCCCTCGTTGACGAAGAGGACGCGATCACCGAGGGCGGAAGCCTCACGGATTCGGCGTATGATCGTGGTCTTAGGAAACCTGCATCCAATGGCGTAGCGAGACGCCTGGCTGTAGCCGCCAATGGGACCAGTGCCTCGCCTCAGAATCCCGGAGTAGCTCGTGCGGTTGAGGAAGATGCAGCTTATGGCGGCTTCCAAGGACGTCCCCCGTTTGCCCGTTTTGTGTGCTCGCCAGCTTGCCAGATCCACCTCCAGATCCTGTATTGCTCGTATGAGGGAATCGCTCTGAGAGAAGACGACGCTCCAGAATGATGCAATGAGCCTGCTTTTCTCCCCGAGCACCACCTTCTCCACCAGTCCTTCCTTGAGCAGCTGCAGCGATACGCTGGCGCTACCCGCGAAGGGTTCAATGAAGAGCTTCGGGCGCAGGTGGTTCAAGCGTAGGACATGGCCAACATATGCTCCAAAGCGTCGCTTCGAACCCGGATATCGCAGCGGTGAGATGATGGTGGACGGGTGCCTTAGCGCGTGGCCAGCCGCTGCTCCACACCCCGTGCCCTTCTCGTTGCACCTGACCTGAATCCTGCCGCTCTTCATGCGTAGACCATTGTAGGTTCCTGGCTGCCTCCACGCACGCCCCATTAGCGTCGCGGTCCACCGCGACGGCCGGCCCTGGCAGAGGAGCGACCGGAGGGATTTGGCGGACACATCCCTCATCTCCGCCCGCGGCACCCGGCTTTCGGTTCCTGTTTCCCGCGTCCTGTCCCTGCATCCCCAGAACACATCACCATGTGCCTGCCGGAGATCCATCGCTCACGCGCCCGCTCGGAAGCCAGCCGGGCGGCGGCGTTTGACGTCCTCCTCGTCCCGCCTGTAGCCTCATCCGGAGACCTGTTGAAGTTCCGATGGTCGGGGCTCAGGTATCTGTGTAGAGGAGGCTGTCCGATGAAGCGCCGGAACGTGATGATGGGGATTGTCCTGCTGGGGCTCTCGGCGATCTCATCTCCAGCGATCGTTGGCGAAGCAGCGCCTCCACCGCAGACCGGAGACATCGCTGCAGGGTTGTGAGGGTCAGGTCTTGTTCCATGCACGCGGGGCAGCCGCAAACCCTCTCGTGGCCGAGTCCGACGGTCCCTGGCGTTCTAGATTGCGATCGTGCCTTCGAGGTAGAGCACGGCCTGGCCGGATATCCTCACGCGGTCGCCGGCGTGCGTGCACAGGAGTTCGCCGCCCCGCGCCGACACCTGCAGGGCGCGCAGATCCTTCTTCCCCAGCACACGAGCCCAGTAGGGCGTGAGCACGCAGTGGGCAGAGCCCGTCACGGGATCCTCCGCGACGCCGAGTCGGGGCGCGAAGAACCGCGACACGAAGTCGCTTTCATCACCTCTCGCGGTCACGATGGTGCCGCGGCAGTCGACCTTCTCCAGGGCGCCGACATCCGGGCGGACCCCTCGGACGGCTTCCTCGCTATCGAGGACCACCATGAGGTCTTCCGCCGATCCGAAGACCTCCGCGGACGCGATCCCCAGCGCCTCGAGCAGCCCAGCGGGCGGAGTCCGGCGCTGGCCAGGGCGTGCGGGAAAGTCCATCTCAAGGAGCTGACCGCGTTTCGTCACGCTGAGCTCCCCGCTCTGGCGCGTCTGGAACCGAACGACGTCGCTCGGCCAGCCCCGCTGCGTGAAGAGGACGAAGGCGCTCGCGAGCGTCGCGTGGCCGCAGAGGGCCACCTCCGTGATAGGAGTGAACCAGCGAAGCTCGAATCCTTCGCCATTCCTGACCAGGAAGGCCGTCTCCGAGAGGCTATTCTCGGCCGCGATGGCCTGGAGAAGGGAGTCGTCGGCCCAGCGATCGAGGAGACACACGCCGGCCGGGTTCCCCGCAAAGACTCGCGAGGTGAAGGCATCGACCTGGTAGAACGCGACTCTCATCTTCTCCCCCTCGTTCGGCAACATCCGCTGACGCTGCCTCCGTCGGATCGCCCACACACGCCTAGCGTCCTTCGGACGACGGCACCTGTGCCTCCGTTCGTCTCGTCATGGAGATCCGCGCTCACGGGAGCGCACAGGGCCCGCGAGCGGTCGCCTTCGTCTCCCAAGACACCTCGCTCTCGCAGACACACCCTTCGCTGGGACGTCGTCGGGTCCGCGCTACTGGGCCTCCGTCCGTGGCTCGCTCGACTGAGTCTTTGACCCTGTGGCCCCGAGCACGTCCCCCAGCTTCCCTGCCTTGGCGAGGCCGGTCAGGGTGGCGAAGAACGCGCTCATCGCTCCCTGATCGCTCGAGCCGCCGGAGACCTGAACCTCCGGCACGAACGGCTGCTGGCTTCCGGCGAGGGCCTGAATCGCGTTCACGAGCGTCGTCCCCTCTCTTCCGAGGGCCTCGATCTGCTTCAGGTACCCGTCCGCCTTGGCCAGGGCGACCGCGCGCACCTCGGCCCCCTTCGCCGTCCCGACCTTCTCCAGGTACGT
>Ga0315294_10006146_pt1 | contig 13170 bp, 10 predicted proteins | sample YL17G13_40_MG_FD_203626 | JGI IMG/M metagenome (GOLD analysis project Ga0315294, IMG submission 203626) | Sediment microbial communities from Yellowstone Lake, YNP, Wyoming, USA - YL17G13_40 | ecosystem: Environmental > Aquatic > Freshwater > Lake > Sediment | place: USA: Wyoming | collected... | reverse complement strand
GATCATGACGCCGATTAGCACGATCACCGCGTTCTCGGCCGACAGCCACGGGGCCTCCTGGAGTGGTTGCGCGTAAGGAACGGCAGCGACCGAGCCCGCGAGCATGGCGCCCAGGTAGCTGTCCAGGTACTCATAGCCGTTCCGGAGCGGCGCGAGGATCATGCCCACGATGGCTGCCGCGGCCGGGTAGGCCAGCCAGGAGAGCACGCGGTACTTGAACTTCTGGTGCTCGAGGTAGATCGGACACTGGCCACAGGGTGGCTTGAAACCGCGCTTCAGGCGGCGTCTCGCGGCTGCGGAGGCCGCGCGCTGCTCCTGCTGCCGGGCCCGGCTCTGCACGGTCTGCATCTCCTCGGCAACCTGCACCTTGACCTTGGTCCCGACGGTGTCGAGGAGTCGTGTGGCAAGCCCCTGGTCGCAGTAGCAGCCCGAGCGGGCCTTCCAGCATGCCCTCTGGTCCAGATAACGCGGGCAGTGCACTCGCAGACTGCCCCGGCAGAAGTGCAGCTCCCAGCACTTGCGCATCAGCGACGGCCTGCCCCCTATCGGCTCCTCCGATATCTGCGCCATCGCCGAAGCAAAGCCCGCAGACCGGGTGATCCCTCCCGAGCGGGGGGCTGTGGATACCAGGATAACCCGGCCCATGACCACGCGCAGAACGCCGAGAACCATCATCGCCGCGCCCGACGTCTGGAAGCTGCTAACCATGCTGGATGCAAGCTCGACCAGATCCCGGGCGGTCGTTCCCGGGACTCGGCTGCGTATCAGCATGGGGAACGCCAGCCAGCAGATCCCGCCGACCACGAGGACCATGTAGCCGGTCGCCTCTGCCCGGTAGTGGCGGATGCAGGCCGTGAGCATGGCGAGCCAGAGCGCCCAGAGGAACACCTGGCGGGCGAGGTCCACGTTCCGCTCCACCGCTTCCAGCGCCGACCCCGCGATGAGTGGGGCGGCGAGTCCACCCGACATGAGGATGAACATGAGATAGGTGAGGCTGAGGACTGCCGCGGCCGAGAACAGCCATATCGCCTGGTCGAGCAACCCCAACCAGACCGGTCGGCCTTTCGCAACTAGCTCGACAGCGACTCGTGGTCTGCGCCCACCCATCAGGGTCCCCTCCTTGAGAGCCCCGAAGCGCCCGGCTCAGCACTGGCAAGCCGTACCAGAACCTGGATGACAGCTTCGGCCCCGGCCGAAGCCCCACTGTGACCCGCGGCGGGCCCCATTCGGTGCCTCAGAAAGTATAGCCCAGGCCGTTCCCACTGGCAAGGGAGACGGCGCCCTCCTCCGCCCGGCCGGACGCTGGAGGGCCCTGAAACAGACTCCTGCGCCTCACAGTCACCCATTTTGGCCCTTGACAGCCTCTCTGCCTGCCGCTATACTCCCTAGCAGAATCTGGTGAATGACCTGCCGAAAGCGGGTCCACATAGGTCACAGGCTAACCCCACCCCAAACCCCACCCCACCACGAGGCGGCAGACTCCCCCGGTCTGCCGCCTCACCTTTCTGCCAGGGCGGCACGCCCTCCTCACCCAGCTTCTTGACAGGCCTCCCAGGTATTGGTAGCTTCAGCTACGCCGCGCGCAGAGCCGCCGCGGCCCACTGACATTTGCACCACCCGGAGGTCTGAACCGTGTCGAAATGGCAATGCACTGCCTGTCCCTACATTTACGATCCCGCCGTCGGGGACCCGGAAAACAGCGTCCCAGCGGGAACGGCCTGGGAAGACGTCCCCGACGACTGGGTCTGCCCGGTCTGTGGCGTGCCAAAGGAGCTGTTCGAGGAGATATCCGGGTAGCCAGGGGAAAGTGAGCGAGGTGCGAAGTGCGAGCGGTTCTCCAGTACGGCATTCGTGACGTGCGCCCGGCCGAGCTGCCGGCGCCACAGCCCGGCCCCGGGGAGGTGCTGCTCCGGACCCGGGCAGTGACAATCTGCGCCTCGGATATCCATACCTATGCTGAGGGCAATGTCGGCGGCGTAAGCTGGGACAAGCCTTTTGTCCCCGGGCATGAGGCGGCGGCGGTGGTCGAAGACCCCAACGGGGCCGATCTCCGCCCCGGGACCCCTGTTGTGATCGACCCGGCCGCTCCATGCCGGCGATGCGACATGTGTCGAGAGGGGAGCTTCCACCTCTGCCGCGATCTCCGCTTCCTGGACCTGCCGCCCGTGGACGGGGCCATGAGGGATCTATTGGCCTGGCCAGCCGACCGGGTGTTCCCACTGCCGGATGCTATCGACATCGTGGACGCGCCGCTGATTGAGCCGTTGGCCGTGGCGGTGCACGCGACGGAGTTGGCTGGCCAGCTCTCCGGCGCCACTGTTGCCGTCTTCGGCTGCGGCGCGATCGGGCTGCTGACGCTCCAGATGGCGAGAGCCCGGGGCGCGAAGACAGCTATCGTTGCCGACCTGGTGCCTGAGCGACTGGCCGTCGCCCGCGAGCTCGGGGCGGACGCTGCGATCCACGTTGGCCTCCAGGACCCGGTCGCCGAGGTCCGGGCGCTCACCGGGGGGCGCGGGGTGGACGTCGGCTTCGAGGCGGCCGGACCGCTGGAGTCCGTCCTGGCCTCCATCTCGGCCGTCCGGCCCAGGGGCGAAGTGGTGATTATCGGGATCCCCTCAGAGGACGAGTACCGGGTCCCGCCCTCCAGGCTGAGGCGCAATGAGCTGACCGTCCGTTTCGTTCGCCGGCAGAACGAGAACTACCCGGAGGCGATCGCGCATGTCCGCGAGGGCCGAGTCCGCCTGAGCCCGTTGCTCACCCACCGGTTCCCCATGGAGCGCGCCCAAGAGGCGTTCGCGCTCGCGGAGCGGAAAGGGGACGGCGCGATCCGGGTCGCGGTCACCTTCTGAATGCGAAGGGGAGCCCACTGGCCCGCCGCAGGGGAGACACATGTCCCGTCGCACGTTCTCTCTGGGGGTTGATTTCGGCACGGAAAGCGGCCGCGCGCTGCTGGTTGACGTTGAAACTGGCGAAGAGATCGCCACCTCGGTCTACCAGTACGCAGATGGCGTGATAGACCGAGCGCTCCCCGGCGGTGCCTCCCTTCCGCCCGATTGGGCCCTCCAGAACCCTGCAGACTACATCGCAGCGCTCCGCGAGACGATCCCTGCCGTGCTCAAGTCCTCGGGAGCGAAGCCCGAGGAGGTAGTTGGCTTGGGCGTGGACTTCACCTCATGCACCATGCTGCCGACCGACGCCGTGGGCACGCCGCTGTGCACGAAGCCGGAGTGGAAGAGCAATCCCCACGCCTGGGTCAAGCTCTGGAAGCACCACGCTGCGCAGCCGGAAGCCGATAAGATCAACGCCATCGCCCAGCAGCGGGGTGAAACCTGGCCGCAGCGCTACGGCGGCAAGTACTCCTCGGAGTGGTTCTTCTCCAAGGTCTGGCAGATCCTCGACGAGGCGCCCGAGGTCTACGCCGCCGCGGACCGCCTCATCGAGGCCGCCGACTGGATCGTGTGGCAGCTCACCGGGCGCGAGACGCGCAATCTAACCACTGCCGGCTACAAGGCGATCTACGACAAGCGTGCTGGCTTCGTGGGTGAAGCGTTCCTCGCCGCCCTGGACCCGCGCCTGGAGCATGTCATTGACGAGAAGATGCTGCGGACGGTCTTCCCGCTGGAGGAACGCGCCGGCGGGCTCACCGAGGAGATGGCAAAGCTGACCGGCCTGCGGCCGGGGACGCCGGTCGCGGTGGGGCAAGTGGATGCGCATGTCTCGGTGCCCGCGGCCGACATCAGCGAGCCCGGCAAGATGCTCATGATCATGGGCACCTCCATCTGCCACATGCTTCTCGGTCGGGAGCAGAAGCCGGTCGACGGTATGTGCGGTGTGGTCGAGGACGGCATACTGCCGGGGTTCTACGGCTATGAAGCCGGCCAGTCGGGCGCCGGCGACATCCTTGCCTGGTTCGTGCGAACCTGGACGCCCTATGACCTGGGCGGGCGCGACCCTCACGAAGAGCTTGAGGCGCAGGCGCGGAAGCTCAGACCTGGGGAATCCGGGCTGGTAGCGCTCGATTGGTGGAACGGCAACCGCTCGGTCTTGGTGGACACGCATCTGTCCGGGCTGCTCATCGGGGCAACGCTCGATACCACGCCGCCTGAGATGTACTGTGCGCTGATCGAATCCATCGCCTTCGGCACCAGGGTGATCATCGAGAACTTCGAGAGGTACGGCATCCCCGTGACGGAGCTGTACGCCTGCGGCGGGATGCCGGAGAGGAACACGCTGCTGATGCAGATATTCGCCGATGTCACTGGGCGTTCGATCAAGCTCGCCCGCTCCGCCCAGACGCCCGCCCTGGGAGCGGCGATGTTCGGCGCGGTGGCGGCACGCAAGGCCGGTGGCGGCCACGACAGCATCTACCACGCGATCAGGAGCATGGCGGGGACGAGGGATATCGTCTACACGCCCAACGCGCAGAACCACGCGATCTACGGGGAGCTGTTCCGGGAGTATCTACAGCTTCACGATCACTTCGGGCGCGGGGGCAATGATGTGATGAAGCGGCTGCGCGCGCTGAAGGCGCGACAGCGCGGCTCCCGGTCCTGACGGAGACACACAGGAGGAACACCATGCAGAAGGTGAAGATCGGCTTCCTACCGTCCCATCGCATCCCCTTCGGCGACGACTGGGCGGTCGAGATGCGGGCTCGATGCCTGAAAGCCATGAAGAAGGTCCCCGGTCTGGACATCGTCGTGCCGGACGATAAGCTCACGCTCCGGGGAGTCGTGAGCAACCTCGCGGACGCGAAGAAGGCCCTCAAGCTCTTCGCGAACAACGAAGTGCAGGGGGTCATCGTCGGCGGCATGACCTTCGGCCACGAGACCTCCGCCGTGGGCGTCACTATCGCCGGGCTGCCCAAGGGCACGCCCGTGCTCCAGTTTGCCACAAAGGGCAAGGTCAACGAGGATGGCACCCGCCCCTCCGACTCCTGGTGCGGGCAGTTCATGATCACCTCCGCCCTGCGCCGCCGCGGGATCGTGTTCGAGCACATCCCCACCTGCTTCCCCGAGGAGCCGGTGTTTGCCGACGCGGTGGCGCGCTTCACCCGCGCCTGCGCCGCCACACAGGCCTTCCGCGGAGCGCGGATCGGCCAGCTCGGCGCGCGGCCGGAGGAGTTCGAGTCCGTGTGGTGGGACGAGGCCTCCCTCCAGCACGACTTCAACCAGACCGTGGTGCCGGTGGATCTGGCCGATATCTTCGAGCGGCTGGACGCCGTGAAAGCCGAGGAAGCCGAGGTGAAGAAGGTCGCCAAGGAGATCGAGGCCGGGGCAGAAGTCTCCGCTGAGGCGAGGAACTACGTGAGCGTCCTTGCCCGCATGGAGGTCGCCCTGAAACGCCTGGCGGAAGAGAAAGAGCTCAACGCGCTGGCGGTCAACTGCTGGCAGCAGGTGCAGAAGCGCTACGGCATCTGCGTCTGCTCGGTCCTGGGCCGCCTGACCGACCAGGGGATCCTCTGCGCCTGCGAGGTGGACGTCTATGGCGGGGCGAGCATGATCGCCGCCTACGCCGCCAGCCTGGGGCAGGTCGCGCCCCATTTCATCGACTGGACCGAGCTGCACCCGACCGAGGAGAATGTCTGGCTCGCCTGGCATTGCGGCAATGCTCCGCCGAGTGCCTGCGCGACAGACTGTCACGCCTGCATCATGCAGCACAGCATCATCCCGCTCAGACCCTCCTGGGGCACGCGGGAGTTCAAGCTCAGAACCGGCCCGGTGACGTGTTGCCGGCTGGCGGAGTACGACGGCTTCTTCAGCATGTTCATCGGCAGCGGCGAGATCGTTGACATGAAGCCCGACGTGCGCGGCTCCTACGGCTGGGTGAAGGTCAACGACGCCATGGACTGGGAGCAGAAGATGGTTGAGCACGGGATCATCCACCACGGCGTGCTCATCCACGACCCGGCGGTTGCTGATGCCCTCGAAAGCTTCTGCAAGTTCAACGGGATCGAGGTGATTCGGGGCGCGTAGGCCTTCTGACTGTCATTCCGAGCCGAAGGCGAGGAATCCACTCCGGAATGGTGGGGCGTCCGCTGCGGCGGACGCCAGGAGCACCGGTTTTGGGGAGTGGAGGCTGTGGGATTGTCATTCCGAGCCTCGACAGTCCGCTGGCAGCGGACTAAGAGCGCGAGGAATCCATAGTAGAAGTGGAGTCCGCTAGGGCGGACTCCGACCTCTTGAACGGATTCCTCACTCGCCAGACAGCGGCGAGTGAGGAATGACAGCTATGGGGCATGCTCACGGCAGCCAAACCGGTGCTCCTTCGGCGGGCGCCTTTCCGCTTGTCCCTGCCTTTCCCGTGTGGTAGACTCAGAGCAAAGGCGAACCGCAATGGGTCTGACTCACGTTGACATTGAGATAGCCAACCCGGCGAGCCCCGAGTCCAGGGCGACGGTCAAGCTCCTCGTGGACTCCGGTGCGACGCTTTCCGTCATATCCGGCACTCTCTTGCGGCGCCTGGGGATACGCCCTCACTCAAAGCGCGGCTTCATCCTCGCCGACGGGACGAGGATCGAGCGGCAGATCGGGAACGCCGACTTCCTCTTCCAGGGGCAGCACGGCGCCTCACCCGTCATCTTCGGGAAGCCGGGCGACAGCGATCTCCTCGGCATCGTCACCCTCGAGGCGCTCGGCTTCATCCTCGATCCCATACGCAGGGAGCTGCGGCCGCTGCCCATGATGCTGGCGTAGCGGTCCGGGAATGGCGCCCCCAAAGTCATCCTGAGCGAAGCGAAGGATCACGTCGTTCCGAGCGCGGTCCGCCGCTTGTTCCGGCCTCTGCCGATGTGGTAGACTCCTCTTGCGCGCCCGTAGCTCAGCTGGATAGAGCACCAGACTTCGGATCTGGGTGTCGGGGGTTCGAATCCCTCCGGGCGCGCCAGGCCCGCGGTGGGTGCGCAGAGCAATCAAGCTCGTGGGGCGGGAGCGTGTCTCCTGCCCTACAGCCCCAGCTCCCTCAACCTGCTGTCCGACATGCCAAAGTGATGCGCGATCTCATGGAGCACGGTGCGCCGGACTTGCTCGATGATCTCGGCGGGCGTCCGCGCGACCTGCTCCACGGTTCCCTGGAAGATGGTGATGCGGGCCGGGAAGAGAGGACTGCCCCAGGCCGAGCGTTGGGTGAGAGGCACTCCGTGATAGAGGCCGAGCAGCAGCGTGCCGGGCGGCGGCTGGCGCTCGCCGTAGTGCTCGCTCGTCGGATAGTATTCTACGATGACCTCGACGTTCTCGAGCTTCTCCCGGAAGTCGTACGGAAGGCCCTCGATGGCCTCGGCCACCAGGCGCTCGAATTCGGCGCGGGGGATTCTCATGAGACGCATTGTAACACAGAGCAGGGGACGAGGCTCCGGCCTGCCCGCGCTGGCAGCCGCGTGATTCTTCGCTTCGCTCAGAATGACAGAGAGGGGCAGGAGACATACTCCTGCCCCATGGATTGTCGCGACAGGAATGCCGCTCCTGCGGCAGAGCGACGCTGTCAGATCCCGAGGCTTTTCAGATACTCCCTGCTGATCCGGCAGGACTCGGTCGGATCGATCTGGGTCGTGTCCTGCTCGACGACGATCCACGCGGGGTCGCACGAGAGCGCGGCTTTCAGTGCTGCTGGGGTGTCCACCGCACCGCGGCCCAGCTCGCGGAAATCACCCGCGCCGTCCCCGCCGGTGCCATCCTTGAAGTGGAAGTAGATGCAGCGGTCACGATAGCAATCGATGAACTCGGCAGGCTTCTCGCCGCCCACGTGCACCCAGTACACATCGGTGCAGAGCTTGACCAGCTTGGGGTCGGTGGCGGCGATCATGGCGTGCATGGCGACCGCGCCGTTCACCTTCCGGAACTCCCAATGGTGGTTGTGGTAGCAAAACGTGATGCCCTGCTCCTGGCAGAGGCGTCCCGCCTGGTCCAGCTTCTTCGCGGCATCGAGGTAGCCGTCGAGAGTGTTCAGCCTGCTGTCCCCAGAGCTGATCAGGAACCCCCCGCCGAGCGCCTTGACGCGCCCGATCCGCTTGCGGAGCGCCTCCACATCGCTGAGATCCCCCAGGCCGCAGTGCCCGCCGATATAGGTGACTCTGCTCTGCTTCACGGTCGCCTGGAGCCGCTCGAACTCCGCCTGCGCCGCGGGCGCGCCGCCCTCGAAGCCGGCGTAGCCGGCCCCGGCGACATCCCTCAGCACTCCTGGTAGATCCCGCCCTGCGCGCTCGCCAAAGACGATCAACTGAACCCCGACCTGCGTCTTCACCATGTCACTCCCTCCAGTTCCTGGCACGGCCCCTGCCGAGTCTTCCCGGGTTCTTCTGTGCGGTTCTGGCAATGCCTGCGGCCCCTGGGGAAAGGCGATGGACTTCCCCCCGACCGGGGCCGCGGGCGTGGTCCGAGGCCCGGTGGAGCCCTCCCAAACCCGGCCGATTTGTGGAATATGCACGTCGTAGTCAATCTGCGGGCGGAGTTGGTCAGCCAGAATAGTGCAGTTCTGCGGAGCATGGTTCTGCGCGGCTGTCTGGACCAGCCATCATGGGGGAGGTACTGCAGGAATGGAAACCGATCTGTTAGGCGGGACGTCTCTGGCGCCCTACGGCAATGCATCCGTAATCGCCTTCGTCAACGAAAAGGGCGGGGTGGCCAAGACCACGTCCTGCGTCAACCTCTCGGCGGCCTTGGCCCAGCGCAATCAGCGCGTTCTCTGCATAGACCTGGACCCACAGGCGAATGCCACGACAGCCTTCGGCATCAGCGCCGAGCAGGCGATCTCCCGTGAAGCGCACTGTCTCCTTACCATGCCTCGATTCCCGCTTGAGCGGACGATCGTCTCCACCCAGATCGAGGGGCTCGACCTGGTCCCCTCCAGCGCGCGCCTGGCCGACTGCGATAAGACCCTGGTCATGGAGGTGGGCCGGGAGGGGCGGCTGAGAGCCAAACTGCGCGAGTTCTACCGCAGTGTGATCACGGACAAATACGACATCGTCATGCTCGACTGTCCGCCCTCGCTCGACCTCCTCACCATCAACGCCCTCACCGCAGCGACCCACATGGTCGTGCCGGTCAACACGAAGTTCTACGCGCTCAAGGGCATGGCGCTCCTGGGCGATATTGTGGCCACTCTGCACGAGCAGATTGGCGCGACAGTCAAGCTGCTCGGCATTCTGGTCACCATGTTCGACAAGAGGACCGCGCTCGACGTCACCATCTACCGCTTGCTCAAGGAGAAGGTGGAAAGCGAGTACGGCAACTACCTGTTCTCCAGCATCGTCTCCAAGAGCGTGGTGGTGAGCGAAGCAGAAGCGGGCGGACTGCCCGTGCTGGTGCGCGAGCCCGAATCCCGTGCGGCGACGGCCTATCAGGAGGTGGCCGAAGAGATACTGGACCGACTGCGGTTCAACGTTCCCGGTCTTATCGGTTCTGCGCCAGGGCCCACGATGGCCCAGGTGCATTAGGCATTAGGCCTTCGAGGGAGGCGCTTCTCATGACTACGACGGCCGTTACAGAGCTGACGGGGCTATCGTCGATCGCGGATGACGACTGCTCCACGCTCATCACCATCAGCACGCAGGACTGCGTGACGCCGATCTGCCGGCTCGGCAATTCTCGGGATATCCTCGGTACTCTTACGGTCCGGCACCTCATCGAACGGGTGGTGAGCCCGAACTCGCTGCTCTCGATCCACGTGCCGATCTCGCAGCTCGAGGCCGAGACGCCGACCGCGTTGGCGGTCAGCGAACTCCTCAGAACCAGCTGCGACGTGTTCCTCGAGGGCGGCCCTGGTGGGGATAGGCTGGTTCCCCTCGACGATCCCGCTACCACCATCACTCAGGCGCAAGTGGGAGCGCAGGGCAGCTCATTCCTCAACATCAGCCTGAGCGTGCGCCCGGCCTCCGATGGTGCGCGTGCGGGCGAGAAGCGACAGCTGATCACCGCCCCCGAGTTCGTCGAGGTGGCGACTCTCCAGGAGCCCCAGGCTCCTCCGGTGGAAGAGCGTCGCGAAGTGGCCCTGCCCGAGGTGGTCGAGATCGTGAGATCGGAGGCGCCGGCCGACGATCCCCTGCCGATTCAGGATCCGACGCAGCCGATGCCGGTCGAGAAGATCGAGGAGATCTTCGCAGACCAGGAGGACGAGCCGATGGCCAAGGCGCCGATGCTGGCGCTGGGGGCATCACAGCCCGACGAGCCGATGGCCTCGGAGCCCGAATCGCGCGAGCCGCCCGGCGAAAAGCGCCAGGCCGCCTCCCCGGGCATCGTCGCGATCGTTGCCGAGCACCCGGCCCGTCAGCCGCGATCCACGGCGCGATCCACGGCGAGCACGGACGCGCGCAAGGAGTACATCCGCAAGAGCGACTGGCTCAGGGCGCAGTTCCTTCCCGAGATCCAGGCTTTGGATTTCAGCGGCCTCTTCGTGGGCAACCTCGGCATGGGAGTGCGTGAGGAGCAGTCGCGCCGCCGCGTCGTGCTCGCCGATCCGGCCCGAATCACGGATGTTCTGCTGCGCGGCAACAGCTTCCGCCGCACCGGCGATCACGCCAAGGCTGTGATCTGCTACCAGGAACTAGTGGACATGGACCCTGGCAACGCCGACTTTCGCTTCCTGCTCGGCAAGACGCTGCTCGAGCTCGGGCAGCATGGCGAGGGGGTGGAGTCGCTCAATCGCGCCAAAGAGCTGGGCCACGAGGGAGCCCGCAAGGAACTCGAGATGGTGAAGACGGCGGCCTCGCGCCCGCGGAGCCCGCTGGGCTTCCTGAAGTTCTGGAGAACCTAGCGGCGTCAGCCGTTCTCACTCGCCCCCGAGCCGCGCCGGTTCGGGGGTCTCTTCTTGGCCCCCGGCCGCTGGGCAGGCAGGACTTGGCCGGTGGCCCCGCCAATACAGGCGCGACATGCACCACGAGTCCGCTGTCATCATCTTCGCTCGCGCGCCCGTCCCCGGGGAGACGAAGACGCGGCTGATCCCAGCGCTGGGGGCGCGGGGAGCGGCCGAGCTCTACCGCTGCTTCCTGCTCGATGTGCTCAGCCAGGTAGGGGAGGTCGCGGCGGACATCATCGTCTCTGCCGCCGAGCCCGAGCAGGAGGCAGACGTCCGGGCGATCGTCGCTGAGTCCTGCCCACGAGCGGAGATCACGGTGCAGAGCGGCGGCGACCTCGGGGAGCGTATGATGGGCGCGCTCGCCGAAGCGTTCGCCCGCGGCCATGCCCGGGCGATGATCCTGGGAAGCGATCTCCCGAACCTCCCCTTCGAGCGCGTGACCCGCGCGCTCGCGCTCCTGCGTGACCGCCAATTGGTGCTGGGGCCGTGCCTGGATGGCGGCTATTACCTCATCGGGCTGCAGTCGCCTGCCCCCCGGCTCTTCCGGCAGACGGAGTGGGGAAGTGCCACCGTGCTGGTTGACACGCTGCGGCGAGCCCAGACGTTGAAGCTGTCGGTGTCCCTGCTCGAGCCCTGGTTCGATGTTGACACGCCGCAGGATTTGGTCGTGCTCACCTCATACCTCCACGCTCTCTCCCTGGCCGGCGAGCCGATCCCGTGTCCCAGCACGTGGCGCTACCTCCGGGAGCACGCTCCAGAGCAGCCGTGATGGTTTCACCAGGCAGCATCGCCGTCATCATCCCTGCGCTCAACGAGGAGCAGTCCATCGCGCGCGTCATCGCGGCCATTCCCGCCGAGCTTCACTGCGATGTGATCGTGGTGGACAACGGAAGCACCGACCGCACCGCCGAGGTGGCGGCGGCATCCGGCGCGCGGGTGGAGCGTGAGTCGCAGCGGGGGTACGGCGCCGCGTGCCTGAAGGGAATCGCGGCCGTGCGAAAGCCCGAGGTGGTCGCGTTCCTGGACGCCGACCTCAGCGATGACCCGGCGATGCTGCCCGAGTTGGTCACACCGATACTGGAGGGCCGCGCTGACTTCGTCATCGGGTCGCGGATGCTCGGCGAGCGCGAGTCGGGCGCGATGCCTTTCCACACCGTGTTCGGGAACTGGCTGGCCGGGCAGATACTGACCCGACTCTACGGCCAGCCGGCAACCGATCTTGGGCCCTTCCGCGCGATTCGGTATGCAGCGCTTCAGCGGCTGCACATGGCCGATCGCGGGTACGGCTGGACGATGGAGATGCAGGCCAAGGCCGCGCGGCTGCATCTTGGGACGATCGAAGTCCCTGCGCCATACCGCAGGCGGATCGGCCGCTCGAAGATCAGTGGCGCGATCTGGCCGTCCATCAAAGCCTCCGTCGTCATCCTATCAACCGCCTTCCGGCTGCTCTGGTGGCGGCCGGACGAACCAGCGAACGCGTCATAGCCCTTCAGCGTTGTCTTGCCGGCCGACCATTCAACCCGTGCATATGGGAGGGCTCCTCATCGTCGCGCGGGGAAACCGAGAGCAGCAGTCTCCGTCAGTCCCGTCAGGAGGATGAGCATGTCGCAGGCCCCGGTGTGCGTCGGTCGGCCGGTTCGAGCGCGGCAAGGGCTGGATATCGTGCGGTGTGCGGCGGGCATCGCCGTCCTCGGCATGCTCGCGCTGTACACCGTGCGCTCTCTCAACGGGCACTTCGACCTTCGGCTCTCCGGCCGCCTGATGTCCATCTCTGGTGACGCGATCTGGTGGGCCTACTGGGGCAGCGTCGCCCTGTTCGGGCTGATCGTGATTCGTCGCTGGCGCAACACCTACTTCCGCTGGCGCACTGCCGCGACCATGATCAGCCAGACGCTGTTCGGCATCGTGCTGATCGGGCCGCTGCGCGGCGAGCTCGGCGTGCCGCCCTTCTGGCAGCGTCTTCACCTGACCTGGCCCCTCCACATGAGCGTGCTGACCCCCCATCTCGAGAAGACGATGCTGCCGGGCTTCATCTACGGGGCGCTGATGTCACTGGTCGTCTGGCCTCTCATTGCTCATTTCGTCGGCCTGCGCTACTGCTCGTGGTTCTGCTTCTGCGGCAACCTGGCGGAGAGCGCGGGCGACTCCTTCCGCACAAAGGGGCCCAAAGGCCCCTCTGCGCAGCCGCTCGACAACACCGCCTATGGGATTCTCGGCCTCGCGGCTCTGGTCACCGTGGCGCGGTGGTTCGGCGCCTCGCGGCCCTTTGAGTGGTACGATCTGCTGGTGAGCTTCGGCCTTGGCGTCGTCGTCGGAATGGGCCTCTACCCGCTGCTGGGGAGCCGGGTCTGGTGCCGGTTCTACTGCCCGCTGCGCGCCGTG
>Ga0315294_10006145_pt1 | contig 13177 bp, 12 predicted proteins | sample YL17G13_40_MG_FD_203626 | JGI IMG/M metagenome (GOLD analysis project Ga0315294, IMG submission 203626) | Sediment microbial communities from Yellowstone Lake, YNP, Wyoming, USA - YL17G13_40 | ecosystem: Environmental > Aquatic > Freshwater > Lake > Sediment | place: USA: Wyoming | collected... | reverse complement strand
AAAAAAACCTTCTTTCATTGCTTGTTCAGCAAGGTCTATTTGCGTCGTATATATTTTCTTATTTCCTTTTGTCCAGTGCCAAATAAACTCGGTCATGAACAACTCTCCCCCAACCAAATTGGTTGTGAACGTAGAAAATAAATCCTGTTTATATAATTTTTCAAAAAAAAAAAGGATGAAGAAATTAAGGATGTACTATTTTTAACAAATACAATCCTTTATCAAAAAACCCTAATTTGCGGTAGTACGGTTTAACTCCAATACCACTGAGTACAAACAACCGTTTTTTTCCAAATTCTTCAGCGCATATACGTTCGGCTTCACCTAGTAATGTTTTGCCATATCCACGATGCTGAAATGCTTCGGATGTTCGTTCACCAAGGGGTGTTTCACGTCCAAGTACTTTAAGCTCGCGGACAATCATACATGGTTCTTCTTGTAGCTCGAACCGATGCGAAATGACCACATCTCGCAATCGTATATAACCAACAAGGACATCTTGTTCGATATCCTCAAGAGAAAGGAAAATCTCGGCACCACTACTCGCCTTATATCGACGGTGAACGCAGGTAAAAGATAAATCAGTAAGTTTCCTTGTTTTTTCGATTGATAAATGACCGATTTCTCGGCATCGAATACATCGACATGACGACTGGTGCATATGCATTTCCTTTTCAACATATTGTCGGAGATTACTTTTTTTAATGCCCGCACTGATTTCATGTGCTGGGATGTCTCGTTGTATTCGTTGGATCCGCACCCATTCTGGAATATCTTTTTTTATTCGAGCGATAAGAAGAGATGCTTGTTCTGTAGTAAGCGGTTCGTATTTCCCTTCATTCCATAAATTATACAGTTTTGTTCCTTTTATGACCAGCGTTGGATAGATCTTAATCATATCTGGTTTGAAGCGTTCATCTGCAAAAATCGTGCGGAATGCTTCAAGATCTTTTTTTTCAGTACTTCCAAGCAATCCTGGCATCATATGATAACAGACCTTTAAACCCGCATCTTTCGCGATACGAGTCGCTGCAATGGAATCAGAAACTGTATGTCCTCGTTCCATTTGATTTAAGACAGTATCGTAAACGGTTTGTACCCCCAATTCAACTCGTGTTGCACCAAGATAGAGTGCTTGATCAGCATGTTGTAATCGGAACCAGTCCGGTCGTGTTTCGACGGTAAGACCTATACAACGGCATGGTGCTGTTTCATTGTTCTTTTTTGCGTGTTCTAATGTTTTTGATTGTTTATTATTTAGAGCATCGTAGCATCGTTTTACAAACCATTGTTGATATTCTGGGAGTCGGGAAGTAAAGGTTCCTCCCATTATGATGAGGTCGACTTTATCGGTCACATGACCGATAGCATGAAGTTGCTCGATTCTACTCTTTATCTGTAAGTACGGATTAAAATTGTTACAGCAAGCACGCATTGCAGCAGGTTCATAACCCGTATAGCTCTGTGGGGTGTTACGTTCTGGACCACCAGGACAGGGGACGCATCTTCCATGGGGACAGACCGCTGGTGATGTCATAGCCGCTATAACAGAAACACCGGATAGAGTACGTGTCGATTTCTTTCTTAACAAGGAATAGACAACGCCGTTTTCTAATCGATCTGCGGGTAGCTTTGCAAGAATTTCACTGTCTCGTGGTATCGTGCGAAGTTTGTATTTTCTACATAGTTTTACTTTTGCCTTATGGAGTTCGTCTTTCGATTGAATGTTTTTCGTAAGTATCAAATCTATGATTTCCTGATGAAACGGCATTAGTTGGTCGTATCTTAGCCCTAGGTAAAAAATCTTTGTGATAAGAGTCGAGTATAAATCGCCATTTTCTGCGCTCTCAAAAAATGCGATGAAAAGCTCAAAACTCTTTAATCAGTAGAAAATAGTTCATAAGAAATAAAGAGACACATATTACTAAATTTATCATTATAAGTTATACATCCCAAAAACCACGTGTTTTTGCATACTGGAGCTCTGCTTGTAATATATCCCGTAAAAATTTTATTTCCAGCTCCTCAGATTTTGCCAGCTCTTGTTTATTATATCGACTGAGGATACGTGCAGCTGTATCTGGGCCAATGCCACGACCAACTAATGCAAGCACCGCGAATTTCCCATGGCTTAATACAAGACTTGCGTTTTTATGTAAACGTTGCACTTCTTTGTTTTCTTCAGCGGTTCGATGTTTCTTGTTTAATAGTGGAAGAAACTTTTTATTGTACCGTCGAACCATCGCGATTTTGATTGCACTGCATCTTGAACACGTTGGTTGCATCGAGATTCGCCCTGCAATCGTATTCCATGAATGATAACAGTTCGTACACACCATGGTGATATCTGCGTCTTCCAATCGTTTCTTTAACGCCATGAGAATAGAACGGTCTGCACGCTGAGGAACCATAAGTCCATGGATTGTTTCGAATCCTGTTAGGGCTATTGGGGATAAGCCTTGGATATGAATTACTATCTCACCGTTTTGGATCTTTTGCAATACTTGAACAGTACGGGTAATATCCATACGTTCCCACATCAATTTATCTAAAGATTCTTCCAGAATCAAAGATTGTTCAAATAAACTGAATAGTCGCTTCATTCCAATGGTTCTGTAATCAAAATCCTTTCGCAGGGCGCCGAATTTTCGTGCCACATGAACCAATTGCCAACGGAGATATGTTGAATTTCGGAGAATTGTTTTCATCATGTACTCAAGCGTTTCAGGTTGAGTAGAAAACAGGATTTCCTTCACGCGTTCCGGTGGAATTCTGCCAGGCAGTTCTAGTGTGATACGATACGAATCACTATTAACCCCGATGCTTTCACCAATTGATTGCGCAAGCACTGCTGCGAGTAACCGTCCAAGAGTCTCGTTGACTTTCGTTCCAAAACAAACGTTTATTACTATAGTTTTCTCTTCTACATCAAAGGTTATGGTTTTATCATCAGGTACAATATAGCCTTGCTGTTTTTGATTGGCGATGTACTCAATGAACTTCTTTAGGGTTTCCGTTTGACAAGGATACTGGGAAAGATCTTTTTGTTCTGATGCAAGTCTTCTTATTTGTCCGACCTCCTGTGCCACCTCAAACGGCACTGGAATGTCTTCGCCAATCCAGGAGGGAATCGATCCAATTTCTTTAATCGGGGATACCAGGATCTCATTATCCTCTCGTTTCACAATCATCCATGGTCTACCACGCAAGATAAATTTCTCTCCTTCAAATCCGCTACTTAAGACAAAATTTTCATCTAAAGTCCCTATGGATTTTCTGGTGCTAATATCAATTACTGGGTATGTTTTTTCATCAGGAATCATAGAGATGTTATCAAGGAAATAATGCCGTGAGTTCATTCGTTTAACAAGGATAAGTTCGTTATATTCCTCCTCTAACCACACAGATCGTTGATCTTTTAATTGTTTGACAACCGATTCAAAGACAGACCATGAAAGCATGTGAAACGGGTAGGATCGCGAGATTACCTCAAATGCAGTTTTTGCTTTGATTCTTCCATATTCTAATGCCAGAGAGATGATTTGATTAGAGAGTACTGACAAAGGGTTTTGTCGTATGGAAAACTGTTCTAAGATACCTACAAGTGCTCGTCGAGCGATCACCAAGCTTTCGGAGAGATCTTCCGGGTTTGTCGCAAGAATCATGCCTTTTGATGTCTTTCCTATACGATGACCGGATCGTCCAACTCGTTGGACTATACGGGTTACTTCACGGGGTGAGTTATACTGAATTACAAAATCAGTATCACCAATATCGATACCAAGTTCCAAGGACGAGGTACATACCAATGATTTCAGAATTCCTGCTTTAAATTCATTTTCTGCCTCGATACGAGCATGTTTTGATAATGACCCATGATGTACACCGATTTTCAGGTCTTCCTGCCAAAGGTGAAAACGAGACGTCAAGATTTCTGCTCCATCTCTGGTGTTTATGAACAGAAGCGTAGAGGTATGCTCATCGATCAGTTCGTTACATCTCCGTAAAAGTGCAACTGAGATTGGTTCAATTGATAAATGATTCGCAAGTGGGAAATCATCTTTTTTGAATGAAGGTAGTTCAACTCGGATATCGATATGTTTCGTCACATCAATTTCTAAAATCTCCACCGGACGAAATACGGTTTTTTCTTTCCCACCGAGATATCGTCCAACTTCCATTGGTAAGCCAACAGTTGCAGAAAGACCGATCCGTTGAAACTCATGCCCTGATTGTTTGGTAATTTCTAGTAATCGTTCTAATCCAACTGCAAGTTGTGCGCCACGTTCATCACCAGCAAGTTCATGCACTTCATCAATTACGACCCAGCGAACAGTGCCTAAATGTTTTCGAATTCGTTTGCCGGTGAAGAGAATCTGCAGGGTTTCAGGAGTTGTGATCAACATATCGGGGGGTGACTTTGCTTGTTTCGCTCGCTCACTTTGAGAGGTATCTCCGTGGCGGACAGAGACTGAAATACCGAGTTGTTTGCCCCATTCGAAGGTTCGATGGAGCATATCTCGGTTTAATGCACGTAGGGGAGTAATATAAAGGATCGAGATTCCTTTTGTTTCCTTGTCAGAATCGCAGGATTCTTTTCGGATCAGGTAATTATGAAAAATTGGAAGGAGCGCGGATTCGGTTTTCCCTAATCCAGTTGGTGCAATTAGGAGTACGTGGTGTCCCTGGAGAATTGAAGGTATTGCTTTTCGTTGTGGTTCCGTTGGTTGCAGTATTTTATTAATATAGAATAATTCTTGTATACGTTGATCGAGGAGATTAAAAACTGATTCCATAGGTGAATATGCAATAACCTTCTCTTTTTTGTATTTTTTCCTAGGAAAAAATGTATTGATATAATAAATAATGAAACGGAAAAAACTCACTATTCAGTGTAAAATCTATTTTTCGGTTTTTTTCATTGCTAAACTGATTTCGATTGAGGAAACATTTGATTTTCTACCATCCTCATTGGTAACAGCTTCAGTTCCAATCTCTATATGTTTGACTTCTGCGTTTGTTAAAAACCGGTTGTGTGTTATTTCTGCTGCATCAACTGCCCTGCTTATCGCGTTTCCTCTAGCTTTTATTACCACTTCAGTAAAGTTTCCAGAGTTTCAAAGCGCCATAATTGCGGTGACATAATTCATAGGTGGTTTATTTCCGACATAGATGATATTGCTGTTGGGGTCGAATTTCTTTTTCTCATCTGTTGTCATATCTTATCTCACTCCGGGAAAAATGGTTTTATTCGTGGGAGTATACGAAAATTAAAAGTGATATCTCTTTAATAAAAGTTTTGTTTTTTACACTATTTTCCTGTTAGTTTTACACGTATCATCCGTAATAGTGACTGCTAGGTTCTCTGTCCTCATCTTTTCTTTCATGTTGCTTTGCATCAAGGACATCAATTGCGAGAATCGCATGTAATGGAACGATACGGAGTTTGTCTGTACTCTTTTCATGTTCTGTACATAAATCAATGACAAGCCCTGCTTCTTCGATGCCTATTGTGGCATATCCTCTAAAAATTCCTTCAGTTTCCAGGGTGCTATCTCGTCCACCGATAGAAAGTATCTTATATCGTGATCCTTCAATGAGTTTCCAGTCTTCTTTTTTATCCATTGATTCACTTCCTTTTTGTTTCGATGAGAGTTTGGAGATGCTCGACGGTCTTGGTGTAATTCTCAACAGCTACTTTAATGTGCGCTTCGACGAAATTCCATGCTTTTTGAAAATTTCCGTATCGCAATCTATATGCTTTTTTCTGTTGTTTTGTTATCTCATCAAAAACCGATACCTCTTCGAGTATGTCAAAACCTTTTAGTTTATTTAAGTGTCTATAGACAGTTGGTCGTGAGGTCTTCAACGTGGCTGCGATGTCATCAACAAACCATGCCTTTGTTGGATGTTTTAAGAAAAAATCCGCAAATATTTTGTATGGAATCATCGGATCAGAACCTTTTGAAAGATATCCTATTTGCTCAAAGAACATCTTTGCAGCGGTATCAAAATCCTCTTCACCAGTCAGGGGCGTGTTACTGACAATTTGCATTTCAAATGTCATGGTCAGAACCTCGATACCCCGAATACATTCATCGATTAATAACGTTTCTTTAACATAGAAAAGGATTAAAAATGATAGGGTAGTGAGTTATACTTAAATTTAGAGGAGGGGGAGATAATTGTCCAGCTCCCATTTTGTCACCTGCAGTCGATATGTGTCCCATTCTTTCCGCTTCACGTGCAGGAGATTCTCAAATATATGATCGCCAAGGGTTTCTTTCATTAAAGCGCTTTTACTCATCACTGCTATTGCATGTCCAAGACTTTCCGGAAGTTGTTCAATCCCGTATTTCTGACGTTCTTCTTCTGATAGTGCATAGATATTTTTTTCAACTGGTGCTGGCGCTTCCAATTTTTCTTCAATTCCCTTGAGTCCCGCCGCAAGCATCACTGAAAATGCGAGATATGGATTGCAGGCGACATCAGGATTCCGAAGTTCGCAACGCGTGCTTTTTCCTCGTTTCGAAGGAACCCGAATAAGAGCACTCCGGTTCTGGTTTGCCCATGAGATATAGGTTGGTGCTTCGTATCCAGGAACAAGTCGTTTGTAGGAGTTCACGGTCTGATTCAGGACACCAGACAGTTCTCTAATATATTTAAGTTGACCTGCGATGAACTGATACGCGATAGGGCTGAGCTCGTTTTTATCATGAGGGTCATAAAATGCATTTGCACCATCCAGAGTGAATAGAGATTGGTGAGTATGCATTCCAGAGCCACATAAGCCAAAGAGAGGCTTGGGCATGAAAGACGCATGCAGATAATGTTTCGTTGCGATAACTTTCGTAATGTACTTCAAGGAGATGACACGATCCGCGGTGGTGATTGCATCTGCATAATGGAAGTTAATTTCTTGCTGACCATCAGCACATTCGTGATGCGCGGTATACGGCTGGATTCCAACCTCTTCTAATGCGAGTGAGATATCTGCTCGAACTCCCTCCGCAAGATCGCGATGTGATAAATCAAAATACCCTGCAGTATCATTCGGTGTAACCGTTGAATTCTCACCAATTTTCTTAAACAAAAAGAATTCACATTCTGGACCAGTATTATAGATATAACCAAGTCTTTCTGCTTTCTCCACCATTTTTTCTAAGATAAATTTCACATCGCCTTCGAATCGTTTCCCATTTGGTTCGTAAATATCGCAGTTGAGTTTTGCAGTTTTTCGTTGTTCAACACTACTAGGAAGGATCACAAAACTCGCAGGATCAGGTTTTGCTATTTTATCGGATTCCTCAATAGTTGCATAACCTGCAATAGAGGACGCATCAAACGGGATGCCCTCATCTAATGCTGTTTCAAGTCCGTTGACAGGGATAACAATATTTTTCGGTGTTCCCAAAATATCAATAAATTGTAATCGAACAAAGAGGACTTTTTTTTCCCGAACCATTGAGAGTACGAGATCTTTATTCAATGATGCCATCTCTTGCATTCCTATCATCTTCCTCACTCCTTCATGCCGTTATCATGTCTAAAAATGGTTCATATATTTGTAAGAGCAAGAATGAAAACTTATGTATTAAAAGTTAGTGATATAATAAAAGGGATTTCGTTTTCTAAACTATTCTTATTCAAGAGCCATTCAATAATTTAATAAAACAAAAATAATAGATATAACCTGAAAGATACGATAAGATGTGAATCTATGGAAGGAATGGAATATTTCTATGAATTGTTCGTTGGTCTTCCACGCGGAGGACCAGGTGATAACGAATCTACTCGAAAAGCATTTGGATATCTAAAGGACTTACCTTCAGAGCCACTTATTCTTGATATCGGATGTGGACATGGTATGCAAACCCTTGAATTGGCTAGAATTTCTAATGGAAAGATTATCGCCCTGGATAATTATCAACCGTTTTTGGATATCTTACTACGAAACGCAAAAGAAGAAGGAGTAACAGGAAGGATTACGCCAAAAAATCAATCGATGCTTGAAATGGATTTTGATGATAATGCGTTTGATGTTATTTGGTCAGAAGGAGCACTTTATTTTATGGGTTTTCAAAATGGATTAAAACGATGCAATCAGCTTCTGAAGAGTAAAGGATATTTAGTCGTAACAGAAGCAGTATTATTCTCGCCTGATATTCCAAAACCATTAAGGAAATTCTGGGACGAAGGATACCCTGATATAAAGGATTTAAAAACCAATATCGGTCTGATTCAAAATGAAGGTTTTGATCTGCTATTTCATTTTACGTTACCAAAATCATCCTGGGTTGATAATTATTATGAACCAATGGAAAAGAAGATACAAGAATTGAAGAAAAAATATCATGATAATAAAACCGCTTTACAGGTGTTTGAAGAGTGTGAAAAAGAAATAAAAATATTTCACGAGTATTCCGATTATTTTGGCTATGAATTTTTTATCACGCAGAAAAAAGACCAAAACAGTAGTAGTTAATATTGCTTAGTTGAACAAAAACTTTAGATAGGGGGCATAAAATCAATAAATCGATGAAGGGCAACTTAATCTGTGAATCGTGTCATAAAAAATATCCGGCTTCTGAACCGATTTGGCGGTGTAAATGTGGCGGATTTCTTTCGTTAGATTTTCATGCACATTTTCCTTTGGAAAAAATCCAGAAGAGAAAACCAACTATGTGGAGATACCGAGAAGCACTCCCCATAAAAAACGATGAACATATCATCTCATTTAACGAAGGATTTACCCCATTAACCCGAGAAGAGTTTGCGGGAAAGAAAGTCTTTCTAAAACAAGATCATCTGTTCCCAAGCGGATCATACAAAGATCGCGGTGCATCAGTGCTAGTAAGCAAAATAAAAGAATTAGGAATCAAAAAAGTCGTTGAAGATTCATCAGGGAATGCAGGTGCAGCGATTGCAGCATACTGCGCAAAAGCACACATCGATTGCCATATCTATGTTCCTGAACAAACCTCCCCAGAAAAACTTAAACAAATCGAACATTATGGAGCGCATCTGCATAAAATTCCTGGTACTCGAGAGGATACCGCAAAAGCAGCTTTGCATCAAGCACAGAAAACCTATTACGCAAGTCATTACTGGAACCCCTATTTTTTCCATGGAACAAAAACATGTATCTTCGAAATAGTAGAACAACTCGGATGGGTGACACCCGATATCCTTCTAATTCCAGTTGGCAATGGAACTCTTCTTTATGGAACCTTTATCGGTTTAAAGGAATTATTACAAGAAAATATTATTCATAAAATTCCGAAAATTATTGGAGTACAAGCAGAGAACTGCGCACCATTAGAATATGCATGGAAAACACATGGTACTATAGTGAATTATAAAACAACAAAAGAAACAATCGCAGAAGGTATCGCTATTGTAAATCCGGTACGAGTAAAAAATATTCTCCATGCAGTAAAAGAAACAAACGGTGATATCATTACAGTAAAAGAACGAGAGATTCTCGATGCGTTAAATGATACTCTTCGAAAAGGATATTATATCGAACCAACATCAGCGGTTTCCATTGCTGGTTTTAAAAAATATCCTATGAAACAAAAAGATGTGGTCGTCTTACCATTGACCGGACATGGACTTAAAACAAGTAACACAACTATAAAAACAAAATAATTTAGTTATATACGAAAAAATGATTTAATCCTGGAATAATGATAGGTTATAAGGTTATATTGGATGCAATATTAGCAAAGTATTAAAACTAAACAGAGATACCAAACCAACTAAAAACCGGAGGCATAATTATGGATAAATCTGTTGAAGAATTCATGATGAAAGTAAAAGAAAAAAACCCAGGCGAAAAAGAGTTCCATCAAGCTGTACAAGAAGTCGTTGAAAGTCTTATGCCATATATTCAGAAAAACCCTAAATACAAAAAAGCAAAGATACTAGAGCGCATGGTAGAACCTGAGCGCGTTATTTTGTTCCGTGTTCCTTGGTTAGATGATAAAGGAGAAATTCAGATAAACAGAGGATACCGTATTCAGATGAATAGTGCAATTGGTCCGTACAAAGGAGGCCTTCGTTTCCACCCAAGTGTCAATTTAAGTATTTTAAAATTTTTAGCATTTGAACAAGTGTTTAAAAATAGTTTAACCACACTCCCAATGGGTGGTGGTAAAGGAGGATCCGATTTTGATCCCAAAGGAAAAACCGATAATGAAGTCATGAAATTCTGCCAATCTTTTATGACCGAACTGCAACGATATATCGGACCCGACACTGATGTTCCCGCTGGGGATATTGGTGTTGGTGGCCGTGAAATCGGATTTTTGTTCGGACAATACAGAAAAATCAGAAATGAATTTACTGGAGTACTTACCGGGAAAGGACTGAACTGGGGTGGTAGTCTGGTACGACCAGAAGCAACGGGATATGGCGCGACTTATTTCGCCCAGGAAATGCTAAAGACAAAAGGAGAGTCATTCAAAGGAAAAACTTGCGTTGTATCTGGGTCGGGAAACGTCGCTCAATATGCCGTTGAAAAAATAAATCAACTTGGTGGAAAAGTTGTTACCTTGTCTGATTCATCAGGGACGATTTATGATTCTTCTGGAATCGATGAAAAGAAGCTTGCATACGTGATGGAACTCAAAAATGTACAACGTGGACGTATCAAAGAATATGCAGAGAAATATAAATGTGAATATGAAGCAGGAAAGACCCCATGGCATTTTCCCTGTGATTGTGCGTTTCCCGCAGCAACACAAAACGAGATAGAAAAACAAGATGCAAAAATGCTTGTGGACAACGGCTGTATCCTTGTTGCAGAAGGAGCAAACATGCCAACTGCACCTGAAGGTGTCGAGGTTTTTCTAGAAAACAAGATTCTTTATGGACCAGGAAAAGCGGCAAATGCTGGTGGTGTCGCAACCAGTGGTCTTGAGATGTCACAAAACAGTGCACGTATATCCTGGAGTAGAGAGGAAGTGGATAAAAAACTGCAATGGATCATGTCGCAAATTCATAACTCCTGTGTGAAATATGGAAAAGATGGTGACTTTGTGAATTATGTTAAAGGTGCAAACATCGCAGGGTTTGTCAAAGTCGCTGACGCAATGATTGACCAAGGCCTCGTATAAAAATTTTAATCTTTTTTTCTTTCTTTTTATTTTGTAATATTCACTCATCGTCTTAAGAAAAGACTCCGATTCGTTCATATACAAATAAGGTGATATATGAAGGACTTTATATGAAGAAAAATTCGATGATCATACGGAAAGGAACCGAAGCCGACCTTGATACGTTCTTCGGGTTATACTGGATTTCCTCATTAGAACACACTCATTATAGCGGTAGACTTGATACCCTCAAACCAAAAGAGAAATGCCAGGAATATATCATCAACCGTCAACGAGAATTACTGAATGATAGTAACTATTTCTTTTTTGTAGCTGAAGACAAAAAGAAGGTTATTGGGATGATAACTGGACATGTCGGAGAACGAGATGAATCACGAGTCTACAAAATAGAAAGAATTGGATTTATCGATGAAGTATGTGTTCACCCTAATTATCGAACCAGTGGTGTGGGAAGGAAATTACTTAAAACAATACTAGATAAATTGTATGCAGAAGGGGTCGAATTTGTAGGGGTTGGTGTCGCATTCAAAAACCCAGCGTTTCATTTCTATAAAACGTGTGGTTTTTCACCAGAAGGAATGTGGCTGATTCAACAAAAGAAATCTCATTCGAAGAAACGACTAACCAAAAAATAAGAGTAAGATTATTGAATTTCTTCGAATAAACCGACATCCTTGTTTTTCCGCACATTATCCCAGTGGAAATATTTACCATTCATTGAGATATAGACCCCTGCTGGGAGTGTCTGGCGAAATGCCAAAGCACTCCCTAAATTAAAAAGACCATCAGAGCTACCAAACGCATAAGGGATCATTGCCCCCGTTAAAATAATAGTTTTATCTTTTATATGTTGCCCTAAAAGTTTTGCAGTTTCGGTCATAGTATCTGTCCCATGAGTGATGAGTATTTTATCTTCTAGAGATGTCTGGCATTCATGCAAAATCTTTTTTCGATCAGCTTCAGTCATATTTAGGCTATCGATCATCAATATTCTTTTTATGTGAGTATGTAACCGTGATCTTCCGAGTCGAAGCATCTCTAGAACATGCGTTTCGTTGAAATACAATTGACCTGTTAAGGGGTCATATTCCTTATCGAATGTTCCGCCGGTGACTAAGATTTTTATCGTCATAGAAATTCAATCCTTTTCGTAAATTATGTTGTAAAATATTGATTTTTCTCCTAGTAGGTGCGACCTGTTAACTGTTCGAGTATAATAAAATTTTTGGTGTAAGACAAATTTTCAAATCTCATCTTTCTCTAGAAAAGATTCTTAAAAATCGGAACAAATCAATCTAAATTCGGTTCTGAATGATAATAGAGGTGTTCAATAAATTCTGCTTGTTCATGTGCCTCTTTGTAGGGTATCCCACGAGTAATCATCAAATCTAGTTCGGCGTACTCATGAGCAAGAATGCTTTTTCTCCTCTCAGGATCACCATAGACGTTCTCTCTAATCCATATCTCCTCCTCAGGTATTTTATATCGTAAATGCAATGGTAGTTCATTTTGAGGAACCAACCCATGCAGCGCGATATATTCGCCCATTTCTTCGTTACTTTTAACAATGACTTTGAAATACAACCAGGGTTCATGAGTCCAGACTGATCTAATTATCTGCTGGCAAACTGCTTTCTGTGTATTTCCGTGATGTTCGGAAGAGGTATTGTTGGTTCTCGATTGTTCCTCAGGGATAGTATCTTTTGTATCTTCTTTTTGTTTCTGTTCATCATTTTTATCGTTCATAAATATTCTCTTTTTCAAAAATATTTGTTTCATGTCTGGTTAAGATTGTCGAAAAAAGATTTAGAGTAAAAATAGATTTATAGATAATCGAAAGGATGATCGTCATAGATTTCGAATCCTTTTCGTTAGAAGTTCTGTTCTTGATTCCCTTTCGATTGATTTGTATTTTCCTTTGCATCCCGTCGTCAAGTATTAGGTATTTTGTATTGATTATATAAAAACATCTCTAAAAAATAAAATAAAAGAGATTATTTCTTTTTATTCCCTTTTTATATTGTGTAGGGACAGGAGATATGCCCCTTCTATGATTT
>Ga0315294_10006144_pt1 | contig 13178 bp, 11 predicted proteins | sample YL17G13_40_MG_FD_203626 | JGI IMG/M metagenome (GOLD analysis project Ga0315294, IMG submission 203626) | Sediment microbial communities from Yellowstone Lake, YNP, Wyoming, USA - YL17G13_40 | ecosystem: Environmental > Aquatic > Freshwater > Lake > Sediment | place: USA: Wyoming | collected... | reverse complement strand
ACAGCAGCACAGGATCAGCCTGGACCGCAGAATGGATTCGCTCGAGGAGCGCACCCACAAGCTTGACGCCAAGGAAAAGCAGCTCGAAGTCCATAGAAGTGAGCTGGAGCAGTTGCGGCACAAGGAAGTGGAGGAACTGGAGCGCATCTCGAACCTGAGCATGGAGCAGGCCAAGGAACTGCTACTCCAGAAGGTCCAGGAGGGCGCGCGCCAGGACATGGCCCGCGTGATCCGCGAGATCGAGGCCCAGGCGCAAGAGGAAGGGGAGTCCAAAGCGCGCGAGATCATCACCCTTGCCATCCAGCGCATCGCCTCGGATCAGGTGACGGAGACCACGGTCTCATCCGTGCCGCTGCCCAGTGACGAGATGAAGGGCCGCATCATCGGCCGTGGCGGACGCAACATCCGCGCCATTGAGAACGCGACAGGGGTGGACCTGTTAATCGACGACACCCCAGAGGCCGTGATCATATCGAGCTTTGACCCGGTGCGGCGCGAGGTTGCGCGCGTGGCCCTGGGCAAGCTGGTGGTCGACGGACGCATCCACCCCGCGCGCATCGAAATGGTGGTCAAGAAGGCGCAGCAAGAGGTGGAGGCCGTCATACAGGAGGAAGGTGAGCGGGCGATATACGAGACAGGGGTCCACGGTCTGCACGCCGAACTCGTCAAGCTGCTGGGGCAGCTCAAATACCGCACCAGCTATGGCCAGAACGTGCTGATGCACTCCATCGAGTCGTCCCATCTGGCGGGCATCATGGCCGCCGAACTGGGGGCTGATGTGGCGCTGGCCAAGGAGGCTGGTCTTCTGCACGACATCGGCAAGGCTGTCAGCCACGAGATGGAGGGCCCACACGCCGCCATCGGAGCCGACATCGCCAAGCGCTTGGGTCGGCCGGACAAGGTGGTCAACGCCATCGCCGCCCACCATGCCGAAGCAGAGCCACAAACCATCGAGGCCGTCCTGGTGCAAGCGGCGGACGCCGTGTCCGGCGCGCGCCCTGGTGCACGGCGTGAAACGCTGGAGAGTTACATCAAGCGCGTCGAGTCTCTGGAAAACCTTGCCGATTCGTTCCCCGGCGTGGAAAAGTCCTACGCTATCCAGGCAGGGCGCGAAATCCGCATCATCGTCAAGCCAGACGAGATCGACGACCTGGGCATTATCGATCTCTCCAGGGACATTGCCAAGAAGGTCGAAGAGAGCTTGCAGTACCCCGGGCAGATCAAAGTCACTGTCGTCAGAGAGACCAGAGCCGTGGACTATGCCAAATAAGGAGGTAGTGCTCCCAAGACACAGGTAGTCGACGTGGCCGAAGCATGAGCCTCGTCCACTCGTGCTTGCTCAGGGCCTCCTGGGATTGGGGGGCGTGAGCGCATCCATTGTTATCCTGTCGCGTCCCGTCCCAGCGTGACGGGACTGAAGGCGGCAGGGCCGATGTCGCGCTGGCATGTGAACACCGAAGGAGACGACGAACGTGGAGATCCTGAAGGTATCGGCGAAATCCAGGTCAACAGCGGTCGCAGGCGCCATTGCCGGCGTAATGCGAGAGAGCGGGCATGCAGAAGTCCAGGCCATCGGTGCGGGGGCAGTCAACCAGGCAGTCAAGGCAGTTGCCATCGCCCGAAACTATCTGGCCGAGGACGGGATGGACATTTACTGCATCCCGGCCTTCACCGAGGTGATGATCGGTGACCAGGAGCGCACCGCAATCAAGCTGATCGTGGAAAAGAAATGACCGGTGGAGTTGACCTGCACGTACACACCACCGCATCCGATGGTCAGCTCTCTCCAACGTCGGTAATCCGCAAGGCACAAGCGCTTGGCCTGGCCACGATTGCGATCACTGACCACGACACAACCGAGGGAATCGAGGAAGCACTTGCAGCAGCCAGAGGCTCTGGACTGCAAGTCATCCCAGGTGTGGAGATCAGTACGGACATCCCCGGGGCGGAGGTACACATCCTGGGGTACTATGTCGCGTACGGCGACCCGTTCCTGCGTGAGAAGCTATCCCTTTTCCGCGACTCGCGCCTGGGGCGGGCCCAGCGTATGGTGGCCAAACTCGCTCGCTTGGGGGTGTCTCTGGAGTGGAAACGGGTGCAGGAGATTGCTAATGGGGCCGCCGTAGGGCGGCCCCACGTTGCGCGTGCCATGCTGGAAAAGGGCTACGTCTCCTCCATCCACGAGGCGTTTGACCTTTACATTGGCCGGAACGGACCCGCTTACGAGGACCGCTTCAAGCTCTCTCCGGCCGAGGCCGTGCGCATGATCCTTATGGCGAACGGTCTGCCGGTGTTGGCGCATCCTCTCCAGGTCCACCACTCGGTCCCCGAACTGTGCGCCGCGGGCCTGGTCGGTCTGGAAGCCTACTACACCGGGTATGCCCCCGATGAGACCGATTTCCTGCTCAGCCTTGCGGCCAGGCACGGCTTGCTGGCCACGGGGGGCAGCGACTTTCATGGCGAGGATGGATGGCCAGAGAACAAGCTGGGCGCGCTGGCCATCCCACCCCATGTGGTAGACAGCCTGCGCGCCCGTCATGAACGCACCAGGGCACCGTCGTCCGGTTCGAGCCTCCAGCCAAACACCAACTATTACTAGCCCGTAGGTCCCGCCATCTGCTTGACGGGCGTGCGCTCGGCCCCGCAGGGCGGGGCGCCTCAGTCCTGCCCCAGTCCTGTCGTCCTGGGACAGGGTCGTCCCGAGACAGGGCAAGCAGCCATGCAGCAACTCGGTATGAGCGCCCGCGTCTTCCACCACACTGGGCAGCCCCCAACTGGCGCGCACCGTCGCCGACCTGGAGGGCGTCGACGCGATCAAGACGCACCACCTGGCGGAGGCCATCCAGTATCGGCCGCGAAGACAAACCTGATCGTGACAAGTCACGAATGTAGCAGGATAGCATCGCGACCACGAACGGTGTCTCCTCCCCACCCGCAAGTCACCAACACAGTCCGCATCCGACACCCTGTATTGCGAAACGAGCCCGAACCTGGTAAAATGCGCACATAAAGAAACCGAATTGGTGGACGACACTTGAGCTTACAGGTGGTTTTTGCGTGAGAGCGGCATGCGTCAGTGGTCAAGGTAGTGCGGCGTGCGCCCCGGGCACTGCTAGATGACGCTGCAGACAAAGGAGATGACACGATGGAAGACACCAGGCTACAAAGAGGGATTGTCGTGGCTGCCGTGCTGTTTGTGCTCGCGAGTCTGTCGGCCTGTCGAACCGGCACGGGCCAACCTACGCCGCCGGTCAGCGTGGCAACAGCCAGGCCGGAGGCTGCCGCAGCTACGCCCGAGGTCGGCGAGGCCACACCTACACTACGGCCTGCGGTACCCGACCAGCCGCCAGAGGGTCCGACACAGCCTGCTCCTGGTTCTGTGATCATCGTAGACAACGCCGACCCCGGTTTTGCCATCGAAGCAGGGGATTGGGGGACATGCCACGCTGGCGACTGCGGCGGAGTCAGTCATGGCGCTGATTTCCGGTTTGCGGAGCCAGCTTGCTCTGCATGCCGGGCGCGGTTCAGTTTCAAGCTCGATAGCGCCGGTGAGTATGACGTCTGGACATGGTGGCCCTACGGGGAAGACCGGGCTACAGACACCCCATTCGCCATCCTGTACAGCGGCGGCTCTCTTAAGGCCAACGTAGATCAGCGCAACGCTGGCGACGCATGGTATTGGCTGGCTACTCTGACTTTCAACGCCGGCGAGTCAGCCAGCATCCTGGTGGAGGGAACCGCCACGGGCTATGCCAACGCTGACGCGATCGCCCTCACACCGGCAGGCTCGGGGCCCCCGGGAGGGGAAGCCCCGACGTCCACCCCATCAGCAGGCGAGGCGCCCGTCATCCAGTACTTTACCTTCGAAGCCGCCTCCAACCCGGGCTGCTTCTACTTGCACTGGGATGTCAGTCAGGCCACGGCCGTCCTTCTGAACGACGAGACGGTTGACAACCCTGGCTCGACGGAAGTCTGTCCCGAAGAGACTGCCGCCTACACTCTGATGGCCGAGAACGCAGCCGGCAACGTGGAACAGACGCTGACCGTCACCAGCGCTGCAACGCCAGCCGCGCCGGCCGCCACTCCCTCGCCGCACAGCCGGCCCACTGCTTCTGCCACAGGCGTTCCGCCTGCCGCCGGCTTCCGCCGCGTGATCTTCCTGCATCACTCCACTGGCGCCAACTTGATCGAACAAGGGGGTGTACGCGCGCGGTTCACCGCTCTGGGCTACGAATTCGACGATCACGGCTACAACGGGGATGGACTGGTCCTCGCCGACGGCGCCCCGACAGGCCGCAACTTTGACGTCCCTGACGACAATACCAACCCCGATGGGTACGCGGCCATCTTCACCCAGCCCCTGCATGACCCGCCGGACAATACCTTTAGCCATCTGATGCAGTACGACGTCATCGTCTTCAAGTCCTGCTTCCCGGTCAGCATCATCGAGAGCGACGAGCAGTTGGCCGAGTACAAGAGCTATTACCTCTCCATTCGCGCGCGCATGGACCAGTACCCCCACAAGGTCTTTGTCGTCGTGACTCAGCCGCCGGAGATACCCGCCGACACCAATTCTCAGGCGGCAGCCAGGGCGCGCGCCTTCACCAACTGGCTGGCCTCGGATGAATACCTGAGCGGCCACCACAACGTCTTCACCTTCAACTTCTTCAACCTGCTGGCCAATCCATCCACCAACATGCTGCGGGCCGAGTACCAGACCGATCCGTCCGATGCGCACCCCAACGAACTGGCCAACCAGACCATCGCTCCCCTCTTCGTGGGTTTTGTGGACCAAGCGATAAAGACGTACACCGCTCGGTGATCAGAGCTTGAGGCTGCGGAAGTCCTAGAAGACGACGCCGTCGGAGCGCCGTTCGCCTCGCGACCGTTCGCTGCGCGAAGACGCAGAGACGCAGAGACGCAGAGACGCAGAGACGCAGAGACGAAGGGCGAACGGCGCGTCTCCGTGTTCTGTTAAGACCGCCTAACAAAAGCTAGTTTTGATGTATAATAGGTGCATGGCTAAACCAATTCTACCAGATGAACTGTGGGAGATGATGGCGCCGTTGCTACCTCCGGATCCGCCCAGGCCAAAGGGAGGGCGGCCGCCAGTGCCAGCCCGGGCAGTTCTCACCGGTATTCTCTTCGTCTTGCGCACGGGCATTCCTTGGGAGGTGCTGCCCCAAGAGATGGGGTGTGGCAGTGGCATGACCTGTTGGCGGCGCTTGCGTGACTGGCAGGAGGCGGGCATCTGGCGCAAGATGCACCAAATGCTGCTGAATCGCCTTGGGGAAGCAGACCAAATCGATTGGGCGCGGGCCTCGCTAGATTCGGCAAGTGTACCCGCCCCCGGGGGGGCGCGGAAACCGGTCCGAACCCGACGGATGGTGGCAAATCGGGATCGAAGCGCCACCTGGTGGTCGATCGCAAGGGCATTCCCCTCGCTGTGACTCAGTCGGGAGTCAATGTGCACGACTCGATGCTGCTGGAAGCAACGGTAGATGCCATCGCGCCGATTCGTCGGCCCCGGGGACGGCCTCGGAAGCGACCGGCCAAGCTGGACGCGGACAAGGGATACGACTTCCCCCGCTGTCGGAAGGCATTGCGGGCTCGTGGCATCCTTCCCCGCATCGCGCGTCGGGGGATTGAGTCGAGTGAACGGCTCGGTCGCCACCGCTGGGTGGTGGAGCGCACTCTTTCTTGGCTGAATCGATTTCGTCGGCTCACAGTGCGATATGAGCGACGGCCAGACATCCATCAAGCGTTCCTTTCCTTGGGTTATGCGATGATCTGCTGGGAGTTCCTCTAGCACAGGTTGTGTTAGGCGCTCTAAGGCGATGAGGGTCACCCCCAGTGCGTGGCCAACGAGCAGCACAATCAACATACCCTCGATCTTGGGGCCCATTTCTCATCTCCATTGTGACTGTTTGTCACAAGTACGGCACATTTTTGCCTAGTTGTCAAGAATTGGGTGCGCAGGTCGGGCCGGGCCTTGGCCAGATCATGCCTGCTTGACACAGGATTTGACAAATAGACACAGTTGTGGTATAGTAGTAGCAGAATCTTCGAGCTATTCTTGCATCACCACTAGAAGTGACCGTTGGAGGACATGCTAATGGAGGACTTCTCTGCCCTTCTGAAGCGCTACCGTAACCGCGCTGGCCTCTCACAGAGCGAGCTTGCCCGAAGAGCAGGCATAAGTGCTAGCTACGTTAATAGGCTGGAAGAGGGCGAAAGGCAGCCGCCCAGTAGGAGCGTCGTACTTCAGATCTCAGAGGCGCTCCGCCTAGATTCCACGGCGACAGATGCGCTTGTGCTGGCGGCAGGATACGCTCGCGAACGGCAAGCTGTGCTGTCAATCGAACATCCCATCCTGGGACTAATGGCTGATATACTCCAAGATGACCATGTGCCTGAGGAGGAACTCGAGCTGCTCAGACTGCAGCTCGAGTTGATGAAGCGGCGCTGGAATCCACAGCAAGAATCCCAGCGCGCGTGAGCAATGGGTTTGCGGCTCAACAACAGAGGAGGATAGATGGCTGAGAGTGAGTTTGCCGAGCAAAGTGAAATCTTCTACAACGCTCTCATAACAAGCCGGGCTGTTTCCGCACTTTCAGACTTCAGGCGCAGACGCAAACTGGAACCCGACGCGCAGAGCAATCTCCGCAAGTGCTACGAGCTCATGAGGCGCATATCAAGGGCCCAAGTCCTAGTACAGACTCATACGGAGAAGATCGCTCCTGAGCTGAACAGCATCCACGTGTATCAGCACACTCGAGAAGCGCTCGTTCCCAGCGGCATTCTTAGGTTAGGGGAGAGCATAGGCCAAGCAGCCGAGAGGTTCGCTGCTACCCTGGAGGCAATACTTTCCGGGAAACTTCCCGCTGAGATCGACGAGCATGAATTCGCCCAGCTTGAAAAGGCGATAGCTGCCCTAGCGTCCGTGTACACCAATAGGACAGCCGTGTCGTCCCTATCTAGGGATGTTGAAAGCCTTTTGCAGTTGCCCTAGCAGCGAGCGAGAGTGGCAAGATGGAAGTTACCATAATCTCTTCACTTCAAAAGGCACTTGCTCTGCAACGTGCCTTGAAGAAACTACTCCGGGCCGACTATCCGAGCGAAAGCTCCCGGACGCTAGCAGAATTGCTGTTTGTACTGTCTGACAACATCGCAGAGCGTTTGCTCCAGCTAGCCTCCAAGGAAGGCAGTGCTCTCGCCGAAGTTCAACCCGACGAGGTATTAGTGCTAGGCCGCGCTATGGCTCAACTTGCTCGTCTCGCTGAACCAGTCGCTAGATCACGCGCCGAGAACGTTCCATGGGGAATCATCTTACCAGTGGAGACTCTCTGCCGCCGAGTCTCTCCAGAATCGAGAGTCATCATCCATCCGCAATGGGAGTACAATTACACCTACTACGAGCTGATGAAGCCACTGAGAAGGATCATGGCCGGGGTGGGGGGCGAGCGCGTCGAGGCCCTTTTCGAAGGTTATCCGAGCTACTTTGCCGTCCTGGCGTTCCCGGCCGTTGAGGAGTTTAATATTCTGCAGAGCGCAGCTTGGGGTCATGAGATTGGCCATCATCTAAACGTGGTGTTTGGTATTACAGAACATGTGTTGGAACACCAGATTCTGGATCCCAGTGACATTGACGTCGCAGTCACAGAGGTTCTGCGAATCGGTGGTCAAAGTCAGTTCCCTCCGGAGAGCCGAGAGCAGTTGCGTATTCTGATTTTGGAAAGGGCAGCGCGAGCCACAAGGAATTGGGTGGCGGAGCTAGTGTCCGATGTGCTCAGCGTACATGTATTCGGTCCTGCCAGCCTGTTTGCTTTCTCTGACATTGTCCCTGTACTGCATCCTTTGGATCAACCCGACGTGACGCACCCGCCAGCACGGCTTCGGATGCGAGTGATGTTGGAGGAACTCAAACGCTTGGGATATGTGGACTTGTTCGCGGAGTCACAGAATGGGGAGACAGAGGAAGCGGTCAAGACAGCAGTGTCTGCTGAGTTCGCCAGGCTCCAAGCACTTTGCGAACGAGAGCCCACAGACGGGGGTGAACCGTATTACATTCCGGCGCTGAAGGCCTCGCAGGCAGCTATTCCTATTATCGTAGAGGAGGTCCGAAAAGTGAGCACTGAGCGCTGGGCCTGCTCGGTGACAACGCTGCGCCAGGAAGTCTTCAAACTAGTCGAACGTCTGATCCATGAGATACCACCCTGTGAGATAGACGACTCCACGAAGTTGACAGGTAGACCGGTTTCATTGGCAGGGATCGTGAACGCTGGCTGGTTGTATCGCATCCTGCACAGGCAAAGGCTGATAGTAAAAGACGAGAGTGATGCCGTGCGCTGGCAAGAGATGCTTGATAAGCTGAATGAATTGATCCTGAAGGCAATCGAACTCAGGGACATTCGATGGCGATTGCTGCCGAGGAGCAGCACCGATGAAAGCAGCGAGGATAGAGCCCAGTGCCGGCATCCTAACTAAGCCGGACATCATAGCTTACTTCCATAATCCGTGGCCTGAGCGGTTGGTCGTAACACCGCTGATTGATCCCGACGAGCAGATCAAGTCGAGCTCCATTGACCTCAGGCTGGGATGTGAGCTCATAGTCACAAGGCGCGGGAAGGTTCCACACCTGGATTTTGCCCAAGAACAGGATGCTTTTGAAGCATCTCTTGAGACGGCGTACGAGCGCGTTCGCGTAGGCATCGGGGAACCTTATGTGCTGCATCCCGGCGAGCTCGTCTTGGCTAGTGTACTGGAGTATGTCAGGCTGCCTCGCACTCTCGCGGGCTTGCTGTTCAGTCGACTCTCTTTGGAGAAAATGGGAATCGCTATCCCAACCACTCGGATTTCGCCCGGCTTTCGGGGCTGCATTTCATTGCAGATCATCAGCCATGGAGGCATCCCAGTTGTGCTGCGACCCGGTGTCCGCATTTGCCAGTTAGTGCTCCTTCCCGCGTCTAGCCCTGTGCAGGATGAAAGCCGCTATGATCTCTCGGTTTATCCGGGGCTCACCCAAGTTCACAAGGATAAGGAAATCCGCGCTTTGATGCAGGGAAAGTTCCGTATGATTCTGGGTATAGTGGGCACTCTTGTATCTGGAAAATCGGAGGTTACGGAGCATCTGGTTAGGAAGCATGGGTTCCTCGAACTATCGCTAAGTACGCTAGTGCACCAAGAGGCTGACAGACGGGGCATTCCGACGACGCCGCCCAATCTGCAAAATATCGGCAATAGTATGCGCCAAGCCCGTGGATCAGCGATTCTGGTGCACCGATTGCGACCTCGTATGGACAATTTGCCAGGGGGCAGCTATCTCGTACTGGACGGTATCAAGAACGTCGCAGAGGTAGCGGAGTTGCGCAAGTGGCCTAACTTCGTATTGCTTGCGGTGGATGCGCCTGAGGAAGTACGCTTCCAGAGAGCGCTTCGACGTGGCCGATCAGGCACCCCTGCTACGCGGGATGAGTTTAGAGCGCTGGATAAGAGAGACAGGGGCATTGGTGAACCGGAATGGGGCCAGCAGGTTGACGCTTGCATACGTGAAGCGGATTTCCAAATCGAGAACGACTCAGCCCTTGAGGAACTGTACCGACAACTGGATGACATCATCGCTCGTGTTAGAAGGGCTGGTTAGCACAAGCCCCAGGTCAGCATGCCTATACTGCTCCTCTCCTAGGCATAAGGCAAATGCTCCTGAAGCGCATGCTTGCTGATGTCACTCGAATCTCTTCAGGCAAGAACGCGTTACCGTCCTAGACATGGCAGGTGTCGATAACCCGGCTGTTCGCAGCTGGACGCCTTGAGCAAGCTGCAGGAAAACCTGCATTCAGTCAATACTCGGTGTACTATGGCATTTGACAAGAGTGTGCTCGAACGATATCGCTGGCTGTGCCAACAGGTCGATACTTATGACGACCTCTACCAGAAAGGGAAGTCTCCCATTTCCGATGAGATGTTCGATGCGCTGGTAGCGGAACTCGAGGAATTGGAGGCTGCACATCCCAGCCTCAAGTATGCAGAAGAGCAGGGCCTGCCAGCGACCTGGAGTTTGGAGCGCACATTTCAAGAGAACGCTGTTGGAGAGTTCGACAAATGGGTGCGTGTCAAGCTGCAGCAGGTCGGTCCCATTGAATACGTGGTGGAGCCGAAAATCGACGGTTGCTCCCTGTGTCTGATCTATAGAGGAGGTAGGCTGGTCAACGTGCGTACAAGGGGCCTGGAGGGAGAATCGCAAGACGTTACCGCTCGGATATTGCGGAGCCCTGCTGTTTGCAGCCAGCTCCTGGATACGTCTGAACGCGCTCCTCGATATTTGGAGTTGAAGGGAGAGGCGACCATTACTCGAGCCACATTTCGGGCCATTAACCGTAAGCGACGTTGCAGAGGGTGGAATGTTCTAGGCACCACACTGGCTTGCGTGAACCAGATCCTGGCAGTAACTGAGGGCCCACTGCTGTTCGAAGGAGCACCACCGTTAGAGATTCACTGTCATGAAGTTCTCGCTGCCGATATACCGCTTCCGGAAACATGTGATGAGCTAGTGGCAAAGCTAGAGGCATGGGGACTCATGCCTATTCCGAGCCGCAGGATATGCACAGGGATAGGGGAGGTGCTTACATATTATGCGGAGTTGCTAGAAGTGCAGGACAGATTCGAATACGAGATGGATGGCGTTGTCTTGAAAGTGAACTACCTTCCTTGGCACCAACGACTAGGACAGAAGACGTTACGCAGGGGAGGACGCGAGAAACAGATCCCACTTTGGGCTCTGGCATACAAGTTTCCATACCGGGGCGAACTGGGCACAGTGGCGCGGCTTGTCCCGACCACAGCGCAGGAGCGCTCAGTTCCCTTTGAACTGGAAGTGTGTCTCGAAGGCACTAGTCAGCCTGTTCGCGCTACGCTTGATAGCAAGGCGGCACCGCCTTGGCTAGATGTCTATGTGGGTGATACCGTTCGAATCCGCCGCCCGCTAGGCAAGGTCGCCGAGGTTGTTAGCCTGGAAGAACGGAGTGGCTCACGGCAGGATCTTGAGGGAGTAGCTTTTGCCCTGGTCAACGAGCTGCCCACAATAGGCAAGAACTTGGCAATAGAGGTCGCCCGAGCTAGAGGGGCCAATGTAATGCTCGAAATCAATCAGCACACAGACTTCGTTGTAGTGGGAAAGGCTTTGCCTCCCGGGGTCTTGGACAAAGCCAGAGAGATGGACGCACAAATCATCACAGAGAGGGAGTTCCTGTCCATGCTAAGCCTTGAAATGCCTGTTGACGGAATGTCCGCACATCAGCTGCAGCTCCTATGATGCTTGCTCCTTGCAGTGATACGCAATCCTCGAGTCCGCGTGCGGCACTACTTCTTGGTGGTGGCCGATTTGTTACGAGCGCGTGCCAGCAGAGCATATCGTGGAAGCATAGAGCACGAGCATGGCACGGCCTTCGCCGGCTAGCGCGACCCCCGAGCATCGGCTGGGGAGTACCCGTATGACCATCTGCTTAGGCATCTCCGGCAATATCGCGGCGGGCAAGTCAACGCTCACCGCGCTGCTGAGCCAGAAGCTCGGCTGGGAGGCCTTCTATGAGGCCGTGGCCGACAATCCCTACCTTGCCGACTTCTACAAGGACATGCGGCAGTGGAGCTTTCACTCGCAGATCTTCTTTCTAGCCCACCGTGCCCGCCAGCACCTGAACATAGTTAGGCAGAAACAATCAGTGATCCAGGACCGCACTATCTATGAAGATAGTGAAGTCTTTGCCCGCAATCTGTACCAGCAGGGCCTAATGGATGAGCACGACTATTGGAGTTATCGCGAACTCTACGAGGTGCTCATTGACCTGTTGCCCCCACCTGACCTTATCGTCTACTTGCGAGCCTCGGTGCTCACACTGCGACGCCGGCTTTCTCTGCGAGATCGCAGGATCGAGCATGAATTGTCAGACGAATATCTGCAGAAGCTGAACGACCTATATGATGAATGGGCGTCGTCCTTCCAGCTTTGTCCCGTATTGACCATCTGCGCTGATGAGATTGATTTCGTCCAGGGCCCTGACCACTTGGACAGGTTAGCAGCGGAGATAAGAATCGCGCTCGCCCATGCCAAGGCGCGATGAGTTAGCTGCAGCGCACATAGAGGAGTAGCGTTTCTCAGGATTCCCATTCAGCAACAGCCCTTGCACATAGCAGCAGAGTGAAAGCAACTCCCGTGGCAACTATGGAAGTTGATACAAAGTTCCTCAACGAAAGGGGGGATGACAGAAGAACAGGTGTCCCTCTATCCCATAGTGCAGAAAGGGTGGAAGGTCCTTTGTACGGATACGAAGGGAATTGAACGTTGGGGACCGGCATATCGATGAGATCGGATCTTCTGTGGTAGATAGACCGGCAGCGTACGTCTGGCTATGTCTTTGGGGCGTAGAACGGTTTTTCCATCAGTTCCCGCTTATTATTTAGGAAGAGAGGGCTCTCAGATGCAACCCTCTTGTGCTCCCTTGCTTTTACTTTTCTACTTCTTTCTGGCGAAAATGAATACAGAACCTCAGTAACTTACGCTATCGTACTACTGCATCCGAATATCCTTCCAGCATCTCTGCCATGTTCACCTTGGCTTCAGCCCTCATTGATCGGCAAGAGCCCAAACTGGCTAATCCGATATTCGCACACCTACTTGGCTCGGTTGCAGAAGCTTGCTTTTGCTGTCAAATGCCGCCCGAAGTGTACCAGTCAGAGTCGGGTGATGTGTACCACCCATGTTCACCTGGATATGTGCCACTTTTCGAGTGTGGCGGCCTGTTAGGATGACGCAATGGACAGGTTGTCAGCGGGCAGGGCTGGCAGAGAGCCGGTGACCTCCTTTGGGCGGCCGCGTTGCCGGTAGCTTGGGCCGCGAATGATGAGCATGTGGGCATGGTGGGTAAGGCGATCGAGCGCGGCGCTGGCCAACAGGTCGTTGGCAAAGGTGGCGGGCCATTCCTCGAAGGCGCGATTGCTGGTGATGATGAGCGAGGCCCGCTCGTAGCGTTCGGTGATGATCTCATAGAGGTCTTGCGCGGCCTGCGCAGGAAGGGGCTGCAGGCCAAAGTCGTCGAGAACCAAGAGATCCACGGCCAGCACCTTGGCCAGGAGGCGTTGATGCGAGCCGTTGGCGCGTGCCGCATGCAGGTCTGCCAGGAGAC
>Ga0315294_10006143_pt1 | contig 13180 bp, 8 predicted proteins | sample YL17G13_40_MG_FD_203626 | JGI IMG/M metagenome (GOLD analysis project Ga0315294, IMG submission 203626) | Sediment microbial communities from Yellowstone Lake, YNP, Wyoming, USA - YL17G13_40 | ecosystem: Environmental > Aquatic > Freshwater > Lake > Sediment | place: USA: Wyoming | collected... | reverse complement strand
TCGGGATCCGCGACCCCTACCTCTACGAACTGGTCCCCCGGACGATCGGCATATTCCAGGCCGCTTACCCCGAGCTCACCAGCCGCCGGGTAGAGATCACCCTCGTGATCAAAGCCGAGGAAGAAAGATTTTTGGCCACGCTCGACAAAGGCCTGGTCCAGCTCGCCGAGCTCACGCGTCGCGAGCGGGCGATCTCGGCCGCGGACGCGTTCAAGCTTTATGACACCTACGGCTTCCCCCTGGAACTAACCCGGGAGATCGCGCAGGAAAAGAAGATCGCGGTCGACGAAAAAGGTTTCCTGGCTATGCTCGAGCAAGCCAGGGATCTGTCCCGGCAAAAAGCCAAGTTCACGCTTAAGGGCGAGTGGAAAATTTTAAAAGAAGGATCCGGTTCCTTTGTCGGTTATGACCGACTCGAATCGGAGACCGAAATCCTCCGTTACAACGAACACGGCAAGGACATCGAGGTCGTGCTCGGGCTCTCCCCGTTCTACGCCGAATCCGGCGGCCAGGTCGGCGACCAGGGCGAGATCTTAGGTCCGGATTTCCGGCTCCGGGTCCAGGATACATACTGGTTCCAGGGCATGATCGTCGGCCACTGCCGGGTCGAAAGCGGGGAATTTTCTCCGGGCCCGGTGCGGGCCCGGGTCAACATCGAATTACGCCGGGAAACCGCGCGCGCTCACACCGCGACCCACATGCTCCACGCCGCCCTGCGCCAGGTCTTGGGCGAGCACGCCCGGCAGGAAGGATCGTTCGTGGAACCGGGCCGCCTGCGTTTCGACTTCATGCATTTCAAACCGCTGAGCGCGGACGAGACGGACATGGTCGAGAATATAGTCAACGACAAGATCCTGGCCGGGATCGCGGTCACCAAGCTGGAGACAAATCTGGACGAGGCCAGGAAAATGGGCGCGATGGCCCTATTCGGAGAAAAATACGGAGACCGGGTCCGCGTCGTTAAGATCGCAGACTATTCGATCGAACTCTGCGCCGGCACCCACCTGGACAACACTTCCGAGATCGGCCTCTTCAAGATCACGGCCCAGGAATCGGCCGCGGCCGGAATCCGCCGGATCGAGGCGATCGTCGGCAAGCGGCTTTTCCAGGAAATGCGGTGCACCGACGCCGTCATCCGCGAACTCCGGGACCAGCTGGGCACAGACCAGGAGCTTGTAAAAAAGGTTAAGGAACTCCAAGATCTGGTCCGGGAACTCAAAAAGAGAGCCGAGTCGGACATGCTGGAAACAGCCAAGGCCGAGGCCGAGCGCCTGCTCAAGAATGCCGCCGGACAAAATTTTCTCATTGAAGGTTTTAAAGACTACGGGATCGACGGCCTGCGCATGATCGCGGATATCATGCGGGAAAAGGCGAAAAGTCTAATTGGAATATTTTACGAAGAAAGCAAAGGCAAGCTGAATTACCTGGTCTTTGTCACGGCGGACCTGGTTAAGATACGGTCGGCCGGCGACATCGTGAAGGAACTGCGCAAGATTTGGGGCGGCGGCGGCGGCGGAAGGCCGCACCTCGCCGAAGGCGGCGGCGCCGACCCGGCCAAGATCGACGCGGTCCGTTCCTACCTGCAAGATCTCCCTAAACCATAAGTCCCGTTAGAGGACAACGTCCCCTAACAATAATGCGCTGACGGCGGCATTAAACCCCGTCAGTTTTATTTGGAAATAACCACCGATTTTTATCGGTGGTTTTCTTCTAACGGGATAAGTCCCGTTTATTCGATCAGGATGAGTCCGACGTAAGCGCAGGGGTCTTTATACGTCCGGACCACCTCGAGCCGGAATCCGTTTTTACGGCAGGTCTGATACACGTCGATCCCGCAAGCCTCCATGGCCGGCCGGGCTTCGTCGGGAAACCGGCAGGGCTTGGTCAGGTCGCAGGTCCGGCAGAACCGGCACGGCCCCGAGGCCATGCCGAAAGCTTTGTAATACCCGTCCAGGAAAATGGCCCGTTCCAACCGCGCCACCATCTTCTTGAACCCGACCCGCAGTTTCGGTTCGGACTCGAAACGGATATTGTCGCGCTGGATGAGCAACCCGACCTTATATTCGGCGAGCATCTTCCGGGTGACCTCGGGCGACGGCGAATACGGCGGGCAGGAGTAGCGCTTGCCCCAGCCCGAACAGCCGTACTGACATTTGACCCGCACCCATTCTCCGACCGCGATCTTTTGGACCGGAACGATCTTCGCCCGGCGGGCGCCCAGGGCCCGAGCCAGGCGGACATACTTTGCCAGCCGCTTCTGGTTGGTTTTCATGATCATACGCTCCTTCGATACATCCCGTTAGAGAACTACGTCCTCTAACGATTAGCACTGATAGCGATATTAAACCCCGTCAGTTTTATTCGGAAATAACCACCAATCAAAATCGGTGGTTTTCTCTAACGGGATACATTATCTTCTATCGAGAAATAAAATCAAGTCCAGATTAGATCCCCCGGTCCCCTCAACACATACTTCGGGACTATAGCAAGCCGGGGGATGACTTTCTTTGAATACCTGCGCCATTGACAGGCCTCGTAAATATGCTATAATCCATGGTTTAAGGAATATCCCGATGATAATTTATATCGTCAATTTCCCGAAATTTTCCCCGTTGACCGCGAAAGTCGGTAGTGAATGAGCCGCGTTGAACGACATCCGGTGCTTAGGATCCCGCAGCTCGAACCGGTGACCTTCCGCTTCGCGGGTAAACCCTTGATTGCCCGCCGGAATGAAATGATCTCCAGCGCGCTCTTTAGCCAGGGCATCCGAATTTTCGGACGGCATCCCGACGACCAGTCGGCACAGGGTATTTTCTGCGCGAACGGCCAGTGCAGCCAGTGCCTGGTCATCGCCGACGGCCGACCGGTCAAGGCATGCATGACCCCGGTTCGTGAAGGAATGCAGGTCCAACCCCTACGCGCAAATCCGGAACTGCCCATGCTGAGCAACGCGGATCTGAATTTAAAGGAGATCAAAGACCTGGCCTGCGACCTTCTGGTCGTGGGCGGCGGTCCGGCTGGAATGGGCGCGGCTATTGAAGCGGCGGACGCCGGACTTTCCGTGATCCTGGTCGACGACAAATCGATCCTGGGCGGAAAGCTCGTCCTCCAGACCCATTTATTCTTCGGCGCCGTGGCCGAATGCTATGCCGGCACCCGGGGTGTGGATATCGCCGGGATCCTGGCTGCGGAAGTCGGCCGGCGCTCCCAGATCCGGGTCCTGACGTCATCCATGGCCGTCGGTGCTTACGTCGACGGCAAGATCGGCGTGGCATCCGATGATTCCTATTCTTTGATCGCTCCCCAGAGCCTGCTCGTCGCCTGCGGCGCCCGGGAAAAAGCGCTTATCTTTCCGGGCTGCGACCTGCCCGGCGTCTATGGCGCCGGCGCCTTTCAGACCCTGCTCAACCGCGACCTGGTCCGGCCCGCGGAAAAACTTTTTGTCGTGGGCGGAGGCAACGTCGGCCTGATCGCCGCCTACCACGCGCTCCAGGCCGGCATCGGCGTGGTGGGCCTGTGCGAGGCCCTGCCCGAGGTCGGCGGCTACTGGGTCCACGCGGACAAGATCCGGCGCATGGGCGTGCCGATCTACAGCGCAACCAGCGTGGTCGCGGCGAACGGACGGGAAGCCGTGGAATCGGTGACCGTGGCCCGCGTCGACACGAAATGGAACATCTTACCTGGCACTTACCAGACTTATCCCTGCGACACGCTCCTCCTCGCCGTGGGCCTGGAACGGATCAACGAGCTTTACGAAACGGCCAAGGCGTGCGGCATGGATTGCCACTTGGCCGGAGACGCGGAAGAGATCGCCGAGGCTTCGGCGGCCATGTTCTCGGGACGGCTGGCCGGCCGCCGCATCGCGAAAGCACAGGGCCGCGACGTCGAGACCCCCCGGCGCTGGGTTGAGATGATAAGTTTGCTCAAATCCAAACCGGGCCGGGAAGACCTGCCCGTGGCCGAACCGGCGTCGGCCGCGCTCATCGGGACCGCCCGAACCTTGATAGACCCAAAAATATTTCCGGTCCTGGGCTGCCGAGAGACCATACCCTGCAACCCCTGCGCCGAGATCTGCCCCCAGCTAGCCCTGCGCATGCCGACCGAGGGCGACATCCTGCCCCGGGCGGACTTTGTCGGCTCCTGCACCGGCTGCAGCAAATGCGTGGCCAACTGCCCGGGCCTGGCGATCACGCTCGTCGACCTTACCTCCCGCGCCGGAGGCAAGGCCCGCGTCACCGTACCCTTTGAGCTACCCCTGAATTTCGCGGCCGGCGATACCGTACCGGTCACGGGCTGGAAAGGCGAGGAGCTGGGTTCGGCCAAGGTCCTGGAGATCCTGGACCGGCTGGGCCGCTCGCCCTGCCGGGTCGCCTGCCCGGCCGAAGTCCGGGCCCAGGGTTATATCCAATTGATCCGGCAAGGTCGCTTCGCGCAGGCCATGGAGCTCTTGCACCAGGACCTGCCCCTGCCCGGCGTCTGCGGACGGGTCTGCTACCATCCCTGCGAGGAAGAATGCGTGCGCAAGGACGTGGACGAACCCATCGCCATTTGCGCTTTAAAACGTTTTCTCGCGGACTGGGCGCGCAGCCATGATCTGCCGGCCAAGAAGATCCCGGTCACCCGCGCCGAACGCGTGGCAATCGTAGGTTCGGGTCCGGCCGGACTGGCCTGCGCCAACGAATTGTCATACCGCGGTTACGCGGTAACCGTCTTTGAGACGACGGAAAAAGCCGGCGGCCTCCTGCGCTGGGGTATTCCCGGATACCGCTTGCCCGACGACGTGCTGGATTACGAGATCGGCTGCCTGATCAAGCAGGGCATCGCGATCCAGACCAGTGTCCACGTAGAAAATACAGACACGCTCTTCGGCCAGGGTTTCAACGCGGTTTTCCTCGCGCCCGGCGCTCTTAAGGCGACCCCGGCCGCGGTACCGGGCGAAGATTTGCCAGGCGTCCAAGGCATGCTGGAATTTTTACGTTCGGTCAAGGCGGGACAGCTCAAAAAAATGGCGGGCGTGGTGGCGGTCATCGGCGGCGGCAACTCGGCCCTGGATTCGGCCCGGGCCGCACGCCGCATGGACAGCCAGGAAGTACGCATCCTTTATCGCCGCAGCCGGGAACAGATGCCGGCCCTTGACTGGGAAGTCGAGCAGGCGCTGTCCGAAGGCGTACAAATCGATTTTCTGGTCGCGCCGGTCGCGATCCAGGGATCAGACGGCCAAGTACAGAGCATCCGCCTGATCCGCATGAAACTGGGCGAACCGGATAAGTCGGGCCGGGCCCGACCGGTTCCTATACCCGGTTCGGAATTCGATTTCAAGGTTGACCACGTCATCATGGCGATCGGGCAGCAGACCGATTTCGCGGGCCTGGAACGGGACTTGGCCCTGACCAAATGGGGAACGATCCAGACGGATCCGGTCACCCAGGAGACCAGCCTTAAGGGAGTGTTCGCGGGCGGGGACGCGGTCACCGGCGCGGACACCGTGGTCAAGGCATTCGGCGCGGGCAAGCGCGCCGCCGAGTCCATCGACCGGTATTTGAGCGGTGCGGACATAGGTTCCGGCCGTTCCGACAATAAAATTCTGGCGCCTGCCTGCTACACCGAGGCCGTGAACAAATCGCCCCGGGTCCGCGAAGCGGAACTGCCGGTCCCGGAGCGCGACGCGAATTTCCGGGAAGTCGTTTCAGTCCTGAGCGAGGAAGCCGCCCGGACCGAGGCCGAGCGCTGCCTGGGCTGCGGTGCTCTCGGCGAGTGCCTGCCGGGCACGGCCACCTGCGAGTCCGGCATGGGCTGTGCGGCAGACCGCCCGATCCTCGACCGGGCGCGCATGATCGTCCTGGAAGTGGATCCGAAGATCGCGGTCCAAGTGGGCGGCATCCGGATCCAAACCGAAGCGGTAACCAAACCGATACCCCTTGTCCTCCCTCCGGAAAAGGACGACGACGTGATCGTCTGCCGGTGCGAACGGGTCACGGTCGGTGAAGTGCGGAAATGCATCCGGCAGGGCGTTACCGATCTCAACCAATTGAAAGCCATCCTCCATATCGGCATGGGCGCCTGCGGCAGCAAGACCTGCGGCCCATTGCTGCAATCGCTCTTCCGAAGGGAAGGCGTGCCATCCGAACTGTTCCGGCCTTTTGTCCTGCGGCCGCTCGTCGCCGAAGTCCCGATGGGGCTTTTCGCCGGGCCGGAAAAAAGGACCACCAGGGCGTCCGATAAATGAACGACAAAACTTACGACCTCGTGATCGTGGGCGCCGGTTCGATCGGTTCGCCCACGGCGCTTTATGCCCAGCGGGCCGGGCTTTCGACGCTGGTCCTCGACCGCCTGGCATCAGTCGGCCAGGGCGAGAACAAAGCGGCGATCGGCGGCATCCGCGCCACCCACTCGGACCCGGCCAAGATCATTATCTGCCTGCGCTCGCTCAAGATCTTACGGGAATGGCAAAGCAAAGAGGGCGATGACATCGGCTGGCGCCAGGGCGGGTATCTCTTCCCCATTTACACGGAAAAGGACGAAGAGACGTTGCGCGGCCTCCTGCCCATCCAGCACCGCTACGGCCTCAACATCGCCTGGATCCCTCCGGACCGGATCAAGCAGCTCGTGCCCGGCATCCGCGAGCAGGATCTCCGCGGCGGCACGTATTCGCCCGAGGACGGCAACATCTCGCCGCTGCAAGTTTCCAGCGCTTTTTACTTCGCCGCGCTCAAGGCCGGCGCCAAATTCCATTTTAACGAATCGGTCAGGTCCATCGTCGTGCACCAGGGCCGGGTGAACCAGGTCGTCACTGACCAAGACCGCTATACCTGCCGGTTCGTGCTGAACGCGGCCGGTTCGGCCGCGCCCGAGGTCGGGCAGATGGTCGGCTTAAAGCTTCCGGTCTATCCGGACTCGCACGAGGCCGGCATCACCGAACCAGTCAGCCGCTTTTTCGAACCCCTGGTCGTGGACATCCGGACCACGGCCGGCGCCAAGAACTGTTATTTTTACCAGAACTCGATCAACCGCGTCGTGTTCTGCCTGACCCCGGAACCGCTTTATCCCGGCATTGACCACCGGTCGCATTCGAGCTTCCTGCCGATCGTTTCCCGCAAGATGGTCGATCTCCTGCCTAGATTAGCGAACATCCGGATCCGCCGGGTCTGGCGCGGCTGCTACCCCCAGACGCCCGACGGCATGCCTATCGTCGGCGAAAAACCCGAAGCCCGGGGATATTTTTACGCGGTGGGATTATGCGGCCAGGGACTGATGCTTGGGCCGGGCCTGGCCCAGGACCTGATCGGCCTGATCTTGAATGGCAAGCCGGTCACCGAAGAGGCGGCTTTCAGCTCGCTCAGCCTGTACCGCGATTTCGGCAAGACCGAAGCGCTGAAGTAATAAATCAACGGCTGTAGGGAATTGAGCATTATTTTTCGCTATTGACTTCCTTTTAATAAAACATACAATCTCTTGTCATTAACGCACTTCGGAGGTGCCCTTGAAACGCATATTATTTATTGGTTTTTTTATGACCATCGGATTCGTGTTCGCCCAGGACGTCGGGGCGAAATATCTGATCATTACGCACGATAGTTATTACGACCAGATCTTACCCCTGGCCCAGTGGAAGCATAAGAAGGGCATGCGCACGAAGGTCGTCCGGCTGTCCGAAACCGGATCGTCGTCAACCGAAATCCGGAATTACATTGTCAACGCCTACAACACCTGGCAGGTCCGGCCTGATTTTCTGCTCCTGGTCGGCGCCCCAAATTACGTGCCCATGCCCCTGATCGGTTCGACGCGCACCGACAACTACTACACGAACATGGACGGTGACGTCTATAATGAGATCCTGTCGGGTCGGCTGACCGTGCACAACACGACCGAGGCTCAGACGGTCGTCGCCAAGATCCTGAAATATGAACGCGCGCCCGACACCGTCGATTCGCTCTGGTTCCGGAAAGCTTGCCTGATCGTGAACCAGGACGGCGACGCCGACGACACCCTGTACTGGAACGACACGCGGTACGTCGCCGGATATTTGGTATCGAACGGTTACGTGCAGATCGACACGCTTTGCGACGCCTATGGCCACACTGCCACCGACGTGATCAACCAGACCAATGCCGGCCGCGGTTTCGCGCTTTACCGCGGCAGCGGCACGAACAACTGGTTTACGCCCTTCGCCGTGAACGCGGACAACCTCGCGAACGGCAATAAACTTCCGATCGTCGTGTCCGCGACCTGCAATACGCTGGGCACGGGCTCCACGCCCGCGGCGGCGGAACGCTGGTTCCTGACCGGCACGCCGACCACCCTCCGGGGCGCTTCGGGTTATTTCGCGACTTCGACCAGCGACGTGAACATCGCCTACCTGCGCAGCGCGGTCACCCGGGGATTCTTTGACGGTATTTTCGTGAACCAATACCGGACGTTCGGCGAGGCGTGCGAGAACGGCCGGCTGCGGGTATATCAGCAGTATCCCTCGACCGGCCTGAACGAGTATTACGGCTTTACGACCGTGGGCGACCCGGAGATGAACGTCTGGACCGCCGCGCCGAAGCCGATCGCGGTTGCATACGATTCCGCGATCTATGCTGGGATCGAGGAAACCCTGCGGGTTTCGGTCCAGCACCAGGGGGCGCCGGTCGAATCCGCCCTGGTCTGTCTTCATTTCGACACGCTCTTATACACGACCCAGTATACCAACGGGAGCGGCACGGTCGAGTTCGTCCTCAACCTGCCGGTCCCCGGCCTGATGGATATTACGGTGACCGGCCGCAACCTGCGACCCTTTGAAGGCGCGGTGTCGATCATCACCGGCGATCCATTCCTGGTGTACACGGGCAGCCAGGTCGACGACACACTCGGGAACCATAACGGGCAAGTCAACCCGGGCGAGACCATTCTCCTTTGGGCAACGGTCAAGAATTTCGGCTCCGCTCCCACCGCCGGCGTTATGGGGTATCTGCGATCATCGGACACTCTGGTGAGCATCACGGACAGCGTCGTTCATTACGGCGACTTCCCGGCCGGCGCGTCCTCGACCGGTCTGAATCCCTTTGTTTTCGGCGTTTCGATCAACACCCATGCCCATCCGATCAATTTCTCCCTGCTGATGAAGAACGCCGCGGGCGATACCTGGCCGTCCGCCTTTTCGATCCCCACGTCCGGCGCGAACAGCGGCGGCGGCGGCACCGGCCCGGAGGCTTACGGTTATTATATGTACGACGATACCGACTCCTCGACTGGCCAAGCGCCCGTGTACGCCTGGAGCGAGATCGCGCCGCCCGCGGGGGGGCCGGGATCGATCATCTCCCAGATCACGAACGACAACGACGACACCGTCACGATCGGCCTGCCGTTCACGTTCCGGTATTACGGAATAGATTACACGACGATCGGTGTCTGCACGAACGGGTTCGCCGAACTGGGCGGCGCCACCAGTACGAGTTATACGAACTATCCGATACCTTATGCCGGCAACGCGAAGCGGTTCGCGGCGCCCTTCTGGGACAACCTGAATCCCGGAACGGTGCAGATGGGACACGGCGATATCTATCAGTACTACGACGCGGCCAACCATTGCTGGATCCTCGAGTTTTACCAGGTCGCGCTCCAAATCCAGGGACGTCCGTGGGAAACCTTCCAATTGATCCTGCGCGATCCCCAGTATTATCCGACGCCGACCGGCGACGGCGAAATGGTGTACCAGTATCAGTCCATTCTCGAGGCAACCGGCTGCACCGTGGGGATCGAAGACCATACCGAGACGCGCGGGCTCCAATACCTCTGTGACGACGCCTATGATCCCCATGCGGCGCCGATCGATAATAACCGGGCGATCCTGGTAACGACCAAACCGCCGGTCAGTCAAATGCGGCCGTGGCTGCACGTCGTCAACGTGGCAGTCAGCGATTCCGCGGGCGGCAACAACAACGGCGTCATCGAGCCGAACGAGATCGTTTCGATCGCGCTCACCGTGCGCAACAACGGCGATACCCTGGTAACAACCGTGAACGGCACGCTCCATGATAACTCCCTGAGCACGACCCTGCTCGACAGCACGGCCAGTTTCGGCGATCTCGCCGTCGGTGTGTCGGCCGACAACCAGGCGGACCCCTACTTCGTCCAGATCGCCGCGACCCCGGTCGACACGGTGGTGGGAATGACCGTGCGTTTCACCGGCAACGGTGGCGCGTACGAAGCGTTCGGATATTTTACCATCTTCATCGACTACGCCAGCGGCGTCGTCGAGTCGTCGATTTCAACCCGCTCACCGCGGCTGCTGATCCGGCCGAACCCGGCCCGGCCGCCGCTTCGGATAACGCTCAGCGCGGCACCCGCGGGCGACGAAGGAAACGTGTTCATTTATGACGTAACCGGCCGGGCCGTTCGGCGCCTTCGTCTGGCCGCAACCGACGGCGCGCGCGTCCATGAGATCGTGTGGGATGGCCGTGACGATCGCAACCGACCCGTACCCGCGGGCGTCTACTTCATCAGCGCCGAGTTCGGCGCGACGGGCACGATCCGTAAGATGGTGCTGTTGAGATAGCGGGAAAATCCATAAGAGCGGTTTACTTTGCGAAGCCACCCGGTCACCGAAGAAGCGACCTTCAGTTCGCTCAGCCTGTACTGCGGTTTCGGCAAGATCGAAGTGCTGAAATAAACAGAATTTCCTAAAATAGTTTTTCTGGTCTTTTTAAGTCTGTTTGGTCTTTTTGGTTTTTAAACTAGAGAGACTAGATAGACTAAATAGACAAATAATGTTTTATTTGAAGTATTCCACCGCGTTCTTGAAGATCTGCAGGCCGTCGCCCTCGGCCGGGACTTTTTCCCGGGTGCGGGCCGGATGCTGGAACGAGGATACGTGCCGTTCCGGATGGGGCATGAGCCCCAGGACCCGGCCGGTCTGGTCGCAGATCCCGGCGATATCCAGGACCGAACCGTTGGGGTTGGCCGGATAACCGGGCTTGCCGCCTTTTTCGTTCACGTACTGGAAAACGATATGGTCCTTGATCTTTTTCAGGATCCGATCGTCCTTCACGACAAACTTGCCTTCGGCGTGAGCCACGGGCAAGTAGATCAATTTATCTATGCCCCGGGTAAAGACCGAGCGGTCGGCCTCAACCTTCATGTGGATCCAGCGGTCTTCGAAGCGCTCCGAGTCGTTGAAGATCAGGCTGACCGTCTGGTCCTTAAAATAACCGTCAAATCCGGGCAGGATCCCGCACTTGACCAGGACTTGAAATCCGTTGCATATGCCGAGGATCAGGTTGCCCCGCTCGATGAAATCGAGGACCTTGTCCCGGTACTTGAATTTGATCTCGTTAGCCAGGATCTTGCCCGCGGCGATATCGTCGCCGTAGGTGAAACCGCCCGGGATCACGAGCACCTGGTATTTCCGGAGGTCCGTCTTCCCGAGTTTGTCGATATATACAAGCTCGGGCTTGCCGCCGGCGAGCTCGAACGCGTACACGGTCTCCAGGTCGCAGTTGGTGCCCGCGGCGCGGAGGACGAGGATCCTGGGTTTCATGTCGATAACGATTATTTCAAAGCAATGAAGATATTGCGCTTGTCGCGCCGAAAGTTCAGCTTTTCTTCGCGGGCCAGCCATCCCAGTCCCATGTAAAAATTGCTGATGGGCAAGCCGCTTTTCTTTTTTAACCGGGTCACTGTTGTTTCGCCTTCGGTCTTTAACACCTTCCAGATATTGCCGGCCGCTTGGCCGATCTCCACGTTCATCTTAACCTCCTCTCCTTGATTAGATTTTCCATCTTATAGAAAAAATCACTGCGATCATCTTTTAAATCACCGCGCTGAGGTGTGCGTCCCGTTTAAACCTGATAAGGTTATAAATATTAAAAAACGGGATAATCATTTGTTAAAGAAATAAGGGAATTTATAACTTAAACGTTTTTCCGTCGGCCGCCGCTTCGATTTTAAAGCGGGGATGAGCCTTACGGTACATTTTCACGATGTCGGTGATGAAATCATCGTTCGTCGGCGGGTCGTGATGGGTGAAAACCACGTGTTTTACGCCGGAATCATTCGCCAGCTGCATGACCTGGCTGTACGTGGAATGCCCCCAGCCGATCTTTTTCGGATAGATCTCGTCCGAATAAGCGGCGTCGTGGATTAAAATTTCCGCGCCCCGCGCGAATTTTACGAAACTCCGGTACTTGGCTTTGTTTTTTGGATAAAAAAGTTCGTTGTCGGTCATGAAGACCAGGCTTTTTCCGCCTTCGGTGAACCTCAGCCCCTTGGTATAATTCGGGTGGTTCATATCCATGGTCTGGATCCGGATCGGACCGATGGTGAGGACTTTCTTCAACTCCCAATACTTGAACCGGGCCGGCAGGTTGGCCAGGGTGATGGTCGGAAAGTACGGAAAACTCATCTGGTAGGACAACGCTTCTTTCGGAGCCGCTTCCTTCTTCGCGCCGTATATGTTGATCTTCGTGCTTTTTATATAGGCCGGTACGAAAAACGGGAATCCCTGAAGATGGTCCCAGTGATAGTGGGTCAAAATAAGGTGCAGCTCGTTTTTACGGTTCTGAATAAGGTAACCGCCCAGCTCGCGGATGCCGGAGCCGGCGTCAATGATGATCGCATCGCCGGTCCTGGATTCGACGTAAAGGCAGGTCGTGTTGCCGCCGTATTTATGGGTCGTACGGTTCGCAACCGGTATTGAACCCCGGCAGCCGTATATTTTGACGAACATTAGACTTTTTCCTTGGGCTTTTGCGCCATCCGACAATTCCCCTCGAAAAGGACGCCTTCCTGAACGATCAAACCCTTGCAAATAATGTCGCCGATCATCTGGGCGCCGGACTGGTATTCGAGAAGTTCCTGGACTTCGATATTGCCTTCGATCTTGCCGCCGACCACGGCGTTCCGGCAGATGGAATTGCCCTTAACGATCGCGTCTTTGCCGATCACGATGCTTTCCTTGACCATGGTGTTGCCTTCGATCTGACCGTCGATCTTTATGGATCCGTTCGATTTAAGATCGCCCTTTATGATCGTTTCTTTGCCGATCAAGGTGTCGATCCGACCTTCTTTATCCATTACGTCCTCCTTCGGGGCTAATGATAATTGATTATTATATTTAATTTTATATCCTTGTCAATAGAATAAACTCCCTTTATGCCCATCAATCCCGCTTTTCCGTTGACACCGGGTGGATATTTGATAT
>Ga0315294_10006142_pt1 | contig 13181 bp, 14 predicted proteins | sample YL17G13_40_MG_FD_203626 | JGI IMG/M metagenome (GOLD analysis project Ga0315294, IMG submission 203626) | Sediment microbial communities from Yellowstone Lake, YNP, Wyoming, USA - YL17G13_40 | ecosystem: Environmental > Aquatic > Freshwater > Lake > Sediment | place: USA: Wyoming | collected... | reverse complement strand
ACGAGTCATAGTTTTAGCTCAACACATCGCTTTAAGTATTGTAGTGCTCCCCGTTAAACAACAAAAAAGTTAGAGAGTTTTTGACAACTCCTTCTGCTCAAATTCACAAGGTGTTTTATAGCCAATCGACGGATAGGGGAAATCCGCGTTGTAATCATTCATCCACTTATCCAGAGCAGATTGTAACTCAAACGGCGTAGCAAATTCATTCGGCCAGACCAGGTTCTCTTTGATGGTCCGAATCGCCCGCTCGGTATCGGCGTTGCCCTTTGATTTTGACCCCACGTGATAATGAACGTGCTTACTAAGGCGCTCTAACAAAACTCTATGATTCGTCGCCAACATATTAAAAGGCAACCAATTATCAGAAATGCCTGATGAATATCGTCGTGCAGCGGTTGGAGCAGGCGTCAATAAATGACTGACGAGAACAAACCACTGGTCAGTATCATTCTTCCCGTGCTTAATGAGGCACCGCACATTGAACAATGCCTCCGAAGCATGATGAATAATACGTACAACCCGAACAAGGTTGAAGTACTGGTGGTAGATGGCGGCAGTACCGATGGCACACGCGGGATAGTCTCAGATATTGCCACTCAAGACCAACGGGTCAGATTGATTGATAATCCCAGGCGTATCTTGGCGGCAGGGATAAATATCGGAATAGAGAATGCTCGCGGCGAGGTTCTTATCCGCTTGGATGGGCACGCGCAGGCGGAAAGAGACTTCATTGAAAGAAGCGTCGAAGTGCTTCAAGAACATCCTGATGCTTGGTGTGTTGGAGGGGCTATAACCACCGTAAACAACAATTACACAGGCAGGGTAATCGCCGCTGCGATGAGTTGTGGTGTAGGTGTGGGAAACGCGAAATTTCGTCTCGGCAATTACGAAGGGTACGCTGACACAGTGGCTTTTGGTGCCTACCGAAAATGGGTATTTGAAAAAGTAGGGAAATTCGACGAGAATTTGCCTCGAACTGAAGATGACGATTTACACTTTAGGCTCCACCAGGCAGGTGGTAAGATATATATTTCGCACAAAATCAGGAGTATCTATTTTTCACGAAGTAATATTGGGAAACTGTGGCGACAGTACTTTCAGTATGGTTTTTGGCGCATTCCTACGATAATCAAACACGGGCAGCCGGCGGCTGTGCGCCAGGTGGTGCCGGTGGTGTTTGTCTTGGGGTGGCTCGTGTTGATTGCCGGTGCGCTATTCTGGGAGCCGGCGAAGTATGCACTGGCAGCTTATGCCGGTTTGTATATTATGGTGCTTTTGATAGGCGCTATACTGGCGATAAGAAAAAATGGATTTGTTGTAGGTGTTGTCACGCCGATTGTTTTTCCTATACTACATTTTTCTTACGGGTTAGGAAACTTGGCGGGGATATGGCGATTCGTTATCAGAAGAGGTAAGGGAATTGGGAAAATCAGCGATTGGAAGATTACAAGGTGATGCTGCATATATGAATATGTTTCTGACAAGTGGCTTAGCGGCAACGAGAACATACAGAGGAAAAACTGCCAAAGGCCTGATTTTCTTTTTTGCGGCAATGGTCAGTATCGTTCTGCTGACGATTATTGCCAATTTGCGTTCGAAGGTTGTTGCGAAGCTGAATGCGCCAGAAGACGGTGTGAGAAAGCTTTTCACGTGCGGGAATTGGCTTGTAGCAGTTTCTCCGAAGGGCGAGGTATACACTTGGGACTGGAACCAATTGACGTTGAAACCAAGAAAATACAGCTTCGACGCCGAGGATTTGACGGTTACGGGGGAAGGTTTTGTGATATTTGCTCCGCGACCGCATACAGAAACGCTGGTCATCCGCGATTTGCAGGGAAAGGCAGAAGAGAAGGTTATTCAGTTGGGTGCAAACTGGCGGTGCAAGACACTGTGCACAAGCCTCAACGGCAAGTTTACTGCTGCCGGATTAGTGGACGAGAAAACTCCTGGGAGGGTCGGCTTAGGGTTTGTTGACTGCGAGACGGGTAATGTCGGTATAGTTGTGATAAACGCCGGAATTGGCGGTGAACTACTATTGAAGAACGTTGCAATATCGGAAGATGGAGCCCTCCTTGCCGGTGTGGGGGGCCAAGAAGGAGGGTGGATAGCCGTAGCGAACGTGAAAGATAAAAAGGTCCTCTGGGAAAAAACGCTGGAGGGCACGGATAAATTGTACGAAGTCAGCTTTTCGCCGGATGGAAAAAGGATTTATACCGGATATGGCTTTACGGTATACGATTTTGAAGTTCTTCCAGACAAGCTTGTCCGGAAGTTAACAATCGACGGAAGCGACCGGCAAGAATACATCACGAAAATTGGAGTAAGTCCTGGCGTGGGATTAATAGCAGCGGGCGGTATAGGTAGCGGAGTAACTATTTGGAATACCGATAGTTCCGCTAAAATGATTACAATAATGCCGGCGCATCATATTTTTGTAGGGATGGTTTTTTCGCCGGACTCGTCTCTCCTTGCGACCGCTGATATGAGAGCGGACGGGATAATTAAGATATGGCGTATACCTAAGCCTCGTTAAACGAGACAGAGAGTATTTTAGATTGGGACTGAAAAATGAGTAAGATAACAAGACCAAGGTACACTAAAGCGTATGAGGCATGGTCCACATTATTTGTTACCGAGATGATTTCCGTGCCGATAACGCCTGTGCTTGCAGCGTTAAAGATAAATCCGAACCTGATTACTATCTTGTCACTTTTAACAGGGCTAATGACTAGTTTTTTCTTTGCTCGTGGATGGATAGCCGGTGCGATTGCTTTTGAACTGGCGTGCTTGTTCGACAATATCGACGGAAAGGTAGCCAGAATGCGCAGTATGACTTCAGAATTGGGAGTTAAGCTCGAATATATTGCAGACGAGATACGTAAACCCTCAGCTTTTATCGGTATCATGTTTTTTTTCTACCTGCAACAGCGGCCGTTATTTGTTATTTTGACGGTTGCATTTTTCATCGTGCATTTCGGGCTGCATAAACTTTTTAACTTGGCAGGGGTATCAGAATATGACCTTGAGTTTCCAAATTTTCATCGTAAGATTTGTCGGAAGATTGCGCCAAGACTGCTGAATTTGCACAATTTTTTTGACGAGCAGTTCCTGGAGTTTGTAATATTTCCATTGATAGTGGGTATTATAGGACCACCTAAGAGCGCAGCGTGGTTTTTTTACGGTGCAGCATTGGTAACTTGTTTTGGCTTGCTGAAGATGGTCAACTCGCTTATGTACCGCAGACGAGGCAGATATGACGAGATTTATCAAAACTGGAATGAAACAAAAGGCAATCTTGACAAAGTAAACGAATATTCATAACCGGTGGGTTAACGTTTCTAACGGGGCTGGCAGCTGGTTTTCGAGCAGGTCAAAAGCCAATGAACTATTGTTTATGGCGGAGGTAAAATAAAAAAGGCTGTGTTACAAAGAGAATCGCTATCTAAAAAAAGAGTAATCGTTTGTGATATGGACAATACACTGGTTCCGCCGAGGTCGAAGGTAACGGATGATATGGTGTGTCTTCTAAAAAAGCTAATGGAGAAGTATACATTCGTGGTTTTAGCTGCAGGTGGAATCGAAAGAATAAAAACGCAACTGCTGGACGAGGTAAAAATCCCATTCGTCTTCAGCTACTATGGCACTGTTTATCACAGGTATATAGATGGCCACTATTCTCTGGTGGCAGAGTACACCAATGGCTTGAGCAATGTGCCGGAAATAAAAAAAGCGATACAGCAAATCAGAGATAAATATGGGTATACAGATTATTACGGAAATTCCTGTGCAGAGTTCCGTAATGAAATAGTATTTGGGCTGCTTGGAACAAAGGCCTCTTTGGAAAAAAAATTAGCTTTTGATCCTGACAAGAGAAAAAGGATGTTGATATACCATGAACTTAAAAGAATTCTGCCGGAAAATGAAGTTTTAATAGGAGGTACCAGCTCCTTCGATATACTCGATAAAGGGATAAATAAGGAATTTGGTCTTAAGAAAATAATGGAGTTGGGATTTAAGAAAGAAGAGATTGTTTATATTGGCGATGATTTTACCGAAGGCGCAAATGATGAAGCTGTAAAAGGTATGGTTGATATTGTTAAGGCGAAAGACAACATGGATGCATTAGAAAAACTGAGGATGTTTCTATGAGAACATATGCTATTATAATGGCAGGAGGGATTGGTATAAGATTTGGCAGGGAAATGCCAAAGCAATTTGTTAATTTAGATCATAAACCGATTATATCATACACTTTGAAAACCTTTGATGCCTGTGAATTAATAGATGACATATTGGTTGTTTATAATGAAGGCAGTTTAGACAAGATTATGGAGATAGTGGAAAAGGATGAGATTAAGAAAGTGAGGAAATATGTTCTTGGCGGAATGGTCAGGAGGGAGTCATCTTTTAACGGCTTAAATGCACTGAAAGATGTTAAGCCTGACATAGTTGTGATACACGATGCTGTCAGACCTTTTGTCACGGAAAAGATTATCAGGGATTCAATAGAGGCAGTAAAAAATGGGTATGATGGCGTAGATGTCGGAATTAAAACTAATCATACAATTTTACATGAATATGGCGGCAAACTGTTAAAAATAGAGGAAAGAGAGCATTTATACGAGGGACAAACTCCTCAAACATTTAAATATAATAAAATTTATAAATCGTATTTGGAGTTTAATGAAGAAAAATTAGGTGCCGTTATTGATGATGCTCATTTAGCGATTAAGATGAATTTGAATATGGGGATTGTTATTGGTGATGAAAACAATATTAAAATAACAAGACCATTGGATTTGTTTGTTGCTGGGAAAATTTGTCGAAACAATACTTCAAAAAAACACACAAATAACCATAGTGAATTATGAAAGTATTGACAGTAATTTTAGCCGGTGGATATGGCGACAGGTTCAAGTCGGAAATACCAAAACAGTTTATCAAGTTAGCAGGCAAGCTTGTTATCGAACATACGACGGATATGTTCGAGGGCCATCCGTTAGTGGATGAAATTTACCTTGTTGTCCATAAAGACTTCCATAATTATATGGAAGATATAGTGCAGCGGAATGCATACAAAAAAGTTAAAAAGGTTTTAATAGGCGGTGAAACGAGGCAGGAATCATCGAAGATAGGGATATTGGCTTGTGAAAAAGGGGATGTAGGGAAAGTTCTGATTCATGATGCTGTCAGACCTTTTATATCAGAAAAAATTATAACCGATATAATTTTGGCACTGGATGAATTTCCTGCAGCGTGTGCTGCCATTCAATCAGCGGATACAATAATAAAAGTTACAGATAAGAAGATAATAGAGCAGATTCCTCCTAGAACCCTTCTATTACGAAACCAAACCCCGCAGGGTTTTCAGCTGGATGTAATCAAAAAAGCTAATACTTTAGCTGATCAGGAGGGGTTTACTGATGCCGTTGATGATTGTGCGCTGATGTTAAGATATGGTTTAGGCGATATCAGAGTCGTGGACGGAAGAGAAGACAATATAAAGATAACTCATCCGATAGATGTTTATATAGCCGATAGACTGTACCAGGTAAGAACACAATGCCTGGAACCGCGGAGCTTTAAACAATTGCAAGCAAATTTGCAGAATAAAGTGCTTGTTGTTTTTGGGGGAACTACTGGGATTGGGAAATCAATTGGCGATTTGGCTGGTAAATTGGGCGTCTCTGTATATTCCTATGGCCCGGAAAAAGATGTTCGCCAGTACGAAATCATATCAGAAACGTTGAAGCAGGTGTACACAGAAACGAAAAAGATAGATTTCGTTATCAATACCGCCGGTATATTGCAAATGGCTTTTATTGAATTGACTGAGACAAAATTGATTGCTGAGCAGATAGCCGTCAACTTGATGGGCGCAATAAATGTTTGTAAAGCTGCGGTAGGTTTTCTAAAGGATACATCCGGCCACATTGTACTGTTTACATCCAGTTCTTATACCAGAGGTCGTGCGGGATACACGCCCTATAGTTGTGCAAAAGCCGGCCTGGTGAATTTCGTCCAGGGTTTTTCTGAGGAGGTCTCTGATTATGGTATCAAAGTAAACGCCATAAACCCGGAGAGGACAAAGACGCCTATGCGAACGGCCAATTTTGGAAATGAAGATGATAATATTCTGTTGAGGCCGGAAACAGTGGCTATGCAGTCCTTGAACCTTTTGACCACTTCAATCACGGGTGCGGTTGTAGATGTTAGAAAAAGTGAGGAGCAGCAAATCCTGAAAACATTTGGACAAGATTATAAAAAGTTAAGTCGGAGTTAATCCAGGACTTAACTTATGAAGTTTAATATCGCTCAGGAATTACTGGTGAAAAAGCAGGCAGATGATTTGGGCTTAAGAGAAGTCTAAAAGGATGGAAAAGCTTAAAGCTGCGATAGTGATAGGCGCGGGTAACTGGGGCAGGCCATTGGCCGGGCTTCTTGCCCGCAACGTCCCTGTTCGCCTTTGGACGATAGACCACGCTGAGGCGGATTCAATAATTGCACGTCGGGATGAATTACTACATAAAAATAGTCGTGCCCAGAAGATTGTTATTGAACCGAAGTTCACGAGCAATATCGCCGAGCAGGACACCTTGATAGTGATGGCGGTGCCAAGCTCGCAGGTTTCGGATGTTGCCGCCGAGCTTGCGTCGCATACAACGGCTCCCACCGTGCTGAGTCTCAGTAAAGGTTTCGATATAGACAGATTCTGCACCCCCGGCGGAATGATTGTGCGTCAGATACCAAAGGCAAAGGTTGTCTGTCTTACAGGCCCTACCATAGCGAATGAAATTAATATGGGGCTTCCTACCACGGCCGTGCTTTCTTCTGACCACCTCGCAGAACTGGCAAGGGTTAAAGAGGTGCTTCGTAATGACGTGATTAATTTTGTAATCGACAGGAATCCCGTGCATCACGAGGTTTGCGCCGCGTTGAAAGGGATCGTGGCCATCGGGGTAGGAATGGCCGAGGGACTGGAACTTGGGATAAATTTTCAGTCGGTGGTGATTACCCAGGGTATAAAGGAAATGACTCGGATTGCTTCATTTTTCGATATTCCTGAAGAGGTGGTTTACGGGCTTTCAGGAATCGGCGACGTTATGACGACCTGTATGAGTCCGGACAGCCGAAACAGAAAGCTGGGCTGCCTGATTGGCCGGGGATTATCACTCAAAGAAGCGCTTACACAGGTCCAGATGACCGTTGAAGGCGTGTCTATGTCGAAGACAATCGAAACGCTTTGGTCACTCGATGTTTCCATTTCGCTTTTTCACTTCATAGATAACGCAATCTTTAACAAAAACCCTGACCTGCGAGGCGATTTCATCAAGCTGATAAGGAGTTTTTCGTAGATATGAAGGCAATCATTCTGGCGGCCGGCATTGGTCGTCGGCTTGCAGCAGCCGGCTGGGATATGCCGAAATGCCTGCTTCCTTTCGGTGACACAACGCTTATAGACAATATGCTCAAGTCGCTGACCGACAACGGCATAAAGGAAGCGGCGATTGTCGTCGGGTATAAAAAGGAATCCGTAAAAAAAGCTGCATCCGCACATCCGCTCAAACTCACTTTTTTCGAAAATCCGGATTACGAGAATACCAACACAATCAATTCACTGTGGCGGGCGGCGGAATTCGCCGATGACGACATAGTTTACTTTAACGCCGATATACTGTTTGACCGCCGGATTGTCGGCCTGCTGGCCAAGCAGCGGGATAGTGCTCTTGCGGTTGACAGGAAATTATGCGGTCAGGAAGAAGTAAAGGTAATTCTCGACGATAACGACCGCGTCCTGCGAATAGGAAAAGCGTTTAACCCGGCGGATTGCGCAGGGGAATTTACCGGTATCGCGGTCTTTCGCAAAGGTATCTGGCCCGACTTTAAGGACGCCCTGCGATATTTCAACGAAGATACCGGCGAGCGTAATTTGTTTTTTGAGGCGGCCGTTGACAGGATTTGCGACAAGCATGTAATTCGTGCAGTTGATGTCTCACGATACACGGTGATTGAAATTGACACGCCTGAAGATTTACTGGCAGCCACAAAAAAGGCGCAGTTCCTGGACAAGCGGCTTTAGCGATATAGACAAATGACAAAAGAATCTGTGTTAAGCGAATATCAGCAGAGGTTTGCAGAGTGGTTTGGGTGCGGGACCGCGTTTGCGTTTTGGAAGGGCAGGGTCGCTCTTTATGCAATTCTCAAGGCGGCGGGAGTCGGTCAGGCCGATGAGGTTATCCTGCCGGGTTATACCTGTGTAATGAATGTCAACCCAATCAAGTATCTCGGCGCCAAACCTGTGTACGTGGATATCGAGCCCAGGACGTTCAACATCAACCCGGGATTGCTGGCAAAAAAGATTACAGGCCGGACAAAGGCAATTATCGCGCAACATACTTACGGCTACACCTGTGATATGGACGCGGTGATGGATATCGCCGGACGCAAGGGCCTGATGGTGATTGAGGATTGCTGCCTGGCTTTGGGTTCGAGATACAAAGGCAAGCTGGCGGGCACATTTGGCAAGGCGTCGTATTTTTCTTCTCAATGGAACAAACCGTACACAACCGGCCTTGGCGGGATGGCGCTGGTCAACCACAAGGCCTTAAGTGAGAAAGTAGAGGAGCTTGTAAGAAACGAGGCGCGTTGGCCGGAATTTGCGGAAGTTATAATGCTGTGGGCCCAGTTATGCGCTTATCGGATGCTTGTTTATCCGCGAACAACCGCGCTGGTACAAAACGTATTCCGCCGCCTTGCCCGCAGGGGCGCGGTGCTGGGTTCATCCACACAGCAGGAGTTTCAGCCCGTAATGCCGGCGGATTTTTTCAAGAGAATTAGCCCGATGCAGGCACGCTCAGGATTGAGACAGCTCAAGATGCTCGACGAGAATGTTGCCAACCGTGAGGCAATGGCTCAGTTATATGACAAGCTTCTCGGTGAAAAGGGATGGCGTGTCAGAGAGTTTGATAAGAGCGTGATGCGGCCGGTTATGGTCAGATACCCTGTCCGGGTTACCGAAAAAGCGGGGGCCTTGGCCGAGGCCGCAAAAGCCGGTGTGGAATTGGGAAGCTGGTTTGAGTGTCCGCTCCATCCCAAAGAGACGCCGATGGAGATATACGATTACAAAATCGGTATGTGCCCGGAGGCGGAAAAGGCCAGCGCCCAGGTTGTCAATCTTCCGCTTCACCCCCGCACTAACAAGTTGACTATCCACAGAACAGTGGAGTTTATAACAAGATTCCAGCAGGCAGTTTAATCAGGTTTCCGGTCTTTTCTTGTTGCCCCTCTTAGGCCGGTCATTTCCAAATATCCCTTCTTCCAGACTACCAGCAGGGAAATTGCAGCTAAGCCCGCACAGGTAACTATTGCCCAGGCAAGCGGCATTTGGCTGACTGCAAGGCCGACCATCGCATACACCGCCGTCAGACCATAGCACAGGTTCACTGTCTTTCTCAAAGTGATTCCCCTGTCCATCATCTGGTCGTAGATATGCCCCCTGTCCGGTACAAATAGGGGGCGTTTGTTTATGATTCTTCTTGCAAAGGCCACAGTGGTATCGAGTATAGGCAGGCCGAATACCACAACCGATGCCATCCAGAATTGAAAGGTCTTTTCCGAAAAGAGTATCATCATCGCGGCCATAATCAGACCCAGCAGCAGGCTGCCCGCGTCGCCCATAAAAATCCTTGCGGGATGATAATTAAACGGCAGGAAACCACAAACGCCGCCCAATAAAGCCGAGCTGACAACAATCCTTGCCGAATCGCCCGTTGTCAGGCCGTCCTGGGTTACTCCCGCCAAAGTCGCTAATAGCAGCAGCGCCCCCGCCATAATTATCGTCACACCTGCACAAAGGCCATCCAGACCGTCAAGCAGATTCAATGAGTTTGTAGCGCCTAATACAAAGATGATTACTACAATTGTGTCAACAATCAGTTTGGCCGGCCAGGAAAGCGAATAAAGCATCGGCGTTACCCCCACTGCTGTCAGCACAAACGCAGCGGCCACCTGCCCAATTATTTTTTGCCGGGGCCTTATATCAACGATATCATCGATACAGCCGACCACGCAGGCAACGGCGCCGGCGATGAGGATTCCAAACAGCCATTTGCGCGCCACAGAAGAAGAATCCTGCGGCAAAAAATACAGTGCGGCAAGCACACCTGCCGCAAGGCCGATGAATATTCCCACGCCGCCCAGGTACGGTGTCGCCTGCTTGTGCGTCTTGACTAATGCGTCCGGCTTATCGACAATACCCAGTCGGATGGCTATTTTCTCACAAAGCCGGGTAGCTATGACAGAAACGATAAAAGCAATAGGTATAACCGGCCAGTATCGCACCGGCCAGGTCAGCGGTTTTTCGGTGGCGAGAATATATTCGAGCATTTTTGTTTCCTGCACGGCACAAAAAAGACATCTACACTTTATTACCTCAGGGACTATTTGTCCAGCCAATCTCGACAAGAAGAATAAACAGGAGAATCTGGACTGCGGGGTATTGAACATTTAAACTGGACGGGCTGTACAAAAACAACAAGTATTACTTATTTTGAGAGGTTTTATCAGTGACCAGATATATAAGCATTGCTGTAATACTGTTTGTTTTGATTTTGTGCACGGTTACTGCGGCTGCCACAAATCACGGCTCGACGGAGTTTGCCAAATCCGGCAATAACGGTAATGTCGCTGCCGCCGAAGCCGGGTTGGAGCCGAATGAAATCCTTGTAATCGTCAACGGTGATATTCCTGAGTCGGTGGAGCTGGGCCGATACTATTGCCGGCAGCGGAATGTCTCCCAAGAGAACATCCTGTCGTTGTCTTTGGGCGATAAACTATCCGACACTATAAGCAGAGACGAATATGACAAACGCATTGCCAGGCCGATTCGCAAAAGATTAAGCGGAATGTCCGGCTGGGCAATCAAATGCCTTCTTACAACGTACGGCGTGCCCTATAAGGTCGGCCCCCGCGGCCCCCTTAAAGACCAGCAAGGGCGCCTCAAAGAGCTTCAGGAAGCAGCCGGACAATACGAAAAGATGCTTTCAGAGATAAATACAAACTCAACTGAGCCGGCCGCAAAGACAAAACAGGCCAAAATCAAATTGGGACTTGCAATGGTGCGAAGTGAAATCGACCGGATTTTGGGTAAAGAGACCGCGGCCGGTGTAGATAATGAGTTATCGATGGTGCGGTTCGAATCTTATGAATTGTACCGGTGGCAGTTGAATCAGTTTAACAAAAATAACAGGTTTCCTCCCGATTTGATTTTATCGGTTTACGTTTCCCGGCTGGATGGGCCTACGCCCCAGATAGCCCGCGGACTTGTCGATAAGGCGATATCCGCTGAAAGAACCGGGCTTCACGGCTTTGCCTATATAGATTCACGCGGAATTCCGGACGACAACGATACAGGTTCTTTCGGACATTTTGACCAGCAGTTGCGGGACCTTGCAATGCTGTTGCGGTTTCGCATGAATTTGGAGGTCAAAGAGGAGCGGACAGCAAAGCTTTTTGAACCCGGCAGTTGCCCGCGAACCGCGATTTACTGCGGATGGTACAGCGTGAAAAAGTACGTGGATGCCTTTGATTTTGTCGATGGCGCAATCGGGTATCACATTGCGAGCTTTGAGGCGGTCGACCTGCGGGACGCCAACAGTACAGAGTGGTGTCCGTCGATGCTGACACGCGGGGTTACTGCGACGCTGGGCCCTGTGGCCGAGCCCTATTTATCTACCTTTCCAAATCCAAAAGAATTTTTCCTTGAATTGCTCGACGGTAAAACGCTTGTCGAGGCCTTCTTCCGCACACAGCCGTTTTGCTCCTGGCAGATGATGCTGATAGGCGACCCCCTTTATACACCCTTTCCCTCAGGCCGCTGACAGGAGCGAAGAAAGCCGGTCAGATATGAAACTGTGGCGACGGCGATAATCGCCAAAAACGAAAAAAGCAGGTCGCTCGACGCAAAGTGCCTGCCTAAAAGCATTGAGCCGGCTTTAACAACGAGCAGAAAGCAGGCAGGGACACTAATAGCCAGTATAAACCGAACAGGGGTGTTCCTGAACGATAGATAGAGGTTCATAAATTTAGCCCAGACCAGCGTGAAACCGCCGTAGGCAAGAATGTGGAATACGGCATTTGAAAAGGGCATTAGTTTCGACAAATCGGCTTTTGCAAGGTTCGTAAATCCGAAGACGGTTATCGCCGACACCGCCAGCAACGCCTGCCAGAACGATAAAAAGGTGAAGATAAGCAGTCCTGCGAAAATACCTGCGTCATTGGCGGCGAAATCCCACACGTCCTTTGTTCTGCCGAAGTAGGGCTGTATCAGCTCATCAATCCCACCGTAGGCAACAGCCGCAAAGACAATTAACCACGTCGTTTTGTTGCGCCAGCTTGCTTTCCTGTCTGGATTGATTGAAAACCACAGCAGAAAAACCAGATTCATATACACCACGGAATGAATCACTTTGTCCAATACGTGCGCCCTGGTTACAAGCTCGGGTTCCGGTATATGCGCAAGAATCAGCAACGCAATAAAATAAGGAACCAAAACTGCGATTGTCATTTTCTGTCTGCGAGTCAATCTCACAAGCACCTCTGGAATTTTTTATTGATAATCCCGGCGCGCCGGGATTGATAATTTGCCAACGGCGGTCATAATAACCCATTATCAATTATCAGTCATCAATTATCAATAAGGAGTAATTTTATGTGGCAGTCGATAGTTGAGTTTTTCAGAAGCTCGGTGGTTGAACAGGTTGCCGGCAGCCCGTTCTGGTTTCTGATAGGTTTGGCAGGCCAGATGATATTCGGCTTCAGATTCATCCTGCAGTGGATAGTCAGCGAATACAAGAAATGCTCTCACGTGCCCGTTGCGTTCTGGTATATATCGATTGTGGGCAGTCTGGTTTTGCTGAGTTATTCAATTCACCGTAAAGACCCGGTTTTTATGCTTGGACTGTCGCTCAATACACTGATTTACGTTCGCAATCTCCATCTCATACACGGTCAGAAAAAAAGCGCATCAGCCGCCGTCGTAAGCGGTGAGGATTAAAAGCTTGAGGTATAATCCTGTTTTTTACAAGGTCGGTTTTTTAAAAGGGCTGAAAAAATGAAACAATATGGGCCGTATCGAATACGCAAAACGGGATTTTTCGTATCGTTGTGTCTTGTGGTTT
>Ga0315294_10006141_pt1 | contig 13182 bp, 10 predicted proteins | sample YL17G13_40_MG_FD_203626 | JGI IMG/M metagenome (GOLD analysis project Ga0315294, IMG submission 203626) | Sediment microbial communities from Yellowstone Lake, YNP, Wyoming, USA - YL17G13_40 | ecosystem: Environmental > Aquatic > Freshwater > Lake > Sediment | place: USA: Wyoming | collected... | reverse complement strand
CCCCCGCATCAGTTGCCCGAAAATTAGGAAATTTTGGAGCGTTTGACCCCGAACTCAAAAGAAGGAACATATCAGGACTTATCCATGGTAGTAAACTGGACCGTGAAATCTGGGATGAGTTTCACAAAAATTGGAATACTCTTGTGCTTAGAGCAAGAAATCTTCGTGAATCATTGGGGGATACTCCGAAAGACCTCATCGAGATCGAATTTCCGAAAGGCCCTTCCGAGCGGGAAATAAAAGGTAAGCAAAGAATTCATCAATCATTTTTTAGGCAAGCAGTATTGAGCAGTTACGAATATACATGTTGCATTACAGGTATAAACATTCCTGAGTGTTTGACAGCAAGTCATATCGTTCCCTGGAGCATTAGTGAAAAATATCGAACAGACCCAACCAACGGTCTTTGTTTGAGTGCGACCTTTGATAGATTGTTTGATAATGGTCTGATTACAATTTCGAACAATTTGAATGTAGTCATTTCGGGTAAGCTTTTGAAAACCTCTGGCCCATCCTATGACTTGGTTTGTTCTTATCATATGAAGCCCATAATACCTCCCAAAAGATTTCTACCTTCTGCCGAACGCCTGAAATGGCATTATGAAAATATATTTTTGCATTAGGGAACGACAATCGGAGACTACAAAATGACCCATAAAGTATCTGATACCGTGAATCTTACTATTCAAGAATATGCTGCTGTATTCCCGACGCACAAGGGGAAATATGCTGCAGAGCAACTAATAGATTGGACACGAATTGAAGCCAAGCTCCAGAATGAAATGGAATGGACACAGGAAGGCGCAACACATGTTGCCGCTCTCGCTCGTGACTATGGGGCGTTCGTTTTGCGCAATGCACTGGCGTTGGCATTGTCTCTGGGCGTTGAGGATGGTGAGTTTGGTTATTAGGCCTGTTGGCAAGCATACCTGTCATTTTATAGGCCGAAAAAATATGCAGATTTTCTTATAATTTCCCTTGACCAATAGGCAGGTCTTGCCGTATATTATAATAAGCGGACTGGAAATTCCGGTCGGTATGAGGCTTTTGGGAATACCAGAAGCCTCATACTATTTTTATGGGAAAAGTTTCAAACCCCAGCCGTCAATCCTGCCATTATTGTCCATTCTAAACTTCGTTTTGATAATATCATATGCCCTGTTGGGTTGTGTCGGGCGAAGAGTTTTTATGCCGATGGGTCGAGCTGTTAAATCGGCTATCTGCAAACCTGAAGAGTTTGATCGCTTGTCAACCATAACCATGTTGAAAGGCATTGGCTTGTTGAAGTAGTTGGCGCCGTCACAAATCCGCCGAAAAACGAGTTCGAGTTCGTCATCCTCTTTTTTGCCACGTTTTTCTACGATGACAGACGTTCTTTTCTGTGCCTGACCGGCATCGTTAAGATATCGAAAGACCCTCTCTAAACCAAAGGACAAAGAAATCTCGTAGGGATTAGTGGGCATTGTATATTGTTGCTTTAATCGATTCTTGTCGATAACAGATGCGATGAGAGTAAATGGCACTGAACTCATCAGGTTATTGAGCGAAACGACGAAATTTTGTCGGATGTCTTTGTCAAACAGGATGGCAAATACACTGTCTTTTTGAGGTTTTCTGATATCATGTTCGTGCAACACGACTTCGATATGTCCCCAAAATTGCATTTTTAGCTGCATCAGTTGCGGAATGACCTTATCGATGTAGTCCTGTTTTCTGAATATGCAAAAAACAAGAACAAAGATCGGATAGTTTATATCTATGCTTTCCAAACCATGGTCGCCGCTTTCATCGACGTAAACAATATAATCGCTAAATTGTTGTTGTGTGCCTGCACTCAAACTTCTATTTCCTCGCTTATGCGGTTCTGCCTGCGGCCAACTCTAAATCTTCGATGGTTAAATTAATGTACCTGTCGAGTAGGATATTATCATCAAACCCATAGTATAACAAGGCAGATTTGGAAGCGAAAAATTTTAGGAAACAAACAACGCGATATGAAGATTTTACGATTTCTTAGGAGGGAAGGTTGGCACGTTATTACGATTTGGCAGTGTGCGCTTCGCAAACAAGAACGTATTATGGCGCGTCTGAAAAGAATGCTTGTTCCCAGTGAATGAGAAGGCGAAGTATATAGTATATGCGAAGCACAAGGATGAACAGGTGGTGAAGGTGCCTGACAGCGAAATAGTGATAAAGAAGGCGAGCATTTATGGTAGGAAAGAATCCTACGAAAGGTTGAGTGTGTATGAGGTATGCGGGACTTACGGATGAGCCGGAAAGAAGAAAGAGGGAACATAGCAACCCTCTCGACTTCAGAGTAATGCAGCAATTCACTTCTGAGCCGGCAGCCCGGCAATGGGAAAGGAGAATGCTGGCGCAGGGCTATGAGGAAGATACCAGAGGCAAAGGGTGGAAATTTGGCTATACCTTTTCAATCTGAAGTTAGTTCGTAGTTCGTTGTTCATAGTTTAAACCCCGCCGGAGGCACATAAAAGTTGGGGGTTGGTTGATTTTCAAAAGATGCCTTCTGGAATCAGGTTAAATTTTAATTCCTTCTTCTTGTTTCTTCGCTTTCTTCACAGCAAAAAACGCCATATCTTAAGTATCCATCAGTAGTTATAATCAGTGAAAATCCGTGTTAATCCGTGGTTAAATTTTGTTAGATAATTATTGAACAGGAGTATTGTATTTGGTATAATATCGACGCAATCGACTTCGCAGTAGCGAGCCGATTGCATAGACCTCGCCAGAGGCGGGTCGACCTGCCGATAGAATCGGCAGTAGTAGCACAGAAGTGCAAGGCCCTGAACCGCTTCTGGTTCAGGGCAAGGCAGCGGAGTTCCGCAAAGGTAACAGCCCAAGAGAGGGCAAGAAATTCAAGAATCAAAAGTCAAAATTGCGGTGTCGCTGCGCGACGGATTTTGAACGTCGAACATCGAATATTGAACAATTAGAAAACTTGGTGTCTTGCCTGCCCCCACGGCTACTTGTCGAAGGCAAGTGTGGGGGGTGGCAAAAAAGGAGAGGATGTTATGTCAACTATTCAAATCAAAGTTCCAAACTGGCTCGATTTTATTTTCACCTGTCCCCTGCTCACCTATCGCCTTCTCCGTTATGGCTATTCCTACCGCAAAATTTATCTCAGCGAAGGCGAATGGACAATTGTGGATTCGATAGATTATTATCGGTTTAACAGCTTCAAATGGTACCTTTCTGGAAATAAAAGTAATTTTTACGCCCTTCGGTCCGTCAAAACAGGTCCAATGCAGACAAAAATTGTTTCTTTACACAGGGAAATTATGAATCCGCCGGATGGCCTTATTGTTGACCATAGAAACAACAATGGACTGGATAATCGCAGGACGAATCTGAAAATAAGAACGCAATCGGATAATATGCAAAACAGGAAAAAGAAAAAGAACGCCTCTTCGCGGTTTGTCGGAGTTTATTTGGAAAAACGCACCGGCCGGTGGGCCGCAAAAATCCAGCAACACCGCAAACAAATATGGTTGGGTTACTTTGATAATGAAATCGATGCCGCAAAAACGTATGACAAGGCGGCTAAAAAATATTACGGAGAGTTCGCAAGATTAAACTTCTCTGAAGGTGCTCCTTTGTCCTGAGCTTGTTGAAGGGCCCGCCTGAACTTCTCGTAGCGAAGTTTACCTCGCCGTCAGTTTGGCGGGCGCAGATCCTCGTAGCACAGCGCAGATCCTCGTAGCAAAGCGGAGATCCCGGAATGTCGTTATCCGGGACCCAGCTCCCTTGGTCAAGCAACAGGGGACCCACGTTGGCGGGGACCCAGTTTACAAGAAGCTCCCCTGTCCTGTCTGCACTGAGCCCGTCGAAGTGAGCGAGGTAGAAGGGTTTTTGCTGGTTTTGGTGAGGTGGATGGGTATAATCTGGCGAAGTTTTACCGCTGAGCACGCGGAGTGCGCAGAGGTTATTATGTTTTTTTCTCTGCGGTCTCTATGTTCTCCGCGGTGAATATAAAGGGAACATTTGGTGAAGGCAAGGACGGTAAAGCTGGTTTTGATTGCGATTACACTGTGTATGCCGGTGTATTCGGCCAGTGCGATTGACAACACTGCGGCCAGGGCGTTTGTGGGGCGCGACGTTCACATCAGCGGGGAGAAGTTAGTCAGTTATCACGGCAGCTCCGGAGAGGAGGTGCTCGTCATTGAGGGCAAGTTTTTGATGGCGGCCGGTGCCGATACATTCGGCGGAAACAGGGTCGTTGTCTGGATAAAACGAGGCCCAACGACATCGCTCAGTCCCGGGGACTCCTTACGAAGGACAGGCGAGGCCCAAAGGGTGAACGTGTGGGCATACGTGTCGGGGAGGGTTTCTGCCAGCAAAGGCAAAGGGACGCGACTGGCGGGGCTTAACTGGGAAATGGTCGAGCAAGGCCAGGCGATGGTTATCCGGTTTGAGGCAACTGGTGAGGTGTTTGTAACAGCAAAGAGCAGGGAGTCGGCGGACGTGCGTGGCGGGGAGTTTTACAGGAGCGCGTTTTCGGCGGTAGCGGCGGTTGACAAGGGATTTGCGGATAAGTTTGGGTCGGTATCGCCGCCGCGGGTGGAGCCGACGGTGGCTATCCCCGAGCCCAGTCGAGCAGCGAAACCGGTGGAGCCGAAGCGTGAGTCGGCTGAGCCAAAGGAAAAGCCGGCTGCGGTTCGACAAGCTCACCGCCCCGAGCAAAGTCGAGAGGCCGAAGTCGTGCCCCGACAGGCGGAGGGGGCATTTGGGTTTATTGAGCGGATATTAGGGCCTTTGAGGAAGCCGCAAGCCAAGGTCCCGGAGTCCCGGCCGCAGGCGAAGATACGATATCCAGTGAATTTGGCGCCGGCGGGGGATATAGAGCCGAACGTCGAGTGGGGCGGTGTTGCGAAGGGGGCCGAGGTTGCGACGATAATCGGGCGGTTCTATCTGTGGCAGAGGCAGGATGAACAGGGTCGGTTACTGGAAATGCAGGCGGACGCGGCGGTGGTGTTTTACTCCGGAGAGAAGCCAAGCACCGGTGAGAAACCGGGCGGGATACAGGATTTGGGAGCCGCGGGGGCGATTGAGGCGGTTTACCTTTGCGGCGACTTGGTGATGACGGAAGGATTGAGGACGATACGAGCGGATGAGATGTATTATGAGTTCGAGGAAAAGAGGGGCCTGGCGGTCAATGCGACGGTGCGGAGTTTTGACGTTGGGCGAGGGATTCCGATATACGTGCGAGCGGGCAGGGTGAGGCAGTTGGCGGAGGGCAAATTTGCCGCCGAGGACGTGGTTTTGACAAGCAGTGAATTTGCCGTGCCGCAGATTTCGGCCAAGGCATCGAGCGTGCTGGTTACAGATACGACGACGATAGACCAAATCAAGGACAGCTCCTACGACGTGCAGATGCGTGACGTTCGGCTCAAATCGGAGGAGACGACGATATTTTACTGGCCTTTTATGCGAAGTAACCTGGAGAGGCCTGATATCCCATTCAAGAGCATACGCGTGGGGCGAGACGGGATTTGGGGAACAAGCGTGGAGAGCCGGTGGTTTTTATCGCGGCTATTGGGATTGCGTGAGCCGGAGGGGACCGACGGGACATTCGAGGTTGACTACCACAGCAAACGCGGAATTGGCAGCGGGATGGACGTGGATTATGCGCAGGAGAACCGATTAGGCAGGATGACCGGCTACATAATCGAGGACAGGGGCGAGGACCGGCTGGGGCGGGATGCGAGCAGGCGGGACCTTGAGCCGCCGCGAGAGCTTCGGGGGCGATTCGGGTGGGTCCATCGGAAGTTTATGCCGTATAACTGGCAGGTAACAATGGGCATAAACTACGAATCAGACGAACATTTTGTTGAAAGTTACTACCGCAGGGAGTTCAACACGGGTGAGGACCGTGAGACGTACATACATCTTAAAAGAATCGAAGACAACTGGGGGCTGTCTTTTTTAGGCAAGGGCCGGCTGAACAATTTTGCCGACGAGCTGGAGGAATCTCCCACTGCCGAGTATCACCTGACGGGCCAGTCGATTTTTGACGACAAGCTGACGCTTTATAGCGACACTCAGGGCGGCAGGTACCGGCAGCGGATAGGCAAGCACCACGCGACAGCAATGAACGGGGAGTTTTTCACCTTCGGTTCAAATCGCAGCGAACTTGACGCACCGGTCTGGCTGAGCGGGGTAAAAGCGGTGCCTTATATCGCTGGGACGGTCGGGTATGACGACCGCAGCGGGTTTAACAGGTCGCTTGTGGATGGGAGCAACAGCGGCAGTTTCAACGAGGACGTTGTGGGGATTGGTGAGGGGGGGCTGCGAGTATCGAGCCAATACTGGAAGGTCTATCCTGTCGCCAGGTCGCGGCTTTGGGATTTGGACGGGCTGCGCCATATTGTCAGGCCTGAGCTGACCGCGGCGGTTTACGAGGAGAGTGACCCGGTGGTCAAACAGCACGACGTGATTCACACGGAAATATCGCAGCGTTTGCAGACAAAGCGGGGGACAGGCGATAACGAGCGCATAGTGGACTGGATGCGGCTGGATTTGGGGGGGACGTGGTTTACCGACAACGAGGAGCGAACGGAAGACAGCGGGCCTTACAGGTTTATCTGGAACAGGCCAATGACGCCGTTAAGAATGTACACGATGCCTGGGATTCTCAACGGCGATTTGAGGGAAGGGCTAAAGAAGTTTGAAACCTACGGGCCGGCGAGGGATTATTTTAACGCCGACTATATGTGGCAAATAAGCGATACGACGGCTTTATTAAGCGATGCGTATTACGATATACACAGCGGCACGTTCGAGCAGGTTGACATCGGTTTTTCGCGGACGAGATGGCCTGATTTGAGCTACTATATCGGCTCGAGATACCTGCGGGATGTTAAGGTGCTCGATGAGCACGGGTCGAACGCGTTTGTCTTTGCGGCCAGTTACGTTCTGGACCCGCGATACACGATTGTGTTCTCGCAGCAGTTTGACTTCGACTATGGGGCAAACGTGGAAAGCAATATAACCTTAATCAGGCGTTACCACCGCGTTTTCTGGTCGCTGACGTTCAGTGCGGATGCCTCGCTTGACCGCCAGTCGGTTATGTTCAGTATCTGGCCTGAGGGCGTGCCGGAACTGGCGCTCGGCAGCAGGAGATATACGGGACTGAGCGTGCCCGGTGGGTACTAACCTCGCCACGAAGACGCTAAGGCACGAAGTCATTTTTGATTTATGATTTTTGATTGCTGATTTTTAACAGCGGATTCGTCGCGGGGGCGATATACGAAATACGAACGCTTGCCCGCCTTCCGTGTGGCGTGGTTTTACCCCTCTCCGGCGGGGCAAAAGACGAAATTGTTATCGACAGGGGGTTGGAAAAGAACCGGTAACGATCAAAGATTAATCAGCCATTTACAGACAGAAACGGTTTGATTTTCGTTTGTAAGATTCGCGGCGTTTGAGAGGACACCTTCTTTAAGCTGTCGATATATCTCCTGGGCCATTGACTTTTCAATCGCTGCACCGATGAAGAAGGTCTTTGGGCTAAGACGCAGTTTTGCAAATCCTTTCCTGATACGTTCGAGGGCAGAATTGGCCGTCTTCCAGTGCTCGTCGGCACCTGCAGGGTCTATGCCACCTTTTAGCTCACCCAGAGCAAGATATTTCTTTGGGTTGTTATGAGCAGATTCTTCGTTATTTCCTATGCTAATTGCGTCGGGGACAACAGCAAAGAGGGAGAGGTCAACATTCTTCCGGACCATTGGCACAGTTAAATTATAAATCAATGTCCTTGGCCCTGCGGATTGCCAACTCAACCCTTTGAGGTTAAGCTCAATATCGGAATCATCGGCGGACCGTTCTATCCACTTCTTGGATTTTGAATGAAACCAACGATAGTTTTTACCCTCAATCGATAAGGTTGCAATCAGTGCCCTTGAAAACTTCTGTTCGCCTACCGAACCGGCCAGATTTCTGATACTCCCGCCAAGCGAGTCACCTCTGGTGAGCAGGAATCTATAAACCAGCTCATCGACGAATTGTTTCCCTGCTGGTTCGAGAAACTTATTGATTAACCCTTTGATTGCCTCGATTCTGTCGTCTTCGGCAAGATGGCCGTTTGCTTTGTCTGATATTCCCGCTGCTGTTAGCATTGAGCCGCGTATCTCAACCATCTTCAAGAGGTCTTGCGGACTTCTGGCTCGCGATGCCACGACTTTTAACGCCTTTGCTTCCTCTACAAACGGGGTTGCTTTCCTGTTCTTTTCCAAAGCCAGTGCTATGAAGCCAGCACGGATCTCCTCATAAGGCGTAACAAGCGAGTCGCTTGAAGTAAGATGTGCTCTGTAACTGGTGGTCTTGCTCAAGCGGATTTCCTCCAGACGTAGACGCATTTTCTTAGCGCGTCCCTGCCGTATTGGCCCATCTGCTGGCTGCTGTTGCCTTTTCCTTGGGGCACGACAAGTATTCCGTCAACAGTAAAACCAAGCCCTTCGGCGATAGAGGAGAGTATGAGGTCAACAGATATGCTTGCGCCCGCGTACCTCACGTTATCGTTCACCATAAACATCAGGCCGTTGGGGCGAAGAACTCGATGGCACTCTCGGAGGATACAAGCCATTTCGTAGAAATACCCCTTGACCATCCTCGCAATTCCGGGATTGTTTAACTTCTGCTCACGTCTCTGGCATTCGAGATACTCAATAATTGCTTGTAACAATTCTTGCCCGTCTGTGACCTCAACGGCCTTTTGCCAGCCAGGATTTGTTCGCAGGAGGTCCTTGGGTCGATTCTCGACGGTGCAACTGAGCATATTTTGCCTTAACTCGGCCAATTGAGACTCCGTAACGCTGAGCATAGCAAGCTCGAGTGCATATGTTCTTGTGTAATCGTAGCGATTGCAGTAAGGGGGGGATGTAATTACAGCCGCGTATGAACCCGTCTTCAAAGTTGGCAGGATATCAAGAGAAGACCCCCTAAAAAGTCGTATCTCCTTGGAAGAATTTTTTGGTTGTGCGAACAGACCTTGCGGTTCCTCCCTATTTGCAAGGTCGAAAATTATCTCGTCTAACTTCTTAACAATTGCTTCCCTGAACGTATATATCTCGCCTTTACTAAACGGCTTATGTCCATTTTTTCTCCCCGACCTTGAATCCCATCTCAAGTATTGCCCGTCTTTTCGGGTAAAACTCACGGATTCCAAAACACAAAGAAGCGCAAACTTCAGGAGATTAGATACAGGTGACTGTTCCTTCTTGATTTGATATAGATACTTACTTATTTCTTCCTCAGTTTTATGTGGATAAGCTCCCTCTGTAATCCTAAATTTGTTAAAAGGGGTCGAATGAACGCAACTTCCCCACGGTCTCTCATCTCTCCATTGCTTTAACACCTCCACCTCATCTGGAGTTATTTCATTAGCACACTTCCTGGCGTCGATGACTTCTTGCCCGACCGGAAGTAACTCTATCCCATCAGCAGAATAGCATCCTTGTACCGCAGCGAATAAAGTCGTACCAACACCAGCAAAAGGATCCAATATTTTGCCTTTTGGAACCTTGTATTTTTGCAGGAGATATTCGACGAGCTCAGCAGAAAATGCCTCTTTATACTTGTACCATCTATAGGCGTTTTTGTCCTTGTTGGCCTGAAAACTAACCACTTGTCGTGTAAGCGACTTCTCAAACCGAAGAGATTGCTCGAAGTGCTTGATAAGGTCGCGGTCCAGTGTCGCAATTTGGTTCAGGTAGTTCTCGGCAGTAGCAGTATCGGTTCCGAATCTATTTGCTAAAACCTGGGTCATATTGGTTTTGAATACTCGCTAACTTGCTTTCCGGTCCACAAGTATCATTGTTTTCGTCCATGTGGCATTATATATAATTCAACAACTTTGAGCAATCGCGCTTGATTCATTTGCCATATTCGTTTCGAATTATCTCCTTACTTTTTCTGTGCGAGTTCATTGTTAAACTTTGCAAGCCATTTCCCTCCCTTTACGCTAAAGTAACCCCAAATAGCCCACGAAGATAAAACTAATACTCCTGATACTGCGATAATTAATACCTCATAAGAATCTGTATAAAACCATTTAATCAACTGATACCCCCAAACAGCGTATCCCAAGGAGAGAGCATTTCCAACCATAAAGGCATTAAAAATATCTCTGCCTTGTTTGGGATTTTCCCAGCCTTTCCACCCCCCGGCAATTTTAGCCCCCATCCATAGTGCTATAAATTCAGGTTGTCCAAGTTGAAAAGCAGCTATATATAAAGGTCTTTCTATTATACCCACCACACAAGCGTAATAAGGTCTACTATAGAATCGGCTATCTCCATCTTGTTTTTTTTTATTTATTGCCAAAATGGTTTCCCAAGCTTTATCGCGAACTTTTTCTATTGGCCAATGAGCCAAAGCGGTAGCAAAAATATACCCAAATGCGCACTGAAGGATTTCTTGTAGATTAAGATACTTCCAACTCCAACTTTTTACGATAGGTGCAGTAAAAATCAATGCTGAGTAGAGAATAATCCCGATACTCACTAACAACCATTTTTTATTCTCCTTTGACATTGTTTAACCCCTTTCTTCCTCTCTGTTTCTGCTCAGTTTTTAGTTTGTTTTTCTCCGTTTTTATCCTCTCCTGTAGTTTTTCTGCTGGTTCGTCGTTTGGATCTTGTGGGCCGAGGCGATAGCAAAGCTCAAATTTGTCCTGCCCGGCCGATTCGGTATCTAAGGGATGGTCGCTTATGACCGGCAAAACGGGCGGAATACTCGCCAGCTTTTCTAACGACAACGCAACTCTATCGGTTTTAGCCATTGCAAAATGCCCTCCATTGGGCGTGGGTGTATTTTATCAGCGGAACCGCTTGGCCGTCAAGAACATACTCGTCTCGGCGACCCGGCTACGGCACGCTCCGCCGTGACGAGAGGCCGAGCCGTAGCCGGAAGGGTATTAATATGCCTGATAGGGATGTGGGGGTTGGTTTTTAGTTTTGAGTTTTGGGTTTTTAGTTAATGATGGGTTCCCTGTTGCGGAACCAAACCCCTGCCTACGACTTGCAGGGGCAAGGAAGCGGGTTCTTCCCGGATGGCGAAACCGAGTGAGAAGCGGTCGAGGGCAGGCGGGAATGACCCTGCGACGCTTAGGGAGCTATGCAGGGCAGACGCTATGCGTCAATTGCGGATTGATAAGAAGGAACCAACTATCTTTCTATCTTCAGATTTGGCAATGCCTTCTGCAAACCACGAAGCTAAATATTATAAGGAAACCGCTTTTTTAATTTTGTCTTTGAGTTTTTTGGTGTTTTGGATTATACGCTATTGGCCGGTTGGCCTTTGGCCAACAGAGCATTTGAGCAGTAGAACAGGTGAACAGTAGATGTAAAACAATATGGATGCTCAAACGGGAGCGATGAATGAAGCAGCGGAAAAAGCTAAGAGAACGGCTGGAAGGCAAGGCCGGGTTTGTTGTAGTTGCGGAGCTTACGGGCGGGCCCAATTTCGACTTCACGCCCATCAGTAAGTTCCTGTCCGCCTTCAATGAGGCCGGCCCTTCTGCCATACCGGATGGCTTTGATTTTGCCGGGGTCACACTGCCTCAGAACCCCGGCGGAACGCCGAATATCGAGCCGGTCTATGCAATAGAGAAACTGTTCGCCGAAGAACTGTTGGGCGAGCTTGATTGCATTCCACATATCTCCTGCAAAGACCACAATGCAAACGCGATAGTCAACACTCTGGTTGGTCTGAGAGCTTTGAATATAGAAACGATACTCACCTTGACGGGCGACAAGCCCGTCTCGGCAAAGGGCGTCTTCGAGCTTGACAGCACAGGACTGCTTCAGCTGGTCAGGGATATGAACAACGAGTCGTATATAAAGGCCAGGCCGCAGGACTTGGACAGGGTTCATCAGTTTTTCCCCGGCGCAGCCGTGTCGCCATTCAAATACACCGAGGCGTCGCAAATGCAGCAGTATTACAAAATGGAAAAGAAGATTGCCTGCGGCGCGAAATTTCTGATTACTCAGGTCGGCTGGGACTGGAAAAAATCGCAGGAGCTTTTCAGTTACCTCAACAAGAACGGGCTGAACGTCCCCGTGATAGGCAACGTCTATGTGTTGAGCACGACAACGCCGGCACCGCGCCTGATGCACGACATCAAGCTCACCGGCTGTTTCGTAAGCGACCAGTTTTTGGCCAAACTTTACTCGGAAAGCGCATCACAGCATATCGAAAGGGCCGCCCAGCAGGTGGCGATGTATAAGGCGATAGGGGCAGCAGGCGTCGATATTGGCGGCGTCCGCGATTTCGATACCTTCGTCGGCATCCTGCAAAGGGCCGCTGAAATCGGAGGCAACTGGGAACGGTTCAAAGACAATCTGTATTGGCCCGCGAAGGACGCCTTCTACCTATATAACGAGACGGGCAGGCCCTTCGACGCCGCTCAGGGCAGGCCTGCGGCGTTGTCCAAACCACGCAAGACGTTCAAACACAAATTCTTCGATTTCTTCCATCGGGCTGTTTTGAACCCGGATTATCGCGGCTTTCACGCATTTAAGCAGGTGATGGCGGCGCTGGGGGCCGAAAAAGGGAAGGGAGCGGTTTACAAATTGTTCAACGCAGCCGAAGGCGGCTTTAAGTATCTCGTATTCGATTGCGAGGCCTGCGGCGACTGTTACCTGCCGGAGAACTTCGGGCTGTGCACAATCGGGGGCTGCGAAAAGGGTATGGCCAACGCCCCCTGCGGAGACGCAACCGCCGACGGAAAATGCGGCAACAACCTCGAACGGGTCTGCATCGGCGAACTAATCTACCAGGCCGCAGCATCCGCGGATTCGACACTTCGACAAAGCTCAGTGCAGGCAAGCTCACCGCAAGAAGAGCAGGGACTCGAAGAACTCCGGAAGATTATCAATAAGCCCAGGATTCACGCCCTCGAACATACGGCGTCAATCCTGAACTACCTGTTTGGCAGGGACCATACGATGAAGAACGCCATTATTTCCATTGGCGAATCCATCCACGCCTCCATTCCCAAGACAGGACAAATAATGAGGCAGTTGTCGCAGCTCGGTCAGGACGCCTATACCAAGCCGAGCGGGCCGCTGAATTACATCAGGGCGCTGATAGAATCGCAGGCCAACGACGGCGCGGATTACATAGCGGTCAACGTTGACGTGTTCGGCGAAGACAACCCGCAAT
>Ga0315294_10006139_pt1 | contig 13187 bp, 7 predicted proteins | sample YL17G13_40_MG_FD_203626 | JGI IMG/M metagenome (GOLD analysis project Ga0315294, IMG submission 203626) | Sediment microbial communities from Yellowstone Lake, YNP, Wyoming, USA - YL17G13_40 | ecosystem: Environmental > Aquatic > Freshwater > Lake > Sediment | place: USA: Wyoming | collected... | reverse complement strand
AGGGCCTGACGCTAAACCCGACTTTTGCGTTTTCGTACTCCAACGTCGGCTATCTGTACGGATGCCTGGACAATTTCGCCGAAGCAGAACGCTGGCTTTACAAGGCCCTCGAGCTCCAGCCGGACTTCATCTATCCGCATCGCGAGTTCGTGTATCTCTATCTGGCGCAGGGAGAGTTCGGCAAGGCGCGAGAACATAGTCACAAAGCTCTGTCGCTTGCGCCTGACGAAGTGGACGCAGTCATCTGGGCCGGTGACGTCGAGCTCTATGCGGGCGAGCTTTCACAGGCAAAGCAGTACTACGAGAAGGCGCGGAAGCTGTGTGCGGAAGAGATGCCCGGGATCGCCTGCATAGTAGTCAGCTCGTGTCTGGGCTACATCTACTCGAGGGAGGACAGGCCGGAAGAAGCTCGAGTCACCTTCGATCAGGCACTCGAGCTGGGCCGAAAGCTCGTTGCCGCTGGAGACGAGTCCCGGCAGCTCCCCTACTACATGGCCTGCATCAACGCAGTTCTTGGCAGGAAGGAACAGGCATACTCGTGGCTTGAGAAGGCAGTCGACTCCGGCTGGAGAGACTATCGCCTCGCTGCGCTGGACCCTCTGCTGGCTAACGTTCGCGAGGACGAGCAGTACAAAATCACGATGGCAATGGTCAAGGGCATGATTGACCAGATGCGCCGCCGCGCCGAGAAGGAACAGTAGCCCTGCCGTGAAGCAAATCCCCTCGTTTGCCACCCCGGACGTTGTCTGCGATGAGGCAACTGGCGGCCTGCCGACAGGAATCGCGACGGATTTGCCGGAGGTGCGTCGACTCTACATGTTAGTGTCGCATGACATAATCCGCCATGGTCTTGAAGTAGGTCTCAACCCTGGGCACGGCCGGTCCAGTGGCCTGCCGCGCGTTCGAGATGTCGAAGGCGAGATCTCCAGTCAGATAAGGCAGGTACAACAGGACTTCGTCAATCATGTCGCGCTCTTTTTCTGAGAGGGCCGGCCTTCTTGCCGCAACGAAATCGTTGAAGTCTTCCGGCGATATTATCTGGAGTTTCTTCTTCCCGAAGTGGAAAGAGGCGAGGTCCCGGATGTCGGCCAGTCGCACGGAGGCATCCCGCCCCGCGGCAAGGTGATAGCATTGTCCGACGGAATCACCGCCCGTGGAGATCGAGTAGGTCGCATCCGCGACGTAGTCCACCGGCACCAGGTCCAGGCGCGTTTCGGGGCTGCCGGGAAGGATTTTGAGCATGTCCTGCCAGTACATGCTCAGTGCCCTGTAGAAACCGTTGTGGTTCGTCGCGCGTCCCGTCTTCGAATCACAGATAACGATACTGGGTCTGAATATTGTGAGCGGCAGAACGGGGATGTTTTGACGTACGAGCTTCTCGGCTTCCATCTTGGTTCTTTCATAGGTGTTGTTGTGCTGCTGCCCCTCGTCGAGCTCGTTTTCTCTGATGAGACCCTTGCGTTTCCCCGCGACGTAGGCGGTACCGATATAGTCTATCCTCTGAAGACCGCCGCACGCTCTACCGAACTCGAGCACGTTCCCCGCACCTCCGACGTTCTCCCTTCTGGCGTCTTCGAGCTTGAGGTCGAATCGCGCGGCCGCAGCGCAGTGGATCACGTGCGTCGTCTCAGAAGTTAGGCGCTCGTAGTCACTTCTCCCCAATCCGAGCCGGTCCAGCGTCATGTCGCCTTCCACCACCCTCACCCGCTCGAGAAGGCCCGGCACGCTGGATTCGGGGTACAACCCGCTCAGCACCCCCCTGATTCTCCGGTCTGGGGTCTCATCGCGCTTGGCCCTTGCCAGAACTGTGACTATAGCGTCTGAACGATCGAGCCACGTCTGGAGCAGACTGGCTCCAATAAATCCCGTCGCCCCCGTGAGGAAGACCCGATGTTGCATATGTATCTCCTGGTCAATCTTGTGGTTTGTCGTTCGGGCTGGGCCCGACACCGCGCCTGCCTGTGTTCCTGACGTGCCGCGAAGCCATCACTTCACTCCGGCCTTCCGTACATGGCGTCAATTGCGTCGCGGTATTTCTCTCGGACTTTCTCCCGCCTGAGCTTCAAAGTGGGAGTCAGGAGGTCGTTGGCCACAGTGAAACCCTCACCCACCAGCGTGAATGCCTTGACTTTCTCGAAAGAGGAGCAATCTCTGGTGGCGTTCTCTATCTCGGAAGAAATCAGGGCCCTTATTTCCTCTCTCTTGAGCAGTTTCTCGTAGCCGGCGGCCTCCATCCCGTTTTCACGAGCGTATCGCTCCACGGCCTCCCTTTGAGTCACCACAATGGCAGTCAGATATTTCTCCTTGTCCCCGTGGAGCATCACGTCTTCGATATAATCACCTTGCTTGATGCGTGTCTCTATGGGCACGGGAGCAATATTCTTCCCGTACGAAGTGACGATCAGCTCCTTTATCCTGCCTGTAATGATCAGGTTGCCGTGCCGATCCAGCCGGCCCTGGTCGCCCGTGTGGAACCAGCCCCCCGAATCGATGATCCTCGCAGTCTCCTCCGGCTTGTTGAAATAGCCCTTCATCACATTCGGTCCCTTTATAAGAACCTCGCTGTTCTCCCCGATCCTCAGCTCTACTCCGTCGTAGGGCTTGCCCACCGTTCCCAGACGATTGTCCGCAAAGCTGGTGCTGCAGGCCCCGGGCGAGGTCTCCGTGAGTCCGTATCCTTCGAACACCTTGAACCCGAGGGCAAGAAGTGTCTTGGCGAGTCTCTTGTCGAGCGGAGCAGCCCCGGAAAGCACAAACCTCAGCTTTCCTCCGGCAATTGTCCTGAATTCCCGGGCCACGAGCCAGTCGTAGAAAAGGCATCTGATGTTGAGCGCGATGGAGACCTTGCGGCCTCTATATCTCAGGTTGACGCGGCGGTTCAGGTTCTGAATTGCCACGCGCACTAATTTCCTCCGGAAGGCAGGGCTCTCCGCCACCTTGCTCTGGGCCGCCTCGTAGACTTTCTCCAGGATCCTCGGGACAACGATTAGAGCGGTAGGCCGAATCTTCTGGGCATCCTGTACGATAGTCGTCATGTCTCCTGCGTACGCGACCGTACCGCCGGAGAGGAGAATCGAGTAGCTACCAGTCCTCTCGAACGTGTGGGAGAGCGGAAGAAAGGAAAGGAATCTGTCCCTGGAAGACAGCTCGAACCTCTGTATCGAGGAAAGAACATTCGAAAGGATGTTCCCGTGCGACAGCACGACTCCTTTCGGCTCTCCGGTAGTTCCGGATGTGTAGACTATCGTGGCGGCGTCGTCAAGTGTGACTACGGGCCAATCCGATTCTAGATTCGCGCCCGCTGGGCTGGAGGCGGTGCCGGCCGGGCCCGAGGAGCAGACAGCTTGGCTGTAGGTAGTGCCCGCTGGTCGAGGCATGCCTGCTTCAACCTGCTCAGCCCCGCGCGCCCGGCGTGGAGCCGAGGCATTCCCCACCCCTTGTTCTACCAGTGTCCAGAAGCTGCTGAAGGCCCTTCCCTGTTCGATTCCCGACGGGTCGAACACCACCACCTCGCGTACGGAATCAACTTCACGTCTGATGGAGTCCGCGACGGTGAAGAACTGGCTGTTCCCCGCGAACACGAGCTTGCTTCCTGAATCAGAGATTATGTACTTCAGTGCGGAGGTCGAGAGCGTGGTGTAGAGCGGCACGACTATAGCGCCGGATTTCAATGCGGCCAGGTCTGCCACCACCCATTCGGGGCCGTTGCGGGCAAGGATAGCCACCCTGTCTCCCCTGCCGATACCGAGCTTTCGGAGAGACCGTGCCAGCCCGCTAACGAATCTGTCCAGCTCTGTGAACGTGATGGCCTGGTAACCGCCCCGGTCGTCCTTCTGCATGAGGGCGGGCTTGCCGGCATACAGAGTCACTGCCCTGGAAAAAGCCTCGTGGATTGAGCCCGGTAGTTGCACCACCTGGTCTCCTTGCCCGAAGAAGAAGGACCGCTGTCGGGGCCGGGACCGCTGCCGACTGTTCTCCTTGCCTGAAGAAGAAGTTATGCTTGCCGTGGAGGGATGTCCAGCCCAAAAAACCATCCGGGGGCGGCGCCAACGACTCAGGGCCAACCTCCAGCAGCAATCCGGCCGATGCCTTCAGACGGCGCGGAATCGCTGCGTGCTCCTGTGACAGTGGATGCGATTCCAGCACATGGAACTGGCTAGAGTCTTACTTCTTTCAATGCTTGACGTTGCAGGGGGAATGGAGTAAATTCTGGTTGTGACGTGGGGATGCGGGGCATCAACAGGGTCGCGCGCGCAAGCTCCTGGCGAAAAGACCTTGAACGGCTCACCCGTAACTGGCCTCTCACAGAACAAAGTGCCCGTGGCAACAGGACTGTTCCAGGCGCAAGGCCGCATCCATCGGGGTTCGACTCCATGACCATCCGTCTTCGCATAACCATAGGTTTCATAGCGATCATCCTCGTGGCCAACTCGGTTCTCTACTTCGTCACGGTCAGGCACACCGGCCGCGTGCTGATCCACGAGGTGCAGACGCGTGTCCGGCTGGACCTCAACTCGGCATGGACCGTCTACAACAACAGGGTCGAGAGCATCGACCAGTTCCTGCACGCTATCGCGCTCGACGCTTCCCTCGCCCAGGCAATGAAGAGCCGGAACACCGCCGCGCTCGGCAGGCTGCTCCGCACCGCGCAGGAACAGAGTGAAATAGACATGCTTTCCGCAATCGGATTGGACGGCAAGGTCATCTACAGGACCACGAACCCCGCGCAGAGCGGAGACGACGTGACCCGGAATCTCATCATTGCGAAGGCGCTGAGAGAGGGGAAGTCCACGGCCGGCACGACGATTCTGGAGCGAGGATGCCTCGAGAAGGAGGGCAGGGAGCTCGCCGACAGGGCCTACTTCGAAATCCTACCCACCCCGGCAGCAAGACCCACAGACAAGAAGGTCGAGACGAGCGGCATGGTGACCGGTTCTGCGGTCTTCGTCACTGACGAAGCCGGCAAGAGAGTGGGGCTTCTCTATGGCGGGAATCTGCTGAACCGGCGCTACAGAATCGTGGACAGCATAAAGAACGAGGTCTTCCAGGACCAGCCCTATCAAGGCAAGGACACCGGGACTGCCACCATTTTCCAGGGAGATCTTAGAATATCCACCAACGTCCGAAACAAGGACGGCACGCGCGCGATCGGCACACGCTTGAGTTCGGCCGTCTACGACAAGGTCTTTGTCGAGGGAGAGGTCTGGTCGGACCGTGCTTTCGTGGTCAATGACTGGTACATAACTGCCTACGGCCCGATCAGGGACTTGAACAACAACATCGTCGGGATCCTCTACGTCGGACTGCTGGAGGCGCCGTTCGTAAGGCCACAGAAGGCGATCGTGGACGTTTTCTTAGTCACAATAATCATCACGACCCTGATTGTGCTCGGCGTGCTCTTCCTCCAGACGCAACTCATATTGAGGCCGATCACGCGTATTCTTGCGATGTCGGGCAAGGTCGTGAAGGGCGACCTCTCTGCCCGGGTGGGGATTCGGCCCGCCGGTGAGATGGGCAATCTCTGCGGCGCAATCGACCAAATGGCAGACGCGGTCGAGGAGCGGGAGAAACAGCTCAAGATCGCAACGAGCAGGCAACTCAGCCAGAGCGCGAAGCTGGCATCCATAGGCCGGCTCGCAGCCGGTATCGCTCACGAGATAAACAACCCCCTGACGGGCGTGTTGACGTTCGCGCACCTGCTTCATCAGAGTGACAAGGTGGACGAACAGTCCAAGGAAGACATCGGAGTGATCATACGCGAGACCACGAGGGTGCGCGGTATAGTCCGGGGGCTCCTGGACTTTGCCCGCGAGTCGCCTCCGCAGAAGCAGTGGATTGACGTGAATGACGTCATCATGCAGACGACGACTCTCGTCAAGAGCCAGAAGGAATTCCACAAGGTCACAATAGTGGAGGACCTGGGAACCGGGCTTCCGCACATACTCGGCGACAAGAATCAGCTGCAGCAGGTCTTCCTCAACATCTCCCTCAATGCTTGTGAGGCGATGGAGGGAGGCGGGACGCTCAAGATAACGACCTCGGTCAGCGACGGAAACGTGCATGTCGCCTTCCAGGACACGGGCTGCGGGATAAAGGACGAACATCTGGACGACATCTTCGAGCCGTTCTTCACGACCAAGCCGCCCACGAAGGGCACGGGCCTGGGGCTCAGCGTCAGCTACGGAATCGTCCAGCGGCATGGGGGCACAATCGAGGTGGAAAGCGCGCCAGGCAAAGGAAGCACTTTCACAGTCGTGCTCCCGGTGGAAGCGCCCGAGACAAAGCCAGACGGAGACAGGCAAGATTGAACATGGCCGAACACGAAGCCCAAACGGCAGAACCGACAAGACCCCACCGCATTCTTGTCATAGACGACGAGGCGGTGGTCTGCTTCAGCTGCGCCAGGATCCTCTCTTCAGAGGGCTACCAGGTTGACTGCAAGCAAAGGTCGGAGGAGGGACTCAAGGAGGCCCTGACAGGGGAATACGACATAATCCTCCTCGACCTCGTGATGCCCGACATCACCGGGCTCGAGATACTGGAACAGTTGAAGACCGCCGGGGTCCCGAGCGAAGTCGTCATCATCACCGGCTACTCGACTATCCAGACGGCGGTCGAGGCAATGAAGCTCGGAGCCACCGACTACGTGAGCAAGCCGTTCACGCCCGACGAGCTGCGGCTCATCGTGCGGAAGGTGCTGGAACGCTCCGCCCTGATAAGGGAAAACGTCGAGCTACGCAGAAAATTGCAGTCTCAAGAGGGCTTCGAGGGCATCATCGGCGGGAGCGCGCCGATGGAGCAGGTCTTCAAGCTCATCCAGCGCGTAGCTCCGACGCAGGGAACCGTGCTCATCACCGGTGAAAGCGGCACGGGCAAGGAGATGATCGCCCGCGCCATACACAATCTCAGCCCACGCAACGAAAGGCCGTTCCTGGCATTCGACTGCAGCTCGCTCGTGTCGTCCCTCATCGAGAGCGAGCTCTTCGGTCACGTCAAGGGGTCGTTTTCGGGCGCCATCGCCACGAAACAGGGACTTTTTGAAGTGGCGGACAAGGGTAGCCTGTTTCTCGACGAAGTCGGAAACATAAGTCCCGAAACGCAGGGAAAACTCCTCAGAGTGCTCGAGACCCGCATGGTCAAGAAAGTGGGTGACACGGTAGAGCACGAAGTGGACATACGCCTGATCGCCGCGACAAACAGGGACCTTCTGGAGATGGTGAGACAGCAGACGTTCAGGGAGGACCTATTCTACCGCCTGAACGTCCTGCCTGTTCATATCCCGCCTTTGAGAGAGAGGCCCGGCGACATCCCTCGTCTCGCAATGACGTTTCTCGAACGCTACCACAAGACGTATCAGTTCAAGGCAAAGTACTTTGCGCCGGAGGCCATGGCGTTAATGGAAAGCTATCCTTGGCCCGGTAACGTGCGGGAGCTCAAGAACGTCGTCGAGCGCATAGCGATAATGTGCGACAGCGAGATGATACGGCCTCACCACATGCCTCCCGAGATGCAGAGAATCCAGGTCCGCCCGACTCCAGCAAGCATCCCGCGAACGTGGGAGGAGTTCAGGGCCCTCAAACGCCAGGCGTGCGAAAGCACAATCCAGGAGCTGGAGTGCCAGTTCATCATGGAGGCCCTCGAACGCTCGGGCGGCAACGTGAGCAAGGCCGCCCAGGACGTCGGCATGCAGCGCACGAACTTCCACGCCCTCATGCGAAAGTACCGGCTCACCGGAGAAGATCTCATCCCCAGAGACGCCGGATAGCAGGGCTAGGGAATCCCACCTTCAATCAATCCCACGAGTCCACATGTCTCTTACGAGTCGTCTTTGCGCGACAAGAGAAGCCCCTTGAATCCCGCCCTCAATCATTCCCCCGAGTGCGTGTACCTGTTGCGGATCGTATCTATGTGACTGAGAGGCTTGCTCGATACCGCCCTCCCGCCGATTCTGTCAATGTATGTTATTCCCATACATATTTCGCCCCATGTATATCCTGAATATACATCCTGTGCGTCTGCTAAATCCCCGCAATTTGTTTCAAACAAAAGAGTTAATACGGTTCTTGCACAGTTTCTGACACCAGTCGGCGTAATCCCGCCCTGGAGAGGACTGGTCGCCGCTAATCCTCTATATTTCAATCAATTATGTGGCTGGATAAGCTGCTGCAAAACCTGGCACGAGGGTTGCCTTAGGGAATAGCGGAAGTTGAACAGGAGTCCATGGAGGAGGTTCGATGAAACCGGACAGGACAGATAAGGAAGGAACGGAAAGGAGACCCGTAACAGGGTCTGCTTTTGCTGCGAGTGGGGTTCTTGACCGCGGAAACCATAACGCCATGCGCCGAAGCGCAGATAAGGAGGATGCCATGAAAACCACGAATTTGCTCGTCGTCGATGACGAGAAGGTGGTGTGCGACAGTTGCTCGCGCATTCTGGGAGGCCGGGGATTCTCCGTCGAGACCAGCACGGATCCCAGGAAGGGGCTGCAGCTGGCCAGCGAGAAAGACTACGCAGCAGTGCTTCTTGATCTCAAAATGCCGGCGATGGACGGACTCGAGTTCCTGAAGGAGCTTCGCAAGAAACACAAGGACGCGCGCGTGATGATCATCACCGGTTACTCAACCACCGAGAACGCAGCAGCCTGCATGCGCCTCGGCGCGGTGGACTTCATCCCGAAGCCGTTCTCGCCCGATGAACTGCTGGAAGCGGTCGGACGCCTGATCCCGATCCCGGAGGGCGCCGCAAAGGCCTCCACCCAGCCGGAGACTCTCGCGGCGGTAGCAGAGCCGAAGCCGGCAGTAGAAGAGGAAAAGGCGGTCGAGTACTCCAAGGAGTACAGATTCTGCGACGAGGCCTGGGTACAGAAGGCTCCGTATGGCACCGCGCGGATCGGCGCCTTCCTGTCTGCGCAGGAAGCAAAGGCAGTCACCGCAATACAGCTTCCCAAGGTGGGCGACATGGTCTACAGGGGTCTGCCTGTTGCGGTGATAACGAGTGCCGGCATGCCGCAGCGCGTGATCCCTTCGCCGATTACGGGCCAGATAACCAGGGTCAACAGCACTCTTGCGTCCCAGAAGGAGTCCTGGGAGAAGCCGTGCGACCAGGCCTGGATAGCTCACGTGAGACCCACCGACCTGGATGCCGAGCTCGAAGCGAATCCCGCCCGCACAGTGGTGCTTGCCGCTGCCAACGGCGCCAAGGTCGAGAAGGACATAGAGCTGCTCACCAATCTGGGCTGCACTGTTGAAGCCGTGAAGACGCCGGAGGGCGCGCTCGAGGCCATCAAGAAGGCAAAGAAGGCGCTCTTCATGATCGATGCCTCCTCCTTCGACAGCAAGGGCCTGGAGCTGGTGAAGACAGTGAATGCCAGGTATCCTGAAGTGAAGGTAGTCGTGCGGGGAGCCCAGGGCTCGAAGCACGAGGCAGAATACAGGGCGAACAGGATTCTCTACTTCGCAGTAGGTCCGTGGTCTGTCACGGAGATGATCGATGTTCTGAACTCCGTGTTCGGTCCAACGCTCCAGCCGGCACCCGAGGTCGCTCCCTCGAGAAAGCTGCCGAACTGGATCAGCAAGATTCGCATAATCGGCCGTAACGGCAAGGAAGTCAACCTGTTAGCTTCCGGAGAGATACTCAACAGCCACAAGGGGCTGGGGCTTCAGCTCAGAGACATCATCTTCGCCAGGAACTACCCGATAACCTTCACGCTGGGGGCCAAGGACTTCAACGTGATAGAACTTATTGAAGAGACCGACAAGTGTGACAAACTCATTGTCCTTGAAACCAGGGACACCGGAAGGATTCCCGGCAGCGTAGTGGTGGCCGCTGGTTCCGAGCTGTTCAAGGGCATGGGTGCCAACGAGCAGAAAGTCCAGACCGTGATGGTCCAGCCGGGAGCCGAGAAGAATGCACCGCTGGTTTACGACGGCCGCACGTCGAAGGGCCTTGCGGAGTTCATTCTGAAGGAGATGACCAAGAACTAGGAGACTCAAGAGGAAATCTATGAAAAAGAGAGTACTGCTCGAGAGCGAGCAACATAAGGACTTCCTCGAAGAGATAGCCGCGCTCCCTGAAGGGGAGCGCGTGCTTTCTTGTCTGCAGTGTGGAACCTGCAGCGGGACGTGCCCGGTTGCACCGCTCATGGATTACGCGCCCAGGCAGATCTTCGCCATGATCCGCGCCGGCATGAAGAAGGACGTCTTGGGTAGCCTCACACCCTGGATGTGTTCTTCCTGCTACGAATGCACGGTGAAATGCCCGGCGCAGATAAAGATCACCGAGATTATGTACGCGCTGAAGAGGGCGTCCATCAAGGAAGGGCTCATGAACCCCGAGACGGACGTCTATAGATTTTACAAGCTCTTCACTGAGATAGTCAGCAAGTACGGGCGCATGCACGAGATGCTGCTCCTCATGAGATACATGGCGCTACACCATCCTGTGACCATGATGTCTCAGCTTCCCGTAGGAATGCGCATGATGATGACCGGGGCATTACAAGTGCAGCCCCATCGAGTGAAGAACGCCGAATCGTTCCAGAAGATCGTCGAGAAAGCGACGGCTCTGGAAGCACAACAATAACCATACTGGAAGGATGAGCCATGAAATATCTCTACTACCCGGGTTGCTCTTCTAAGGGAACCTCCAGGGCGTACGAGGAATCTCTCCTGAATATCTGCCACAAGCTCGACATAGAGCTGGAGGAGATAGAGGACTGGAACTGCTGCGGCACTACGTCGGTGATCGCGGTGAACAAGGTCCTGTCGCTCACGCTCGGCGCAAGAAACCTGGCTCTGGCGGAGCCGAAGGGCAATGAAATGGTCACGCCCTGCCCGAGCTGCTGGCTTCTGCTCGCCAAGGTCAACACGGTCTTCCACGAGGGCGGCGCGCTGGCCGACAAGGTGAAACAGGCGCTCGCTGCCGGCGGGCTCACGTACAGCGGCACCGTTAATGTGCGTCACCTGCTTGACTTCTTCGTGAACGTGGTGGGCCTCGAGAAGATCAAGAAGGCCGTGACGAACCCGCTAACGGGCTACAGGGTCGCCCCTTACTACGGCTGCCAGATCGTGCGGCCGTACGCCGAAAGCGATGACACGTACAACCCGCAGAACATGGAGAAAATAGTAGAAGCGCTCGGTGCGCAGGTCGCTCCCTTCGAGGGCAAGACCGCCTGCTGCAGTGGCACGATGATGGCCACCAAGAAGAAGGTCGGCGTCGAAATGAGCGGTGACATCCTCAAGAACATCAAGCGTGCCATGGCGAACGTCGTGGTCACGCCGTGTCCGCTCTGTCAGCTCAATCTCGAGCTGGCGGAATTCGACGAGAAACAGCCCTGGAAAGAGGCTGAGCTTCCGGTCCTGAACCTGGCTCAGCTGGTTGGTCTGGGATTGGGGCTCACGCCCAAGGAGCTCGGGTTCTCCCGTTCGATTCTCCCTGGCGTCGAGAAAAGGATAAGGAGTGCGCGGAGCGACAAGGCTCCGCTCGAAACAGCTCAGGTCTAAGGGGGATTGCAATGTTGCCCAAGAAGCGTACACCGCGGATCGGCGTTTACGTATGCCACTGCGGTTCAAACATAGCCGGAAAGGTCGACGTCAAGACCGTCACAGACACTGCCGGTAAACTCTCCGACGTCGTCGTCTCGAGAGACTACCAGTTCATGTGTTCGGAGCCCGGACAGGAACTCATACGCCAGGACATAAAGGACCTGGAGCTGGACGGAGTGGTCGTGGCTGCCTGTTCGCCTCTCATGCACGAGAAGACTTTCCGCCGGGCCTGCGCGACGGCCGGCCTCAATCACTATCTCATGCAGATGGCCAACATCAGGGAGCAGTGTTCGTGGGTGACCGAAGACCCAGCTGCCGCGACCGAGAAGGCGAAGGTGATTATCTCCGGAACAGTCGGCTGGGTCCGGAACCTGAGACCGTTGGCCGAGCGAGAGGTGCCCGTTGTTCCGGCAGTGCTGGTCCTTGGCGGCGGAATCGCCGGCATCCAGGCCGCACTGCAGTGCGCTGACGCCGGATATAAAGTGTACCTCGTGGAGAGGAAGCAGTCCGTCGGCGGGCACATGGCAATGCTGGACAAGACCTTTCCGACGCTCGACTGCTCAGCCTGCATCCTCACTCCCAAGATGGTATCGGTCGGCCAGCACCCGAACATCGAGCTGATGACTTACAGCGAAGTCGAGGGCGTCAGCGGGTACGCCGGCAACATGAAGATCAAGATCCGGCGCAAGGCCACCTGCGTAGACACGGAGAAGTGCAACGGCTGTGGGATCTGCCAGGAAAAATGCCCGGCCAAAGTCCCCAACGAATTCGAGCAGGGGAAGGGCGAGAGAAGAGCCATCTACACGCTGTTCCCTCAGGCAGTGCCCAACACGCCGGTGATCGACAGAGAGAACTGCATCTATTTCCAGAAGGCGAAGTGCCGCGCCTGCGAGAAGCTCTGCAAGAGAGCCGCCATCAATTTCGAGGACCAGGACAAGATCGTGGAGGTGGACGTAGGAGCCATAATCCTCGCCACCGGCCACAGCGTCTTTGATGCGAAGGAGATGCCGCAGTACGGCTACGGCAGGTATCCCGACGTATACTCCTCGCTTGAATTCGAGCGCATGGTCAACGCAGGTGGATACACGCAGGGTCACATCAAGACTTCGGACGGAAGGGAACCCGAGACGGTGGGTATAATTCACTGCGTCGGAAGCAGAGACCAGCGCTACATGCCTTATTGCTCCGAAGTCTGCTGCATGTACTCGCTCAAATTCGCACATCTAATAAGGGAGCACACCGGCGCCACCGTCTACAACTTCTACATCGACATGCGCTGCGTGGGCAAGGGTTACGAGGAATTCTACGACAGACTGCTCAACGAGAACATCCGTTTCGTGCGCGGCAAGGTGGCCTCTGTCACGGGCGAACCGGCGAACGGCTCTGAGCGTGACAGGCTCACATTGCAGGTCGAGGACACCCTGGCTGGCGTCGTGAGGAAGATACCCGTCGACATGGTGATTCTGGCCAACGGGCTTCTGCCTCAGAAAGACGCGGAAGAAGTCGGAAGATTGTTCGGCGTCTCCAGGAACAAGGCGGGATTCTTCGTCGAACAGCATCCCAAGCTGAATCCGTTCGGCACCTCGAACTCCTGCATATTCATCGCAGGAACCTGCTGCGACCCGAAGGACATCCCGTATGCCG
>Ga0315294_10006138_pt1 | contig 13187 bp, 11 predicted proteins | sample YL17G13_40_MG_FD_203626 | JGI IMG/M metagenome (GOLD analysis project Ga0315294, IMG submission 203626) | Sediment microbial communities from Yellowstone Lake, YNP, Wyoming, USA - YL17G13_40 | ecosystem: Environmental > Aquatic > Freshwater > Lake > Sediment | place: USA: Wyoming | collected... | reverse complement strand
CCCGCTCATAAAACTGCCAGCTACTCTGCATCTCCCTTCTCCACCTTGGTCTCCCCAATCTTCCATAACAACCCGATGATCTCCCGATGAATCTTCCCCAACCGCGCCATCCCCCGCTGAAACATCTGATAGTTCCTGCCCCGCTCCACCTCAGGACTCGTCGCCTTCCCCAAATACTTGTACCGGCTCTTCCCCTCTTCCTTGTAGGAAAGATAATAATAAGGACCATGCTTCTTCTTCGCATCCCGATGACAAGCGCAAGAAGGTTTCCCACAAAACATGTATTGCCTCACCACCGAACCCACCCGCATCCCCTTGGGTTTCATGAGTCGATTCTCTAAAAAACCCCGAATCCTGCGTAACTGGCTAATCCGCTGCCGCCAACGGCTGACCTTTTCCATGACTTCCCTTATCCTACATACAATAATATTTATTACATATAGGATTAAACCACGAAAAAAAGAGGGTGTCAAGCTTTTTTTAAAAAAAACTTAAACCCCCCCCTAATATGTTGACTTCAAAAGGGATTTTAATCCCTATTCCTTATGGCAGAATTTGAGTACCACAGAAAAAAATACCACAAAATATAGGGAGCTTCATGGGAGGCAGATTGGGCAAAAGATGAATCCATCGGGGCCGGGAGACCCAACCCAGGGCTTTCGCCCTGAGGAGCGGGGGAAATTGGAATCTCAGCCCTTCCTGCGGGCAAACCTCCCCCTTGAGACCCCCGGCCCGCTCAACTCCCATAGGAATCCACCGGGTATTCCGGATCCGGGTAGAAGGAAGGCCCAGAGAATGGAATCTGGGAATCTGAGTAATCGATGGAAATCGAAGTGCTGATGCACGCCTATTTTAGGGGTGATATCAGCACTCGGTGCGGATATTCTACCCATGGATTACTAGCTGGAATATACACCTTTTTACAAAAACCGTAAACTATTTAGTACAGGAAGTACTCTATACCCTTGTACGAGACCTGTCAATCACTCCTTTTAAGAAGGACTCCTCTTATCCCCAGGTAAATTCGCCCTGGCAAAACTCACTCTGAATCTCGGCGAGAATAAAATCACCGCCAGGGCAAGAGACAGTGAGGGCAATATAAGCAAGACCACGGAGATGATCGTCGTCGTGTACAATGAGCCGCCGGCGGCACCTACAGGGCTGGCGACGGCTGTACAGGATTATCAGGTGCAGCTCACGTGGAATCCCAATACTGAGTCGGACGTCTCGGGTTATAACCTTTACCGCAAGGGAGAAAGGATTAACGCGCCGGTCGGCATCAGCCCTGAGGCTGTAACAATTTCTGCATCCTTTAGTGATTATAGCGGGCCTGCCGATGCCTTTGATTCCAATCCAAACACATACTGGTTCACCAGCATTACTCCTGACGGTAATGGCGGATGGCAGCCGGTCTGGTGGGAGATTGACCCTCCTTCTGCGGAACTCATGGAAGGGGACGTCGATGAATATCATAGCCCTTCATTTTGTGCTTCTATCTTTTTAATGGCCTTGATGACAGCGGTTGTACATACCTTCCCATTTTGGAAATCTCCGCGATGGAAATTCCTAGCTCAGGATTCAGAGGATAGGCGATCCTGGCTCGGATGCTCGAAACGACTTTCCTCTGCGCCCGTCTCGTATATTCCCCTGCGTATCTCCGAATTGACAATCTTACCGTTGTAAGATATCCTTACAGTAAGGAGGTAAGGAATCATGCTTGCGAAGAAGACATCCAAAAATCAAATCACCCTGCCCAAGCCAGTGGCTGAAGCCTTTCCGGATGCGCAATATTTTGATGTGCGGGTGCAAAACAATAAGATCCTCCTAATGCCGGTTCGCATCGCACCCGCGGAGTCGGTCCTGGACGGGGTTCGGGAAAAGATGAAGAAACTGGGCATCACGCCCAAAGATATTTCGGGGGCCATTCGATGGGCAAGAAGAAAAAGGAAGTAATCCGTGTCGTTCTGGACACGAATGTTTTAATATCCGCTCTACTCTTTACCGGGGAGGTTTCCCGGCTTGTTGAATTGTGGCAGAATCGAAAGATCATCCCGGTAATCTCCCGGGAAACTTTCGCAGAGCTGAGGGACGTCCTCCAGTATCCGAAATTCAACCTTACCGGTCCGGAAATCATCGATATCATTGAAAGCGAAATTCTTCCCTATTTTGACGTCATCGATGTGGTCCGGGAAATTCAGAAGGTATGCCGGGATCCGGAAGACGATAAATTCATTGCTTGTGCCATCTCCGCGGGAGTGGACTACCTTGTGACCGGGGATCGGGACCTTGCCGATATGAAGCGATACAAAAATATACGCATAGTAACAGTTGGAGAATTTTTGACCTTGTTCAATTGAAGGCGCAGGAAGGATCAAATCTCCAGGAATTCGGATTCGGTTCGGAGCGAGTTAACATTTTTTGCGTGTGGATCCGGGATAGCGGTTGGGAGTGAAGCTTTTGTAGAAGATACGAAAGAGAGATTAGGGATAAGAGCGACAGGGCGGGAAGTGATTGGAGAGGATGGAGCTTATGAACTTCGAGAGGCGGAAAGTTCCTATAAGGCTCTTTTTGCCCCTGAAAATAGCGATTTAAGCTCAAAAAACGCCTATTATTGGGATCTATTTCATTGAATTTCAATATGTTACCTTGGTCCGACCCGAGACAACGAGACAACTCAAGTGACCCCTAGTCTGCGCGAGCGCTGCCTGGATCGTCAGCGCCGTACTGGTTCCGCCTCACCTTTTGCATGCACAGCGGGACCATCGTCAGGCCCACCTGCTCCCACTTCGAGCACTTTCGCTGACCCTTCAGGCCGGCCGGACATCGGCGAGAGGCTTCCAATAGTAGGCGAGGGACCCGGGACCAGGTTGTAGATCGGCGGGGTCATCGCGCTCACATTGAGCTGGAAGACATCAGCCCGGTTGTAGTGGCCGGCGAAGTCGTGAACCAGCTTGCCGCGCATTCCCTCCTCCAGGTCGATATCGGCGTAGAGGATACCCTCCTCCGGACCCATCGGTCCAGCGATGATCTTTCCGGCTGGACTAATGATCGTCGACCCTCCGCACATCGTCGGGTCTTCCAGAAAGGCACGATCCTCCGGCGTAACCACGTGCGCGCGGAGCATCTCGTCGTCGATCGTTCCGCAAGCGCTGATCACGAACGCCTTCGTTTGATAGGCCAGGGACTGGCAGGCGAAAAAAGTGACGTCCCGCATCTTCGAAAAGTGGGGCGGGAAGAAGTGCGGCCAGCAAGAGACGTGAATGCGCGTGCTCTGGGCGAGAAGGGTGAAGATCGCGAGCAGGTTGGAGTTCTCGCCACAAATAAGACCGCTGATCGGCCCGAATTCGGTGTCGAAGGTGCGAAGCGTCGCAGCATCTCCCACAGTGTGCACAAGACGCTCGCCAATGGTCGGCATTAGCTTCTGATGCTTGCCGAGGATGCGGCCCGAGCGGTCAATGAATAGCTGGGTGTTGTACATCGTGCCGTTCGTGCCCGGCAACTTCTCGCAGAGGCCCATGACTATGTAGGCGGATGCGTCCCGAGCGGCCTGGCAAAGGGCATCGGTCGCGGGGGAAGGGATCTCCACGCTGTTCTTGAAAAGCTCGACCGCGTAGCCGAACCCCTTCTGACTCATGGGGGCGTGGAAATGGTACCAAGTGGGGTGCGCCGGAATGAAGCCCTCCGGGAAGCCGATCACCTTCGCGCCGTTCGCGCCGGCCTTGCTAATGAGCCGGCAGGCTTTCTCGACGCTCGCTTCCCGATTCAGGAAGACCGGTGCTGCCTGTACCGCGGCGACGCGAGTCTTTGGATAATTATCACCCATCGTCGATACCTCCAGTTGATAAGACATTGCTTTTTGACAGTGGGAGTATAAGATGAGCGGCCTTGTGTGTCAATGACATAATGACCACAGGAGAAGTTTTTCCTCTTGACAGCGGCCTTTTAATGGGTGACCCTATTTCTCTTTCTTATTGTTCATGCATTCTGCCCCTTCAGTAACGCCTCACATTGATTATATGGGGCCATATAAAAACGGGGAATCCCGCCGCGGTGGAACCTCGATTAAAGACCCAATCAAGTCTCTACCATGAAAAAAAGAATGACCCGACGGCTACCTATCAATCCAGGTATATTTCAATCCACCTCCATAATAGCCGAACCAGGTCGCCGCACCGGCTCCGAATCCCTTCACGTAATCGCGGTATGCTATAGGATTGATGGGTTTGGCCAGATAAAGGATTGGCAAATCTTCTTGAATGATCTTCACCGCCTCCTGATAAATCGGTACCCGATCTTCCCATCTCCATGTGATCCGGCCTTTCTCCAGTAACTCATCAAGTTTTTTGTTGCTGTAATAGGACCAGTTATTCATTCCAATCTCACTGGAATGCAAACGCATATAATAAGCAGTATCCGGGTCAAGCCTTTCACTGTCTCCTAAAAAAGATATGTTATACTCCCCTTTTCTCAAATTTTCACGGTACGGTGCCCTATCCATTACTTTTAAAGTGGCCTCGATCCCTACCTTCTTTAACTGTCCTACAACGACATTGGCCCCATCCAGATAAGTGGTTTCGGAATATTGGAAAAACTCGGTCTTAAACCCATTGGGATACCCGGCCTCAGCCAAAAGCTTTTTCGCCTTTTCGGGGTTATACTCCCGGTCTTCAACAGGAATATACATCCGCGAACGATTCAGGAAGGGCTGATTGTTGGTCTCTTCCGCCAAATCCCAGTAAGCTCCCTTAACCAGTTCCCTTTTGTCAATGGCATACGCGATGGCCTGGCGTACTTTTTTGTTGTCGTAGGGAGGTTTAGCAACATTGAAGTAGACCCATATGCACGCCACGGGCTGGGGGATGACGGTCACGATCCCTCGGGTTGGCTTTTTCAACTCCTCCAAGACGATACTACGGGGAGGAACTTGAATGTAATCTAAGTCTCCCGCCCTGAGGCCGGCCCAGCGGACGGTCTCGTCGACGATTTTCTTCACGAAGATGCTATCCAGATAAGGGAGGCGGTCTCCTGTTTTCTCATCTACTTCCCAATACTTGTCAAATCGAGTCAATTCTGTGGTTTCATTCGGAACGAAGGACTTGAAAACAAAGGGTCCAGTGCCGGGTGCGGGTTTCATTCCCGTTGGCTCCCAGCCAGCTGGGATAATCGGGCAACTCTGTATGGTCAGAGTGGTCAGGAAGGGAGCAAAGGGCTCTTTGAGAGTAAATTTGATATGGTATTTATCGATCACTTTTACCGAATCAATCCACTTAAATTGATACGCCATCGGCGCCCTGGTTTTGGGGTCCATCAGCCGATCGAATGAATACTTTACATCTCCGCTATCCATCTCTTTGCCATGATGGAATTTCACCCCTTCCCGCAGGGCAAAAACAAAGGTTCTTCCATTTTCGGAGACCTCCCAAGATTTGGCCAGATCGGGATACATCCCCACCTGAGGCAACGGCCCCATAATGGTGAGGGCATTGTACATAAGCAAATAATTTTGGAACTCACTGAAAGATTGGTTTCGATGGGCATCCAAGCCAGGAGAGGCGTACCGTTCCCCGATGCGTAATCGGCCTCCATATTTGGGCTTCCCTTCGGCCCCGTGTCCCCAATCCGGAATTCCCGCCAGGGCCATCCCCGCTATCCCAGCCCCACTCAGGTAAAGGAACTCTCTCCGCGTCAATCCGGCCAAATCTCCTTTTCCCTTCATCTTTTTGCCCTCCTGTCCTAGAAATTGTCTGGGTTTCACGAAATTCATAATCCATTGATTCTAAATTGGGTCGAGTAGACCGGTTTCTCCCGATATTACAGGTTGAGGTTTGTTTTCTCCGTTTGCCGCCTGGTTTCCCGGCGGTGCCACATTATTTCAACCATGTATCCGTTGGACCCATATCCCCACATAGAATCGCTCACCCATATTTAAGTCGTTCATATCATAATTATCGAGGAAACAGCATCAATGATTACGCGTTGAAGTCTTGCATTTTCTTCGAGGACAACGGTTTGTGGATAACAGGAAGAAGTCCTCTTTTTTCCCGGAAAGTTTTGACCTCCTTCCCAATTTAACGCTTTCACCAAGTCAACAAGAAAAGACATAATAAAATTTGGGGGAAATGGGGTCAGACTTCGTTATTTTGCTTTTGCGGCCCTCGACCACATTTTTTTCCGACCAATTATTATAATAAGGTGCCCCGGGAACTGTACTCTTGGTTTCGTCCCCATAACGGCAGATCACCCAAAAAGGGGCGGCCAGTCAATACCTAAATAACTAAGCCTGACCCCATTCCCTGCCCCCCCATTCCCTGACCCCATTCCCCATCCTCTTTGACCCCGCAGTCCATTTCACCGCATCTACTTGCCCAAAACCGCTTTCCACGAAGGCATGTCCCATCCCTCCCAGCGGCCGGTGTAGGCGCTGAGCTGCGGGTATCCCAACAGTTTGAGCAAGGTATACATATATGTTAGCTGTACCCCGCCTCGGGTAAAGATCACAATGTGCTTGTCTGGAGTGACGCCCTTCCTGGCGAAGAGGGCGGTCAGATCCTCGGCAGATTTCGGGTTGCGGTTAGCATCCAGGGTTTCGTTCCAGTAGACGTTCACGGAGCCGGGGATACGGCCTATGTTGAAATCGGAGGCTGAACGCACGTCCAACACCACCACTGATTTCTGGCCGAGCGCCGACTTGAGTTCGGATTGGCTGAAGAAGTGGGGACCCAGCGAATTCGTGCCGTTGAGAACGCTCCCGGAAAAGGTGAAGTTGGCCGCGCCCAGTTCCTGCACTTTGGTGGGATCGATGGACCATTCATCCCAGGAGTTCAGATACAGCACAACGTTCTTGAATCCGAGTTCCTTCAGAACCATGAAGTTCCTTGACGCCGCCCCGCCGCTGCCGCAATACAAGACGATCTGTTTTTCACGAGTGACCCCCTTCTTCGCCAGGTCCTGGACAATGACGTCGCGGGGTTTCAGAAACTTTCCGTCTTTCACGTAAACAGCCGGATCCACATGCTTCGCGGTCGGAATATGCCCGTCCTCGTAAGCCTGCAGGCTCCGGCCCTCGACGATCTGGGCGGCCGGATCGCCGATCTTGCCGGCCACGTAATCCTTGCCGACCACAAAATTGCCATTCTTGCGCGACAGGGTGAGTTTGCTTTCGACCGGTTTGGCGGGTATGGAGTTAATTTCCGCATCCCAGCCGCCGATGCCTCCGTCCAGTACATGCAGCTTGTCGAACCCCGCGTAGGTGAAAATTGCAAAGGCGATTCCCGGCGCGATTGTCCCCGTATCGTACAAAACTACATAGTCATCGTAGGACAACCCGGCCTGAGAGAAGACCATTTCGAGTGCGGCATCGTCGGCCCATTTGTTCCGGAGCCCATCGCGTTCGGGGACCTGCATTATGTTCCAGGCAACGCTGATGGCGCCGGGAATATGCCCCTTGGCGTAATCGGCGGCGCCCCGTACGTCGATTACCTTGACTCCCGGTTTCCCGAGCAGGTCCTTCAGTTGCGCGGGACGGATAAACACGCTGTCCGTCGCCGCCGGTCCGCCCGCAGCCCCCACAGCACCAGGGACAATCATAAAGGCCGCAAGAGCCGCTACCCAAAGCGGCCAAAGGCTGCGTACCTGCGGCTTTTTGTCGTCGGTAAAATTTCTCATGATTCAGCTCCTTTCCGATTGCCCCCGTTTCGCAGGGACTCGATTTGCATTTGGAATGAGTATACCGGGAAGGCCATCGGGGTGTCAAAGAAATTAGACCCCGGGTAGAATCTGAACTTGATCCCAGCATCTCGGGACTAGACCAGGGGACGTTGCTTAAAGTCTTAAAGATTGGATATTCAATATGCCGAGGCAGGCAAGAATAGATATTCCGGGTCACTTGTACCATGTAATGGCTCGTGGAATCGAACGGCGCAGGATTTTTTTTGATCAGCGGGATTATGAGGATTTTCTGTCGCGGCTGGAGAAAGTTTTAGAAATAAGTAAGGTATCGCCTGAGGAATTAGTAAAGCAAGTCATTATGGGTACGGATTCTAGGCCAGAGGACATATTCAGCCGGAGTCAAGTTCGACAGGTCGTGAAAGCAGGGGCTTTGTACTGTTATTTGGCTAAAGAGCGGGGCAGAATGAATGGCGGGCAGTTGATGAGACAGTTGAGATTGACATCCGGAGCCATTTCTCACCTTGTAGTCAGGGGTAGAGAATTATATGAAGCTAACAAACTTTAATACTTTAAGCAACGTCCCCTCAGACCTCAATTGAATTATTTAAGGGCGTCCCCCTTCACGCAGATTTCTCATATATTAATCGGGAGATGTGCAAAAATGGGGTCAGACTTCGTTATTTCTTTATTTTGCTTTTGTGGCCCTCGACCACATTCTTTTCCAACCAATTATTATGATAAAGTGCCCCGGGAAGTGAACTCTTGGCTTCCTCCCCATAAAAGCAGATTACCCAGAAACGGGTGGCGAGTCAATACCTAAATACCCAAGCCGGCCCCCATTGCCCCGTAAATTTTTAGCTACATGAATTAAGCACTTTCTGCATGAACGTCCCCATCTAGGAAGGAGTCCTCGGTCTCCCAGGAAAATTTCCCCCTCCGTCGGAATTTAACGCTTCCACCTACAAAGTGTGAAATTTGAAACCTTAAAGATTTGCTGATTTCTGTTTGAAAGAGTGTATAACGTCCCGCGTAACCTGCGAGCGCCCCTTTAGGGCGGGTATTAGGTTCATGCGGTGGTTATGCGCATGTTACATCTTTTCGCTTAGGGGCTGAGTGTTCTTGCCGGTGATTATGAATTGCGCAAGTTCCTGGTATCCACTCTTTTTTTTATCTAATGATGCCGAAGATATTATTGAGTCATGGATTTGCTTGATTTCATCAATGGGCTTTTGCGCCAATAATGTCATCAGCTTGCTAATTGCCTCTTTTCGCGACCTCTTAGGTGCAAAATCCTTACTTAGCTGTTCCCCTAATCTCATAATATCTTCTAACCTGGGAAGCACACTACCTTGCCGGAGTAAAGAGTCTGATTCGGAGAGGATTCTGTATTTTTCAGGATCTTTCTGTTCAAGGTCAATCACAGCTTTTGACCTTTGCGCATCTAATCGTTTGGCCTTGCGTGGTGAATCTAGGGTGGTTTTGGATGAACCTTTGCACCCCCTCAAATGCGCAAATAAAGCCGATGACGAACCTTTTTCTCCCAAGAGCCTTACGGCTTCAACTATATCGGCCTCAGAATATTCTTCCATCAATAGCGCGATCTTTAATGCAATTTGTAGAATTCGATTTTTCATCTTATTCCCACTGCCCTCATGAATTCTTCTGCCACTTGAGCGAATTCCCCCTTGACGTAGTCTCTCGCGTAATTGGTGTGAAAAATTGGAGTCATACCCCTAGAGCCCGTTGGGTAAGAGTCAGAATGATATGCTTCGTTCTCAAAGACGGGCCAGCCAAACCCGCTAGCCAGTTCTTTGACATCATCGCATGATTTTTGTTGTTCGGGTGGAGTATTTGAACGAACTTTATCATTGAATACGATGCCAGCCATGTCCAACTGTTGATCTTCGTGCATAAGACGAAACTCTTTTAGAGAACGGGCTAAGAGTGGTAAGCCGATGGTTGCCAAGAATTCTGGTTTGACAGGGACAATTATGTACCTGCTGGAGCGGTAAGCTGCTGTTGTTAATATTGATTCTGTTGGTGCACAGTCTATTATTATCAAATCGTACCTTTTGCTTACCTTAGCCAGAAGCCTGGGGAGCAACTGCGCCTTTTCAGTTGGGTTTTTTAGCGTCCATGCCAGTTCAAGTCTTGAAGGTATAAGGTGAACCAGGCTACCGTCATCCCATTCACGTAGTGGATGAATTACATCGTCCGGTGAAAATAGGGTGGGTGAGCCTTTCCTTGTCTTGGGCGCTGAGAACTCCTCAAACACCTCAACGATCGTCCCTTTATCTTCGTTGAGGTAGTCAAGGTACTTCTCGGTACCCATGAAGTATTGGCTGAGATTGGCTTGTGGATCAAGGTCTACAGCCAGCACTTTCATCTTGCCTTGCCACGCACAATGCCAAGAAAGATTGAAGGCAAGCGTAGTCTTACCGACGCCGCCTTTCATGTTGATGAGAGAAATAGTCGTCGACATAGCAAACCCTCCAATACATCATTAATTTGTAACACCCGGTAACAATCAAATACCAGGCCCTCCCTTTCGTTGATCGTTAAAAGGCATCTGTCGCGCTCCCAATATGCTTTTTCTTTCTTAAGGATTACGAGATTAAATATACGCCTTCCGGTGAGACCTGTCAACTGTTGACTTCAGGAAGTAACCCTCATTTTACCCCGGATCTGCCGTCCGAAACGCCAATTTAACGCTTACATAGACAGATATCAGGGAAGGCAAGCAATTTAGGATCATTGTTTGAAATTGAGCATAAGTTCACCCTTGCCTCGAAGCGCGCTGCTTGGTCTCGGAGGTCCCCTTCACCTGAAAAATCATTTTTGGCTTTCCACTTTGGGATTATTTGTAGGAACGGATCTTGTCAACCCATATGGACCCGCTACACGGGGGATTTCTGGTACTCCAAACGCCAATCCTTAATCCCTCAATACGGCTGGGACGGAGCGTTTTGTCCCCCAACTTCCTTTGGGAACCGGACGGCTCTCGCGTGATCCAATTATCTGCATAAACCAGTTTGTTAAATGGCAAGCGAATTATTTTCCATTCCGTTCCGATTTCAAAATTTCCAACCCAATACGCTATCTTGTTGGAATCATCCGGGTGAGATGTGATCAAATTAAAAGTTCCGAACAGGGGACGAGTTGCTCGTATATAAAATTCAACCCCCTCATAGAGGGAGAGGTCGCGCCTTTGATCACTCCGGAATTGCGCAAACGATCCTCTTATTCCCGCGGGAAGATCAAAATCCATGCGTAAAGAGCCTTTTGATCCTTCGAGTCCGGCTTTGGGGTCCAAATAAACCGAATAAAAACCACTATCTAATTTCCTGTAACCGAGGCTCCATCCGGGGTCAATTCCTTTTGCAAAATCCCCATGCAGTGGGTTGGCGTCTCTCATTTCTGAAACAGTACCAAAAATTGAAGGTGTCTGCTTCGCAATGGCAACTAATGCTTGCCCTTTTCTGACATCCACTAATCGAATATTAATGTCCCATATACCGCCTAATTCCGCAAGGGTTCCGGTTAAAACCAGATCGGCCATTAGGAGCTTTCCGACGACTCCTTCCTTGGTTTCTTGGGTAAGGCCGGTTTGGGTGAGTTCCTGCTCGCGCAAAATAGTCTTTAGTTTTTCTCTCTCCACTACTACGAAATTCCCTGAATCGATCAGCAGCGAGGTCAATGATTCGAGGAATACTCTGCCTACTTCCCTTTCCGGACCGCGGATGACCTCAAAATCCATAATCGCAATCGTTTTTTTGGGAATTTTTACTTTAACGCTCACTCCCCTCGCCATGGGTTGCGGTTTATCCAGAACGAAATCTACAGTTTTTCCACGGATTTCTTTTACAATGGCTGGTAACCCATTTATTTCCGTTTTAAGCCCCTCCAGAAAAAGGCTCTTTTGAATGACCTGCTGAGCAATTTCCTCGACGGTTGAATTCGCTGTCCTTTTTATTTCAGGGAAATTCAATACCAACGAGAGCTCACTCATCACTGATTCCTGAACGGTCCCGTCAACAATAAGTGGGCTGGTCTGCTCGGTTTTTGTGGATTGTTTTGATGTTGCACAAGACACCATTAGCGAGAGAAGGATTGCTGGCAGAATAAAGCAAAAACGTCCCATGATTCCCTCCCATCAGGATTATTATTAACGAGTGCTAAGGCGTAAATGCTTTTGCCCATCAAAATACCTGAATCCGAAATCCATCCACTTCAATGCCATACCGATATGGGAGATGCGCCAGGAAGAGGGGCTAGGAAACACTAATAGCAAACTTGGTCTCCTTTCCATTGGCTCTAACATCAGAAGAGTAACAATTTGCTTTCCTCATGTCTCCCTCCAGGCTCTCACCTCAGTTTCTTTCTGCAAGTGGCGCGGGCCAAAATAAAAAAACCTCACCCCTGCCGATGAGGCGTAAAAATCCAGTCTTCTGCAATCGCTTTGGGCAACCCGGCGATCCTCATGATTGGGACCCGTGCTTTTCCGCCCTCCGGTCACCCGGAGCTTGGCTTTATCGATTCAAATTCATTTCTGGAGGAAATATACAATAATTCTTAAAACCTGTCAACCGCAAATTACAGGAAGAAGTCGTTACCTGACTTGACAGTATCCGTAATGTCAAATCTTGACTCTTGCAACTTATTTGTGTTTTTTCCTTTCAGCAATCTCCTTTAATCGTTTCTCAAGCAACTCTGCGGCTTCCTTTTCTGTAAGAGAACGTTGGTTCAAAGACAACTTATGAATGGCAAAGGCATAGCCTCCTATGGAGATAAAGGGAAATGGGGTCAGACTTCGTTATTTTGCTTTTGCGGCCCTCGACCACATTCTTTTCCAACCAATTATTATAATAAAGTGCCCCGCGAAGTGAACTCTTGGCTTCCTCGCCATAACGGCAGATTACCCAAAAAAGGGCGGCCAGTCAATACCTAAATAACTAAGCCTGACCCGATTCCTGACCCCATTCCCGAATGAAAAAGCCAATGCTAAAGCGGAGGATTTTCTGCAAGCGATCCTCGGAGCCGTGAAGAAGGCCGAGTCGCCAAATTGACTGTAAATGCTGGAAAGGTTTTCTTCTCTTTTCCGTGGACTTTTTGTTTGTTGTTAGGTTGCTTCTCTTCTTTCTGTAGATTGTGACCTACTGCTCTCGATAAATAAGTAGGGGTAAATTCTCCTTTTCCTTAGTTTTGTCCCAACGTACTCCTTTATTCACCACAGAAAACTTTCAAAAAAGGTCAAAAAAAAGGTCTTGACAAGCTAATTGCATAATGTATAAGTATAGACCTAAAATATCTGTGCTTTTCCTTGACAGCGTAGGTCCGAAAAATTAAAGATAAATTCAACCGATTTTCCCAAAGTGGTTGACGACCATTCAGTTTCGGAGATTCGCTTATTCAAAAACGATGGAAATGAAGTGGCCTACAAGGATTAATTGCTCGATTCTCTCTCGACCCAATAAGGAACCCTCCTTGCCAACGCTTTTTCGATTTCCTGCCCTCCGTTT
>Ga0315294_10006135_pt1 | contig 13191 bp, 8 predicted proteins | sample YL17G13_40_MG_FD_203626 | JGI IMG/M metagenome (GOLD analysis project Ga0315294, IMG submission 203626) | Sediment microbial communities from Yellowstone Lake, YNP, Wyoming, USA - YL17G13_40 | ecosystem: Environmental > Aquatic > Freshwater > Lake > Sediment | place: USA: Wyoming | collected... | reverse complement strand
ACACCAGCCGGCTCCCGCTCCCTACCGCTACCACCGCCGCCCCGTCCTTCACTTGCAGGCTGTCCCCACTGAAAATCGTGGTGTTCGGTATGAGCACCTGCCCGCTAATGGTCGCGTTCATGCTCCCGGCCACCGAGCCCACTACCGCTGCCCCGCCGAAGGCGGGAATCGCAGTTGCGGCGACCACAAGGAGTACCCACAACGTGATGTGCGCCTTCCAATTCTTCCTCATCATAAGTCCTCACTCCTTTTGGATTTGGGCCGGGCTATGCCCCTGCCCGGGCCATGAATGCCCTGGATGGTCTTTTCTACCTTGAGAAACGGGCCCCATCCCACAAAACGCTCCCCCCTTGTCAAGTGCCTTCTGGAGAAGAATCGCTTGACCCCTCCGCATTCCCATTAGGGGCGCTCCGAAGACACCTTCTTCCAAACCCTTCACGGTTGTCTATCGGCATTCGCCCTTTCCAACTTTAGATCTTTTTTGAGCTGGAGAGCTTCTCCTGTCGCGTGGCTCGAAATGACAGGCCGGGTGAATTGTGAGGAAGACTACCAGCAGAGACCGAACGATTGCGTAACGGAAGGAACTGATCTGGGGGACAATCTCACTAGGTCGATGAGAATTTGCCTCTTTTTCAAGGCGCGGATTCCGTCTGGAAATTCAGGGTGGGTCCCGGCCACAACTATCACCTCGCTAGAAGCCAGCACCTCCTGCAAAGACTGGGCAAGCAGGCGCGAGAGTTGCGGCAGCTCTCTCTCGACGAAATCGCGGTTGGCGCCGATCAGACGCTCGGGCCTTACCCGCGGATCGTAAACCCGCACCTCTTTTCCTGCTCGAAGCAGGCTTTTGACCAGAGCGCAGGCGGGACTTTCTCTCAAATCATCGGTATCCGACTTGAACACCAATCCCAGAATCCCGACTTTTTGCCTGCCGGTGGCCAGGACCAGTTGGGTGGCCCGCTGCAAGTGGCGAGAGTTACTTTCGAGGACACTCGAGAGGAGCGGGAGCTCCAGCCGCGCGCGTCGCGCCACCGCACAAAGCGCCCTGAGGTCCTTGGGCAGGCAGGGGCCGCCGAACGCCAATCCCGGCTTCAGGTACAGGGGCGAGATGTTGAGTTTGGTGTCCCGCACGAAAATCTTCATCACCTCATGACTATCAATCTCCAGGCTCTTCGAGAGGGCGCCGATCTCGTTGGCGAAAGCGACCTTGAGCGCGTGGAAGGCATTGTCGGCATACTTCACCATCTCTGCGACGCGCAGTGAGGTCACAAAAACCGGGGCCTTGATGGGCCGCCACAGTTCTATCAATCGCCGGGCACTGCGTGCGTCGTAGCTCCCGATCACTGTCTTGGGCGGGTGGAAGAAATCGTGAATCGAAGATCCCTCGCGCAGGGACTCAGGGTGGAAGCACACGCCGAAATCGCGCCCAGCTCGCTTGCGGGCAACACGCTCGAGCCGGGGGATTACGCAAGTCTCCAGCGTCCCCGGCGGCACGGTGCTCCGCACCGCCACCGTGTGATAGCGCCGGGTGTAGCGCAGCGCGCGCGCTATGTCGTCCGCCGCACGCAGGACGTAATCCAAGTTTGCTTCCCCCTTCGGGCCAGACGGGGTACCCACGCAGACCAAGGAGAGGACCGCACCCGCAACAGCCTCAGCGGGCTCGAGGGTAGCGCGGAGCTTCCCCGCTCGAACCGCTCGCGACACGAGACGCTCCAATCCCTTCTCCGCCACCGGAGAATGACCCTGATTGATGCTGCCGACCTTGGCCGCGGAAATGTCCACCCCACAGACCTCGTGCCCCATCCGGGCCAAACAAGCACCCGTAACGCAGCCCACATAGCCAAGCCCAAACACGCTAATCCGCATGACGACTCTCAACACCTCAGATGATACGACCCAGCCGCGCCAAATGCTGGCGGCCTCCGGCGCGACTATATGCGACCCTCGCGCCGGAAGTCAAAGTTGCCTATGTCAGCCTCGGGGCCAGGCCGGATGCTACGGCCCGTCCTATCCGAGCGTTTTCCGAATGACACCCCGAGATCCGGAGGCGACCATCTGCACCACAGGCTGAGCCGCACCAACATTAGGGTTGATTGCCCGCTCCCAAGATTCTAGAATGCTTCCCTTCTTTTGGCGTTCATTCTGGCACGGGGTCCAGAGCCATGCGGAGCCGGGTGCAGCCAGGGCTGGCAACTAGAGACTGACAGGCGCTGGGGCTGACCTCCGGTGGGGTTTGCGTTCGGGATGCCCCTGGACAGCAACTCGAACATCCCGCCGCAAGCCAGGACCGATTCTTCATCATGGCGGCAGCAATGCTTAGTCAGTCACGGCGGTTCGAGAACGGGGCCGCTTATCCCCGGGGAGAGAGTTGTCGATTCCACTCGCAAGAGGTTGCAGGGCTGGGCGGCAACTGCTCAATGTGGTGTCCGCAGGCCAGTTAGCTCCACGACTAGCGCATCCTATGCACACTGTCCGACGACTATTGTCCGTCCGCGATCTTCGAGTCCCATTTCTACTGGCAGTCCTTATCGTATCCTTTCTCCTATCTCCACCGTGGACCGGGAAGGGGACACCCGGGGCTGCCTCCGTCTGGGGTCGGGATACGTGGATGGCCGCAGGCACGTCGCGCCTCTTCCGCGTGGTTAGCAGTGAAGACCTGGTTTCCCCGGGCCTTTCCCTCACCGCCAGCTTCTCCCCAGGCCCCGTGACGGTGAACTACATCCTGGTTGGGACCCCTCGCGACCTGACCATTTCCATCACCGTGCCGCTCGACACGGCTCCCGGCCCGCAGACGCTGGAGATCACCGATGGCCTCCTGACACACAGCGTGGGGGAGGCCCTGCGGATCGTGGATGGCACGATCCTCAACCCTTCCCCTTCTGTCCTTTCCCTGGGCGGCTCCAGCATCCTGTCGATTGCGCCGCATCCCCTGTTCAACGGGCAATCGTCGTTCTCGCTTGATTTGGGGCCGGACATCTCGGTGGGGCCGCTAAGTCTGCAGCCGGACGGCTTCCTGGAAGCTCCTGTTTCCGTGCTGCCCTCGGCCATTCCGGGCACGCGATCGGTCCATCTCACCGCAGGGCCTTACAGCTTCCTGGCAGAACGGGGCTTTGGCATAGACTTCGGCCCCTTGGTCAATACCGTGCGAGTGAATATAGGAAGCCCGCCTGCGTCTTACATGGATCTCCAACTTCCCAATGGTTACACGGCACACGCTTTCGCCTCGCCCACCGCCGAGAATGGCCTGGCAGCTCCCGATGACATGTATGTGGACGAAACAAACACTCTGTATGTTTTGAATCATGGGGCCATAGTGGGCCCGGCACCCTTCTCCATCTCGGTCTTCGACCTTGGCCCGAGTAACTTCGGCGCGCTCAAGGGCGTTTTTCGCGATATCGATGCTTCAGGCATGGGTGGGTTGCTGGAAAGCGCTACGATGCTTCCGAGCCGGCCGGGAAAGCTGTTTTTTTCGACAGAGAATTACCCCTCGGGTGGCTTTGGCGGTGGGCAGACGATCACTGAGCTGGACTTGGCTACGGGAGCCTCCAGGTTGTTCTGGTATAGCCCTTACTGGAACCTTGACCCAATCGATACGGACGTGACCGGCAACATGGCGCTTGGTCATACCAATTCTTTGACCGGCCAGAATGAAGTCTCGCGTCTGGACCCGGACGGGAATTTCCTGGATGGCTGCACGGTCGACGTCATGACTGACACGGTGCGCCTGGACCCGCTGACGGGCAAGTTCCTCATTAATCGCCCCAGCCCAGGAGGGACGCAGATGCTCGACCTGCCCACCTGTGCAAGGGTCCTACGAAGCGATAGCCCCGCCGGAGGTGATGACGAGGGGCGCTTTGCACCTGGGGGCAGGAGATTTTGGCAATCAGTACTTCGCTCCGATCCCCGCCTGGTACGCAGGCGTAGCCACGCTAATGCCGGTGTCCTATACGGACCCGGACCAGTCGGTACCGGAACGGATCGTGAAATTCGTAAGCGGCGTTTGGGTAGCAGATGGTACAGCGTTCGACCGCGATGGGAAGAATCTCGTGGTTATAGACAGATATGCCAGCGCGATCATTGCCATCAGCCGGGATCCGGGTTATCAACCCCCTGCTCCCGCCGTGACCCTCTCTCCTAGCGGGCTGGAGTTTGATGGGCAGCGAACCGGGACAACCAGCACTGCTCAGACTGTAACCCTGACCAATAGTGGCAACGCTCCGCTGACCATCAGCAGCATCAGCGCGAGTGGTGACTTTGCCCAGACAAATACCCGCGGGGATTCCGTCGCCGTGGGAGCCAATTGCATTATCAATGTCACGTTCACGCCCAGTGCGGGCGGCACTCGGAATGGGGCGCTTACGATCAGCGACGATGCGCCCGACAGCCCGCAAGTAGTGACTCTCGCAGGCGTGGGGCAAGACTTCTCAATAGGTACTTTCACCACGGAGCAAACCATATCGGCAGGAACATCAGCAGCTTTCTCTTTGAAGCTCGCACCCGAAGGCGGGTTTGCCCAATCAGTCGTGCTGACGTGCGCCGGGGCTCCGCCCGCAGCCTCCTGCTTCGTTTCACCCAGTTCCATTGTGCTGGATGGTGCGTCCTCTGTGGAGGCCACAGCGACTGTTACGACCACGGCGCGTTCGGTAGGAATCCCGCCTGCGGACGGCTTCCCCGATCCGCCAAGCCCCAAGGTCTGGGGACGCCATCCTGCCCTGCAACAGTTGCTCTGGTTGCTGGCTCTGACTATAATGGGCAGTCTCGTCGTCCTCCGGCGGCGACTCGGGCTAGGCTTGAGCCTGGCACTAACAATGCTTCTGGTTTTGCTGTGGACGGCCTGGGGTGGCGGAGGCAGTTCACGTTTACCGAGCGGAACTCCGGCGGGCACTTATACCCTGACCATGACGGCTACAACCTCCGGCGGGCCAAGCCACTTGGTTAAGGTAACCCTGATCGTGAACTGAAGGGGAGATCGAGAAGGACTATGAGGATCACGCTGCGACGCAGTTCGATCCGGTTCTTGGCGGTGGTGTTTGAGGGAGGCTTGTTTCTGGTCTTCGTTCTGTGGGCTTCGAAGACCTTCCTCGCTTACCGGGTCGCGCAGTCACCTACGGTGGGGAACCTGCTGCGGGCGGTCAAGCTGGACCCCGCCAACGCGGACTTCCACCTGCGACTGGGGCGTCTGTTCCAATACAGCCTGGCCGACCTGGATCCTGCCCGGGCGACGGAGCATTTTCGCAAGGCCGCACGTTTGAGCCCATACAACCCGCAACCGTGGCTTGACCTGGGGGCCGCCCTAGAGTTTCAAGGGAAAACCGCAGAGGCTGAAGCCTGCCTGCGTCGGGCCGATTTCATGGCACCCAATCTGCCCGCCTTCCAGTGGGCTATCGGCAACTTCTTCCTACTACATGGCAATGTTGATGACGCGTTCCGACACTTCCAAATCGTTCTGGCCGGCAGTTCCCAGTACGACCAAATTCTCTTCAGCACAGCCTGGAAAGCCTCGGGTGACGCCAACAAGATCTTGGAGCAGCTTATCCCCCACCAGGTCGGCACCGAATTCGCCTACCTTCACTACCTCCTCGGACAACAGCTCTATACGGAAGCTCGAAGCGTGTGGAAGCGGATTGCCGGCAGTGCAGAGACCTTCCCGCCGGCGCAAGCATCGGAATACATCGACCGCATGATAGGGGTGCAGCGGCCATCCGAGGCTTACGAAGCCTGGACTGACCTCCGGAAGAAGGGCCTGATCGCCGCCACCTATGAGGCAACGAGTAAGAATCTCCTGATGAATGGTGCCTTTGAGGAGAGAGTTCTGAACATGGGCTTTGATTGGCGGATTCTGCCCCTGGAAGGCGTCTATGCCGGCCTAGATCAAACTACGTTTCATTCCGCCAGCCACTCGCTTTTTGTCCAGTTCCCTGGAAAGCAGAACTTAAGGTATCGCCATGTTCTCCAGTACGTGAAGGTTGAACCTGGGCGTTCGTACCGCCTCCGGGGGTTCATGAGGTCCGAGGGGATCACCACCGATTGCGGGCCTCTCTTGGAGGTTCGCGACCCTTACGATACCCGAGCCCTCGATGCGTTCACTGAGAGTCTCCAGGGCAATTCGGTGGGCTGGATTCCGGTTTCAGTAGATTTCACCACGGGACCAAAAACGGAACTTATCGCCGTGACTGTTACCCGCCTGCCGAGTCGGAAGCTTGACAACCTGATCGCTGGGAAGGTCTGGGTAGATGACCTCAGCTTAACAGCCGTGTCGACCGACACGGCGAACACCAGGTAAGAACACGTTAGCGCATGTCGCCCTGGAGACCGCGAGTCTCCCGCTGCCTGCCAGTCGAGGAGCCTCCGGCCTGCCTCTCCCCACGTCGTTCGACGCAGGCGGCTTTGTAACCAATTCCCAACACTACCGCGAAAATCAGGGCATTCGCCGGTATTTGCAGATTGAAATCCGTGGCGCTGTGAATAAGCATTCCCAGCGTACTCCCAATACACCCCAAGGTGACCGCGGGACGGTAGCGTCGGGGATCAACCAGGAAGGAAACGATCATCTTGAAGCAAAGGTAGAGGATGGGCAAGAAAAGTAACGCCACACCGACCAGACCCGTGTCGGCGGCAAACTCCAGATAGTCGTTATGCGCATGGTCGACGTATAAGTTGACCAAGCCAGTCTGGTAGTGACGAAAGCCTGTGCCGAAGGTTCCTAGCCCTGTCCCCACCAGAGGGTGATCGCGGACAAGTCGTAGGGCGTCTTTCCACATGGCAATCCGCCCTTCCTGTTGGAGGTATCCCGGCTCCGCCATCTGCTCAAATCGCGCCAGTACGGGGTCGAGTCCAATCCAGAGCCCATAGCCGATCATGGCAAGTAAGACCACGAAGATACCCACCATCCAGGCTTTTCGCCGAACCTTCAATTGGGCTAGGAAGGCCATGAAAATCAAGCTGAACAGCAAAGCGAGAATGCCTCCGCGAGAGCGAGAAAAGACCAACCCGACCATGAGAACGACCGCCAAAAAGAAATAGAAGAGAGACTGGAAGCTGCTTGAACTATTTCCTCTGGAGGCCTGTTCGCTCCCCCCACCTTGCCTTCGCCTGTCCCCTCGCTGGAGAGAGTAGAACGCGAGGGCCAAGACGAAGGGGACTATCAGCCCCAATAACCCGGCAAAGTGATTCCGGTTGATGTATGTCCCGGTCGCTTCCTCGAGATCAAACTGCTTGGTGTAGGTGAAAATCTTTTGCCAGCCCGTCAGGTACTGAACAATGCCATAGGCGGCTTCGAAGCACCCCAGGAGGATCAGCGTCCGCAGCAGGGTGCTCTTCCGCTTTTGGGAATCAAACAGGTAGGCCGCCAACAGAAACGCGCCCAGATAAGCGAGGAACTTGGCTAATGCCACCACGGAATCGTGCGGATAGATGCTCAAAGCCGTCCAAACCCATTGGCTTGGCGCGAGGCCGCTCAGGCTCGGGTCAAGGAGCCGCGCGGGACTAATCCAACCGATGACGAAGGAGGGGAGCGGCAGCAACTGCACTAGAGCCCAAAGTACGAACAGAACCGGCCAGAGCGGCAACCGGAGAGCGATCTCGCCCTGCCGGGTCTGCCTCCACAAGAGCAGCAACACGGCAAGAAAAACCGCGAACTCCATGAGCGTGTAGGTAAGGGGCTGAACGCCGCCGAAGGCCAGTGTCGCCCCCACAATCGTCACTGCCAGCACCAGTTCAAGTACTCTGTTCATAAAGGACAGCCCCGCTTCTTCTCTCGACTGAACCGCAAGCAGCCGGATCCGGCAACTTCCTCTCCGCCGCGCCTTCTGCCAGCCTGACAAGTGCTAAGAGCGCAACGCTTCTTCCCAACTGAGCCAGAGGTCCCGGAGCGTCGTTTCCAGGGCGTATTGCGGGAGCCACCCGACAGCGCGCTTGGCCTTGGTGGGATCACCCCACAGGGCAGCCGCCTCCTGCGTGCGCACCTTCGATTCATCCACGACGACGCGGATAGGCTTCGAGGTGAAAGACCGCAAGATCTCCACTATCGACTCGATCGATACAGGCCGGCCCGAGCAGAGTTGGTAAACATCCCCGGGCTCGCCCTTCTCCAACAGCAGGTGGTAACCGCGCACGATGTCACGCACGTCGCTGAAGTCACGCTGGACGTCGAGATTCCCCACCGCGATCGTAGGCGGTCGCAGGCCCGCCTCGATTTCCGCCACTTGCCGGGCCAAGCTCGAGCAAACGAATGCCGCGGTCTGCCTCGGCCCGGTATGGTTGAAGGGTCTCACCCGCACGATGGGGAATCCATAGCTCTTGCAGAACTGGAAGGCCAGGAGCTCGGCACCGGCCTTGCTCGCCGCATAAGGGTTGGCAGGTCGCAGGGGGCAATCTTCTCGCAAGGGCATGGGGCCCGGCGGATCGGCTCCGTAAACCTCTCCGGAACTGACGTACAGGAAGCGACAATCCATTTCAAGCTGGCGCCAGGCCGAGAGCAGGTTAAGAGTCCCGTAGAAATTCACATTGTAGGTGAGCAGGGGATCGCGCAGCGATTCCACCGGAGAGGATAAAGCCGCCAGGTGATAGATCCGCTGCGGTCGGGTGTTGCTTAGGACCCGCAGCACCCCTTCGGCGTCCCGGACGTCAACCCGTTCCACAACAATTCTGGAAAGGATGTGATTCAGGTTGACGAGTTCATCCTGTGGGGCGATCAGGGCCACCACTTCTTCGCCCTGGCTGAGAAGGTAATCAGCCAGGTGCGACCCGGCAAAGCCGGCGGCCCCCGTTATCAGGGACTTCACGGTACGGTCTCCCCAGCCGAGGTATTCGCGAGCGCGCTTTGCACTCGCCCCATGTCGGCGTTAACCATCATCTTGATCAGCTCCTGGAAGGCCACCGCGGGCTGCCAGCCGAACTCCCGGGCTGCTTTCGTATAATCCCCGCGCAAGTGGTAGATCTCAGCGGGGCGAAGACACGCGGGATCGGTTTCGACGTATTCGCGGTAATCCAAACCCAGGTGTCCGAAGGCAACTTCCAGGAGCTGCCGGACCGAGTGGGTGACCCCGGTGGCGATGACGTAGTCCTGCGGCTTCTCCTGCTGCAACATCATCCACATGGCTTGGGTATAGTCGCCCGCAAAACCCCAGTCGCGCTCGGCATCCAAGTTGCCCATCTTCAGCTTTTTCTGAACTCCCAGCTTGATGCGCGCTGCCCCATAGGTGACCTTACGACTGACGAACTCGAACCCGCGCCGCGGCGACTCGTGGTTGAAGAGAATCCCCGAGCAGGCAAACAGATCGTAGCTCTCACGATAGTTGACGGTAATCCAGTGGCCGTACAACTTGGCCACGCCGTAGGGGCTACGGGGATAGAAAGGGGTCTTCTCGTTCTGGGGGGACTCGCGCACCATCCCGAACATTTCGCTGGAAGAAGCCTGGTAGAAACGAATCCGGGGATTCACGACGCGAACCGCTTCCAACATCCGGGTAACCCCCAGCGCCGTGAATTCGCCCGTGAGCACGGGTTGGTTCCACGAGGTGGGCACAAACGACTGCGAGGCCAGGTTATAGACCTCTTGCGGCTCGCACTGCTTGAGCGCACTGATCAAGGAGTTCTGATCGAGCAAGTCGCCCGACAGCAGCTCGATTTTGTCCTGAAGGTGCGCCAGCCGCTCGAAGTTGATCGTACTGCTCCGGCGCACCACGCCGTAAACCTTGTATCCTTTGGAAAGCAGGAACTCAGCCAAGTACGAACCATCTTGGCCTGTTATACCCGTCACTAGAGCCACTTTGCTCATGGGCACCTCGGCAACAAGAGTCGGGGAAGTCTCGGGCTCAATCCCGGAGTTGTCTCAACTTTCTGCCTTGCGCGGGCCATCGCCCACCGGTTGGGACTGTTGGCCGGCCTCCCCGGGGGTCGAATTTGGCGCGCCGGGTCCGTTCGCCTCATGGGAATGAGGTTGATACCCTATCCCCATGTTAGCCAGGGCTTCGTAAACCGCTTCCCGGTTATTCTCTCGGGCCGCCTGCACCAGTTTGGTCACGCGCGTAGTCACCTCGTTCACGTCGGGCAGCTGGGGAATAGTCATGGATAGCTTCTCGAACCTTGTCGGGGCCACTTGTTCGTCGCGCCGCACTAGCTCCTCTTCGATTTTCTCCCCCGGGCGCAATCCCGTGATCTCAATCTGAATGTCCTTTTCCGGTTCGAGCCCGGCGAGGGCCACCATCTCCCTGGCAAGGTCCAGCACTTTGCGGGGGTTCCCCATATCCATCACGAAGATCTCGCCCAGCCGGCCCAGGGACCCGGCGCAGATGACAAGCTGAACGGCTTCCGGGATGGTCATGAAGAAGCGAACCACATCGGGATGGGTGACGGTTATGGGACCTCCCTCGGCAATCTGCTTCTGAAACAAGGGGATGACGCTGCCCCGGCTTCCCATGACGTTGCCGAAACGGACACAGGCCGCAGGCAACGAACCGTGGCTGGCATAGGTCTGAACTAGAATTTCGCCTACACTCTTGCTGGCCCCCATGACGCTGGTGGGGTTCACGGCCTTATCGGTGGAAATGAAAACAAATCGTTCAACCTTGTGTTGCCGGCACGCCTCCAGCAGCGTCTGCGTTCCAAAGACATTGTTAAGAACCGCTTCGCAAGGGTGCTTCTCCATCAGCGGGACATGCTTATGGGCCGCCGCGTGGAAAACGATCTGAGGCTTGAACTCCTGGAAAATGGCGTGCAGCCTCTCGGCGTGCCTCACGTCCGCAATCTGAGGTTCAATACGCGCCTCCGGAAAACGAAAGCCCAATTCCTGCTGTAACTCATAGGTGGAGTTCTCATCCTTGTCGAGGATGGCAAGGGAAGAGGGATTAAGTAGCAAGAGCTGGCGAACCAACTCACTGCCGATGGACCCGCCAGCTCCCGTCACCAGGATTCGCTTCCCGGTGTAGACCCGCCGAACGTCTTCGTCGAATTCCGCGACCTCGACACTGTCACGGCCCAGAAGATCCTCGATGCGCACCTGGCGGAGCTGGCTGATATTGACGCGGTCCCGGAAAAGCTCTTGCACGCTGGGGATGATCTTGGCTGGGACACTGATCTCCTCGCACCGGGCCAGAATCTGGCTCAGTGTCCTGCGGTCAGCTTTGGCAATGCTGATGACCACCTCGTCGACGTTTGACACGCGAACCAGCTTCCCGAGCGCCTTACGATCTCCCAGCACCCTGGTTCCGGAAATGACCGTCCCAATCTTCTTGGGGTCGTCGTCCACGAACCCCACTACTTCCACGTCCCCCTGGTTCTTCAACTCTCCCAGAAGCAGAATGCCCGCCCTGCCGGCACCGTACAGAATCACTCGCTTCACTTCCCGGAAGGGAGTACGAGCTGTCTTCTGCCCTCGCTCATAGAGAACCCTGCGCAGGGCCCGCGCGCCCAACGATCCTGAGAGCGACAGCAGGTATTCCAGGGCAATGACACTCAGGGGCACGCGCAGACGAGCGCCGAAGATCATCCCGGGAGGATAGAACAGCCGCAGGCTCAACAGTAGCGCCGTGACCAAAGACAGCGCCCGAGCAATCGCCAGGGCATCGGTGAGGGATACATACCTCCAGATAAACCGATAGATTCCGAATCTCCAGTTGACGAGCAGCCGAATGGCCAGCAGGTAAGGAAGCCAGAGGAGGAATTGCTTCGTGAACGCCCAGGAGGGTATTCCTTCAAAGCGGATGAGGTAGGCCGCGGCGAAGGACAGGGTGAAAATGCCTCCGTCGACGATCAGTTGGTTGGTACGCGTGTAGGGATCGAATCCGCGCACTCCGCTCCTTCTTCCACCCCTTGTGCTTGCCGGCCGTATTTCGGTCCGGCCCCGCGCGAATTCTCCTCGAAGAGTTCCCTTCGCTGTGAGTCCCCGGATCATCCTTGGGGGAACAGCCGGAACATCATCCTAAACTTCGCAGGGACCGTCAAGGCCGGGCCCTTTCGACCTCACGCGTCTCGCGCTTAAGCGACCTGGCGCACAGCCTCGGTAAGCGCAGCGACAACATGTTCGACCTGGGCTTCAGCGAGGTTGTTGAAAAAAGGCAGGGCCAGGGTGCGCCGGCCGACCGTCTCCGTCACCGGAAGATCACCTTCCTTCGTCCCCCAATCCCGCCGAATGTAGGGTTGCAGGTGAACCGGAGAAAAATATCCGCGAGTCGGAATCCCTTGGGCCTCCATGGATTTCATGACCGGGTGGCGACTGAGCCCTTCCGCCAGCGTCACCGCGTAAAGGCACCAACTCATTCGGACGTCAGGTCTCACCACGGGAGGCTTCACCCACTCGAGCCCCTGGAGCCGTTCCGTATACATTCTCGCGACGCGCTCACGCTTGGCAAGAAACCCCTCCAGGCGCCGAAACTGCGAGACGCCGATTGCGGCCGACATTTCATCCAGGCGGTAATTGTATCCCAGCCTCTCATGGTCAAGCCAGGATCCCATTTCTCCCCTGCCCTGGTTCCTCAAACTTCGCGTCAAGCAGGCTATCTTCTCATCGTTAGTGACGATAATTCCGCCTTCGCCCAGCGTCATCTGCTTGTTGGGATAAAAGGAGAAAGCTGCGGCATCTCCGAACTGTCCGACTTTGACGTTCTTGTACTCCGCGCCGATGGCCTCACAGGAATCATCGATCACTCTCAGGCCGTGCTTCTGCGCGACGCGCAGGATTTCGTCCCACTCGGCCGGATGGCCAAAAACATCCACGACCATCACGGCTTTGGACCGAGGGGTAATCTTCCGCTCGAGGTCCGCCGGGTCCAGGTTTTTCGTTTCGGGCTCGATGTCAACGAAAACCGGAGTGCACCCTTCATACAGAAAGGCATTGGCGCTCGCGGCAAAGGTAAAAGAAGGGACCAGCACCTCGTCCCCCGGCCCGAGGCCGAGGGCCCGGACGATCAGATGCAACGCCCCAGTCCCGGAATTGACCGCCACGGCGTGCTTGCAGCCCACATAGTCGGCCACCAGGCGCTCAAACTCTTCCGCCTTGGGACCGAGGGCCAGCCGACCTGACCGCAGAACCTCCGCCACAGCCTGTATGTCTTCCTCGTTCAGATCCGGAGATGACATAGGAACGATCTCGTTCATGGCGACTCCGTCTTCTTCGTATTCTTCGTCGGGCTGGCCGGCACGCCGACGGCCAGCACTGCCGGCATCAGGTCGCAAATGACGACGCCCCCCGCACCA
>Ga0315294_10006134_pt1 | contig 13193 bp, 11 predicted proteins | sample YL17G13_40_MG_FD_203626 | JGI IMG/M metagenome (GOLD analysis project Ga0315294, IMG submission 203626) | Sediment microbial communities from Yellowstone Lake, YNP, Wyoming, USA - YL17G13_40 | ecosystem: Environmental > Aquatic > Freshwater > Lake > Sediment | place: USA: Wyoming | collected... | reverse complement strand
CCCCTGTAGGGACAGACCCCTGTGTCTGCCCTATCTCGAAGTTAATAAATGGGGGACATAGGGGGTTGGACAAAGTTATTTAATCCATGCTCCATGTCGCATGTCATTATGCGGAACCGTAATATAACGCGCCGGATTGACAAGCCGCGTGCCGCTCCCATAGCATAGTGCAATGGACATAAGAAGCCGATTACGGGTGCCACTATACGTCGCAAGCGTTATCTTTATTCTGTGTGTCCCGTTTTTCCTAATCACCAGCAACATAAGATGGGTCGCCAATGACCTCAGACTCTACCAAAACGGCTTTGATAAATATGACGTCAGCCAGGACACAGGTTTTAGTAATGAAGAACTTGTTAATATATCAAAAGGATTAATTAGCTATTTCAACTCTGGTGCGATCGACGATACGATGGACATTTTCAGTGAGGAGACAATTATACATCTACGCGATGTAAGGGGATTAATTCAACTCTGCTATATCATCCAGTGGACTACACTCGGATATATGATCGTATTTATCACCGCCGGTTTTATATATAAGCGCAGGCAATTCTTTCATTTATTTAATATGGTTGTTGCCGCAGGCAGCATTCTCAGCATTCTTGGAATAGCGGCGATAGGCATAGCAGCACTTATCGATTTTAACTGGTTATTCGTAACCTTCCACCGTATGTTTTTCAGCAACGACTTATGGGTACTGTCAGGCTATCTGCCACGTATTTATACAGAAGGATTTTTCTTCGACACGGCGAAATTTATTGCAGTAGCAACATTATTGGAATCTATGCTTCTCGGAGGAACAGCTGGATTTTTTATACTGCGACGGCGACGCACCGTGAACTAATGATGGCATGTCCCACACGATGTGGCAGGACATGACGGGCCGCAGCCCCCACCGCCAGCGATAGGTGCTGAACTGCCATCAGACCCTTTGGATACAGCAGCGAAAGCGGAAAGTTGTTTGTTTGCTGGAGACTTACAGTCAGGGCATGAGATCTTGTTATTAACCTCACTGAAAGAGCACCTGCGCTCAAACTTCATATTGCATTTTGAACATTTATATTCGTATATCGGCATGGCAATTACATTTTAAGCTGTACGTACTAAAGAATCAAGAGCGCCAGACTATCTCACCACCGATTATTGTAGCATCGACCTTAATATCGCGTATTTTCTCCGGCATTACTTTCAGTGGGTCGTCACTCAGGAGAGTAAAGTCAGCTAATTTCCCAAGAACTATTGTACCCTTCACTCCTTCATCAAAAGAGGCATATGCTGCGGCTATCGTATGCATCTCCAGCGCAACAGATGGCAGAACCCGTTCCCTTGAGAAAAACACGTTCCCAGCTTGTGTCCTTCTGTTGACAGCGGCATGTATACTCAGTAGCGGATTAAGAGGCGCAACAGGATTGTCAGAACCTGCACATGGTTTGAGGCCACTTTTTAAGAAAGAGCTTATACGGTGCAGCAAGGGTTGCTGTTCTTCGGGAACAGTCTCCAAATAGCGTTCACCGCTATGATATATAAATGAAGGCTGTGTCACAACCAGGGCTCTGATATTTCCCAGTCTATCGAGAAGCGAGTCTGAACATACGGAACAGTGTTCTATGCGATGGCGGTGATTATTCTTAGGTGACTTATCGCAAATGGATTCCAGTGCTGATACAGCTGCGGCAATGGTATTTTCCTCAACGGCATGTATCGCGATCTGAAATCCATGACTGTGAGCATGGGAAATCATCTGTTTTAGTTCATCCAAAGTCGGATAAAGACAACCCCTGGCCTCACTGATAATGACCTTGAGGGCGCCAAGGCGCATATCATTACTTCCGTATCGCGGTATGAATCCCTGCTCTAACAATTGATCAATATATCGCAGTCCCATCATTAGGGATAATCGTGGTGTCAGAGAATCTGCCTCTCGTAATCGCCGGAAAAACTTCCATGTATCAAGGTTATTAGAAGCTGTAGCATCTTGAAGGGATGTTATGCCCATTGAAAGGTATGCTTCATTGGCAAGTCTGACCCCCCTATCCATCTCGCCCGATGAGATCGGGGGAATCCTATTCTCGATGTAATCGTTCATTTCAAACAGCATTCCGCTTGGCTGTCCTGACTGCAGGTCCCTGTCAATTACCCCGCCAAGAGGCTCCTGTGTCTCGTTTGTTATCCCGACCAAGGCAAGGGCTCGACTATTGAGCACACATGCATGTCGGGAACGATGCATTAGTTTCACCGGGTGGTTCGGTGCCGCCTCATCAAGATCGAACCGATTCGGATGGCGTCGCTCAGCAAGGTGGAATTCATCATAACCGAAAGCCCTGATCCACTCACCATCCGAAGCCGTCTGAACTCTTTTGCGTATGCGATCTTTTATATCGGTAATAGATGACACAGATGATGGCGTGCAATCCACACTCAGCAAGCTGGATGCAAAGGCAAGGATATGGCAATGGGCATCATTAAAGCCCGGGATAAGCGTCTTTCCGCCGCAATTTATCTTGCGGCCGGTAAAATGATTGCTATCATCGTTACTGCCAACACGAAGGATCTTCCCTCCCTTAACCGCTACCGTAGTAGCGCTTGGTTTAGCAGGATCGAATGTAATTATATTCGCGTTGTAAAGAACAAGATCAGCTTTTTCAGTCATTTTTAAAAAGTACCTTCATAGCCTCTCTAAGCCGCTCCAGGCCGGTTATTTCATAAGGGAACATAGAAAGTATCCGCTGTTTTCCCGGACATATCTTGGCGATCTCTGCAATATACTCTTTCTGCATCGCAGATTTACGTCTCATAAATTCCGAATCAGGCTCTGTTACCACCTGATTGATGATAAGTTGATCAATATTGAGCTTATAGTTCTTAAACTCTTCAAATATATAATCAAGCTGGTACACCGCGAGCGCCTCAGCTATAGTCACCAGGTTAAATTCTACCATAGTCTGAATAAAATTCATGTCTTTAGCAGAAAGTGCTTCCCACCCTTTAATAACACCTTGTACGGTATTACGATTTTTACCGGTAGTTTTGAGTGACGTATAGATGCGGGCAGCCGGTTTTAAATGTTCTCCGATTATCGACGGCATCTTCAGAAGCCCTAATGTCTGACCTGCAGGTGCCGTATCCCAGACAATCTTTCTATATTGACCTGACTCATGGAGTTCCCTGATGTAATCAACCATGAACTCATCCCTGAGGCCGGGCAGGACGCTGGCAACAAAGTCAATAAACTCTTCATAGCCGATATCCACGAACGACGAAAATACGTCGTATGCCTCCACTCCAAACTTATCGTTCCACATGGTTTTTACTTCATGAGAGCCGACTTCATACAAAAATAGATTATCGGCAACGATTAACGGTGTCCCCTTCTTGCCGGAATCTTTAGCACTATCCAATTCAAAAATATGTCGCAATGATGGTGTCGGGTCTGTAGAGATGATAAGCGTTTTATTTCCCTCTGATGCATAATGCAGCGCAGTAGTAGCAGCACAGGTTGTCTTACCTACTCCGCCCTTACCACAAAACATGATGACATTCTTCATTTGCGGCCTCTCTCCAAATGCACCATTAATATGGCCAGATCCGCCGGTGTTACTCCATCAATACGGGATGCTTGGCCTAATGTAACCGGCCGTATGCGATTAAGTTTTTGCCGCGCTTCATAACGCAATCCTGTAATTCCATCATAAGTGAAGAAATCCGGGATCGACCTCTTCTCCATTCGTGACATGCGGGCAACAGAGGTATTTTGCTTTTTTAAATATCCCTCATACTTTGCTTCGACCTCCACCTGCTCGGCGACACTGCAATCTATACCGGGACTTCCATATGACATCGTAACGAGGGTATTATAAGTCACATCGGGACGTCTGAGATACTCCAGAGCAGTCACGCTTCGATCCGAATTATTAAAGTATGTCTTGGACAGGCGCTTAAATTCCATATCAACAGCCTGTCGTTTTGCTTCAACCTGCTCATACCGCTCACGGCTTACGAGCCCTATTTCATATGCCAAAGGTGTTAACCTCAAATCCGCATTATCATGCCGTAACAACAATCTATATTCAGCACGCGATGTCAGAAGACGATACGGTTCGGTGAGTTCCCTCGTTACCAGGTCATCTATCATCACACCGATATATCCCTGATCGCGCCTCACGATGAAAGGAGGCCTGCCTTGTATCTTAAGCGATGCGTTGATCCCTGCGATCAATCCCTGCCCCGCCGCTTCTTCATATCCCGTCGTCCCATTTATTTGCCCGGCAAGGAACAAGCCCGGGACCGTCTTACTCTCCAAACTAGCTGATATCTGGTTGGAAGGGACGTAATCGTACTCGATAGCATAACCGACCCGTATCATTTCTACTTTCTCTAATGCGGGTATGGTGCGCAGCATGGCAAGTTGTACGTCCTCAGGGAGGCTGGTATTAGCCCCCTGGACGTATACTTCATTAGTTTCCCACCCCTCCGGCTCCAGAAATAGAGGATGACCGGCCTTATGGGCGAATTTAAATATCTTGTCTTCTATCGATGGACAGTACCGCGGGCCGACACTTTTAATCAGGCCATTAAAAAGAGGCGCCCGATCCAGGTTATTTTTGATTATTTCATGAGTCTTTGCATTAGTATAAACCAGATAACATGGCAATTGAGGACGCCAGTCGGATGGTGTTAAAGGATAAATCGGGTTAGGCGGAGGGAATAAAACTTGATGGTTCCCATTTTTGAACATACTAAAGTACAAAGGAACTTCGCTTCCCGGTTGTATGACGGTCTTATCGAAATCTATCGTTCGGGCATCGATGCGCGGCGGGGTGCCTGTCTTGAGCCTTCCCAGGGTGAATCCCATGGATCGCAAACTATCAGACAGTTTCTCAGCGGCGAACTCCCCGGCACGGCCCGCGGGGTAACTCTTATCTCCGATGATAATCTTGCCATTGAGGGAAGTACCAGTTGTCAGAACAACATTACGACCTTCATAAATCCAGCCCATATTACTCTGGACATGGAAAAGGTTGTTATCAACCCAGAGTTTATCTATAAGCGCTTGTTTTACATCGAGATTATTCTGTCGCTCCAGGGTATATTTCATGGAGAGGCCGTATAGTTTCTTATCTGCTTGAGCTCTAAGTGCTTGGACTGCAGGACCTTTACCGGTATTAAGCATCCTTACCTGTATGAAAGTGCGATCTATATTGCGGGCCATTTCTCCGCCCAGTGCATCTATCTCACGCACAAGGTGGCCTTTTGCAGGACCACCGATGGAAGGATTGCATGGCATCAGGGCTACATTATCAAGATTGAGGGTCAGCAGAAGTGTCTTGGAACCCATCCGGGCCGTGGCAAGCGCCGCCTCACAGCCGGCATGTCCGGCTCCTATAACAATGACATCATACATATGTTCGTCAACCTACATTTTTAATTGTACCACTATATAAAAGCCCAGTCGATGTGCGGAAACGTAAAAACAAAACGGCAGCAATAGTAAAAATCGGGCTACGGTTCTCGGAGATATCTCCAAATTTCGGCTATACTCGGTCGTTTGCCATACATCAAGAGGAACGTACGGAACACACGTGAAGCCAGCCAGATTGTTACAATGATGGAAACAACCATAATGATGATACTAAGAGCTAGTTGCCAAATCGGAAGCGTACCGATGCTTGATTTCATGATCACAGCTATCGGTGCGGTGAGAGGGAAAAGGGTGAAAATAGTGTAAATAACATGATCAGGATTCGTTACAAACAAGGCCATCAGCTCCAGCGGCAGTATAGCAGGCAGGACCACAATGACGGTCCACTGGTTGCTCTCCCTTGCTGTAGACCCAAGTGAGCCTATGGCTGCGAATAATACACCATATAATATGTAACCTAATATGAAGTATACAATGCTCAGTATAATAAGACTGGCGGAAATTTTCAGTCCTGCTAAGACCGCAATATTTGTTGATGCAATTACAACAAAGACTACAATTGTTATCAGCCAGACCGATATCTGCAGGAGTCCTGCAGCTCCCAGTCCCAGGACTTTTCCTGTGAGCAGTTGCTTAGCAGAAACCGATGACAGCAATATTTCTATGAGCCGGTTCTCTTTTTCTTCGGATACGCCTTGCAGTAGATAACCCGATGCAAAGAACAGCGACATCAAAAAGAGCAACCCGAAGACATAGGGCATAACAAATGCCGATATCTCATCCTCAGGCGGTACTACCTCTCCTGTATCTTGATTTAATCTGAATGACTGCGCGTAGAGCGGATTATTTACTCTTGTCAGAATATCATTGCTGACATTGGTACTAATAAGATTGGTGATAAGGAAATCCTCGATTGAGTTCAGCCTTGAATAAGGAGGCTCGATTTCCCGTTTAGTGGTGTATCTATAGACAGTGCCTGTATCCAAGTAGTCAGCAGGGATTACGAAGTATTCGCTGATATTGCCATTAAACAATTCTTGTTTAGCTTCGTCATCCGCAACATATGGTACGAAATTAAGTTCCTCGGTAGTCGTATACTCATCGAATAGGCCTGTATTATCTATATAGCCGATACTCGGCTTCTCTGTAGGCGGCTTTTCGCCAGCCCACTGCGTAATGCCATAGTACACTAACATTCCTAATATTACTAAAACGGGCAGGCTAAGTGTCAGAATAATATATGATAGCTTCCTTACACCTGTAAGGAATTCGTGTCTGGCGATTATCCAAACTTTGCTCACTGTTTTACTACCTGGATAAATATTTCATTAAGAGAAGGCGTAGAGACTTCAAAGCGATCTAACCTTATTGATTTTGCGATGAGCTGGTTTAATATCTGCTGCGATGTCGTCTGCCCGTCGAGGAACAACTCAATATATTTCCCATGATCTTTTCTACCACTGACACCTTCTATTGCACCTACGTCACCGTCGCACTGAATAAATACGGAATTATTGCGAAAACGCCACTTTATATCCGAGAGGCTTCCATATAAAACAACCCGTCCGCGATTAATCATCAAGATACGGTCGCACATTTCTTCCACTTCATTCATCATGTGGGTACTGAGTATTACCGTTTTACCTTGTTTTTTCAGTTCCAGGATAATGTTTTTCAGCAACATGCGATTCACCGGATCCAGACCAGCAAACGGTTCATCGAGCACTATAAGAGACGGATCATGTGAGATAGTAACCAGGAATTGAATTATCTGCCCCATCCCGCGGCTGAGTTCACCGATTTTTTTATCTTTATGCGGAGACATATCCACTTCTTTTAAGAGTCTTTCGGCTCTCTCTCTAGCTACGTTTAAAGGAACATTTTTCAGACTGGCAAGATATATTAAATTATCGTAAACCTTCATCTTGCGGTAAAGGCCGCGTTCCTCAGGCAGATAGCCAATTTTATTCTTTGCCTGTTCATTAATCGGGCAACCGAAAACGGATATCTCTCCTGAGTCTGGTTTCACAATATCCATGAGCATTCTGATAATGGTTGTTTTACCGGCTCCATTGGGACCGACAAGGCCTAACACCTCTCCCTTTTCTAACGTGAAAGAAACATCCTGTACGATAGGTTTGCCACTATACGACTTGTTCACATGTGAGATCTCGGCAAGTGTCTCTGCTCGATCCGAAGTCGTAGCAACTAAATTCTTCCGGGTGTCTTCCAATCGATGTGCTATATCTGCAAATCGCTGTGCATCATCGATATCTCGAGTCTTTGAATGATCAATCGTCGGATTAGAAACACCGTCATTGTTTTTTACGTTGCTCTTGAACCGACGCCTACGCAAGTAGATACGTATTGACATAACGAATACGATGGCAGCAATGAGAGCTATAAATATTAAAGCATCACTCATTTTTGAACTTCACCTAATGCCTAACATTGCAGAAGTTTTGACTTTGCTCCTACGAGGAGAGTATACTTCACGAATTAAAGAGGGTCAACTTTAATACGAGGGTTTATCATATGGAACAACTGGCAAATAAGCTTACACAATGGATAAAGGAACAAGTGCTTGAGGCTAAGAAAACAGGTGCACTCGTTGGACTCAGCGGCGGCATTGACTCGGCCGTAGTCGCAGTTTTGTGCAAGCGGGCCTTCCCTGATACAACACTCGCAGCGATTATGCCATGCCACAGCAATAAAATGGATGTAGTTCATGCATATAAGGTATCCATGAAGTTCAGAATCCGTACCGAGTTGATTGAGCTTGAGCCGGTATACGATTCGTTGCTTAAGATATTCCCGCAAGACGAGAATTGTCATGCGCATGACAAGCTGGCACAGGCAAATATTAAACCACGTCTAAGGATGATAAGTTTATATTATTTGGCGGCGCAACTAGATTATCTTGTTGTTGGAACTGGCAATCGCAGTGAGATTTCTGTGGGGTACTATACAAAATACGGAGATGGGGGAGTGGATCTGCTTCCTCTAGGCAATCTGGTAAAAAGGCAAGTAAAAGAACTTGCCGAGTACTTAGAAATCCCGAGGGAGATTATTAACAAACCACCTTCAGCAGGATTATGGAAAGGGCAGACCGACGAAGGCGAGATGGGTCTAACATATAATGAACTAGACCGATATTTAACAACTGGCGAGGCAGATGATATTGTAAAAAGAAGAATTAAAGCCATGGTAGCAGATAGTGCCCATAAACGAACTATGCCACAGATACCTCAGTTTTAGTCAATATGCCGACTGAACTTATCGAGATAGCACAGAGGCATATAGCTGAACTGGGATGAAATTTTATTATCGTTATATACTATATTCCACTTGCCTTGAACATAACTGCTGTGTTATTATTCCCATGTAGTCAAATCCCTTGACACCAAGGAGTAAAATGGCCACAGAGAAGCAAAAAGCCCTCGAATTAGCGATAAGCCAAATCGAGAAGCAATTCGGTAAAGGTTCTATCATGAAGCTCGGCGAGGACTCGATTAAGGCTTCCATAGAATTCATACCAACAGGCGCCATTTCATTGGATTTAGCTTTAGGAATAGGCGGCATACCGAGGGGTCGTATCACTGAGATATTCGGGCCTGAAATGAGCGGCAAGTCGACACTGGCTCTCTATATTATAGCGAATGCACAATCTAATGGAGGAACAGCCGCGTATATCGATGCAGAACATGCACTTGACCCGTCATACTCTGCCAGGTGTGGTGTCAAGGTAGAAGATTTATTAATTTCCCAGCCAGACACGGGGGAGCAGGCGCTGGAGATAGCAGAGGCATTGGTAAGAAGTGGGGCGGTGGATGTGGTGGTAATAGACAGCGTAGCTGCGCTCGTCCCACGTGCGGAGCTTGAAGGGGATATGGGAGATGCCTTCGTTGGTCTGCAAGCCCGATTAATGTCTCAGGCTCTTAGAAAACTTACATCTGCTATTCACAGGTCGCATACCTCAGTAATATTTATCAATCAACTGCGTGAAAAGGTAGGGGTTTTCTTCGGGAATCCCGAGGTGACTCCTGGGGGAAGGGCGCTCAAATTCTACAGCTCGGTGCGAATAGATCTCAGGCGGGCCGAGACCATTAAAAAAGGAGATGTTGCCATAGGAAGCCACGTAAAGGCAAAAGTCGTTAAAAACAAGGTGGCACCTCCATTTAAAACCGCTGAATTCGACATACTTTTTGACGAAGGTATCAGCAGTGAAGGCTGCATTCTCGACCTTGGAGTGACCCTCGGATTGGTAAGCAAATCGGGGGCTTTCTATACGTATAACGACAGTCGAATAGGCCAGGGCAGAGAGAACGCCAGAGAGTATCTAAAAGAGCATAAAGAGATCGCTAAAGAGATCGAGCAGCAGATCCGAGCGCAGGCATTTAACATCCCTGTTCCTGCCGATAACAACGCAGTCGAATAATTCAGCCCAAGTTCTATAATTACTTGCGGCCGAATACCGATACGAAGGCTGGGGAATGTGCGACCAGCCTTTTGTGTTTTATATATTAAGTGATGAATAGAAAACATATTTACTACAGAGGCAAGGCCAAAGTTGATTCTCGTAAGGAGAATGAGGGACTTAGTGAGGAATGTTTAAAAGCAGCATATCGCTTGTTAGGCTATCGTCAGCGAAGTGAAATCGAACTGAGAAATAAGCTCAGTGCAAGGTTCACTAAAGCAGCGATTGATACTGTCATTGAGCGTTTGCGTGATAAACATATGGTTGATGATACAGCCTTTGCACAATATTGGCGGGAACGAAGGGAAACGCTAAACCCGCGTAGTAGAAGAATGGTCTGCATTGAACTACGTCAAAAGGGCATAGATAAAGAAGTGATTAGCAAGGTTTTATGCAGTTATAACGATGAAGAAAATGCCTATCGTGCCGCAAAGAAGAAAGCAAATCTGTTATCGAAAGAATATTATGATAACTTTAAACGTAAAATAAGCTCCTTTTTAATGAGGAGAGGCTTTAATTATGATGTGACTAAGCAGACGGTTGACCGCCTGTGGCGTGAACTAAGCTGATTCTATTGACTTTAATAAGTACAGAGTTTAATATGGGGCAATTCATTACAAACCTGAATAATTTGGGACTGCCCCGGACGAAAGGGGGATAAGAATTCTGTCATGTTGTATGTAATATTAGCCGCAAGTGTCGGATTTGTTTTGGGAGGCGTTCTGGTCTTCTTCGTGTGGCGTATGGTTGTCGGCAGGCGAACCCGCGCTGCCCAGCTTGAAGTAGGGGTCATACTAAACGACGCCCAGACAAAGTCCAAGGGAATGTTGCTCGAGGCAAAAGAGGAAGTTATAAAGCTAAAAGGACAGGCTGAGAGCGATATCAGGGAACGACGGACTGAGTTAAACAAACAGGAAAGAAGGCTGTCACAAAAAGAAGAAAATATCGATAAGAAGCTGGATTCAATAGAAAAAAGGGAGCGCGGTCTTATCGAAAAAGAAAAGGAAGCGGATAACCTGCGAAATCAGCTTCAGGATTTGAAGTTAAAACAGGTTCAACAACTGGAATTAATATCAGGCATTTCCAGCGCGGAGGCTAAGAAACTATTGATAAAGGCTATTGAAGAAGAGGCCATGGAGGATGTAAACCGCCGGATTCGCGAGATTGAGGCGCAACTGAAAAGAGACGCGGACGAAAGAAGCAGAGAGATACTCTCTCAATCGATTCAGCGATTAGCTACCTCAGTAGTTTCTGAGACAACTGTTTCTGTAGTAGCGCTGCCAAGCGATGAAATGAAGGGGCGCCTCATCGGGAGAGAGGGCCGCAATATCAGGGCACTGGAGAATGCTACTGGCGTTGACCTTATCATAGATGATACGCCTGAAGCTGTAACGATCTCCAGTTTCGATCCTGTGCGACGCGAAATAGCACGCCTTGCTCTTGAAAAACTTATCCTCGATGGCAGGATACATCCGGCAAGGATCGAGGAGATGGTTGCATCAGCAAAAACTGAAGTAGATGCAACTATCCAATCACAAGGTGAGGCAGCCATACATGAAGTTGGACTGCCCGGGTTGCACCCGGAATTAATAAAACTGCTGGGGCGCCTTAAATTCCGCTTCAGTTATGGGCAAAACGTATTACAACACAGCATCGAAACAGCTCATCTTGCACGTATGATTGCTGCAGAATTGGGGATGAGAGCCGATGCTGTAAAGAAAGCCGGACTTCTGCATGATATAGGAAAAGCGGTGGATTCCCATGTGGAAGGGCCGCATGCCAAGATCGGAGCTGATATTGTAAAACAATGGGACAAATCGGTTGAGGTGGTCAACGCGATTGCTGAGCATCACAACGAGACAGGCACAACAAGCTTAATGGGATTTATAATATCCGCCGCAGATGCCATTAGCGGTGGCAGGGTGGGCGCCAGGCGTGAATCTCTGGAGCATTACATTAAGCGTCTTGAAGCGCTGGAGAGTGTTGCTAACAGTTTCGCAGGTGTAGAAAAGTCTTTTGCTATCCAGGCCGGCCGTGAGATACGCATCATGGTTAAACCAACTGAAGTAGACGATGTTCAGTCTCTTAGATTAGCCCGCGACATAGTAAAGAAAATCGAGGAGACGCTTGAGTATCCCGGTCAGATTAAAGTCACAGTTATAAGAGAAACTCGGGCTGTTGATTACGCAAAATAGGGATATATAATGCGCATCATGATGATCGGCGATGTCATAGGTAAGCCTGGGCGTATTGCTGTTAGAAAACTGGTACCGGACTTACGAAGTGAGTATGGCATAGACCTGGTGATAGCCAATGGCGAAAATGCCGCCGGTGGAATAGGGTTGACTCCGGATACGGCAGATGAGCTTCTTGAATCAAAAGTCGATATAATCACATCAGGAAACCATATCTGGGCACATAAGGAAATGGTATCCTCGATTGATAGCTATCAGCAGGTACTGCGCCCTATGAATTATCCCAAGGGGGTTGCTGGAAGGGGATATGCTATCATCAAGAACACGCTGGTAGTAAGCCTCATCGGCCGAATATTTATCGGCAATCTCGACTGCCCATTCCGCGCCATAGACAACCTTCTTAAAGAACTCGGAGATGACAAACCTACTATTACTATTATCGATTTCCATGCTGAAGCAACATCGGAGAAGATAGCGCTTGGATGGTATCTGAATGGCAGGGTGAGTTCTGTGACGGGAACACATACACATGTTGGCACAATCGATGCCAAGATACTGCCTAAAGGTACTGCTTACATTACCGATATCGGCATGGTGGGGCCTGATGAATCGGTGATTGGGGACGATATCGATTCAGTAATAAACAGATTCCTTACGCAAATGCCGCACAGGATATCCGTCGGCAAGGGCAAAGTAATCTTTAACTCCGTTATGATCGACATAGACGAGAAAACAGGTAAGGCTACGAGCATCAGCCGCATCGATCGGGAGGTCGATTAAATGGTTAAAAGAGTTGACCTCCACCTGCATACAACTTACTCCGATGGTAGGTTAACACCTGGGGAACTGATACAAATTGCGGCAGAACAAGGTATCGGTGTGATTGCCATCACCGATCACGATACAGTTAATGGAATCGAGCCAGCTTTGCTCGCAACGGAATGCTTCCCATATGTCACAGTAATTCCAGGCGTTGAGATAAATACTGATGTGCATCAAGGAGAAGTGCATATCCTTGGATATTTTGTGGATTATAAAAACCAGTCCTTCTTAAATACCTTAGACAGCCTCCGTAACTCACGCAAAGCCAGAGCACAGA
>Ga0315294_10006133_pt1 | contig 13194 bp, 8 predicted proteins | sample YL17G13_40_MG_FD_203626 | JGI IMG/M metagenome (GOLD analysis project Ga0315294, IMG submission 203626) | Sediment microbial communities from Yellowstone Lake, YNP, Wyoming, USA - YL17G13_40 | ecosystem: Environmental > Aquatic > Freshwater > Lake > Sediment | place: USA: Wyoming | collected... | reverse complement strand
GCGGAACAGCAGCAGGGCATTGGGGTGCTGCTGCTTGATCGCGCTGTACTGCCGCATCAGCGGCGTCGAGGGCTCCGCCATCCCTGCGATTATACGGGAAGTAGCCGCAGATTCCGATCCGCGGATTGCGCGGATTTTCGCGGATCGGCTGTGCGCTGCAGGGCCGGGAATAATCCGCGAAAATCCGCGTAATCCGCGGATAAAATGCATCCGCGGATTCATGCCGATTCCGTGCATCAAGAACTTCTTTGTGCGCTTCGTGTTCTTTGAGTCTTCGTGGTGAACCATGCCGATTCTGCTTGTTCTGTTCCTTGCTGGCAGCATGGCGGTGGCCCAGGCGCCGGTGGTCAGCAACCGTGCGGCCGATCCGTCGGAAGCCGGCTACCGCCCGTCCGACGGCGCGACCGTCTCCGTGAATCCTCCGTCACTGGTCTGGGTGCACGAGCCCAAAGCCGCCTCGTACGGGGTGGAGTGGGCGCGCACGCCGGGATTTCGGAGGGCCCAGTCGGCCGAGGGCCTGCCGTTCAACACCTATACGCACAACCGCACGCTGCAACCGGGTACCTACTACTGGCGTTACCGGTACAAGACCAGCAGCGGTGAAGTGTCAAACTGGAGCGAGGTGCGGCGCTTCACGGTGCCGAAAACCGCGGCCGCCTTCCCCATGCCCACGCGGGCGGAGCAGGCCGAGCGCGTCCCCAAGGGGCACCCGCGGCTGTTCCTGCGCCCCGAAGACCTGCCCCGGCTGCGCGCGCTGGCCGCCGGCGATCCCGCTGCCAGCGAGCCGGCGCGCATTTTCCGTGACCTGCGCGCCGCGGCTGACCGTCTGCTGAAGTCCGAGCCGACGCCGGAGCCCGAGCACATGGGCAGGGCCGGCAACCCGCAGATGCACCAGTACTGGTGGCCGAACCGCGTGCAGACGGAAAGGGCCTGCGTGGAGGCCGAGACGCTGGCCTTCACATACCTGATGACCGGCGAGAAGCGTTACGCGGAAGGGGCGCGCAAGTGGATCCTGCACCTGGCCAAATGGAGCCCCGACGGGCCCACCAACTTCCGGCTGAACGACGAAGCGGCCATGCCCATCCTGTTCCGCGTGCCGCGCGCCTATGACTGGGCGTACGACGCGCTGACGGAGGAAGACCGGGCGGCGGTGCGCAAGATGTGGGCCCGCCGCGGCGACGATGCCTACGCCGTGCTGCGCCGCGGCCCGCACCTCAACAAGCCCTACGGCAGCCACAACAACCGCATCTGGCACAAGCTGGCCGAAACCGCCATCGCCTTCCTCGGCGAGCCGGGCGTGCCGCAGGCCGCCGAGTGGCTGGACCATGGCGTCAACACCTTCTTCGCCGTGTATCCCGCCTGGGCCGACGACGACGGCGGATGGCACGAGGGCCTCAGCTACCAGTACGGCTACATGACGAAAGTAATCTGGTGGCTGGACGTTGCCGAATCCGCGCTGAAGATCGACGGTTTCAAAAAGCCTTATTGGGCCAATGTCGGAACGTTTTCGCTCTACCTGGGCGTGCCGGGCACACCGACCGTGGGTTTCGGCGATCTGTCATTCCGGCCGCCGTCACCGGGTTGGGGAACCGTGGCGCAGTATTTCGCCCGGCGCACCGGCAGCGGCCACTGGCAGTGGTGGGGTGAGCAACTGAAGGCGCCCGCCGAGCAAGGCATTATCGGCTTCCTGCATGCCGCGCGGGCGGCGCCGGCTCCGAAGGCCAAGCCGCCCGCCGACCTGCCGTCCTCGCGCGTATTTCGCGGCATCGGCATCGCCTCGCTGCACAACACGCTGCTCGACAGCGCCAACGACGTGCACTTCCTGTTCAAATCCAGCCCCTTCGGCCGCCAGAGCCACGGCCACAACCCCCACAACAGCTTCCACCTGAACGCCTACGGCGAATCGCTGCTGACCGCCACCGTCTATCGCGACTGGCACGGCAGCCCCTTCCATACGAAATGGGTGTGGAGCACCGAGGCCCAGAATGCGGTGCTGGTCGATGGCCGGGGACAAAGCAAGACGGCCGACCCGTTCGGCCGCATCGTCGATTCCCAGCTTTCATCCGATTTCGATTACGTGGCGGGCGAAGCGGCGGCGGCTTACGAAGGCCGCCTGAAGCGCTTTCGGCGCAGCGTGGTGTTCGCCAAGCCCGACGTCATCGTGATCTTTGACGATCTGGAAGCCGCCAAGCCCGCAACCTATCAGTTCATGCTGCACGCGCTGGCGCCGTTCCGTGTCGAGGAACAGCAAGCGCGGCTGATTGTCGAGCGCCCGAAGGCTGGCGTGGTCGTACAGTACCTGCCGTCGGATGTTCCGCTCCGCCTCCGCCAGTGGGACGGCTTTGAGCCGAAGCCGCAGACGCAGTTCCCAAACACCTGGCACGTGGAAGCGGCCACCGCCGAGCCGCGCCAGACGCTGCGCATGGTGACGGTAATCGTGCCGCACAAGGAAGGCCAGGCCGAAGCCTGGACGGCGCGCCGGCAGGATTCCGATAACGCCACCCGAGTGGTGGTCGAGCGCACAGGCCGCCCCGTGACAATCACGCTGCCGATGAACACCGTGTCCACCGTTCAGCCGCTCGTCGACCGCGGGAAAAGATGAGAGCCGCAGATTTCGCAGATAACACAGATTAGATGGGGTTGAATCCGCGAAATCGGCGCAATCTGCGGCTAAGGTTTTGCTGTTACTTCAGGGTGCCGGCGAGGAACAGCGCATTGCCGCCGCGCCGGACGCGAAACACCACGTCCTGTCCGGGTTTCAGCGTGCTCTGGATCCTCCGGACGTCGGAGATGGACCTGACCGGCTGCCGCTGGATCTCCAGGATGACATCGCCGCGCACCATGCCAATGTCGTCGGCAAACGAGTTCGGCTCCACCGCCGCCACAACCACACCGCCGGCGCTGCGATGCCCGAGCCGCTCGGCCAGCTCAGGGGTCAGCTCCTGCAGCGAGAGGCCGAACTTCACGCCGGACGCCTCGTCGGACCTGCCGCTGTTGGCTTCTTCTGCGTTTTGATTTCCGAACAAGCTGGCGCGGTCGGCCACGGTCACCGTGGTTTCGGCGGTCTTGCCGTCGCGCGCATACTGGATCCGCAAGGTCGTACCCGGCGGAGTATCGGAAATCCGGGTGACCAGGTCATTGCCGTCTTTTACCGGCGTGCCGTTCACCGCAACGATGACGTCGCCGGACTTGAGGCCCGCTTTTTCGGCTGGTGAACCCGACTTCACGTCGTCCACCACCACGCCTTGCTTTACGCCCAGAGCCCGCAGCAGGGCCGGGTTGCGGTTTTCGTCGTTGACGAACTGAATGCCGATCGACCCGCGCGACACGTGGCCGGTCTTGATGATCTGGTCGTATACCCGGATGGCGGTGCTCGACGGCAGCGCGAAGCCGATTCCTTCCCAGGCGCCGCCGTCACTCACGATCATGGTGTTGATGCCGATCACCTGGCCGGCCATGTTGACCAGCGGGCCGCCGCTATTGCCTGGGTTGATGGCGGCATCGGTCTGCAGGAAATGCTGGAACTGCGAGCCGCCCACGTCGCGGTTTTTGGCGCTGATGATGCCCGCAGTGACGGTTTGCTCGAGGCTGAACGGGCTGCCGATGGCCAGCACCCAGTCGCCCACGTTCATCCCGTCGCTGTTTCCCAGGCCCGCGGGCGCCAGCGCCTTGCCGGCGTTGACCTTGATCACGGCCAGGTCCGTTTCGCTGTCAGAACCGATCAGCTTGGCCTCGTACGGCTTCGGATCGTCGGCGAACTTCACCTGGATGCGGTCGGCGCCCTTCACCACGTGCTGGTTCGTCAGGATGTATCCCTGGCGATCGACGACGATGCCCGAGCCCAGGCTCCGCTGGCGCAGGTTGCCGCGCGGCGCCGTGCCGAACGGATTGCCAAATGGGCTGAAGAACTGCTCGAAGGGGTCCTCGCCGTCGAAGCCCGGCCGGCCGCGGCGCGGGCCGGCCTGCTTCATTGTTGATTCGGTGTTGATGTTGACGACCGACGGTCGCAACTGCGCGGCGATTTGCGCGAACGCCGAGGAGAGCTGCGCGGGCGTGGGAATCGCCAGCGGCGCCGCCCCAGGGGCCGCGCTGTCCGCGCGTGTTTTTGCGCCGCGCGTCAAAACGCCGCCGGCTGCCAGGCCGAGCAATAGCATGAACACGAGAAGGGCCCGCGAGGCCGCCGCCGACCGGGCCATCTTCGCTGCCAACACTTGCAGTTTGTCTTTCATCGAACTCCTCCTGGTAACGGCCGGTGTCCGCCCGCCGTCCTTTAAGTGAGCCGCGACCGTAAGGGAGCGTCCCCGACTCCTTGCCTACGCGGACGACCTCAGTTTCGGGGACGCTCCCTTACGGTCGCGGCTCGGTTGTACCGTTTGTGCGTGGATCTGCTATCTGTTTAGCATGTGCTAACCCACTAGCATGTTTGACGAACCACACCTCGCTTGGTTTCACCTATTTGTTGGCGTTCTTTTCCGATGCAACCCTTGCGGCTGTTTGCTAGTCTGTTAGCATAGAAACGGACGCCGTGGCGCTAACCCTGTGCGCTACCGGCCGTCTGCAATCTTTTTGGAGCGAACGTGACCAACGAACTCGAACTCGGACGGCGCGAGCGACAGATCATGGATGCCGTCTACCGGCTGGGAAGCGCGTCGGTGGCCGAAGTGCGCGCCGAGCTGCCCGATCCGCCCAGCTATTCGGCTGTGCGCGCAATGTTGAACCTGCTGGAGGCCAAGGGGCATCTCAAACATGAGCGCGACGGCCTGCGGTATGTCTATCGTCCGACGGTGGCGCAGGACCGGGCGCGCCGCTCGGCGCTTCGCCACATGGTCCACACCTTTTTCCACGGCTCGCCGGGCGAGGCCGCCGCGGCGCTGCTCGAGCTTCCCGAAGGCGAGCTGTCTGACACCGAGCGGGAGCGGCTGGCGCGGCTCATCGAGCGGACGAAAGCCGAAGGACGGTAGACGGGGGCGCGTGAATGGGATGGCCTGGGTTCATACAAGTTCTTCAAGCGCCAGGCGCCGGCGCCTGGCTCGGTGACCTGCTGAACGCCTCGCTGAAGGCGGTCGCCATTTTTCTGGCAGCCGGCTTGTGCGCGTTTGCCGCCCGGCGGTCGTCGGCAGCGGTGCGGCACGCGATCTGGCTCCTGGCCCTTTCGAGCGCCGCCGCGCTGCCGCTGCTTTCACACCTGCTGCCGCCCTGGGAGCCGGCCTGGCTGCCCGCCGCCGGTTTACTCCGCACTCCGCACTCTGCACTCCGCACTTTCGCCGGCACTCATCACTCATCAGCCATCGCTCATCACTTCAACTGGCCGGCGGTTGCGGCTGCGGTGTGGTTGCTGGTGGCGGCTGCGCTGGCCCTCCGCTGGCTGGCCAATCACGTTGCGCTGGTCCGCCTCACCCGGCGCGCCTCGCACCTGTCTGACCCCGCTCTGGCTGAGACGGTTGAGGAGCTGCGGGCAACGGTCGGTATCCGGCGCGGGATCCGGTTGCTCGTCAGCGCGGAGATTGAAACGCCGATCACCGCCGGCGTACTGCGGCCGGCCGTGGTGCTGCCGCCCGACTTTGACGAGTGGCCGGCGGCGTGGCAGCGCGCCGCCCTGCTGCACGAGCTGGCGCACGTCGCCCGTTTCGATACGCTGGCGCAGGTCATGGCCCGGCTGGCGTGCATTGCCTATTGGTTCAACCCGCTGGCCTGGATCGCCGCCCGCGCCCTTAGGGAAGAATGCGAGCGGGCTTGCGACGATTACGTGCTGGCCCGTGGAATCAAAGCATCCGACTATGCGCGCGAACTGCTGGACCTGGCGTGCGCGCTCCCTGCTTTGAAGGTGAGCCCTTCAGCGGTGGCGCTGGCGCGGCGCCACAGCGTGCGCGGCCGCCTGTTGGCGATTCTTGACGCGCAGGCCTCGCGCCGCCCGGTGAGCCAATTGGGAGTCGCGGCCGCGCTGGCCGTTGCTTTGGCGCTGGCGGGGCCGCTGGCGGCGATTCGCGCGCCCCGCGCCAGGCCCGTTGCAGCGGCCGCAATCCGCAGCCCGCGTATCAGCGGGACCCAGCCTGCCGTGCTGGCCGAGGCGGTGGCGCCGCCCGCAGCGCTGCGCCCGGCTTCCATGCCCGCCCACGCTCGTTCCGCAGCGCCGCCCACGCGCGCCCCCCGACAATCGTACGTCGCCCGCCGCACCGCGTCGGTCCAGCCCCACGCGGCAGCGATCCCGGTGTCATTCACGCTGGAGCAGGTGTTTGTCGGCACTGAGGACGGCAGGCCCTTTGTACTGGCGCTTCAATATGAAATCCGCACGTCGCCGCAAGGCGACCTGGAAGCGTCTCCTCCAACCATCTTCCTGATCCGAATCTAATGAGATGAAAATGGGACGCCCGCCGCGGCGGGAACCCAGACGTGCGCAGATCAAATCTGCGTTCATCTGCGTCCCATTTTTTCAGGATGTCAGTGCGCCGCGGCGGCGTGGCCGGCCAGTTCCTTGACGATCTCGCCGACGAAGCCCTTGGCGTCTCCGAAGAGCATCAGCGTCCGGTCGAGGGAATAGAGGGGGTTGTCGATGCCGGCGAAGCCGGGGCTCATGCTGCGCTTGATCACCATCACGGTCCGCGCTTTGTCCACGTCCATGATCGGCATACCGTAGATGGGGCTGGCGGTGTCGGTGCGGGCGGCCGGGTTGGTTACGTCATTGGCGCCGATCACCAGGGCCACGTCGGTCTGCGGAAAATCCGGGTTGATCTCCTCCATGTCCAGCAGCCGGTCGTAAGGGATATCGGCCTCGGCCAGCAGCACGTTCATGTGGCCGGGCATGCGGCCGGCCACGGGATGGATGCCGAACTTGACGTCCACGCCGCGCCGAACGAGCGCGTCGAACAGCTCGCGCACTTTGTGCTGCGCCTGCGCCACAGCCATGCCATAGCCGGGGATGATGGCTACGGAATTGGCGGCGGCCAGGATGCCGGCCGCCTCTTCGGGACTTGCGCTGCGCACGTTGCGCGCCTGCCCAGCGGCGGCGGCGGAAGCCTGCACCTGCCCGAAGGCCCCGAACAGCACGTTCGTGAACGAGCGGTTCATGGCCTTGGACATGATCACCGAAAGGATGAACCCGGAGGAGCCGTCGAGCGCGCCGGCCACGATCAGCAGCTTGCTGTCCAGCGCGAAACCCATGGCCGCCGCCGACAGGCCGGCATAGGAGTTGAGCAGCGAGATGACGGTGGGCATGTCGGCGCCGCCGATGGGCACGATCATCATCACCCCGAAAGCGAGCGGGAGGATGATCATCAGCGGGAACAGCGCCATCCGATGCGGGTGCAGAACGAGAACCACGGCGATGATGACGGCAATGGCCAGAAGCGATAGGTTGACGAGGTTCTGGCCCTTGTAGGTGATCGGCCGCTGCGGCAAGACTTCCTGGAGCTTGCCGGCGGCCATGAGACTGCCCGTGAACGTCAGGCTGCCGAGAATCACCTCGATGGCCAGCACGGCCATGGTGAAGCCGGGCACGTTGGGCGCGCGCAGGTAGTACTCGGCCGTGCCCACCAGCACGACCGAGAAGGCGCCGAAGGCGTGGCTGAGCGCGGTCCGCTGCGGCACCGCGGTCATTTGCACCAGGCCCAGCGGCACACCGATGATGGAGCCCAGGACCAGCCCGATGGCGATCCAGCGGTAATCCACGATGCCGTGGTACAGCAGCGTGGCCACGATGGCCAGCAGCATGCCGATTTCGCCGCACCGCACGCCGCGCCGGGCGGTGGCGGGCGCGCTCAGCCATTTCAGCGAAAGGATGAACAGGACGGTGGCGGCCAGGTACGCCGCCTGAATGGCGTGCTCGGTGATCATCGGCGGGTTCATTGCCGCTTCTTCGCCTTGCTGGCCTTGAACATGCCCAGCATGCGGTCGGTGATCAGGAACCCGCCGACCACGTTACTCATGGAGGCCACCACGGCGACGGTGCCGAGCACGGTCGCCAGCGTGGTTTTCCCTTCGCCGGCCAGCACGATGGCGCCCACCACGGCGATGGCATCCAGCGCGTTGGTGAGCGACATCAGCGGCGTATGCAGAAGCGGCGAGACGCGCCGGATCACCTCGAACCCGACGAATCCCGCCAGCACAAACACGTAAAGGCTGGTGATCAAGTCAGATGGCACGATAGGCTCCTCAGCAGAAGTGCTAATGGGACGCAGATGAACGCAGATACACGCAGATCTGATCTGCGTTTATCTGCGTAGCAGTCGTACCATTCGTTGTTTTCTTAGCAGCGAAATGCCGGCCCCCGTCTTGCACTCGCGGCCCTGTTGGTTCCGTCCCGCCCTGCGGGATGGTCCGGGTTCATCCGCGTCCTATTACCCCGGCTGCCCCTGAACGGCCACGGCCGGTAGTGAAAAAAACTCACGCACGCGCGGGTTGACCAGCTCGCCGCCGTGCGTCAACAGCGTTTCGCGCGCGATTTCGTCGTCCGCGTCCAAATTGAGCTTGCCGTCCCGGTACAGGTGCAACAGGAAGGCGGTCAGGTTGCGGGCGTACATGTAACTGGCGTGGTAGGGAACCGTGCTGGCGAGGTTGATGTGAGCGACGATGGTGACGCCGTACTCGACGATGGTCTCTCCGGGGTGTGTCAACTCGCAGTTGCCGCCGCGCTCGGCCGCCAGATCGACAATCACTGAGCCGGGCGCCATGCGCTCGACCATCTCGCGGGTCACCAGCACGGGCGACCTGCGGCCGGGCACCACGGCGGCCGTGATGACCACATCGCTCTCGGCCACCACGCGGCCCAGTAGCTCGCGTTGCCGCCGATAGAACGCGTCATCCTGGGCCTTGGCGTAGCCGCGTTGGTCTTCGGCATCCTGCGTTTCCAGAGGCAGTTCGACAAAGCGGCCGCCGACGCTCTGCACCTGCTCGCGGGCCGCGGGCCGCACGTCGTAGGCCGACACCACGGCCCCCAGCCTGCGGGCGGTGGCGATGGCCTGAAGGCCGGCCACGCCGGCGCCGATCACGAAGGCGCGCGCCGGCGGGATGGTGCCCGCGGCCGTGGTCAGCATGGGGAAGAGCCGGGGCACGGTGTCCGCCGCCACCAGGACTGCCTTGTAGCCGGCGATGGTGGCCATCGAGGAAAGAGCATCCATGCTCTGGGCGCGCGTGATGCGCGGCATCAGCTCCACGGCGAACGAGGTGACCCCGGTCGCGGCCACCTCCTCCATGGTCTGACGCGAGCCGAGCGGACGCAGGAACCCGACGAGCACCTGGCCGCGCCGCAGCAAGGGGAGGTCCTGCGCGCCGGTCCGGTCGTTCGACCCGTGGCAGAGCACCTGCAAAATCACCTCGGCCGACTGGAACACCGCGGCGCGCTCGGACACGATGGTGGCGCCCTTCTCCTGAAAGGCGGCGTCGGGATAGCCGGCAGCGGCGCCGGCGCCCGCCTGCACCATGAGCTCGAACCCGGCCTTCTTCAGGTTGGGAATAACGGACGGAACCAGCGCAACGCGTCCCTCCCCGGGAAAAATCTCCGTGGGTACACCAAGCACCATGCAGCCTCCGCCCAGGGGCCTGTCTCGCGCCGGGCATTGCGCCCGGCACGGTATTCGCACAACTTCGCTTTTACGGGGCCTCCCTATCCATACTACGCGATTCGGAACGCCTTTGGCGAGGGACCGACCACGAAACACCTGCCGCCGCATCACAGTCTTTCAACGCAGAGACGCGGAGGGCGCCGAGGTACGCAGAGAACACCTTGAGGAAGCTCTCTCTACTTCTGCCGCTGGTTGTGGTGGGCGACAACTTGCTATGCCGCCGGCCCGGTGGTACTCTGCCGCAAATCCGGCAATCGGAGGCTGACTTATGAACAAGCGGGCAGAAAGATTCCCGGGCGTCCAGGCACCCTGGCAAAATGGCACCGCAGAGCGGAGGGTTGGGAGTTGCCGGCGCGAGTTGCTGGATCACATGATCCCTCTGAACGAACAGCACCTCCGGTGATTGATGGGAGATTACGTCAGCTACTACCAGGAATACCGTATTCACGACTCCCTCGCCAAGGACACACCCAATCGCCGGCCGGTCGAGAAGAAGCCATCTCCGGAGGCGACGGTGATTCCCAGCGCACGCTTGGGTGGCCTCCATCATCGCTATTCCCGGCGCGAAGCAGCGTAGACTTTTTCGCAGGCCGGTTGGCCGCTGCTGGCACGGGCTCTCAAGGAATCGGCACGTCACGCCGCTGGTCTTTCTGTCCAAAGGCATGTCTGCCGCACCGTATCCGCTACCCCCTGCGGTGAAGTCTGCTAGTCCAGCAGACATCGAGGCGCTGCACTTCGCGGCAAATCAGCGTTAGTCACGTTCTATCGTGTTGCGAATCCGGTTTTGGCTACCCACATGTCTTCGATTTGAGCTCTTGGACGTTACGAGGTTCTGCCCGGCGCCCTGGCGCGTTACCACGACATTGTCTTTCTCCCGTTGAGCTCCGGCCGGGAACTGTGGCAAGATTTGGATCGGAGAATCACATGCGGATCTGCTTTGTTCTTCTGGCCCTCGTCGCCCCGCTGTTCAGCCAGGACCCCCGCGGCGTGATCACCGGGCAGATCACCGACTCCAGCAACGCTGTCATCCCGGGCGTCACCGTCCGCGCCACCAACCTGGAGACTAACGTGGCCGCCACGGCGGTTTCCAACGCCCAGGGGGCGTACGAGATCCCCTACCTGAATCCCGGCACCTACAAGGTCGAAGCCGAAATTGCCGGCTTTAAGACCCGGACGCAGTCGGGTGTGGAACTGCGCATGGGAGACCGCATTCGCCTGGACATCACGATGTCGCCCGGGGACCTCAAGGAAGTCGTCGAGGTCAGGGCGCAGGCGCCGGTGCTCGAGAGCACCACGGCCAGCATCTCGCAGGTGATGACCAGCCGCCAGGTGTCGGAACTGCCGCTGCGCAGCGGCAGCGTCGCCTACCTGTTCACCATGGCGCCGGGTACGATTATGACCGCCCTGCCCTACGACGGCCCGTGGAACGTGGACCAGTCGTCCAACATCAGCGTGGGGGGCGGCCGGGCGACCACCGTGGACTTCAACATCGACGGCGTCAGCAATAACGGCAAGGGCGGAACCACGGCCTTCGTGCCGCCGGCCGACATCGTGCAGGAAGTGCGCGTGGATGCCAACAGCTTCGACGCCGCGGTCGGCCACGGCGGTGGCGGGTCGGTCAACGTGACGCTCAAGGCGGGCACCAACGCGCTGCACGGGTCCGTCGGCGCCTCCGTCTCCAGCGGGCCGATGATGACTCGAAACTGGTTCACCAATAATTTCATCTTCGACCCCACCACCGGCCCCATTACGCCGGGGAAGATCAAGGCCAACACGCCGTCGTCCCGATGGCTGCGCGAGAGCGCCACAATCGGCGGTCCGGTGTACATCCCGAAGATCTACGACGGCCGCAACAAGACGTTCTGGATGTTCGGCTACCAAAGCCACAACCGGCGCCGCCCGAATGCGACATTGAACGGCGTGCCCACCGCCGCTCAGCGCAGCGGCGACTTTTCGGCGCTGCTGGCCCTCGGTCCGCAATACCAGATTTACGACCCGCTCACGACGGCGGCCGCCCCCAACGGGCGGCTCAGCCGCCAGCCCATGGCCGGCAACCGCATCCCGGCGGCCCGCATTGACTCGGCCGCCAAGGCTATCCTCAAGTACTACCCCGAACCCAATACCACCGGCACCCCCGACGGGCAGAACAACTACGCGCGCACCCGCCAGGACAAGCAGGATCTCTACCAGCCGATGGCGCGGGTAGACCACAACTTCAGCCAGAGCCACCGCATGTTCGCGCGCTACTCGCACTCCGATTTCTTTGGGCACTTCGACGAACTTGTACCCGGCAGCGCGGTGCGCGGGCGGAAGCGGCGGCGCCCGCACCGCGGCGTGGCGGCCGACAACGTCTTCGTGCTGAACAATTCCATGGTGCTCGACGTCCGCTACGGCTTCACCTGGTTCAAGGAATACCAGTCGTTCGACAACATCGGGTGGGACCTCAAGGAGTTCGGTTTTCCCTCGAGCCTCATCTCGCAACTGGCGCCGGCGGCGGTCTCGTTCCCGCAGTTCATGGTCAACGGCATGCTGCAACTGGGCAACGACGGCGGCTTCAACCAGCCCACCTACACGCACACGCTGCTCACGGTCTTGAACTGGACGCGCGGCGCGCACAGCATGCGCTTCGGCTTTGACGGCCGCTCGCTTTACGACAACGCGTACACTTACGGCAACGTCTCGCCCCGGCTCAACTTCGCAGAGACTTACACGCGCGGTCCGCTGGACAATTCAACCGCCGCGCCGAACGGGCAGGGGTTGGCCAGCTTCCTGCTCGGTATTCCCACCGGAGGTTTTTCCGACCTGAATGCCTCCAAGGCCGAGCGCAGCAATTTTTTCGCTTTCTTCGCGCAGGACGATTGGCGGCTCAGCCGCACCCTGACCCTCAACCTCGGGCTGCGCTGGGAGCTGGAGACGCCAGTGACCGAACGGTTCAACCGGTCCTCGCGCGATTTCGACTTCGCCACGGCGAACCCGGTGCAAGCGGCCGCGCAGGCGGCCTACGCCGGGGCGCCCATCCCCGAAATCCCGGCGGCGGCGTTCCGCACGCTCGGCGGGCTGACCTTTCTCGGCGTCAACGGCCAGCCGCGTACCCAGCGCGAAATATCCCTGCGCGCTTTCATGCCGCGCTTCGGCTTTGCCTGGCAGTTTCGTCCGAAGATGGTGTTGCGCGGCGGTTACGGCATCTTCTTCTCCCTGGTGGGAGCGGACTTCAGCGACGTGACCCAGCCCGGATACAGCCAGCGCTCCAATATCATCACCTCCAACGACAACGGCATCACCTACGTGGCATCCATTTCCAATCCGCTGCCCAACGGCCTCGCCCAGCCCAGGGGCGCGTCCGCCGGCATGCTGACCTACCTGGGCCAGAGCCCGGGGTTCAGCTCGGTGGAGGGGCGCCGGCCATACACCCAGCGGTGGAGTGCGTCCCTGCAATTCGAGCCGATCGCGAACACGGTGATCGAGATCGGGTACATGGGGAACAAATCGGTGCGGTTGCGCAGTTCCACGGAGTTCAATCCCGTGCCGTCCCAGTATCTCAGCACCTCAACGGTGCGCGATCAGGCCGCCAACGACCGGCTGTCCGCCAACGTGACCAACCCGTTCTACGGCATCCCCGGCTTCGAGGCCACGTCGT
>Ga0315294_10006129_pt1 | contig 13201 bp, 11 predicted proteins | sample YL17G13_40_MG_FD_203626 | JGI IMG/M metagenome (GOLD analysis project Ga0315294, IMG submission 203626) | Sediment microbial communities from Yellowstone Lake, YNP, Wyoming, USA - YL17G13_40 | ecosystem: Environmental > Aquatic > Freshwater > Lake > Sediment | place: USA: Wyoming | collected... | reverse complement strand
GGCAGGCATGTTGCCTCCCTTGATCACCGTCTGTGCCACTATGGTTACCACGGACGGCTTTACCTTCTGGGCAACCTGCACGAAATCCTGCTGGACAGCGGCCAGAGCCGAACCGGACTGGGCGATAGCCGGAGTGTGTTTGGAGATGTCCATGTAACGCATTCCGAGCAAGGCCCCAATGAGAACGCCCAGCAGGATGATAATCACGTGGGCGTGCCCATGACCCCAACGCAGGCTAAACTTGTGTTTCATTAAACTTCCTCCTTAACGTCGCCGACGTTAGACATTTTCTCAGTCTACCCATATTCAGACGCACGCCGCTGGGTGAGGTTCAGGTAAAATCGTTTGCCTCGTCCTGCCGCGGCCACCTCTTTAATCCGATTCAACGTTTCCTCGATACCTTTGGTTCCCGCCAGCGACTCTCTCCCTTGCTCCACCGGCAGATAACCCGACCTGACGTTTGGTTCAAGGGAAACGATTACGGTAAGTGGCTTCATGGCGCCGATAGACTCCCCCCCAAGGCAGTAGTATTATGCGCTATCAGCGCAAAAATGTCAATCTTTTGGCGGCCGCGGATGCCCCGGGGGCAGTTACCTGTCTGATGAGGGTGCAGCGAGTGCCTGTGGAAAAGGAAGGGCTTGCTCTGACACTTGGCCGGAACGCCGTGAGACCCCTGGCGCAGCATTCCTGCCGCCCTCGCTCACCTCACCCCCTGATTGCTTCTCTTGCCTCCTGGAGGTAGAAGCAGGCGGTTATCAAGGAGGCGGAGGCCCAGAGGTGGGGAGCGGCCCAGTAAGCCGGCTGCGGGGGGACGCCGATCATCTCCGGCAGCAGGCCAGTGGCGGTGGAGTGGTGGAGGACCGTCTTGATATAGGCCAGCGCGGATTCGACGGCCTGTTGGGGAGTGAGGCTCCAACTGCCAGGGGTGGCATCGCCTGAGGGCGCATATCCAGCCTTGGCATCCTCCGTGGCCAGCAGAAGAAGGACGCGGGCCAGCCAAAGGGTGGAGACGGCGCTGGCGGCGCCGCCAAGGTAGGTGTCGCCGGCGAACCGCCTGATGGCCGGACCACCGGGCAGTTCAACTTTGAGCGTCCCTTCGAGCGACATAACCATGCTCTTCGCCACGTTCCGATCCTCCGCGTCAGAGAGGTCGAGGATTGCGAACGGATCAACCAGTCCCAGCAGGGAGGAGTCGGGAGTGAGGTCGAGTTCGCCGTCGCTGTTCGTCCCTCTGGCGAAGGTAGAGTCGGTCAAGAGCCGCTGAAAGAGGGCGTCGCGGGTTCTGACCCCGCCTAGGGCCCAGCGCTTCGCCAGTTTGGGCGCCTTCATTCGCTCAGCGATTTGAGAGATGGCTTTGAGGGCCGCGGAGATGGCTGCGTTGGAGTAGGTGAAGGAGCCTCGGAAGGTCTCCCAAAGGTCAGTGGCGGAACGGTGGAGACCGGAGGGGAAGGTGGCATCCAGGAGGAAGTCGGCGGCGCGGGAAATCATGCGGCCGAATTTCTTCCAGGTTCGGGCCTTGTATTCTCCCACGAGTCCGCGCCACCAGGCGGCGAAGGCGAAGAGCACGGAGGCGGTCTGGTCAATCTGGTTGAAGTCCTCGAAGAGGCACCAGGCTGGGGCCACCTTCCCCCACAGCCAGTATCTCTGGTTCCAGTGGCCGGCGACGGCCTGGGCCGACTTGCACCAGGAGAAGAACTGCTCCAGCGGGGCGCCGTCTCCCATTTTCAACATCGTAAGCACTGCCTCAGATGCGTCTCTGGGCCAGCAGTAGCCATAACCCCCGGACATCTCGAAGTTTGGGTCGAACTCCGGGGCGGCAAGGAAGGCCCCCCCACGGGCGTCCCGAAGCACGTGGAGACAGCAGGCGGCGCGCCGGTAGAAGGAGGGGAGTTGGGCATCTTCAGGCTCGAAGCGAGGGGCGTTTGCCCCAGATTCGGCCCAATGCTGCTGACACAGTCCTAATGTCTCCTCGGTTGGGACCTGGGAAATGCGAAGGAAGCGCTCGCGGGCCTCGTCCTCGCTCCTGCCGCAGGAGATGAAGAAGCGGATCCGCGCCGGCTCGGGCTGTGGCTCCTCCTTCTGGGCGGGGGAAGGGGCCAGGAGCCAACCCAGGGCGAAATTCACATCCCCGATGTCCTGGATGTTGGCTTGGAGCTGCCCGTCCCGAATGTCCTCCTTCGCCGACGACGGCCGGCCATCCTGGCCGCACTGGAATTGGTCAGGCCTGCTGCCGCCGACTATCAGGCACATGTCCCGCCAATATTGCACCATGGCGTCCATTTCCCGAACGTATCGGACGCTGTTCCGATACCTCACCTCGCCGAGGGAGAAGTTGAAGTATTGGTAGATGCTCGCCTTCGGCGCCGGCTGTTGGACTTCGAACTCCCTGAGTAAGGCCTCCTCGTCCGGCAGCACCAAATCGGTGATGGTGAGCGCCAACGGGGGATTCTTATGAGTAAGTTGGGTCCGGACAATGGGCGAAGAATCGTCCAGGTACTGCTGCTTCCTTTCCCAGCACGGCTCGAACGTCCAGCAGAAATGAGGCGGTGGCCCGGGGAAATAAAACGCCGTCATGGACTCGTAGACATTCTGAGGGAAGTCAATCCAGGGGTAGAAGAGCGTCATGATCTCGGCGCTCGAGCCGAGGGTGACGAGAAGTTTGGAGTTACCGGTGACCGCGGTGGGGAGGTAAACTGGCATGGGGTTAGGACATCCGCCCCAGGGATGGAGCAGAGCAGACAAGACGGCTGGATGAATGTTCAGCTTTCAAAAGTGGCGATAACCTCCTGGTGAAGTGCTCCGAGTGTATGATTCTATAACTATCTCTTTGGTCTCAGTGATCGAGCCGATGACGGTCAAGGGCGTGCTGGTGGCGCGAGCGATCAAGTCTCTGGCGTGCTGGAGCCTTTCCGGCGGGCAGGTGAAGAGGAGTTCGTAATCCTCGCCTCCCTCCAAAGCCCAGGTAAGCGCATCCTCCTGTGGTGAGCCCGGCCTGCCCTGAGCTTGTCGAATGGGTCGAACCACGCCCAGAGCAACAGCGATGGCTTTGCAGCAGTCTGCCACCGGAACGGCCCGGCTGGCTATTCTGGCGCCGACGCCACTCGCCAGGCAGACGCGCTCCAAATCCGCCAGCAGCCCGTCGCTCACGTCAATCATCGAGTTTGGGATGCCAGCCTCCCCCAGCAACATTCCCTCCCGCCAGCGCGCCTCCGGCTCGAGATGGGCCTTGAGCGCCTCCTCCCTGGCGCGGGCGGGAATAGTCGAGGCCGCCTCGCCACGTTCGAGGAGCGCCAGCCCTGCCCGAGAGGCGCCCACCAAGCCCGTAAGGACGATGGAATCCCCCGGCCTTGCTCCTCCTCGCACCACCGGTTTGGCCGCCACGCACTCTCCGAGCACCGCGACGTTGAGATAAACTCCCGAGGGCGATCTTACCGTGTCCCCGCCGCAAATCTCCACTCCGGCCTGGCTTGCCACCTCCCGGAGTCCGGCGTAAACCTCCTCCACTACCGACACGGGCGTGGTTGGCTCCAGGGCCAGGGTCACGAGCGCCCACAACGGTTTTCCGCCCATCGCCGCGATGTCGCTTATGGCGGCGGCCATCGCCTTCTTCCCGACCTGGCGCCAACTTCCCCAGCCCTTGCGGAAGTGGACTCCCTCGACCATCGCATCCGCGGTGAATAGGAGGCAGCCTCCCTGCGGCCTTCGGAACGCGCAGGCGTCGTCACCTATTCCCACCAGCAATTCCGGGTTTTCGGCTGGCAAGAGATCGGCGATGCGAGCGATGAGGCCGAATTCGCCCAGGTCCGCCACGGTTTTTGGACTGTCTGTGCGCAATATGACTCCCTTCCGAGGGGAAGTGTAGCAGTTTGATCAGCGGAGGAACAAACGGAGGGGAGCTGTAGGGGAGGGAGAAGGCGGAGAGGAAAAGAAAGCGGCCCTGGAGAGACCCAGGGCCGCGAAGGGTCGTGGAAGTTGCCACTGGTCATGCGCTACGAAGCAGGAGGCTCCGCCAGGGTATTGACGTAGACCATCTGCATGTCGGGGACCCACTCGACCGTGCCTCCCCACGCCCGGACGAGGGGTTTCAAAGGCACCATTATCTTCCCCTCTATTATGCAGGGGGCAACCGGGAGGGTCACTTCTTGCTCCGTGGCGACAGCGGAAGGCTGTGGCGGCCCCGTCTCAGACGCGACCTTCTCTCCCGCAGTGAAGGTTACTGACCTCCCACCGAGCGTGGCGGTGGCCGACTGGCCAGCTTCGTCCCAGGTCAGAGTTGCACCCACATAGTCGCAGAAGGGACGGAGCAGGACAAGCGAGTTGCCGTCCTCGACAGTTGCCTCCGGAGGCAGCACGATGCGCGTCCCGTTGAGTTTCACATAGGGCGCTCCCTGGCCAATCGGAGCGGATGCGATCTTCCTCCGGGTCACGAACGTCGTTCCAGTCTGCAGCTCTTCGTCCATCCGGCGCGCAATGGCCAAGACGTCTGGAAGCCCCCCGTGGCTCTGTACAGAAATCAGGACGTTGTTCCTCTGCAAGGTGACGCCCGATCCGCTGGGATTGGCCCGCGCAAACGCCCTGTCACCAACTTCGCTGCTGGGCATAGTGGCGATCTCAGCCATCAGGAGTCGCGTAGCTAGGCCGATCTGGGCGGACTGCGCGTTGGGGTAGATGTCAAACCACAACTCCAGGTTCTGATACCAGTAGCTCGTGCCCCACGCAGCCGACGACGCATGCGAGAAGTTGCCGTGGTCGGGTGCCGCGAAGTCTGCGAGCGGCTTAATATCCGCCCCGGACACAATCCAGTCTCTGATCGGTAGCGGGCCGAAGCGGTCATGCATCTGTTGGATCAGACCCTCCCACGGGCTGCTCGAGTACGCAACTGCGGCTGTGGCAGCGTCCTCGCTGTCGAAGCGCGAGACCAAGACGAGCACCTCGGGTTCACCCTCCGCTCTCAGGCTCTGATAGATAGCCGGGGCGTGAAGTACCTTGCCCTCGGATTCTGCATAGGGCCACTCGCTCTCACGCTGAGTCGCCACCGTATAGGGGGCAGCGTCCGCGGCGTCGAGTAGGGCGGGCAGGACCGCCTGAGTGTGAACGTAGGTCAGTATTTTCTCGTCCTGTTTCTGGGCGATGGCAACCACCATTCGGTTGCGATATGCAACAGAGCTGGGTGGCGGCCCGATGCCTGTAACGATCGCGCAGAACGGTCCCCGCTGGAACAGAAGGGCCGCTTCAGAATCGCTCTCGGTGGCCCAGCACTTTTCCCCAACCGCCTGCCCGCCGAGACCGCCCTCCCGGAACACAGCCTGCATACTGGTTGAGTAGCGCGTCGCGCCCCGCTCCGCGGATTCGTCGTCCATGAACCGAAAGATCGTCACGTAGAGCCGAGGCCTGTCGCTGGCCGTGAAGTACTGGTCAACGCCGTCTTTTGTCGGCACGGTGGGCGGCACTTCGGGGCAAGGCCAGGAGAGTGGCAACTGGGCTACAAGTTCGTAGGGAGCGACGTCGCTCTGCTGCAACAGGACGCCGTCGAGTTCCACCGGGGCATACTTCGCGGCGGCCGCTATGTCGCGATCAATACCAGCCGCAACGACCTTCGCGATCTCGAAGTCACTGCTGAAAACGGATACCAGCGCGTTCTCCCTGACAAATAGGACCGTTCCTGGCCTACCCCCCTCGTTCCCAAACCACGCTTGGTCACCGAGGGTGCCGGCGACAGGCTGGAACACTATGCTAACGGAAGCGAGGAACTGATGGGCCCGTTCGGCAGCGTCTGTGGCAGACGAGCACACCGCCGCGGAGACCTCCACAGTTGTGTCATCAGCGGCCCGCCAGTAGTTGCGTCTGGTGCCCCATGGGGCGAAGTCCCTCTCCGAAGCCATTGCGAACCCCTGCAGGTGGCGCCTGGCTATCGAGTTCAGGTCAAGTGTCTGGATGATTCCCCGCGATCGTGCGCCTGCTACGGCCGCCCCGGGCGCCGCGGCTCGCGCCGATGGCCCCCACTCAACAACTGCGAGTAGAAGCGCTCCCACACACACGATCAATCCGAATGCTCTCAGCAGTTTCATTGTGGTTCTTTCCTCTCCGATGGTGCTACTGGACCGTACACGTGCCGGTGAGGGTCGGAGTCGGGACGGCCTTAATCTCCACACTTTCGTCGTGATCGGCGTCGACGACCAGCGGGATATAGTCGGGTGGATCCAGGTTTCCGGTGGAATCCTTCACATCCACCTTGAACACCGTCACCGACTGCACCTCGTACTGCTTGTCCGCATCATTCCTGGTGCCGGTCTCTCCCTGAGGCTTGACCGCGTCATCGTTGACGGTGAGGGTGATCGTAACGTCCGCCTGGGGAGTACTCGGGGAAACCCAGACCACGGACTGACCCGTGTTGTCGTCGTCCTTCCAGCTTCCAGCGGAACGGTCCCAGGTGTAGGCGTCGGGTTCGGTGAAGGTGTCGGGCGGGTAAGTGTCCTGCGGGGTGGCGTTGGCATCGTGCCGGTGATCCTGGTCAGTGGCAGCGGAGGCGGTGCAGGTTACTTCATACGAGCAAGGATAGGCGCTGCCGTCCGAGGGGGCCGTTATCGCCGAAGCGATGCCTCCTCCGTCGGGGTAAGGATCCCAATGAGGCGGCTCCACGACCGTGACCGTGACCGTGCAGTCATCTGGATAATACAGTCCATATGCCTTGACCCGGTAGGTGGCGGTGTAGTTGCCCGTGGTAGCATAGGAGTGGCTGCCGGTTTGACCCGCGTGCCAGGTATCACCCTCGTAGTATTTCCACCACCTCTCGGTGATGTCGTTGGGGTCGAATCCATACTCATCCCCCTTGAAGTACACAATTTGGTCTGTGGGTGCGGTCACCGAGTCATACCAGGGGCCGCCCGACGCAGTGCTACACTTGGCCACCACATAAGGGCACGCAAATGCCGTTGATGTCGCCGTCAGAAGGGTCGTAACGAGCAACGCGGCCGCTAGGAGGTACTTGGTGCCTGGAAAGGTCACTCGCATCTTACTCACCTCCAACTAGGCCGAATGCTTCATCGGGACAGAAAAGACGTGGATCGGCGCCTTCCTGCTTGGGCAGTTCCTCTATTCGCTGCTGCGCGGCCTCGGCCTGGGATGTCCCAGGAGCCGTCTCGATCACCTTCTCATATGCGTGGCGCGCCTCTCCATACCTGCCTTGCCAGCGTCGGCACTCTCCGATGTGATACTCGGCGGCGACCGCCGCAGGCGTTCCCGCATACCGGCCAACCATGCCGTTCAAGGCCTCCACGGCCGTATCGTAATTCTTTTCCCGGATATAGGTCTGCGCGGTCCATCCGTCTGCCTGGGCTCGATATTCGGCGGGGAGGTCCATATGCAGCCCGATCTCGAAGACCTGCCTGGCCCTGGGATAGTCGGCGGCATTCACGAAGTCTTGCCCCACCCGGACGAGGAGTTTGAAGGCGCGGATGGCTGCCTCGGTGCCTGCATAGGGGGAGAATGGCTCGCTCTCGAACAGTTGCTGGGCTCTGGGATAATCCCCGGCGCGAATAAGAGTTTCGGAGAGGAAGGCCAGAGCGGAGGTGCTTGCCTCGGTGGCCGGGTGCTCCTCGGCTATCGCCCGCAGACGACTGACAGCGTCTTCAAGGCCGAACCCGTCATACGAGGCACGGGCGATCCGGAGAATCAGGTCAGAGAACCGTGGGTAGTCGGGATCGCTAGCGACCTCGCTGTAAACACCGGCGTAGAGCTCGGCGGCGCGCTTACTGTTGCCGTAAACGAGGTTGAGGTCCGCCAGGTCCCAGGCCAGTTGCTGCCTCGGACGGTCGGCCAGTTTCTCCCCGGGCGCCCAACTCAGCCATTTCTCGAATCGGGCGTTGACGTATTCGTAGCGCTCGTCTTCTTCGGGCGTGCGCGCCACGCCCAGCCCCTGGACGTTCTCGAGCATCTGCCGGATGACGAGCCTTAGGACGTAGGTGGAGCAGTTCTCCCCAAGGGGGCTGCGAGCGACGTGCGCAAGGTCATGCGGGCGGCCCTGCGCTGCCAACGACCAGGCGGTGAACTTGAGATACTCGAGCAGCCGCTCGTCTGCCCACACCTGGAACGGACCGCCGCGATATACCCCGCAACCATCGTAGGCTGGCCCATGGATCACCATCTCCACCAGCACCGCCAGGCCCTTGTCGTATTCCCCAAGGGGAAAGTAACAATTGTTGGCCATCTCTACTCTTGTCTCGGCGGAGAGGATCTGCGGATAGTCGTCCAACAACTTCCAGAATGGCTCGAGCGCCCCTCGGGGATCATGGGCCTGCCGGCTCCACATCATGCCTTCGTAGTGGAGCGACGCAGCGCACACTTCCGTCTCGTTCGGATAGGCGGCGCGCACTTCCTGGAACTTGGCGGCAGCCTCTTCGAAGTTGCCAGCCGCAACCAAGCCGTTGGCTTCATCCTTGGCCTGCTGCATCATGGCGCGTGCCGCCTCGTAATCGGGCCCTCTAAGGGCGGCATCGGTTGGGGAACAAACAGCGAAGAGAAACAGCGAGGAGAATGCGGCTACCGCCGCAAGGGTCAGGAGGGCCTGCCGCGCCCCCGGGGGTCTACAGATGCTTCTGTGCTTCATTTGCTCCTCCTTGAAGGCACGTTGACGATCTGCTTCTTCTAACTGCTCCGCCCCGACGGGCAATGTTCTGGCGCTAAGTATCATTCCGCCCTTGCGAGCCTGGGAGCACCCATCGTGGGATTCGCAGCTAGCAACCAATCAGGATAGCAGACGCGGCCGGGAATGTCAAGCACAATTGGAGGATTTTCTGGGAAATTCTTGGGGTTGGGGATGGAGGCAGGGTATTGACATCTGCGCTGGGGGATGGTATTATAGTAAACAGATGTTTGCTATGGGGAGATTGGGTGGGTTATGAGCGCTAACTATGAGGAGTTTGACGAGCCGATAGCGGTGGAGGCGGCGTTCAATCGCGGACGGATACAGCCGAGGAGCTTTGAGTGGGGCAGCCGGAGCCGCAAGGTGGCAAAGATCACTTACCGCTGGAAGGAACGGAAAGGGGAGGCCACCCTTCATTTCTTCGCCCTGCTCACGGATGACCAGACCCCCATGGAGATAAGTTTCAACGACAAGGCGCTGGAGTGGAGGCTGGTTCGCTGCTGGGAGGCCCAAGTTGGTGAGGGCCATGGCGTCAACGAATGAAAGGAATAGTCTAAGTAGATTGCTTCGCTTCCGCCTTCGCCATCCTCCTGCGCTAAAGCTTCCGCCTTCGCTAAAGCTTCGGCGGACGAGACGGCGGACGAGCCGCTCGCAATGACGGAGGGGTGGGGGGCGCGCCGTCAACGGTGGGGTGTGTAGGGGCGGACCCCCGGCCTACTCCGCCGAAGTAGCTTCGGCTACGAAGGCTGGATGTCCGCCCTGTATCTTCACCCCCATCCTTTCCTTCCCCGCCTCGACTGCCCTCGACCCTTCGATGGACTCAGGGCAGGCGTGCTCGGGCCGTGAGCAGGTCGAACGGGGCTCGGCGCAGGCCATCAAGGGGGAAGGGAAGAATGTGCCGGTTCTTTCGCCTATCAAGGGGGAGGAGACGGGGTGGGGCGACTTCGCCAACATCTCAAAACATTCGAGCATCCTCCTGACTTGGCAACTTCCGTAAGAGAGATGGGATGATGGTGAAGAGGATCTGCCTCTTGATTGATATGAACGCCTTTTTCGCCGCTATCGAGCAGCGGTGCAACCCGCTTTTGCAGGGGAGGCCGGTTCTGGTCTGCGGCGACCCAAAGAGTCGGACGGTGGTGGCGGCGGCGAGTTACGAATCGCGTCCCTACGGGGTGAAATCGGGGATGGCGTTGCACGAGGCCCTTCGACTTTGCCCCCGCGCGGTGCTGGTGGAGGGAAACCCAGCCAAATACGTAGATACCGCGAAGAGGCTGCACAAGATTTTCCTGGAGTTCAGCCCTGAGATGGAGGTTTACAGCATAGACGAGGCCTTCCTCCGACTTCCTTCCGGGGCCGATCCCCTGGAGGTTGCCCGGGCCATCAAGAGACGAATTTGGGAGGAGGAGGGGCTGACCTGTTCCATCGGGATCGCTGAGAACAAGTTGCTGGCCAAACTGGCCGCCAGCCTGCAAAAGCCGGACGGATTGGTCTGGATCAGGCCGGAAGAGGTCGAGGAGGTTCTGAAGGACCTGCCGGTGGAGAAGATGCCTGGGATAGGGGATAGGGTGGGCGCCCGTCTCAAGGCGATGGGGGTGGAGACGCTGGGGGATTTGGCGAAGCACCCAAAGAACAAGTTGGTCGAAGCCTTCGGCGAGTGCCTGGGCGCATTTCTCAGCCAGGCTGGCAAGGGGAGGGATGAAACCCCGATTACCCCCTTTTATGACGAGCCAAACATTAAATCCATGGGACACAGTTTTACGCTGCCCCGGGATACCTACAATCTCGCCCTCATTAAGGCCCATTTACACCGGCTTTCCGAGATGGTCGGCAGGCGGATTCGGGAGGAGCGGTTCAGCGGAAGGACGGTGCGCCTGACCCTCGTCCTCGGGGGACGTCAATATCAGGAACTCTCCTCGATAACCCGTCATCTCACGGTGAATGAAACCCTCTTCGACGGAGCGGACATCTACCGGGTGGCGCTGAGGATTTTGGGCCGAGCGGAGATGAACGGCAAGCCGGTGCGAATGCTGGGGGTGAGCCTGGCCAGCCTGAGTAAAGGTCTGTACCAGCCCGGCCTTTGGGAGGATTTCGAGCGGAAATGGCGGCTGGTAGCGGCCAGGGACGCCATCGTCAATAAGTTCGGGGAGTGGAGCCTGGTGACGGCGGACGTGCTGCCCCTTGTCCGGAACCAAAGCGGGGGTGAGAGGGGCGTTCCCGTCGGCGCTGCGGTGAGGAATATGAAGGGAGCGGCGCCGCGCACCTTGCTGGGCCGGCGGATCAACCCGGAGGCTGGGGTGGCCAGAGGAAGTTAAGGGGGAGAAAGGGAAATGATTCGGGTAGGCACGAGCGGATTTTCATTCAGGGGATGGATCGGAAATGTCTATCCCCCAGGAACGAAATCCCATCAGATGTTTTCCTATTACGTCGAGAGGCTGGGCTTCAAGTGCCTGGAGTTGAACTATACCTTCTATCACCAGCCCGAGGCCCGAACCATGGGGGCGTTGCTTCGGAATAGCCCGGAGGATTTTCGTTTCACTGCCAAGGCCCACCGCTCAATTACTCACCAGGCTCCCTGCGGCGTCAGTCGAGCCGAATTCGACGCCGCCTGTGGGCGTTACCTCGAGGGCATCGAGCCATTAGTGGAGGCAGCCAGGCTGGGTTGCATCTTGGCCCAGTTTCCGCATTCTTTTCAGGCTAATCGGAGCAATCTCCTGTTCCTTGAGTTGCTTGCGGAGCGGTTTCGCGGCTTCGAGGTGGTGGTCGAGTTCCGGAACCAGTCCTGGGCGAGGGAGGAGCGTTTCGAGTGGTTCAGCCAATTGAAGTTGGGAGTCTGCGCGGTTGATGAGCCAAAGGTGGGAAGTCTGATGGCTTTTGTGCCTCATTTCACATCGAAGATAGCCTATTTTCGGCTGCACGGTCGAAACGAAAAATGGTTCTCCGACCCAGAAGGGCGCTATGACTACCTTTACAGCCGGGAAGAGTTGGCAGGCTTGATTCCTGATTTGCTCGATGCCGAGCAGAGAGGCCTGGAGACCTATATCATGTTCAACAATTGCCATGCTGGGGCAGCGGCCCGAAATGCGGCGATGATGAGGGAATTGTTGGGGTCTGGGGATACCGCTCAACCACAGATGTTCTGACCATCAGCGCCTCGACGCGGCGGCTCAAAATGCTCTTTTCCGTTGCTTGACAAAAGCAGCCATCTCTGGCAAAAGTCTTCCAGAAGGGTTGGTTTTTCCCTCAGTTCTACGTAATATAGGAGGAATCTTTTGCTGTTATCGAGAAGAGCAAGATCAATTCAACCATCCGCCACCCTGGCCATTAGCGCCAAGGCGAAAGAGATGAGAGCGCAGGGGAAGCCGGTGATCGGTTTTGGCGCTGGCGAGCCGGACTTCGACACGCCGGAGCATATCAAGGCGGCCGCCATTGAGGCCTTGCAGAAGGGCGACACGAAATATACCCCTGCCTCGGGCACGCCTCGTTTGAGGGAGGCCATAGCCAGGTGGACGAGCAAGGACGTCGGGCTTGACTTCTCCCCCGCTGAGGTAGTTGTCTCTTGCGGCGCTAAGCACAGCCTTTACAACATCTTCATGGCCCTCTGCCAGCAGCGGGACGAGGTGATAATCCCCTCGCCTTTCTGGCTCAGTTATCCGGAGATGGCGACCCTGTCCGGGGCCAAGTCCGTCTTCCTGCCGCTCAGGGAGGAGGACGGCTACCGGGTTGACATCGAGGCACTGAGGAAACTCATCACTCCCAAGACGAAGGCCCTCATCCTCAACAGCCCTTCAAACCCCACCGGAACCATGTGGACGGAAGAAGAACTTCGCCAGGTGGCCGAACTGGCGCTGGAGAGGAAGTTCTTGATCGTCTCCGACGATACCTATAACAAGATCGTCTACGGTGAGAATCCGTTCAAGAGCATCGTCTCCCTGGTGCCCGAGGTGCGCGACAAGACCATCCTGGTCAACTGCGTCTCGAAGACCTACGCTATGACCGGGTGGAGGATAGGGTGGGCGATAGGGCCGAAGAAGATAATGAAAGCGATTGACGGGATACAGAGCCACAGCACCTCGAATCCCACCTCTTTCGCTCAGGCGGGGGCGGTGGCGGCGCTCGAAGGGCCTCAGGATTGTGTGCAGGTGATGGTGCGGGAGTTCAAGGAGAGAAGAGACCTGATGATGGGGCTTCTGGCCGGAATTCCCCAGGCTCGGGCAGTGAAACCCACCGGAGCCTTTTACGTGTTTGTCAACGTTTCTGACTGCTATGGAAAGTCCTGCGACGGAACGAGCGTGAACAGTTCCGTGGACATGGTCAAGTTCCTTCTGGAGAAGGTTCTTCTCGCGGTGGTGGACGGGGCGTCATTCGGGAGCGACGATCACATTCGCCTCTCCTATGCTACCAGCAGAGATCAAATCGAGCAGGGTCTGAAGCGGCTTGGAGAGGGACTGGCAGCGCTCTCCTAGGCTGTGGACTAGATGGCCGGTCGGACGAATCAATAACGAAAGGGGATAACAAAATGGCTGGTTTTCGACTGAAAAGCGCGAAGATGGAAAAAGTCAC
>Ga0315294_10006127_pt1 | contig 13207 bp, 14 predicted proteins | sample YL17G13_40_MG_FD_203626 | JGI IMG/M metagenome (GOLD analysis project Ga0315294, IMG submission 203626) | Sediment microbial communities from Yellowstone Lake, YNP, Wyoming, USA - YL17G13_40 | ecosystem: Environmental > Aquatic > Freshwater > Lake > Sediment | place: USA: Wyoming | collected... | reverse complement strand
TGTTCATATGCTGCATTTGTTTGATGTCTGCGCCTGCGATGAACGCTTTGTCTTTCCCGGTGAGGATTGCCACGTGAATGGCAGGGTCGTTTTCCAGCTCCTCAACTGCTTTTCTGAGTTCTTCTAATGTTTCTTTGTCTAATGCATTAAGGACCTGTGGTCGGTTCATGATGATGGTTGCGATTCCGTTTTTCTTTTCAACGATGATGTTGTTATAACTCATAGGTTCTCACCTCAGGGGATAGTCGTAGAATCCTTTCCCGGTTTTCCGTCCGAGGAACCCGGCCTGCACCATTTTCTTCAGCAGCGGGCAGGGGCGGTACTTCGAATCATTAAACCCTTCATACAGGACGTTCATGATATTGAGGCTGACATCAAGTCCTATCAGATCAGCAAGCTCCAGGGGGCCCATGGGATGATTCATCCCTAGCTTCATCACACTATCGATGGATTGCACGGTGCCGGTTCCATCCTGCAGACAGAACATCGCTTCATTGATCATGGCGAACAGCACCCGATTTGATATGAAACCTGGTCCGTCGTTTACTTCTATGGGGATTTTTTCCATTTTCTCGGCAAGGTGTTTAATGGTGGTTGCAGTCTCTGTGGATGTGCGTAAGCCACGAATGACTTCCACGAGTTTCATCAGTGGTACAGGGTTCATGAAATGCATCCCGATGAACCGGTCCGGTCGTTTTGTTGCCGAAGCAAGATCAGTGATCGGGATCGTCGACGTATTTGAAGCAAGAATGGTTTCTTTCTTGCAGATTTCATCAAGTTTCTGGAAAACCTCTTTTTTTATTTTCACTTCCTCTATGATTGCCTCGATGATTAAATCAGCGTCTTTCATGTCTTCTAGTTTTGTTGTTCCATGGATTTTTCCCAGGATGTTTTTTTTGTCATCCGGGGTCATTTTTCCTTTCTCAACGCTTTTGTCCACGAACTTCTCAACAGAACCAAGTCCCTTCTTCACGTACTCATCTTTTATATCATGAAGAACAACCTCATATCCTGCTTTTGCGGCAACCAATGCGATCCCATGACCCATGGTTCCCGCGCCAACAATACCTATCTTTTTTATGGTCATCTGTTTTCCTCCTACCGTTCCACAATCATTGATACCGCATGGCCACCGCCCAGGCAGATGGTTGCTAGACCGCGGTGTTTCTTATACTGTTTCATCGCATGAAGCAGGGTGACCAAAATCCGAGTTCCGCTGCAGCCGATAGGATGACCAAGGGCGATCGCACCACCATGGACATTGAACTTTTCCTTTGGAATACCCAGCTCCTTGATGAGTGCGGCAGAAGCAGAGGAAAACGCTTCGTTATGCTCCACCAGGTCAATATCATCGATCGACAACTTCATGGTTTTCAACAGTTTGGTGACGCCAGGGATCGGTGCTTCCATGACATACTCTGGTTTTACCCCGGTGGTGTCATATCCTTTGATGGTCGCGAGTATCTCAAGGTTTTCTTTTTTTGCTTTCTCTTTGCTCATCACGACCACCGCTGATGCGCCATCAGTAATCTGTGAGGCGTTTCCCGCGGTAATCACGCCTCCTTCTTTGAAGAATGGTTTTAACGCACCGAGGCTTTCTATGGTGGTATCCTTGCGGATGCCTTCATCGTGTGTAAAAATAATTGGATCTCCCTTCTTTTGTTTAATCTCCACCGGGACTATTTCGTCTTTGAATTTCCCGGTCTCCGTTGCTTCTGCTGCTTTCTGATGGCTCCCGTAGGCAAGCTCATCGCAGTCTTTCCTAGTGATATGATATTTTTCTGCGACGATTTCCCCGGTCATCCCCATATGGAAATTATTGTACGCATCCCAGAGACCATCATGGACCATGGAGTCGATGATCTTCCCGTCGAAGATGCGGTACCCGAACCGCGCCTTATCTAAGAGATAGGGGCAGTTGGTCATACTCTCCATGCCTCCTGCGATGATACAGTCTGCGTCCCCGAGTTTTATTGCTTGGGCTGCGAGAATAACTGCCTTGAGTGATGATCCGCAGACCTTGTCAATATGAAAACAACCGACTTCATACGGGAGTCCTGCTGCGATTGCGGCCTGTCGTGCGACATTCTGGCCTAGACCAGCGGAGACGACATTTCCCATGATCACTTCATTGATTTCTTTTGGTTGTATCCCTGTTTTTTTCACCGCTTCTTTAATAACGATTCCTCCGAGTTGAGGAGCGGAAAAGCCTTTTAAGGTACCATCAAATTTTCCCTGCGCTGTTCGGAGCGCTGCTACAATGACTGCTTCATTCATATCTACGTTTGCCTCCACTAAATAATTTTTATGGATAGAGCAATCCGGTGTTCATTTAAAACATTTTCTAAAATTTCATCTTCATAACGGGTCGTGTATCGTAGAGAGATTTCCAAGGAAAATATTTATTTTTTACTCTGCATCGTAGCTGTAGAAGGAAGGGAAAAAAATTAGGGGGATAATATGAAGAACGTAAAACGTCCCTTCCTCCTCTCCTTGTGATACGCTTCTCTTAAACATCTCATAATGCAATTTTCTTTTGATATTTGTTATCATGAATACAATTGACATTTAAAAATGTTTCGAAATTGTAATAACTGTATCTGTCAGAACCGAGAATTTTTATATATACTTATTCATAATAAAATATTTTCCCTCTAAACATCACTTTTGATAACATTTTTCTTTCCTGTTTACCCGTGGCAAATGTCCACTTTGTCGTTTTTCCCGAGAAGCCTTATATATGCTTAATGACAGAGATTAGCAAGTCATAACTTAACATGATATTAAATGGCAGGAATGGAAGGAAATGGAGAAAATGCATACAAGGAGATTACTCACGCTTCTTACGACACTATTATTTCTTAGTATTACCTTTTTTGTTCCGGGAATCACTGGAGTAACAACATCAAAGAACACCGTGCCTAACACCGAGATAGTAATAGACATTTCTGCCGTTACCACCACCATTCAAGACGCCATCAACCACGCACAACCAAACTCAACCATCCAACTACCTGCAGGAACCTATACAGAAATTCTGAACATCAACAAACCACTCCACCTCAAAGGAGAAGGAACAACACGAACCCTTCTTTCCCCCACCTCAGCAAACAACGGATACGCCATCAGAATCAGTGCAGAAGGAGTCACCCTGAGCGGTCTAGACATCACCAACCAAGGACTAGGACTCTATACGACCGGTGTTAAAATCAGTGCCTCCAACACTATCATACAGAACTGCACGTTCCACGATACCCCTATCGGACTAGCCATCTGGAGCTCAGATAACACCATTTCCGGATGCGAGTTCAGCGGCTGCGACGACGAAGGGATCGTTCTCCTAGGCACCTCAGCAGCAGCATGCACACATAATACCATCACCTCCTGTACATTCCATAAAAACTGCGACGGCATCGAACTCCAATACGCCACAAACAACCTAATCACCTCCTGCACCTTTACTCAAAACACCCATGCAGGCATCGACGCCATAGAATCAAACAATAACAACAACATCATCTCAAACTGTGAATTTACCGCGAATCAAGGTTTTGGCCTTTACCTTGCACAATCCTTAAACAATAAAATAACTGGATGCTCTTTCTTGGATGATTCCATTACTTTACTACATGCATCAGAAAACACCATCTCAAACAGTGAGGTCTCAACAATACGTCTCATGGACCATTCATCACTTTTTCTAGAACAATGCAAAGGAATAGATGAATCAGCGATTATCTCACACCAGTCATCCTATACGATCGATAACACTGTATCAACACGAGAGTCACCCATTACAACCAATAATGAATCTCCTCGACACCCATTGCTTACTATTTTACTTGATAGGTTAACAGAAATACGATTATTTTATAGACAACTTCGTCAACGATAACTAAAGGAAAAAAGGTGGTTTTTTCCCAATTTTTAGATTTAATAGATGATGATATCGATACACTTTTATTCTTTTAAATTCATCTCATCAGTGATATGGATTTGGAAAGTATAATGATGGTCTCTGATTTAAAACAAAGATAATTTAGGTATCGTTTGAAAGTGCTTTTGATTAAAAGTATATAATTTTGCTTTTCTATTCAGTGCTATAGCAGCAATCATCGCATCGATTCGTGACAGAGGGCATCCCTTCTGTTCAGCATCAAGTTCAAGGTGTGCTGAAAGAATAGCATCCTCTTTACAAAAATCAATTGTTTCTAGTTTTTCCACAGCAGCAATTCTCTTTTTTCCAAATTTATATAATCCATACAGAATTTCATGAAGCGATAACGAAGTAATTGCGATATCTTCACCAGATTGTTCTATTCTTTCTAACGTTTGATCTCCTTTCTGAGATTTTTTATCAAAAATTTCTATCAGGATGTCAGTATCAAGAATAATCATTTCTTACACGTACCTTTTTTCGTTTCGTTTTTTCTGGATGTCTCGTAGCATTTGTTCTTTATTTTCGAATTCGATACATCCCCGTAATTTTCGTAATGTTACAATATTGTTCTTACTGAGTCGTTCAAAAAGATCACTAAAACTTTCGCTTTCTCGTTTCATAGCAAGGAGTTTTTCGTAGACGTCTGCTTTAATGGTTAATGTTTTAAATCCCATAATTAAACATATGTTTAAACATATATTTAATTCTTCCGTTCTTTATATAAACAATCCTCCTATCTGATATGTTATCTATTAAAAGACGTCTTTTTTCCACGATACGAGAACACAAGATAAATATGGATTCCACAGTTATGTGTAAATAAAGGTATGGAATTTTTTAAAAAAGTAAAAGAGCGTCAAGGGATAAAATCAAACTTATAGTAAAAAAGAAAGAGAGGGAGAATATTATTTTAGTGGTTTCCGTGGGTTCTTTGTTGTAGATTTCTTCGGAGTTGTTGTATCCATCCATCTATTGCTCTCAATCTTTTCGGTTGGAATAGTCTATCCATTATAATATGATAATAGTATCATTATAATGGAAAAGGTTCTTCTTCTTGTTTTCAATGAAATTTGTTACAATAGTTTGTCGATTTTTGCTGACAAGGTCAGTTTAATGTTTTTCTTGGTTTTTCGTGCAATTAATATATTTGATTGTAACAAGTCTGATATAATCCGGTATTTGGTCATATGGCTTACGTCGTTCGCATATCCAAGTTTTCTACAGAGTGTATCAGTACTTCTGATGACACTCTCGATGCTCTTACTGATAGCGTTCCGGTGGGTCAGAAAAACGATGGTGACCAAGCTTGCATACGTTGATGGTTTCACTAAATATCTCCTCCATTTTTATATCATTTATCGATTTATAGGATGACCCGGTGTTCTCATTAATATCTTTATACCATAAATGATATAACACTCGGTAATATGAAAGAGATTTTATAATTATCGATGAAAGAATCTTTTCTTCTCTGCATGCAAATAGTAAGTTTTGTATTTTATTATAAACGATGGAATATTTCCATCATTTGTACATCGTTTATTTCTTCCGTTGTATTATTATATGATATCACTCCAGTGACCTGGACATGAAACCGCCAATAATGTATCAACAGTAAATTCTTATAATCGATAGATTTGACCTGCAACCGCACCTGGACCGTATAGAGCCCCTCATGGATAGTTAAGAAAGATTCTATCGGAATGAATCGTCCACGACCTAGCGTATACTTCACGTGCACAAAGGTAATGTTTTCTCGATGGATGCTCGTATAATTGGTGTACTGGTTGTTCACCAGTGCAATAAAGACGTCCTCGCTGTGTCGATTCTTCATGTTCTGCGAGAACACCAGATTCATGTGTTCACTACTACACTTCTCCCAGTACCAACTTTTATGCAATCGTCGGACGTCCCAGCCGTGTTCTTGATACCCAGACCCCTGCACAGGGATCTGCTTGCCCCTGATGGTGAGGATACCGGTGACCTCAGCTTTGGGGAGCGGACATCCCCACATCCCTAGACCAGTGTCTCCGATCCATCCCTTCGTTGTTCCGGTAAAGAGAAGATCCACTTAGAGGTCTTTGATGATGAGCTTGACTGCAACACACATCTGATTATTCTGGTCAAGGTAGCTTCGTAACACTTCTTTTCCTTGATAGCTTATGACCGGTTCCTGGGTTGAAAGGTGAAAGTAGCGAAGCGGAATGAGTTGTATGCGTTGAGCCAGAAGTATCCCTTGGTCATAGATGTGTATCTGAACCAAGAAGAAGCCGGTGGTTGCGTGTGCTCCTATGGTGAGTAAGCCGATATGAGCGGTATAGGAGTTGTTGAATGATGCATCGAGATACCACCATTGCAGGGAAAAATATGGTGTCTGGTTGTATGCGTTATCGTTGAGCGTGGCGTCCTTTAGTTGATACCAGAATGGTTCCTGAGCAACTGCGTGCAGTGAAAAACTTGTCGTGAGTATGAAGAGTAACAGAGCAATCTTGAGCGGTCGTATAATTTTATTCATGAGATCAGAGGGACATTATTACGCTCGTTATTTATATAATTCACCGTGGTTAAAAGAGACGGTGTTCTCATAGATGATCAGGAGTTGAGAATGATGTTCCCTCATGTTTGTTGATTTTTTTAATAGTTTTTCTTTCGTGTAGCCGAAGTTGAAATAAAAGTTGGGTGGAGGCCGTAAGCCTCTTTATCACTCCTGTAAAATGAATAATTATGATATTGTTGAAGACCTAATGGAATAAAAACTGGTGTTTTTTGATAGAATTAATAAAGAAATAGTTATTACGACAGTACCAGTAGAGTGGGGTCATGACTGTACAGAATCCTGATTTTAAACAACCTCCTTGGGTGCAAAGCCCCTCCGAGGTCATGGATTGGATTAATGCCACACATCCTTCGAAGAGAACAAAGAGCAAGAAACACAAAGCGTCCGGTGAAAGGGTTCTTCGGAATCTTCATGTTCGTTTTGATTTGAACGTCGAACAAAAAAAGATACCTCCGTCTACCATTATTTCAAAGTTCGTAACGATGATTACTGGTAACGGGTTTGTTGAAGAAGGTTTTGAACTTGTTCCAACAGTCGAACTTGTGCTACGAGGACTTGTCAAGGCGAAGTTTAAAAATATTGTGAAAATAGTTGTGGATGAGAAAACCGTATATCATCGTTCAGTTGATCATTTTGACCTGAGAAATACTATTGATGATCTCAGTTGGGTTACTCCAGATGTTCAAAGGGGAACATCAGCCGAGGTGACAGCTCAATTAAAAGAAGGAATGAAAAGTATCGCTCTTGTTAAAATTATGAAGATACACAAGGAAAAGGATCATGCTGTTGATATTCAGATAAAAGGAGGAATCAAGGAGGAATTGTATCATACATTTCTTAACTATCTGCATGAGAAGCTGGGTTTGATAATGTGATTTTAAAAAGACTGAACTACTAACCTTTCGAAAACTGTATCGTAATGATGTACACTGGCGCTGGGTGTAGGCTGCAAGTCTCTTTGCAACAGGAGGAAAACACAAATTTTTATGAAAATTAAAGACAAAAGAAACATGCATATCGGAAGTTATATATACCATGGTATACATAGGTATACTAAGGTATACTATGAGTAATACAACTATCAAAATTCAAAATGATACTAAATCACAGATAGATCAATTTCGCGAATATAAAAACGAAAGCTATGACGAGGTTATCAAAAAACTCATCTTTATTGTAAAAAACTTAAAAAAAGAACCAGAACTAAGTAAAGAAACCATAAAAGCAATAGAATCAGCAAGAGAACGAATTAAAAAAGGATGTTTCGTCAGTGAAGAAGTGGCAAAACAACGACTGGGGCTTTAATGAATGTACACTGTTATCTATGATGAAGAAGGCTTACAAAATCTTGAAAAATTAGAGAAGAAAATTAGAAAAAGAATTTTTGAAAAAATCGCTTCAATAAAAGAAAATCCTTTTCATTATTTTGAGCGTTTAACAGGTAGAGGGGAGTATAAGCTTAGAGTTGGTGATTATCGAGTCATCGCTGATATCGATGAAAAGACAAAAAAGATTTCTATTCTTTTCATTGATCATAGAAAAAATATTTACAAAAAACTCTAAAATATTATGTGCTGGGTGTAGGCTGTAAAACCTCTTTCTATTTATTTCTGTCATTTTGTAGTTTTTAAATTCCTAACTTGTGAAGTACGTTTCCACCGTTCATGGTGCTGTTAGTGACAGTTTCTCCCTAGCCCATATTAATCACATCATAAATTTAACAAATTTGTTAAGTTTTTCAAGGAAATAAATGTTATTTATGGTAGGTAAATTTAATGTTGTTCAAGTAGCCATTTCCAGATAGGTTTCACTGTAATCTTTTTCTTTTTTTCAATAATTTCTTCCTCGTTGTCTGCAGTAAGGATTAGCCCTTCTTTTAGTTTGTAGGTATCGAGAGCTTCAAGCAATCCGTTTATCTCTTTTTCTTTATTGTTTTGTAAATTATGTGTGACTTGAATTGCTTCAACAATTGCGTTTCCTTTTCGAATCACAAAATCACATTCGTACTTTTCTTTATGAAAATAAATCTCTTTGTTGTGTCTTTTGAGATGTAAAAAAACAATGTTTTCCAACATTCTTCCAAGGTCATCGCTAGTTCGGAATCCTAAGACCCGTGCCATCGCCGTATCAATGAAATAGACTTTTTTATTGTAGTATATCTGTTTTTTAACTGAAGGATTATATCGAGAGATCAAGAATGTGAGATAGCTGTTTTCCAGGTATTCAAAATATTCCCTGATGGTTGTTGCACTTGTTAAATTCGTGAGTTTTCGTAAACTATTGAAGCTGATTTCTTTTCCAATATTACTTACTGCATAGTAGACGACTTCCTTGATTATTTTTTCATTGGGAAGATTATAACGAGTGATAATGTCCCGGTACAATATGTTTTCATAAAGCGATTTTAAATATTCTTCTTTTTCTGTTTGGAGGTACTCGGGGAATCCTCCTTTTTCCAAATGCTCGTTAAAAAATTTCTTTAGAATACTCTTCTGTTCCGTTGTTAATCTCTCCAGCGAACTGATTGAATGATTTTTGAATTGTAAAAATTCTTTGAAGGAGAATGTATAAAGTGAAAAGGAGATATGTCTTCCAGTGAGATGTGTTCCAAGTTCCTTGCTAAGCATACTTGCATTTGAGCCGGTCACATAGATTTTTTTTCCTGCATCGTTAAGTCTTCGTACAAATCGTTCCCAATTTTTGATATTTTGGATTTCATCAAAAATAAATATGTTCTTATTACCAAACACTTCAATTAGAAGTTCATGTAGTGTCTGAAAGTCATCGATTGTAAAATGCACGAATCGTTCATCATCAAAATTCACATAGTAACTATCTTTGAGAATGCCCGATCTCATTTGATGTAACAAGGTTGATTTTCCTGATCGTCTTATGCCGGAAATTATAATGATAAAGGGCGTATCTTTAAACTTGTTTATGGTTGCAAGTAACTCTCGCGGTATGGTATGGTCGCTCTTTTTAACTTGATGCTGTTCTATGATTAACTGCTTGAGTTTATCTCGGTCCATATGGCTAGTAAATAACTGGCCCTTTATAAATATTTGGTTTGTCAGACCAAACTTTTTGGGAAATATTTGGTTTGATGGACCAAATAAATTCGGAATTCTTCTTACTAGTGATGTAATCAACCTAACAATCGTTTTTTATAACCTCAGATAACGGATGTTACTCTGCAAAATAAAAATAGACAAACAGATGCATTAACTACTTAGATGTCTTTTTTCAAAGTCATCAAAGAATTTGTTTCTCAATGTGTTAAGTTCATCCATAATTGGAATGACCATTCCTCTGTCTTCCAGGATATCAAGCCTTTCTCCCACCCAGGTTATCCATACGTCTTGTTTACTCTTTTTGATTTGGCTTTTGAGTTCATTAATTATTATGTCCCAGTCGACTGCAGCACTGACTATGCTTTCGCAGTCTGTTAAGTCTCCATCTCTGTCGGTCATGGTTTTGAATAAGAAAACATCTTCGTTTGAACATAGATATACTTCAATATGATCTAAGCTTATGACTTTTCTTGCCCGTTCCATCATTCCTTTTGATAGCGAGAATCTTCCGCAGATTTTTTTTTCAAATAAGTCTATTCTGAAGTCTTCTTTTTGGAATAGTTGGCTCAGGTTCATTCGTGAATATTCTTTTCCAGGTATTTGTGGTTTGAATCCAGTTTTTTGCAGTGAATGCTGTAGTTCGATGAATTCGTTTTTTGTTTCTACAACAACGTCGATATCTTTGGTTGTTACTTTTAGGCCTTGCTCAAGAAGGACTACTCCGCCTATTGTGTAGACTTTGATTTTGTTGTGTATTACTTTGTCAATTTCTTTAAAGAGTAATTCTATTTGTTTGAAATTGGCTATCATCTTTTTACACCTCTATTTTGTAGACTTCTGCTCTGTCTTTTATCTCTTGGTATTTTGGATATCCTTTGACTTCTCCACCTGCAAGTACTGCGCTGATGTTCATGAGTATTTGGTGCTTTATTTTGAATTCTTTTTTATATTTGGCATAAAATAGTGCGATGAATATGAGGTATCTTGTGTCCATGTCTTTTTCTACGATATAAAGTGAATGTTTTAAGATGTCTTCTTTAGTTAGCGTTTTTTTAGGCAGATAATAAAAGTGGGTTATGGTAAGGAGACCTATTCCGTAGTCTTGATAAGCAGAGAATGCTGTCTTTACAGCGTCAAGCTTTTCCTTGCTTGAGAATACTATTTCGTCTCTTTTTTTATAGTATATTATGGCGCTTGCAGGTATTCTGTTGTCTGTTTTTAGTTCCGATTTCTTTATTTCTTCTAATGTTTCTTTTAATCCTGCCCACATTTTATCATTGATTTCAAAAGTGGTTAGTTTTTTTCTAACAAGGCTTCTTTTTCTTGCTTCTTGAAGTCTTTTGTATATTGCTGTTTTTTTGTATCCTGTTTCATTGGATATTTCTTCTATTGTTGATGGTTTTAACATTGCAGTAAATATGGGTATTCCTGGACCTTCCAATATCGGTGTAAGATTAGGTATTTTGCTTAATAATTGGAGAAGCAAAGATAAGTGAGGTATTCTTTTTGGCTCAATATCTCCGTTTATTAGCTCAATCAATGATTTGTCTGCAAGATTTTTGACATAGACATATACTTGAGGTTCGCTTTTTTTTAGAGCTAAGGCTATTTCTTTCAAGGACTTATTGCCTTTTGCTACCTGTTCTAAGACCAAGATTTCTCCTTTCGTAAGTTCCATAATTCCGCTAAAGTAATAATACTATTTAAATGTTTCTAATTTTGGCGGAATAAAAATAACCTTAAACTGAGTTCGGCATAGGTCGAATAAGTGCTGGGTGTAGACCGTAAAACCTCTTTATTACTCCCGTTAAATGATATTTTTTAGGATTTTTGAAGACGTAAATTATATTTAAAAACAGGTATTGTTTGCTTTTTTCATTAATTATTTCTCATCTAGGATTTTCTTAATTTGTTGATAAAAGTGTTCTGCATCGTCTATCGCTTGCTGTGCTTCGTCATCTGAAACAAGGAAGTCTAATTCATAGAGAGTGTTGTGTCTGTTTCTTCTGTATGTATCCAGTTGATTCGCAAGCCTCTTGAATCGAGGATACGTTTCTTGTATGTACGAGATAACACAGAGATGGCTTCTTTCTTTTACTCCATCGCGAAAGAGGATAGACCTTGCTGCATGAAACATCGCTGTATATGAGCAAAAAATTACCAAATTGCTGTTTTTCAATTTCAAATTATCCTTTGCATTCTGGATGTATTTCAGGCTTGTTTCCAAGGATTTTATGGCGTACTGTCTCGATGGTTTTGTTTTCTTTAGCAATCCTTCTTTGAAACAATCGTCTACTTTCATGGTAATCCGCTTCCGTATAAAACAATGTGATTCTCAAGGATTGATTGATAAAATATTTTATCTTTTATTTTAAGTTTTTGCCATTCGGGAATAGTCATTTGTTGTAATGAGATTGGTTTGTTTAGTTTTTTTTCTAATGTTTGTAGGAGAGAAGTAGGTGAATTTTTCTTGTGTACCAGAAAAAGAAGGTCGATATCACTTTTAGAGTCGTAGTCTCCGTTTGCATGGGATCCATAGAGGACGATTGAGATGATTGTCTCATCTATTTTTAGAAATCGTCCGATGAAATCGTATTGTTCGAACTCTAGAAGAGTATACACTATCTTCAAGTGTTTTACAAGTTCGGGTTCATTATTGAGTTTGTAGAGGTGTACATTACCAACTACCTCTTTAATCAGGATGTTGTCTTTCTGTATGTTGCGGAGGAAATTGTTTACCGTTCCTGCACCCATTCCTGTTTGTCGTGTGATTTCTTTTGTGTAGAATCCACGATCCGGATATTGCAGAAAAATACGAAGGAGTTTCCAATCCATATATTTATCAAACATATCCTTTAGATACATAATTAATAAAACTATCGTTCAATATATAAAACTATCGTTCATTTTATAGAACGTTATTTAATTTGCAAGAATTTTTATAAGATTATACCCCGATCGCCTTGGAAGCTTTACCATATGAAGCGACCTCGAAAAATGAGACAAATGGTTTTGATGCTTTTTTCACGGTTCATTTTTCTCCCGTAGGTGAAGGAGCCCAAGAGAGTAAGAAGAACCATGCTGGGATGAAGACAAGTTCTATGGTGTCGATTGTACGTTTTTCGAGCAGATCTTTTGTTATTACTATCCCTTTATTCACATGATATTTCTTACAGAATTTTACTATCGAACGAATGTCGGAATTATTGATTTGTGATTGGTATTTTACTTCTATCGGGAGCTGTTTTTGTATGATAAAATCAACTTCGTCTTTCTGTGGTGTCCTCCAAAACGCTGGTTTTTCTAACGTGTTTGCGATAACACCTTCGACGAGATGTCCAGCTAGTTCGGTATCTCGTACTTCAAAGGGATAGTCAAGTAATGCGATGACAAGCGAGCTATGAGCGATGTATTGTTTTTTACTGGCTCGTATTTGTTTTGCGACACTTGCCGTGAAATTATAAGCAATGGTAAGTAAGAATGATTTTTCAAGAAGGTTGATGTAGTGAGAGATTCGATTTCTGTTTATTTTTAAGATATTTGCGATGTTTGTAATTTCGAAGAGCCGTGCATTGCTGTTTGCGAGTAATCTGAACAGATCATAGATTATTTTTTCATCTTCCTTCGTGAGTCGTGCGA
>Ga0315294_10006126_pt1 | contig 13211 bp, 12 predicted proteins | sample YL17G13_40_MG_FD_203626 | JGI IMG/M metagenome (GOLD analysis project Ga0315294, IMG submission 203626) | Sediment microbial communities from Yellowstone Lake, YNP, Wyoming, USA - YL17G13_40 | ecosystem: Environmental > Aquatic > Freshwater > Lake > Sediment | place: USA: Wyoming | collected... | reverse complement strand
TTTCGCATAAGTTTGGGCAGCAAAGAACTTTCATACACTCAAAGAAACCGTTGGTGCACAAACCGGTGGTCAGTTCTGCATGAGGATCTTTCGGGTCACCGCTGTGTATCCAAGATGCTTCAAGCAAATCAAACCAATGAAGGATTTCTTCCGGAGTTAGTTTCCTATCCTCGTAATCTTTTGGGTTAATACGGAGCAAATCTTTTTTCTCCATCTTGCGCCTCCTCTATGTTGCCGCAGCAATCTCTGCTGCAATTCTTCTGGCTGCGTTTCTTGGGCTGCCAATTTCTGGTGGTGGATCAGAAATCGGTCGACCAATAATCAGGTATTCTGCGCCAGCTCTAACTGCTTCGGCCGGAGTCATAAATCTCTTTTGGTCACCTGCAGTTGCCCATTTCGGCCGGACACCAGGGGTTGCTCTCTGGAATCTTTCCAATTCTGGATACTGGGCAAGAAACTCAAGCTCTTGTGGCGAGCAGATAACACCATCGGCGCCAGTTTCAAGAAGTATTCTGCTAAACTGCAATACCTTAGGTCCAGGTTTTTCTCCAAAAATTGAAAGGCATTCTTCTTCGTCAATTGAGGTCAGCACTGTTACGCCGAAAACAAGACTGTTGCCTCGGTTCTGTACCGCTGCCTCAATAGACTTTCTTCCTGCGGATGCGTGGACATTAAACATTTTCACTCCCATTTGAGCAATCGCAAAGGATGCTTTTGCAACAGTATTCGGGATGTCATCGAGTTTTATATCCCAAAAAATTCTTTCTCTAATTGGGCTAATAAACTGCCTGACTGACGACAGATACTCCAAAGCCATTGTGTCATCTTCTAATGAAATCAAGGATGATAGCGTGGAACTAATCCATTCCAGACCAAGCTTGAAATATCCGACATCGAAATATAATTCATCGACGAGAACCTTTGCTTTCTCAATTTTGCTAATATCTACGGCTACGATTAGCCTATCCTTTGGCTCCACTTTTCTGTCCTCCTTATCGAACCTCTCCATATGTACATTAAAAGAACTATCCTCCTGTTATTTTTCTATCAGAATAAAAAAATATGTCAACAAAAAAGCCCCTCAAAAGAGAGAGGCACGAAAAAAAGAGCTATGACTGATAAGTGCTATGGTAGTCCCGAGATTCCTCTCGGGAAGGGGGTGCGGCCCTTTATCCGAAGGGAATGGAACTACCACTTTTATTATATCTTTCATCAAGAAGGCGTGTCAACATATATTGATTAATCATCAAAACAAAAACTGCGCAAAAATAACGCAGTTATTTAAACCTTTGTATTAATTTATTCTCTGGAGAATCTAATTATCTGCTGCAAAGATGATTTGCCTTTCTCTGTTTTAAAATATCTTTCGCGTCTCATTGCATCTTTTCTTTCTTTGAAAGCTTCATAAAATATAAGTTCCAGCGGTCTGCGATATTTAGTCGATTCTACCTTACCTTTTCTGTGCTCCAAGAACCGTTTCTGCAAATTAACCGAATATCCGATATACAACTTCTCATCTCTTTGGCTTTTTAACACGTAGGTGTAATACATAAATCTTATGGCGGCCATAAACCACGTTGGGTTTACGGCCCGCCATGCACCCTACGTGGTATGGCGGCCATAAACCACGTTGGGTTTACGGCTCGCCATGCACCCTACGTGGTGCATGGCGGGCGCGACCGGATTTGAACCGGCGATCTCTTCCGTGACAGGGAAGCGTGTTAAACCGGGCTACACCACGCGCCCATGCCAGTGACAGGATTCGGACCTGTGACCTTGGCCTTATGAAGACCCTGCTCTAACCACTGAGCTACACTGGCCCAAAAAGTGTTGCGGGGGGCCGATTTGCACGGCCGCCGCCAGGTTATGAGCCTGGCATGGTACTACTCCACTACCCCGCGATATAACTTACTAGTTTATCTGGGTTTTGATTAAAAATCAAGGCCTAATCATAAACATTTAAATCATCTGTAGATATTCGAGAGCTTTCTCGTAAGTTTCTATTAACTCTTTGGCTTCTTCTAAAGAAAATCGGTAGTCGGGATCTCTGATAATATTGTTGCGAGCCTCATGGGCCTGCAGAACCTGGGAAACATTTGGCAGCTGAAGAGAAGTAAGTTTTCTCAATTTTTCATCTAAAGTTTCCCCTTCGGTTCTCATTCTGCTTAAAATTTCATCGAGCATTTCGTCGGCTTCAATTATTGCTAATTTATGGTCTGCTTCAGAGGGAAATTCTAGTCTGTTTTTAACTTTCACCCATTGCTTAATGGCTTTTTCCGAACCATAGGGCATGAAAGAAAACATTTCACTGAAATCCTGAATGAAAATAAATTTAAAATAGCCGCTTTTGTTGCCAAAATAAATAATTAAAGCGACGAAAAATAAGAAAGATAAAACAAAAATGATTTTTAAAACTAAGATGGCCATTAAATTCTGGGCAAAAAGCTGATAATTTATTTTAGCTTCTTTCGAAAAATTTTCCTAACTCTAAAATTATATTTTCAGAAAATGGCTTCCCAATTATTTGGAGACCGACCGGGAGATCTTCTATCTTTCCAACGGGAACTGAAAGTGCTGGCAATCCGGCCAAATTAACAGCGATAGTGAAAATATCAGAAAGATACATAGTCAAGGGATCAGTAATTTTCTCCCCAATCTTGAAGGCCGGCGTTGGGGAGACTGGTGTTAATAGTAGATCTACTTTACTGAAGGCCTTCTCGAAATCTTCTCTAATTAAAGTCCTGACCTTCTGGGCTCTTAGATAATAAGCCTCGTAATAACCACCAGATAAAGCATAAGTACCCAGCATTATCCTTCTTCTAGCTTCTTCTCCAAAGCCCCGTTCTCTTGATTCTAAATAAATATCTAATAATTCTTTGCTTTTAGCTTCAACTTCCCTGCTTACAGAAAAGCCGTATTTTATCCCGTCGTATCTCGCCAGATTAGCTGAAACCTCAGAGGGCATAATAATATAGTAGCAAGCCAAGGCATATTCTGTATGAGGAAGAGAAATCTCTTCAACTTTTATTTTCAAATCTTCTAGTTTCTTAATTGAATTCCGGATTATCTTTTCAACCCCAGGATCAATCCCTCCAATAAAATATTCTTTAGGAACGCCAATCTTCAAAGTTTGTAGTTTGTAGTTTGTAGTTTGTAGTTTGGGTAATTCAACTGATGTCGAATCTAAGGGGTCTTTGCCAGAAATAGTTTTAAAAACAATCTCAGCATCTTCAACTGTTTTTGTTATTGGGCCTATCTGATCGAGAGAAGAAGCCATTGCCATTAATCCGTAACGAGAGACTGCTCCATAGGTGGGTTTTAAACCGACAACCCCACAAAGAGAAGCTGGCTGACGAATTGAACCGCCGGTATCTGACCCTAAAGCATAACAGCACATATTAGCGGCAACAGCTGCTGCTGACCCCCCAGAGGAACCACCGGGAACCCTAGTTAAATCATGGGGATTTTTTGTTGTCTTAAAGGCTGAATTCTCTGTCGAAGAACCCATGGCAAACTCATCCAGATTGGTTTTACCCAAAATGACTGCTCCCCTCTCTCTAATTTTTCTAATCACAGTAGCATCATAAGGAGCAATATAATTTTCCAGAATTTTAGAGGCAGCTGTACATTTTAATCCCTCAACTAAAATAATATCTTTAACTGCAAGAGGAATTCCCGCTAAAATATCAATTTTTTTTTCTTTTGAAATTAAACTGTCAAATTTCTTTGCCTGAAAAATTGCTAAATCTGAGCTAACCGACAGATAAGAAGAAATTTTTTTATCTAACTCTTCGATTTTCTCTAAAAAAGCTCTAGTAAGCTCAAGGGACGATATTTCCTTTTTAATCAGCTTTTCATGAGCTTGGGTGATTGTAAGGTCAGTAAGTTCCATTATTCGTAATTAAAGTATAGATTTTACTTTAATATATCCTTCTTTTTCTTCTGGCGCTGCTTCAATTAAATATTTTTTTGTTTCGTTTCTCTGGGCCTCTTCCTTATCTTTCCTCATTATATTTTCAACTGAGATTGAATGAGAAGTTGGTTCGACCCCGGAAATATCTACTTCTTTCAGTTTTGTAATATAATCCAAAATTTTTGACAGCTCTTTTTGAAATTTATTAATTTCTTCAGAGCTTAAACCCAGCCTGGCAAGCTTAGCAATATGTTTTGCTTCTTCTTTAGAAATCATGTAAATCTATTTTTATTAACGCGGTATTTCCAGATATTCGTTTTCAACTAAAACTTCCTTTAGAACATCGATGTTTTCCAGAACTTGTCCTGCCCCCCGGACGACAGCAGTTAAGGGATCATCAACAATCTTAGCTGTCATTTTTGTTTCTTTTGTGACCAAGTTACCTAATCCCCGCAAAAGAGAACCACCGCCCGCCAAATATATTCCGTCTTTCATAATATCGGCTAAAAGTTCTGGAGGAGTTTCTTCTACTGTAGCTTTAATTTCATTCATAATCTGCTTTACTGATTTTTCCATGGCTTTACGGACCTCATCAACTGAAATCGAAATCTCTTCTGGCAACCCCGTAACTAGATTTCTACCTCGCATCGGCATGTTGTTTTTTTCTTTCAGATTGTAAGCAGAGCCAATTTTAATTTTTATATCTTCAGCCGTCCTTTCACCAATTAGAAGTTTATATTCATCCTGAGCAAATTGAATTATATCAGAATTCAGTCTGTCTCCGGCTATTCTTAAGCTCTTGGAAATAACTATTCCTCCGAGAGAAATTACTGCAACCTCGGTTGTTCCTCCGCCAATATCAACGATAAAATTACCGCCAGCTTCCTGAACCGGAAGAAAAGCTCCGATAGCTGCTGCCATCGGTTGTTCAATTAAATGGACTTCGCTAGCGCCAGCATTTTTAGCTGCATCATGAACTGCTCTTCTTTCAACTTCGGTCACCCCGCAGGGTATTCCAATAATGATTCTCGGCCGAAGCGAAATAATAAACCTCTTTTTATGAACTCTTTCAATAAAGTATCTCAACATTTGTTCCGTAATTTCAAAATCGGAAATTACCCCCTGAACCAATGGTCTGGTAGCTACAATATGGCCCGGAGTCCTGCCGACCATTTTTTTTGCTTCCTCTCCAATAGCTAAAATCTGACCTGTCTTCTGGTTTATCGCTACAACAGACGGCTCAGTGATTACGATCCCGCGACCCCTAACATAGACTAGAGAGTTAGCCGTCCCCAGATCTATTGCAATATCTTCTGAAAAACGAGATAAAAAATTTTTTCCTAAGAGATTTCTTAACATTTTGATTCTAATCCAGATTCTTGAGAATACTCATCAAATTATTAATTTTTACTAATTTCATTTTATTCTCGTCTCTTTTCTTAATTTCTATTTCGTTTTTCTTCAAGGTTTTCTCGCTGATGACTAATCTATAAGGAATACCGACAAGATCAGCATCAACAAACTTTTCACCAACAGTTTTGTCTTTTCTATCGTCATATAATACACTTAATTTTTCTTTTTGTAAATCCTCGTAAACTTTCTCTGACAGACCCATTATTTTTTGTTCTGGCAGGCCAATTGGGATAAAATGGAACTCAAAGGGAGCTACTTCCTTGGGCCAGATAATACCTTTTTTATCATTATGAATCTCCACAATTGATGCCATGACTCTGGTGGTGCCTATGCCGTAGCAACCCATAATAATTAACTTTTTCTTTCCGTCTTTATCAACAAAATAAGCATTCATGTCTTGGGAATATTTTGTCCCCAATGGAAAGATGTTTCCGACCTCAATTGATTTGCCCTCTTTAAGGGTTATTTTACAAATCGGGCATTGGCTTCCTTTCTTTAATTTAGATATTTCTTTATTCTGAGAAAAATGGTTAGTCTGACAATAAACAATATTATCTTCTCCTTCTTCAGCTAGAACCTGAAACTCGTGAGTATATTCTTTGGTGAAACCTGACCCTGAGGCCTCAGTAACAATAGTTTTAAGACCGCATCTACTAAAAATCTTTAAATAAGATTTCTTGACTAATTCGTAATAATTTTGAAAATCTTTTTCCGAAACATGGAAACTATATAAATCTTTCATTCCAAATTCACGACCTCTAAGAAGACCCGATCTTGCTCTCGGCTCTTTTCGAAATTTAGTTTGAATCTGATAAATATACAAAGGAATATCTGAATATGATTTAACATATTTTGAAATAATGTTAGTCAATATCTCTTCATGGGTGGGGCCTAAGCCAAATTCTTGGCCGGAATCATCGCGAGTCTTATACATAACCTTGCCAACACCTTCGTCCCACCTTCCTGTTTTCTCCCAGAGAGATTTTGGTTGCAAGACAGGCATTAAAATCTCCTGTCCGCCAATTTTATTCATTTCATCCCTGATAATATTATCAATTCTTTTCAGAACTAGATTTCCTAAGGGTAAAAAAGTATAAACACCGGCCATTTCTTTATGAATAAAACCTGCCCTGATTAAAAGCTGGGCGTTTATGCTTTTTTCATCCTTGGGAATTTCCCTTAAAATTTTGGTAAAAAGTTGAGATTGTCTCATATTAAAATAATCTAATCACGTCTTTTATAGTTACCCAAATTATTAAAATGATAAGCATAACAAAGAAGAAGGCAGTAATTGGTTGTTCAATTTTTTCCGAAATCGGCTTTCGCCTAACGGCCTCTATCCCTAAGAAAACAAGTTTTCCGCCATCTAGTGCCGGGATCGGCAAAATATTTAAAATAGCTAGATTGATTGAAATTACGGCTATAAATCTTAAGAAATAACTAAGCCCCAGCTGAGTCACTTGAGTAAATAGAGCAAAAATTCCAACAGGCCCCATTATTTGGGCATCGGCTGGTAACCCAGCTCCAATAATTAGATTCTTCAGAATAAGATAAAATCCCTGAATAATAGCTATCGTCACATTTATAGTAGCGATGGCTCCTTGAATAGGAGCTTGATACCAGGGATAAGAAATTATCGCGGTTCTGGCTAAACCTATCCCTATCGGTCCTTCGTTTTCCGGAGGAGAAGCTCGAGGAACTAATTTAGTATCAAAAATTTCTTTTCCTCTCTGAATCGTTATTGTGACCTCTTTGTTTAAGTGAGACGCGGTAAAATCCTGAACTTCTTTTACTTTAGTCGTCTGTATCTGGCCACCGCCAACCATTAACTGAACAATGGTATCACCAATTTTTAACCCTGCCATTTCGGCCGGAGAACCTGGTGAAACGTAGTTAATTTGAACTTTTGGGTCAACTAAATTATGATTATCAGTATCTTCAATAATGGTTGATGTGCCCAAAACCATCGCTACGCTCAGAAGGATAAAGCCGATTATCCAAAAAACAACTACTCCGCCCAGAATAATTAAGCTCCTCTGCCAAATCGGCTTGGTAGAAAAACTGCGGTAGTCTTCAATCCCTCCTTCTTCGCCGTAAATCTTTACAAATCCTCCAATTGGCAAAATATTTAAAGAATAAATTGTCTCTCCGATTTTTTTGCCAAAAATTCGAGGCGGTATTCCAACGCCAAATTCCTCCACTTTTATACCAAAAATTTTAGCCAAGATAAAATGCCCAAGTTCATGTAGGACTATTAAGCTAAATAAACTAAGAAAAGCAATTAAAATTATTAATATCATATTATTCCATTATTTCTTTTTTCTTCCGCTCCCCTATCTCGTCAATTTTTTCATGATATTTATCGACCAATTCCTGAAGCTTGTCTTTTCCCCTAAATTTATCATCTTCTCTGATTTTTTTCTCTTTAAATTCTTTCTGAATTCTGTTCCAAGCTTCTTCCCGCCAATGCCTTATGGTTCTTCGGGTTTCTTCCTGCTTTTCTGATAAAATCCTTAATAAATTTTTTCTATGTTCCTCGGTTAATGATGGTAAAGAAAGCCTGATTACATCCTTGTCCACTGCTGCACTCATCCCCAATCCCGACTGCAAAATCGCTTTTTCTATTGATTCAATATAAGACTTATCCCAGGGTTGAATTACAATCTGATGTGAATTAGGGCAGGAGATTGCGCTTAATTGTTTTAATGGAAATTTTTGGCCAAAGCAGTCAACAACTACATCCTCAACTAAAACGGGAGAAACCCGACCCGTCCGGATTTTTTGCACTTCTTTCTCTAAAAAAGAAACTACCTTGTCTAGCTCAGGTTTAATTTGGTCAATGATTTCTTGATGGGTCATTTTTTTACTATATTTCAATATATCAAAATCTTCATCCCCTGTCGAGCTTAAGACTCACCTTGACATCTAACCCTCAGATTAATAAAATATAATAATGCCTAATAATTATAAAGATTTCCCAATAAAAAGACGTTATCATCCTTGGATGTCTTTTGGTGTTATTGGGGTTTTGATCGTTATAACCTTGGGCTTTATCGTTTGGAAGTTTGACTATAGAAAATTACTTACTTTTGTTCAGCCTCCCGGGACTGAAATAGGAACCGCCTTTGGCCCAGAGTATAATGTTGCCTCCCCTTCGCCAATTGAAGAAAAGACAAGCTTTGCTGCTGGATCTCAAGCAACGCTTAGTACCGAACTCCAAAGATTATTAGATCTTATCAATTATTACCGCGCAACCAACAATATACGACCCCTCCTTGTTTCACCGACTCTAAATACTGCTGCAAATTGGATGGCCAATGATATGGCGAGCCATAATTACCTCAGTCACACCGATTCTTTAGGCCGCGACCCATTTGAACGGATGTCTGGCTTCGGATATGATTACAATACTTGGAAAGGGGAGAATTTAGCGGGGGGTTGCGACTCGCCTCCATCTTGTTTTGAACTTTGGAAGAATTCACCGGGACACAATGCTAATCTTTTGAACTCTAATTTCATGGTGATTGGATTAGGAAAAGCTTATAATTCTAATTCTACCTACGGTTGGTATTGGGCGACTGAATTTGGCGGATACAATGATAGCCCTGATTCAGACAACGACGGCTTTGCCGATAATGTCGAACGCTATATCGGTACCGATCCTCTAGATAGCTGCCCAGATAATCTAAATGATCCTGCCTGGCCCTTTGATATTGACAATAATGCCTATATTGATGTGCGCGATATCCTAAAAATTGCAGCTGCAGGCGTTCTTTTAACCAAAGAAGGAGATCCTAAATTCAATCGCCGCTACGATCTCAACGCCAATGGGAAAATTAATGTTGAAGACCTCTTGCTGTATTCAGCTAAAAAAGTACTTATGACTAGGTGTAGTAATTAACAGAATTATAAAAAAATTTAAGCATATAAAAAGCAGGCTTTAAACCTTCTTTTTTTGATTTTCCCTGAAACTAAAGGTAATTTCGGTCTTGTGAGAGAAAAAAATTATTTTTCTCTTTTTATTTTTCCTCCACAGTAAGAACAAATATCTTTTTGAGGGTCTTTTCTCTTTAGACAGAAGGGGCAAAGGTTTAGTTTCTTTATGAATTCATAAGTGACTTTATTTTTGGCCAAAATACTTTCAAATTCTGTTCTCTCTGAAAGGAATGGCGGATGGATAAGCTTAATTCTGCCCTCTGCTATATAGTTCTCCAGATTCCTCCTATCTTGATACCATTTAAACATCAACAAAAGGAATATTATCAGAACGGCGATTGAAAAATAACCAAGGTTAACCAAAATGAAAAAGTTAAAAATGCCATGAACGAAAATTGCTAAAAGAACGCCTTCTCTTAAGAAATGCCTATCATAGAGTTTATAGAAACGGGCTAGCCCTAAATAATATCCCATAATTCCCGTATAAAGGGAATGGCCCAGGGTGGAAATAAATAGTCGTACTAAGAATAATTTAAGAAGCAAACTGTTATCTCCCATAAAAAACGGCTGACGGAAATATATAGCATTTTCTACGACCGCAAACCCCAGTCCCGTAACCAGGCCAAATTTTATTCCATCAATAATCTGATTTAAGTGTTCTGGATTTTTTGACAGAGCCAGTTTAATCATTAAAAATTTTAAAAGTTCTTCAATAGGAGCTACCAAAAAAAACATCAGGGCAAATATCGTTAAGACATCCGAAGATTTATAAACAATTGGCGTACCTGAAAAATATTTCTGAAAAGTTGTCAAGATGCTTGGGGGTAAAATTTGGAAAATTCCTTTTTCGATTAAAACCCCGATCGTTGCTGATAACATTCCCAGAAAGAATAAAGCTATTAGAAATCCTCTTGAGGTAGTAAAGCGGGGGGAATAGTAATAATAGAAAATCAACCAGAAAAGACTAGGGATAGAGCTAAGAACAATTAACAAAAGCAGAGAGTAAAAGTTCATAAATATATTTTCTATTATTTAATAATAACATAAAATCCATCCCACTCAATCAGTTTCTGAGCGGGATGGATTTTAAAATCGGGGCCTTACAGTTCCAGCATTAATTGGTCTAAAGCTAGTCTCTGATTTATATTAGTATTAGCTATCAAGAAATCTATTTTTTCAATGACTTTAATAATTTTTTTAATTTTATCCATCGGGTATTGGCTAAGATTCTGGGCAGGAAGATTGTAATCAGGAAAAGCTACTAATCTGTTTATCAATATGTATCTGAGGTATCTTAGCCAAATTTCTAATATTTCCTTTAAATTTTGATTTTGGGAAATTATATCTTTAACATATTTAAATCGCAGCCCAAAATCAGCATTAATTAGATTAGCTAGCTCCTTTAATCTCTGATTTCGCTCTTCTAACTTTTGAGGATTGGATAAAAAATCAATGACTAAACCTGGCTTCCCGAAAGAAAAAGAAATTATCTTCTGAATTTCTTTTGAGGCAAGTCCTTGATTTCTAAGATAATTTTCAATTTCAGATTTTGGCACCGGGGAAAATCTAATTTTTTGGACCCGCGAGAGTATCGTTTGAAAAATAAATCCTGGGTTCTCGCTAATTAGAATTAAAACAGCTTTACCTCTTGGTTCTTCCAAGGTTTTCAGAAAACAGCTCTGGGCCTCTGGATTCATATAATGCGCTTCATCTATGATTACTGTTTTAAATGGCGCCGAATGAGGTCTGAGAGATAATTTCCAACTAATTTCCCTAATTTGGGAAATTTTAATATCTTTGCCCTGGGGCTTAACCAAAAAGAGATCAGGATGAATTCCTCTCTGAATTTGCTTGCAATGCAAGCAGGCCTGGCATGGTTTTCCTTCTTTTGCTCTCTGGCAAAAAAGTAATTTAATAAATTCCATGGCTAATGTTTTCTTTCCAAGCAGAGATTGTCCAAAAAACAAATAGGCGTGGGAGAGCCTATTTGTTTCAGCTGACTTACTTAAATATTGCCATTGTTTCTGATGGCCAATAATCATAGCAATTATCTTATTTTTTAGACATTATGCTTTTCTTATAGATTTCTAAATTCTCTAAAACAACTCCTGTTCCCTTAGCCACACAAAGCAAAGGTTCTTCGGCGATGAAGCATGGAACACCCGTTGCCTTTGCAATTAATTCATCGATATTTCTCAGCAGTGCTCCCCCTCCCGAAAGAACCATTCCTTTATCCATAATATCAGCCGAAAGCTCTGGGGGAGTATCTCTCAAAACATGCCTTATTGCCTGAATAATTTCCAAAAGCGTGTCCGAAATCGCTTCACAAACTTCATTCGAGGATATCTTAATAGTTCTGGGAAGACCGGTTATTAAATCTCTCCCTCTCATTTCAAACAAGAGTTCATCTTTTTCCGGAACGGCAGTACCTATTTTTATTTTAATCTCTTCAGCTGTTTGCTCGCCAATTGCTAAATTATATTTCCTCTTTATATATTCCGAAATAGCAAGATCTATCTTGTCCCCAGCAACCCTGACTGAATTGGAGGTAACAATTCCACCCAAAGAAATTACCGCTACTTCGCTTGTCCCTCCGCCAATATCAACAATCATATGGCCGGAGCAGGCGTTAATAGGAATACCGGCACCAATGGCAGCTAGAATCGGCTCTTTTGCCACATAAACCGCTTTAGCTCCGGCCGTTGTGCCGGCCTCAATAACTGCTCTTCTTTCAGTAGAAGTAATGCCGGCTGGAATAGATATCATTAGTTCTGGCTTAAAAAGGCGCAGCCCCTTCACGGTTTTGTTTATAAAATATCTTAACATTGCCTCGGTGATCCTATAATTTGCAATTACACCATCTCTAAGAGGTCGGTAAACCTTTATATTTTCTGGAGTTCGGCCAGTCATATCTTTAGCTTCCATACCCACTGCTAAAATCTTATTCTCATTGAGAGAAACAGCAACTACCGAAGGCTCGTTCAAAACTATCCCCTTCTTGGGAATAAAGACCAGAGACGTGCAAGTTCCGAGGTCGATACCAATTTTTTTAATAAACATATTTTGGAAATTAAATTATGAAACTTGAAATTTTCATAAAATCTGAAAAAATATATTTCAAGTTTCGCTCTTCAAGCTTCAGGAACTTACCCGTTTAATATCTGCTCCTAATTTTTTGAGCTTTTCCTCAATTTTCTCGTATCCCCTATCTATCTGATAAATATTTTTAATTATCGTCTGACCTTCAGCCAATAGTCCAGCGATAATCAGCGAAGCTCCGGCTCTAATATCCCAGCTCTCAATTCTTAATCCATAAAGCGGGGTTTTTCCGAAGACAAATGCCCGGTGCGGATCAACTACTTCAATGTCAGCACCCATTTTTCTTAATTCCTGAGTAAAATTTAATCTGTTCTCGTAGAGAGGATCGTGAACCAAACTTTTACCTTGGGCCTGGGTTAAAAGAGGAAAAACTACAGGGGCAAGATCAGTCGGAAAACCAGGATAAGGAAGGGCTTGAATCTTAGTCGATTTCAAATTTGGAGAAAAACCTACCCTAATAAAATCTTTACCTGCCTCTAGTCTTACTCCTATCTCTTCTAATTTCGCTAAAAATAAATCTAAATGAGAAGGAACGCAATTTTTAATTTCAATCTCGCCATGACAGACAGCTCCTGCTATAACAAAAGTTCCAGTCTCTAAAGGGTCGGGTATAATCTCGTGTAAGGCGCCATTTAATTTCTTTACCCCTTCGATTGTTATAGTGTGCGTTCCAATCCCCTCTATCTTAGCTCCCATTTTTAAAAGGAAATTTCCCAAGTCTTGGACTTGCGGTTCGCAAGCAGCTCCTTTTATTATTGTTTTTCCAGGAGTTAAAACGGCCGTCATTGTCAGATTCTCTGTAGCTGTAACACTAAATTCTTTTAATACAATCTCTGAACCTTGAAGATTT
>Ga0315294_10006125_pt1 | contig 13212 bp, 9 predicted proteins | sample YL17G13_40_MG_FD_203626 | JGI IMG/M metagenome (GOLD analysis project Ga0315294, IMG submission 203626) | Sediment microbial communities from Yellowstone Lake, YNP, Wyoming, USA - YL17G13_40 | ecosystem: Environmental > Aquatic > Freshwater > Lake > Sediment | place: USA: Wyoming | collected... | reverse complement strand
GAGCACGCCGCGGAAGGCGACGAATTCGATCCAGTAGCCGTGCTCGCTCAGGCGCGGCCAGCGTCGGCGCACCAACTCGCGCAGGCGGCGGCGGGCCCGATTGCGCTGGACCGCCCCGCCCACAGCCTTGCGGCCCGCGATGAAACCGAAGCGGGTCGGCTCACCCGGACGCGTCAGCACCACCATCAGGCAGTACCGGCCCCGGAAAGCCACGCCCGACTCCCTGACCGCTGCATGCTGCAGCGACGTGGTCAGCCGGTGCTCGGGCGTCAGCCGTTCGCGGCGTTCGACGATCATCAAGCTCGGTCCAGTGCTCCGACTCCGAAGCGCAGGCGCGCCGTCATCGAGACCCGGCACGACCACGGCCAGACATGCAAAGGTAGCGAGCCCACAGCCCATGACAGGCTGGTGACCCAGGAGGGAGGACCGCAAAGGATGACGAGCCGCGCTCTAGGACTTCGGCTTCGAGACAGTCAAACGCTTACGGCCCACCTTGCGCCGGGCTGCAAGTATCTTGCGGCCGCCCTTGGTCTTCATGCGCTGACGGAAGCCATGTGTCTTCTTCCGGTGGCGATTGCGGGGGCGGTAGGTGCGCTGCATCGGTAGGGATACCTCGATTGCACAGTGGATTGCGACGACGGAGGAACGTCGCAGGTTAAGGGAGAGCCCGCCTCGAGTCAAGGCGCGGGAACGCCGGGAGGACAAGGTGGGGACTCGGGACGGAGCATCCCTTTCGGTGGGCGCATTCGGCCGGTCTTCCCGGCCTCAAACCCTCAATCCCGGCCCCAAGACCGCCGATAACCCGCCGGAGGACCACAGGGCGCTCCCTGCCGGGCCACGGGGTGGGGTGCTCCAGCATGGAGTGCCTCGGAATGGTCTGATTCGGGATGTCGGCCGAGGCCTAAGGAGAGCCATGACGTCCATTTCCAGCACGCAGACCTCCAAGGATCTCTCGCCGGAAGCCCAGGCCGCCGCTGCCTGGTTCCGACAGCTGGCGCGCACGCTGCGTGTGTTCCGTCTATACAACGGGAGCAATCCCACAGCATTGAGCGCTTTGGAGACGACCGCTTCGGCGCTGGCCGGCTTACTTGCCACCCACGGCGGCTGGATGTTGCGCTTCTCGGCCACCGAGATCCTCCTCGACGATGAGTCCGTCGTCCGCGTGGCCCCCCTGGCCCAGGGGGCCGAGCGCACCAACAACGTCACGGACCAACTGCCATTTCTCTTCTACCGCGACGGAATCCGCAGGCTCACGATCGCGCCCGGTGCGCCGCGCCGTGAGGTGGATTCCTTCATCCAGATCCTGCTGGACGCCGACTGCGGGACAGGCTCGCAGGACGACCTCGTCACCTTGCTGTGGCAGGCCAACCTCTCGCACATCCGGATCGAGGCCGTGCCGCTCGAGCAGACCATCTACCTCTTCTCGCGAGCCGGCGGCGACCGGGGGGGTGCCACGGAGAAGCAGGGCCAGGTCTTCGCCTGGTCGCCTGCCGGAGAGGAGATCCACACCGACCTGGGCCAGGCCCCGGGAGTGCAGGGCCTGCACCGCGACACCTTCGACGACTGGGCCCTGCCCGAGGAGGCGGTGGACGTGCCCGAGGCCTTCGCGCGGCTCCGCCCGCTGGCCGACGCGGCGCGCCCCGCCTTTCTGGCGGCCTGGGACCGCGAGAACTCGACCGGGTGGATCGAGCAGGCGCCGGTCCTCCTGCGCGGCCTCCACGCCCTCGACGGCTCGGAGGACATGCGACGGGCACTGGGACGCTCGATCACCACCTGGCTCGCCTCGGCGCTGCAGCACATGGCCTGGGATGAGGCACGGCGCGCGCTCGAGCTGCTCAACGAGTTCGACCGGGACCGCGGGTTGGTCGGCGACGAACTGGCCGCTGCGCTCGCGGGGCTCGACACCGAGGCCATCGCCGACCGTTTCGACGAGGGCGAGGCCTCGGACCAAAGCCACTTCGCCGCGTTCACCGTGGCGCTCGGCGCACCGGCCGTCGGCCTCTGCGTGGATATCCTGGCGCGGGCCGAGAAGGCGCGGGCGCGGGCTGCCGCCGTGACCGCCCTGTGCTACCTCTGCGCGGATGATCCGCGGCTGCTCGCGCCCTGGCTCGCCGACTCGCGCTGGCAACTGGTGCGCAACCTCGTCTTCGTGCTCGGCCACATCGGTGGTCCGGCCATCGTGCCGCTGCTGCGCACCGTCACCCGCCATCCCGAGCCGCGCGTGCGCCGCCAGTTCCTGCAGGCGCTGGGCTCGGTTCCGTCCGAGGACCGAAGCCCGCTGCTCCTCGAGCAACTCGGCACTAGCGACCCGCAGCTGCTGACCACCGCCCTCAACATGCTGACGAGAGAGAAGAACCCGCGGGTCACTCGCGCCATCCTGGCCATCATCGGATCCCCCGACTTCGAGTCGCGCAACGAGGACATCCAGCGCGCCCTGTTCGGCGCGCTGGGTGAAATCGGAGACGGCATCGCCGTGCCGGCGCTCGAGGCGCTGCTGCACCAGGGCGGCTGGTTCGCGCGCCGCACGTTTCAGCGCGTGGCGGCCGCCCGCACCCTCCGCCAGATCGGCACCCCGGATGCGATGGCCGCGCTCGAGGCCGGCGTGAGCGCCCGCAACGAAGCGGTGCGCGCGGCCTGCCTCGAGGCCCTCGGCGCCCGGAGCAAGCCATGAGCGAAGGCCCGCGGCCCGCAAGCCGCCCCCGCGACGAGCGCCTGCGCAAACATGGCCTCGGCGTCATCATGCGATTCCTCGCGCTGGTGCGCATCGGCCGTTCCTACCAGGTCGAGAACCGGGTCTTCCACCAGCAACTCATCGCCTTCATCGAATCGCTCGGCCCGGTCTTCGCCGAGGCGCCCGAGGCCGTCCTCATCTCGCTCGACAGCGACCTCTACCTGAACGGAGCGAGGCTCCCGGTCAGGACCGCGAACCTGCGCTTCCACCAGTCGCTCATGGACGAATTCGCACGCCGGGGCGTCGCCGGCGTGCGCGTCCTGGACAGCGTCACCGAATCCGAGCTCGAGGGTTTCTTCCGGCTCTTCCTGCGGCCCGACGCTTACCATGGCACCGCGTTGCTCGAGGCTTGCGTGGCCGAGGGCCTCGGCCACATCCTGCCCGTCGTGCACGCCTCGACCGAATCCGGCGACCCGTCCGACCAGTTCGTCCCGGATGGCTTCGTGACCCGGCCCGGCGAGGACCCGCTCGCCGGCTTCGGCGCGCCCGGCTCCGCCGGGCCGGAAACCGGCGGCGGCGAGTGCGGCCCGGCACCGGCGCCCGGCACCGCCAGCGTGAGGTCCGCCACGCACAAGAGCTACTCGCTGGCCATCCTCGGGGCGCGCTCATTGCTCACCACGACCGCTCTGCAGGACGGCATGGAGCTGCACCACGCTAAACGCGTGGTGCAACCCCTGATCGACGGCGCGTTCGCGGACGAGCCTGTCGTGGTCGGGCTCTCGAGCCTGAGCCACCACGACGAGTACACGTACGCCCACTCGGTCAACGTCTGCATCGTTGCCGTGACCATGGGGCACTTCCTCGGCCTCGATCGCAGGGCGCTGGCCGACCTCGGCGTCGCCGCCCTGCTCCACGACGTGGGCAAGGCCACGGTCTACGACCAGATCCTGCACCCTCTGGGTGAGATGAACGAGGAGGAACGGCGGCTGGCCGACAGCCACCCCGTGGAGGGCGCGAAGCTCATCGCACGTTCGACCGCGCTCAACGCCTCCACCCTGCGCTGTATGCGCGTCGCGCTCGAGCACCACGCCGCCCGCGCCTCGCAGGACGGCGAGCCATCGCGCACCCCGGCGCCATTCGCCGGCTATCCGGCATTGCCTGCAGGCTGGCGCATGAGCCGGCTCTCCGAGATCGTTTCGGTCGCCGACTGCTTCGTGAGCCTGCAGATGCACCGCAGCGAGCGGGGCAGGAGCGTCACCCCCTACCAGGCGCTCGGCATGACGCTCGGGCCCGTCGCCAGCCGCTTCGACCCGGTCGTGCTGTGGGCGCTGGTGTCATCGGTGGGCTTCTACCCCCCCGGCCAGTTGGTGGAACTCAGCGACGGCCGGACCGCCGTGGTGCTCGCCCCCAACAAGCATGACCTGGCGCGACCTCACGTGCGCGTGATCATGGACGAGTGCGGAGTGCCGTTCTCGCCGGTCGAGGCGAAGGAGCTGCGGCCGTTGCCGGCGACGTTGAGCGTGACCCGCGCGCTCGCGGCGCACGAATACCCCGAGGTGCCGCAGGCGGCTTAGGCGCCTTCCGCCGGGATCGAAGACGGCCCGGGCTCCGCAGAGTCCGGGCCGCTGCACGACCGCCGGGCGGGCGCCTGCGCTCAGGCCGCCTCTCGAGCGGCCCCCTCCTGCTCCGGAGACCCGACGGACCGCAGCGGCAACCGCAACCAGAACGTGCTTCCCTGGCCGGGCAGGCTGTTCACGCCCACGTGCCCGCCATGCAGCTCGGTGATGCGCCGGACCAGGTGGAGCCCGATGCCGAGCCCGCCGGCGCGCGCGCCATGCTCGCCCTGGCCGAACAGCTCGAAGATGTGCGCCGCATCCTCGGGGGCGATGCCCTTTCCCTGATCGGTCACGTTGACCCGCAGGAAGTCGCCGTCGCGCAGAGTCTCGATCGTGACCACGCCGCGCCCGGGGCTGAACTTCACCGCGTTCACCAGCAGGTTCACCAGCACCTGCCGCAGCTTGACCTCGTCCAGGGCCGCGCGCGGCAGGGAGGGATCGAGGCGCTCGACGAGCTGGACGCCGTGCTTCCGGGCGAGCGCACGCGTGGTCTCCGTGGCCGCGCGCGCCACCTCGTTCACCGACATCGTGACGCGGCGCAGCGGGAGCTTGCCGCTCTCGATCTGGGTCAGGTCGAGGATGTCATCGATCAGGCCCAGCAGCCGGCCCGCTTCGGCGCGCAGGCGCTTCAGCAACTCGCCGCGCTGCTCGCGGGTCATGCTCTCTTCGTTGTTGTCGAGCAGCTCGGCGTAGCCGATGACCGACGTGAGCGGGGTCTTGAGTTCGTGGCTGGCGGTCGAGAGGAACAGGTCCTTGAGGCGGTTCATCTCGTGGAGCTTGAGGTTCACGGTCTCCAGCTCGCGGGCCCGGCTCCCGAGACGCTCCAGGACCCCGGCGCGCTCGATGGCCGAGCCGACGTGTTCGGCGAAGACCCGAAGCACGTCGCGGTGGTGGGCCTGGAAGGTCTCGGGGTGGTTGATCCGGTTGACATTGAGCACGCCCACGCAGCGCTCGCCGATCAGGAGCGGCAGCGAGAGGGCCGAAGTGATGTTCCGGTTGAGCTTCTGCTGGCTCCGGAAGGCACCCATGCTCTCGCCCGAGTCCAGCTGGATCGCCTCGCGGCGCTCGGCCACCCAGCCGGCGATCCCCTCACCCAGCTTCTTGCGGGCGTTGCGCGCGAACTCGGATTCGAGGCCGTAGGAGGCGCGGGTTTGGAGCAGGTCGGTCTCGGGGTCGAGGATCATGATCGAGGCCTGCTGGGCCTGCAGCGTGGAGACCACGCGACGCACGATGATCTCGAGGATGTCATCGAGTCGCAGCTTCAGGTTCAGGGTCGTCGAGAGCTCGAAGAGGGCCGACAGCTCCGAAAGGCGCGTGCTCACGTTCGCTTTCTCGCGTTCCTCGTGCTCGAGGCGGCGTCGCATCGCGTCCAACTCGCGCTGTTTGAGCACGATGTGGCGGCAGAAGATGACCACCAGGCCGCACAGGCCCAGGACCAGCAGGTACCCCCTTTTCTGCGCGAGTTCGCCTCCCGGGCCGTCGCGCAGGAGGCCGACCAGGGGCAGGTAGAGCAGGGGCACCGCCGCAGCCAGCGCGATGACGACGGTGAAGGTCAGCCCCAGCTGGGACCAGGTACGACGGTCAAGCCGGTCCATCGTGGGGAGGGATTCCGACTTCATTTGGCGGCGCTCCATGCCGTGATTGGCGGGTTGTGCCTGGCAGCGGGCCCGAGGGAGTTATCGGCATGGCCTGCCACTGGTCTTAGCCGCCAATCTCGGGTTGGGATCCGGGCGCCCCGGGGGCTATCTTCCTGGTCCGCAGTGTCCTGGGGCACCTACCGGAGGAGACCCGATGAAGCGCGGCAACGTCCTGATGGAACGCTTCGAGAGCGCTGTCCTCGCGGGCAACCCCGCGGGGGACCGGCACACGCGCACGGTGCCGGTCTACCTGCCGCCGTCCTACGCGACGGACCTCGCGCGCCGCTATCCCGTGATCTTCGTGCTCGCCGGCTTCACCGGGCGCGGGCGCATGCTCCTCAACGACAACCCCTGGTCGCCGGCACTCGACGACCGCATGGACGGGCTCATCGCCGCAGGCTGCGGGGAGGCGATCCTCGTCATGCCGGATTGCTTCACGCGTTTCGGCGGATCGCAGTACGTGGACTCGAGTGCCACTGGCCGCTACGAGACGCACGTGGCCGGGGAGTTGGTCGCCTGGGTGGACGCGCGTTTCCGCACACTCGCAGTGCGCGACCACCGTGGCGTGGCGGGCAAGTCCTCGGGTGGCTACGGAGCGCTCACGCTCGGCATGAAGCACCCGGACGTCTTCGGCGCGGTGGCCTGCCACAGCGGCGACCTGTACTTCGACTACTGCTACCGGGGCGACATCCCGAAGTTCTGCACCCAGATACAGCAGGCTGGCGGGCTTGCGGCCTGGCTCGAACGCTTCCACGCCCTCCGCCAGAAGGGCCACGACGACATGCTCGCGCTCAGCATCCTCGGCATGGCCGCGGCCTACTCGCCGAACCCGGACTCGGCCCCCTTCGGCATCGACCTGCCCTGCGACCTCGAGACCGGCGCGTTCCGCGAGGAGGTCTGGGAGCGCTGGCTCGAACACGACCCACTCCGCATGCTCGAGTCGCACGTCGCGGCGCTGCGTTCGCTCCGGTTCCTCCACCTCGACTGCGGCACGAAGGACGAGTTCAACCTGCTGCACGGCAGCAGGTTATTCAGCCGGCGGCTGCGGGAACTGGGTATCCCGCACGAGTACGAGGAGTTCGACGACGGGCACATGAACACGTCATACCGGTACGACGTGAGCCTGCCAAAGCTCGTTCAAGCCCTTTGCGCCGAGCTCTAGTCGGGAGGGCGGCCAGACAACTCCAAGCAGGGCCGTTGACTACGGGCCCACTGCCGCTCTGCGACACGCGGAGACGGCCGCGGCAGCCCACGCGTGCCTCCCGGAGGAGCGGGGCCGCGCATCGAGAGCGATCGAGGCCCTGGGGTGCTTTCCTCATCCAGGTCTTGCATCTCCAGAACATGCTCGTATACTTGCCGCGTCTTGGATCGCGGCCGGTGGGTGCACATCGCCAGGTCGCGCAGCGGCTCTGATTGATCGCGCATGCTCCTCGGCTCACGAGAGCGCAGTTTACGTCCATTGGGTCGCCGACCTCGGCGGGGTGGACCCAGAAAGGGAGGTCGGGAGCGCGTTTCTTCGAGCTACTCCAGTTGCATCATCCTGTGTTTCTCATCCAATCATGACTTCGGACTCCGACACCTCGGGAGGTGGCTGATGAAGCGTGCAGCGTTGCTACTCCTCTTTGCCCTCAGCGTGATCACCGTGCCTGCGCTTGCAGACGACATCCACCTGCTGGGGTTCACGGGCTACGATTACGAATCACCGAACTCCGTCCCGGGCACCTACCTGGCAGTCGGTGAGGGCTACACTACGCTCGGATTCCTGACCGATTTCGGGGTGTACCTCGAACCGTACGTGAACATCGCCCTGAACGAATACACCTACCGCTACTATGACCTCACGGTGGTGGATCAGTACGACGACGGCTTCTTCTTCTGGGCCGTGTTGAGTCCGGGACGCGGTCGCTTCTTCGAGGACAGCAAGTCCGCGGGCACCGCGGCGATCTACGGCGTCAACCCACCGAATGCCACCGCACCCCCGACGTTCATCGACGGCACGCTGATCCTCGGCGGTCAGATCACGAACCTGGAGCTGACGTACGACTACATCGCCAATCAGGGCAGCTTTATCGGGAATATCGATCTCGACGAAGGCACGCTGCTCGGCCAGATCCCCGTTGATCAGCGCAACGGCTGGACGCTCGCCGGGCTTGCCGGCCCACCGAATCCGGCCGTGCCGGACGGCTACGATCACCAGATCTCCGGCGAATGCCGCATCCCGGGTCCGACGCCGGCGTCTCACCGGACCTGGGGCGCCCTCAAAGCGCTCTACCGATAACCTCGGACTCCGCTCTCAGCCTCACCCGAGCGACTTCGCGATGGAGGTATCGCTATGAAGAGCAAGATCGGGGTGGCGGCGGTCACCGGGTTCCTGGCCACCGTGCTGTTCGCGACCCTGGCCAGCGCCCAGTGCAATCCGGCACCGAACTACCCGGGCGTCATGATCAAGTTCGACAACGACGCCTGGGCCCATGAGACGGCCTACACGCCAGCGACCTTGATCTCCGCACCCGGGAGCCAGCTCGCCGTGGTGGGTCGCGTGTCGGTGTTCTGCAGCCCGTTCGGGGACCTCGACCCGCTGGATCCGAACACCGACTACACGTTCATCTGGGACGGCCTGACCTCACGGGGGACGACTTCCAAGCTCATTGGCTCCACCATGCAGTACACGACCAAGTACGCGGGCGGCGGCTTCCGCATCTACGCGGGCTCTCCGCGCAACGCCCCGACCGCCCCGCCCCCGGCTCTTCCCGCTCCCGGCGTGGTCCCCGACGCCTTCGTGGACGGCACGATGATCCTCGGCGGCGTGATGGATACGCTGGTCGTGATCGTCAACCAGCTCCAATCTGGCAGCTACAGCAGCTCGTTCCGCACGAACTACTCGTGCACGGGCGGCACGCGCTACAACCAGGTCGGGGACGCCGTCAACCTGCTGGCGGGTTCCTGGTGCCCGGTGCCACCGGCTCCACCGGCCGCCCCGATCGGCACCTGCACGCTGCCCGCCGGCTGGAGCGCGCATCCGACCGGCAGGTGGGACTCCCCCTCCACCGTACCGGCGCTGCCCGCGACCTGGGGCAAGATCAAGATGCTCTACCGCTAGAAAAAAACACCCTAGGCGGCCGCCTAGAAAGAAACACCCTAGGCGGCCGCCTGGGAGTTCTCAGGCGGCCGCTTCTACTTGGACCTTGAGTCCGAGTTCCTCGAGGCGGCGGATGAGCCGGGTGGCGACCTTGGTGCGATCTCGTCGATCGAAGTGGTCCACGCCGAGGTCGTGGTACTCCACGCCATCGCGAAGCATGTAGTACGCGGCGGTGAGCATGGAGGCGGCCACAGCCATGATGGCCTTCTTCGCACCCCGACGGCCCTTGAGGCGGAGGAACTGCGCACGCAGGTAGCTGTCGCGCTTGCGCGAACCCGCCCACGCGGCCTGCACCAGAACGGTCTTGAGCCAGGGCGCTCCATGGCGAATCCGGGTCGAGCGGCGCTTGCCGGCGCTCTGGTCCATGCGCGGGCAGAGTCCGGCCCACGAGACGAGGTGGCCGGCGGTCGGGAAGCGCCCCATCTCCGTGCCGATCTCGGCGACGAGCACCTGAGCGACGATGTCGCTAACGCCCGGCATCGTGATCAGCAGCCGGGTCGCCCAACGAAAAGGGACCAGCACCTCGCCGAGTCGCGCCTCGATTTCGCCCACCGCACGCTGCAGCGCATCTATCTGCCCCAGGTGCAGATGGATCAGGAACCGATGGTGCTCGGTGACGTGCCCTTGCAGGGCTTGGACCAACGCGGCACGCGTGGCCTTGAGCCGGCCCCGGGTCAGGTCGACCAGGCGCTCGGGATCGGTCTCACCGTTGGCGAGCGCCTCCAGGATGGCGCGACCGCTGAGCCCCAGCAGGTCGCTGATGAGGCCGGTGATCTTGATGTTGGCGTCCTCGAGCACCTTCTGGATCCGCAACGTGTGCTGGGCGATCTCCCGCACAAGTTGCTTGCGGGTGCGCGTGAGATCGCGCAGCTCGAGGACTGGTGTGGGTGGGACGAAGCTCGCACGCACCAGGCCGTGTGCGAGCAGATCAGCGATCCACACCGCGTCGTTCACGTCGGTCTTGCGGCCCGGCACGTTGCGCACGTGCGCCGAGTTCGCCAGCACCAACTCGCACGCGCTCTCGAGTACGTGCCACACGGGCTTCCAGTACACGCCGGTCGCTTCCATCGCCGCATGCGTGACACCGGAGGCCACGAGCCAGTCGGCCAGCGCCAACAAGCCCTGAGTCGTGGTCGAGAAGCTCCGGACTTCCTGTTGAACCTCATCGCCGGCAGCGAGTCGCACACAGGCCACGACGGTGTCCTTGTGCACATCGAGCCCGGCACAGCGGGCGTGCAGCACTTCCATGACGGCCTCCCAAGTTCGTGGGTGCCGGCGAGGAGCCCGCGTCATCGAACGCTAGAAATCGTCCTCCCGGGCCTTGCGACCCGTGGCGACAGTCTGGGGTGCTCGCGGGGCCCCGGGTCCAACTGATATGCGTGGATTACGCAGGAGATCCTGCGCAGAGCCACATGACCGTGTTTCGTCGGGAGGTTCCGCAGTCTGACAGCGCGAGCCGCGGTGGACCGCGGTCGCACACCGGTATCGCGGGGACTCCGGATCGTGCCTGTCCTCATCGACCGTGAGCTGCTCAACGCGTTCTCCGTCTCAGGCGCGTGCCGGCACGGTGGCCTGCAGCGCGTTCCAGATGAACCCCACCAACTCGCGCGCGATCGCGACCGTCACCAGGTTGGGGTGTTTGCCTTGATGGAGCATGCGGCGCTGTCGCAGGGTGAGCCGCCGCAGCGCGCGGTCGGCGAGCGCCAGGACGGCCGAAGGTTGCCCGCGCCACCGCAGGCGCAGCCCGCGGCCGACGAGCGGCTTGTGTCGGTAGTGCCAGGCGGCTTCAACCAGCAGGCGGCGGACGTGCCGGTTGCCGGCCCCGGTGATGCCGCCCCTGCGTTCGCGGGCGCCGCTGCTTGCCTCGCGGGGTACCAGTCCCCGGTAGGCCATGAGCTGGCGCGGGTGAGCGAAGCGGCGCGGCTCGTGCAGTTCGGCCACCAGCGCCAGGGCGGTGACGGTGTCGATCCCCTGGAAGCAACGCAGCGCCGCGACCGGCGCCCGGTAGCGGGGCTCCTGGCTGAAGCGCTCGAGTTGCTCATCCAGTGCCTCGCGCCGCGCCTCGGCGTGTTCCACCGTCAGCAGGTAGTCCTCGAACACCACCTGATCGGCCGGGTGCTCGAAGGTCTGACCGTGCAGCCAGCCGCGGTACTTGGCCGACCAGGTGGGTCGGTGCCCCACGCAGTAGACCAGCCCCCGCCGCAACAGGAACTTGCTGAGCCGGTTGCGGGCCCGGGTGAGATCCCGCTGGGCATCATCGCGGGCGCGGCACAGGTCCCGGACCGACTCCTCCTCCGCGGTAGGCGCGAACACCTCGGTCAGCAACCCGGCCTGGTGCAACTCCGCCAGCTTGCGGGCGTCGCGCCGGTCGGTCTTGATGTGGCAGCCCGGCTTGACCGGGATCAGCGAGGGCGCCACCACGCTGCAGGTGATGCCCTCCGCCGCCAACTGGCGCTGCAGGACGTAGCCGCACGGGCCGGCTTCGTAGCAGCAGCGGACCTCGCCAACCACCGCACCGCCCCCGGCTCGTTGACGATCTTCCACTCCAGGGGCTTGGACTGCCCCGGAGACAACAGGGCCACCGCAATCGTGTCCTTGTGTGCGTCCATCCCGACGATGGTGATAAGGTTCTGCATGAACCGGCTCCCTTCTTCGTATGCGGCTCTGGGACCGCAAGGCCCTAACCCGCGACTGCGAGTGGGCTCGACCCACCCGGTCGCCATCACGCACCAACCTGGTGGCGACGCTACGACCGGGAGCCGGTCACTTCCATCAAGTCTGACCCTCCGCTGAACGAACCCGGCGCCCGGTCTGTCCCAGGCGCCGGGTTTCGCTTGCGCGCTACCCGCCTGCGGAGCCATCCTTCCGGGCTCCATGGCCCCGACCCCCACCGCACTGGACCCCGCCGCCGGCACTTCCGGTTTCGAGCGCCACCGCTCCTTCCGGCTCGGGATCTGGAACGGCGCGCTCTACCAGGGCGGCGAGGGCTTCGTGGACGCGAACACCGTCATCCCGGTGTTCCTCTCGAAGCTCACGACCTCGAACGCGCTCATCGGCTTCAGCGCAGCACTTCCGGATCTCGGCTGGTTCCTGCCGCAGTTCGCCACTGTGCCGTTCCTTTCGCGCCGGTCCCGCTCGCTCGGGCTTTACCGCCTCGCCGCGGTGATCCGCGGCCTCGCTTTCACCCTGATCGCCCTGTTCATCGTGCCACTCGCGTCCCACCCGACCGCACTGCTCGCCACGTTCCTGCTCTGCTACGGCGCCTACGCCTTCGGCTCGGGGCTTGCCGCGGTCCCGTTCATGGAGGTGGTCGGAAAGACCGTGCCGCGCTCGCGGCTCGGGGCCTATTGGGCGCTGCGACTGTTCTGGGGCGGCCTGTTCGCGGCCGCCGCCGGCCTGTTCGTGCGCCAGTTGCTCCAGGGCGGGACGGAGGCGCCGCGCTTCGCCCTGCTCTTCGCCATCGCCGCCGTGCTCGTCTCGCTCGGCTACGGGTGCTTCTCGTTCATCCGCGAGCCCGCCGCCCAACCGTCCCCCGAGACCGCGAGCCCGCTCGGCATGCTGCGCGAGGGCCTCTCCATGCTCGCGCACGACGCGCACTTCCGCCGCCTGCTGATCGCGCGGGCCACCCTCCCGGTGTGGTTCGCGTCGGCGCCCTTCATCGTGCTGTTCGCCGTGCATCAACTGGGCGGCAGCGCGCGCACCGCCGGCACGTTCCTGCTCGTGCGCATGGCCGGATTCGTGCTCTCCAACCTGCTCTGGCACCGGCTCTCGGTCCGCCACGGCGACCGCGTGCTGTTGCGCATCGGCGCGACGGCGTGCAGCGCGCTGCCGCTGGCGGCGGCCGCGATCGCCATCGCCTCGCCCTGGGGGCTGGGCTGGCTCCCCGCCGGCGCCGCCGTACTCGCCCTCGAGGCCGTGATCGGCCTGGGTGGTGCGGCGCAGAGTGCGATCGGCGTGGGGTACTCGAGCCTCATGCTGCTGCTCGCCCCACCGGGACGCCGCCAGGCCTTCGTCGGGCTGATCAACACGTTCCTCGGCCCCGCCATGCTGTTGCCCATGCTCGGCGGAGCGCTGGTGGACTGGCTCAACGCCCCGGTGCTGTTCACGCTGTGCGCGGCCGCCGGCATCGTGGGCGTGCGCGCAGCCTGG